>Ga0137371_10004992_pt1 | contig 10395 bp, 12 predicted proteins | sample SagtaG_7_FD_104919 | JGI IMG/M metagenome (GOLD analysis project Ga0137371, IMG submission 104919) | Vadose zone soil microbial communities from Sagehorn Ranch, Mendocino, California, USA - Sage1_R_40_16 metaG | ecosystem: Environmental > Terrestrial > Soil > Vadose zone | place: USA... | reverse complement strand
TGGCGAATGAAGAGGATGTCGGGAGCGACTGTCGCCTTCTGTTGGGAGTGCGACAAGGTTCGAGGAGTTGGTTTCCGTCTTCGCGCTCCGCCGTTGGCCGAGCAAACCGAGCGCGGCTTCCACCGGCTCAACCAGATCCGTCGCTTGCGTCTCGGGTGCAAGTACGATATCCGGAAATTCTCAAAGCGAACGCAGGCCATCGTGAGGAGAGCGCTGATGGACCGGAGCTGGGTCGCCGTTCTGAGCATCCAGCTGCCTCGTTGTGAAGGGCGCCGATCGCCGGGGGTTCTCGGCTGGATGGCAGCCTTCGTGGCGGCTCTCCTTTGCGCATCGGCGTTCGTCGACACAGCCCGCGCCGAGGATCGTCCACCGCCAGCCTCGGACGGCGCGGCGTTGTCCTCGGAGTCGGCCCCCACCGACGGGGCTTCGGGCTCGCCCGAGAGCTCCGCCACCGCGACAGAGACCTCGGCTGCAAAAGACGCCTCGGCCGCGACAGACACGTCCGCGACCGCGACAGACACCTCTGACACCTCTGCTGCGACAGACACCTCGGCTACGACAGACACGTCCGCCACCGCGACCGACGCCTCGGACACCTCCGGCGCTACGACAGACACGTCCGGCGCTTCGACAGAAGCCACAGACACGCCCGGCGCCACAACAGACACACCCGGTGCTACGACAGACACACCCGATGCTACGACAGACACCCCCGGCGCCGCGCCCTCAGATACGTCCGGCGGCTCCAACGCGCAGGCGCCCGACAGCATCAGTGGAGCGGCGAGCGCATCAACGGAGGCCGGCGCTTCAGCGGACACGCCGACTCCCGCAGACGCGGGCGCCCCCACGGAAGCGGGGGCTTCGACCTCTGCGGCCAGTGCCAGCACGGATCCCGCGCTTCCGGCCGGCGCACCGACGCCGGTCGGCCGCGACGAAGCGACGATTGTGCCGCTCGCCCGGATCTCCGGCCTCGCGCCGAAGACCGGCGCGGTCGGCGTCGTCCGCTCGCTCGATTGTCAAATGTTCGTCGTCTGTGGCTTAGCCCCCCTGGTGAGGGCGCCTTCCGACTTCGAGCGGGTCCTCTTCGGTCAGTGCCTTGCCCACGAGGCGACGCAGGCCAAGCAGCCGGGGGCGAGCCCGGGAGGAGGAAGCGGCCGGCCGGATGGCGCGCAGCGAGCAAGATCGCCTCGCCTACCCGCTCCGGACCCTCAGCCTCAGGGGCCAACCGCGCCCGGTTCGTTGCTTGGGTCTGGCGGCTCTGGAGGCTTTCACAGCGGAGCCGACCTAGGTTTGATCGCGGGCCTGCTCAGCCTCGTCCCTCTTTGGGGCAGTCGTCCGGTTACGCCTTTTGAGCGACGCCGGCGCGCGGTGCTCTTCGTCTTTTCGCTCGAGCGTCCTGGCTAAGGCCTAACCGCCGCCTACCCGCGTGTGCGGGGCGCCTCTGGCTGCCCCCCGCGTCGGGACGAGCTCGAGTACGAAAGGAGGCTTCAAATGAGCAGCGACCCTGGAGATCGACAGTTCAGTCGGACTAACCGCAGCACAGCAAGCGACGATGACTCGGGCTCCGAGCTAGCGGACTCGCTCACCCTTTACTCCCACGGACTCGGAAGGGTGCCGATTCTCTCTCAGGCTGAGGAGCGCGCGCTCTTCCGTCGCAGGGACGCCGGAGACGAGCGTGCGAAACGGCTTCTGGTCGAGGCCAACCTGCGTCTCGTCATCTGGATCGCCCGTCGGTATGCGCGTCACGACGTTCCGCTCCTCGACCTCATCCAGGAAGGGAACCTCGCACTCACGAGAGCGGTCGAGAAGTTCGACCACCGTCCGGGTTTCAGGCTCTCGACGTACGCCACCCTGTCGATCAGGGGGGCGGTCGAGAGAGCCGCGGAGCGCCATGCGCGAATGGTTCCGGTGCCAATCCACATCTGGAGGCTAATTCGGGCAGTTCGGAGATCGCGTCAGACTCTCGTGCAGCGCCTGAATCGCGAGCCCCTGCTCAGCGAGATCGCCACCGAAACGGGGCTTGACGCGCACCGCGTCGGCGAGCTACTCGACTACGAGCGGCACCCCGTCAGTCTCGAGTCTCCTTCCGAAGAGGGGCGTCGGGCCCGCAGCGAGCTGCTCGAGGACACCAGGTCAGCTCGTCCGGAAGCGAGGATCGTCGAGCGCCTGCAAAGAGAGGAGGTCGCAACTATCCTCAACTCCCTCGACGAACGCCTCCGCCTCGTACTCGAACTGCGGTTCGGGCTCTCGGGACAGCCTCCGCGCTCGCTCGTCGAGGTGGGGAAGGAGTTAGGAGTGACAGGCGAGCGGGCTCGCCAGCTCGAGGTGAGGGCGCTCGAGAAGATGCGCGCGCTTGCGCCTGATCTCCGTGACTATCTCGAGGTTGCGTGAGGGAAGAGACGTGGCGGAGGTGACATTGGACACGAAGCTGGGCAGACTTGGACTGCGCCCAGAAGGCTCATTCCTCTCCCCACTTCTGGGCGCAGCCCTCCCTCTATTCAGTACAAGAACGGCGAGAACGCAACCCCATCTTGCAACGAAGTGCGAGTCCTCGATGTGGGGGCTCCCGGTTGGTAGTGGGTCGTGGAGGTAGGAGCACGCATTCGGGGCGTCGCTACGCGCGCTTCGGAGGCGCGACCGATCCGCTCTAACGGCTAGAGCTCGCCGGCCATTGCCAGCGCGGAACATTGCGGATGGGGTGAAGGTTGGCATCGGTCTCAGCCCAGGAGTTCTGCTGGGCCACGCGCGAGCCGAACTCGAGATGGGAACGCACCGCCTCCTGGAATGGCTCGTCGTTCGGCAGGCCCGCCTCGTCGAGCGTCTCCATGTAGAGGGCCACGAACCAGTCCCGCTGCTCATCCGTGATCTTCAGGTGGCGGTGCACATCGATCAGGTGCTGAAAACCAAGCTCGCGCGTGAAGCGGTCAGGGCCACCGAACGATTCCGCGGTGAACCAGACGAGGCGAGAAGCGACGGATTTTTCACATCAAGGCTCCAGCCGGAGTTCCGCGACGGCCGCCCCACTGCGGAGCGGCCGTCGACGGTCATGAGTCGTTCGAGCTAGCCGCGGACGAGCTCTTCCTCGCGCTCGTCGAACACGACCTTGGGCTCAGGCTCCACTGCCTTGTGCGCTGCGGAGACGAGGCGGATCCGTTCGGCCTCGAGCTCGGCCTCGCGCCGCTCGCGCTCCCACTGCTCACGCTCGTACTTCGACCCGCACATGGTGTGCCTCCTTTCGCGTGCGCGAGGACACGGTAGCGCGCCCGGACTAGCCGTGATGCGACTCTGCGAGGAGCACGAACACGTCGCTTAGAGTCGGCCCTGTTGTGCCGCGAGGAGAGATTCGCTACCTACAGATCCCGACGGTGGACGTCGATTCGTCGGCCGGCTTCTACCAGCGCGCCCTAGGCTGGACGATCAGGAGGCGCGGCGACGGGTCGACCGCGTTCGACGACACGCCGCGGAGGTGAGCGGCGAGTGGTAATGAGGGTCGTCATCGGCGCCTTTCCGGTGCCGAGCGGCGCGACGAGTCTAGCCCCCGCGAGATCGTTCATTCCAAGTTAGAAATCGGATGGACTATCACTAGCAACGCGCGTATCTTTGCTAGAGAGCCGAGAGGTCCCCTGTGACTGACGGCAGGCGCATCGCTCCGGGAGAGCGCGGTGCGTCTTCGGGGTCACTCGGCTCTACTATCCAGAAAGGGCAACGCCCGAGGCGCGACCTCCTAGCGGAGGAGCATTGTGGCTCCTGAGGGGAGAGAGAAGATCGGCGGTGACTTTGCTGCGCGTCCGCGCCTTCGCCCCGGACGCCACCCCTCGACCGTAGCACTGAGTAGCGATCGTTACGAGCTTCGGATCCAAGGTCGTGCCAATTACGTCGCAAAGTGCGGGCGATGCCGTTCGAGCCTTGTCTCGGCGGGCAACGCGTACACCGGAGAACGAGCCCGAGTCGTGAGCGAGCCTCTCGCGCTGCTCGTCGTGAGCTTGTCGACCGTCTCGCTGAGCTTGCGCTCGCTGCTCGCCACGGAGCCGGCCCAGCAAGTCGAAGCGTGGCGGCTTGTGGGTGCGCTCGTGCGGACTTGCTGCGGCTGCAAGAGAGTGGACGGCTGCCTGCTCCTTGCCCCAACCCGGTTCCGAAACAGCTCCTCCTCTTGAAATCCGTTGCCGAAAGAGGCAAGCTGCGGAAAGCTAAGTCAGGGAGCCGGAGGCGGTGGTCGCCGTAGAAAGACGCTCCCCCGCGAGGGCCGGTCTTGGAGAGAGAGGAAGTCCGGCCCGTGAGGCCCGGCTCCCTGGTACGGATGGTAGCTTGGAACGACGCGTTTGTCGCCCGTTTGCAGGGCTTTGCGATGCTTACCGTGTCCTGCATCCGCCCGCCCGTTGCCCCCGCTGAGGTTTCTTGGCGTCTGGTCCACACGTCTGGGGTCCTTTCGCGGCCGCCGTTGTCGCGAAAGAGCCGAAGGGCGACAACCAGCTGCGGCGTCGCGCGGTCGCCCCAAGCTCGGGTATGCACTCGCCGGTGGGGCAGCGATTGCGGCTGAAAATGCCGAAGCCCGTTGACCTTTCGGTCCTCGGGCTCCGACCTCACGAGGATCTCACGCGGACGCGGTCGCTGTCAACGAGAGTCAGAGTCTCGCCTTCCTTGGCACTGCTCCCGCGCTACCCGTGTCGCACTTCCAACAGAAGGCGACAGAGGAACTCGTGGGGATGTGTGGCGAAATTAGGCTCTGAATAGTGACCTCAGACGAGTCAGTAAGGCGCTTCGGTCGGGTCTTCGATCTAGCGGCCGAGGTGTACGACTCCGTTCGTTCCAGCTATCCCGCGTCACTGCTCGATCGAGCGATCGAGCGCGGCAATCTCGGCGCGGGCTCGCGCATTCTCGAAGTGGGCTGCGGGACGGGAAAAGTGACGGAGCTGCTCGTCGAGCGGGGTCTCGGCGTCGATGCCGTCGACCCCGGTCGCAAGATGATCGCGGTCGCTCAACGCCGCGTCGGTGAGACCGATGCCGTCAGATTCCACCTCGGTCGGTTCGAGGATGTCGAGCTTTCTGACCATGTGTTCGACGCGGTGTTCTCAGCCACTGCATTCCACTGGGTCGACCCAGCGGTCGTCTGGGTCAAAGCCGCCGCACACCTCAAGACCGACGCACTGCTGGCACTGCTGTCGCACCTGAACGTTCGGGATGAGCAATCGACGGAGGTCCACGACGAGTTCCTGGCGCTGCTGCGCAAGCACGCGCCCGAGGTTGCCGCGGAATGGCGTCACCCGCTGAGTTCGATCTCCTCCTCGCAGGCGTTCCAGAGCGGCGCGGTAATGCATCTGAGGTATGGAACTGGCTGACGCAAGGTGGTTTGCGGCCAGTGCTGGCGGTGCCGGAGGCTGCGCCTCTCTTCGAGGACATCGAGGTGGCCGGCGAGGCCTACACCGTCGAAGAGACCGCCGACGAACTCCTGGCCCAGTTCCGCACCACGTCGCTCTTCCACATGATCGACCCGGCCCGACGGGAGGCCTTCGAAGAGGATCTCGGGCGTTTGGTCGAGCGCCTCGGCGGAACAGTCCGCTCGTCACTCGCGGTCTTATTGATGACGGCGCGTCGCTCGGCGCGTCGCCATTGAGTCAGAAGGCGACACCTTCCCACGTCGCCCTTCATACAGCTCGCGACACGAACGAGTCGGACGATGTTACGACGCCGGGGCGTTCGGCTCGCCGCCCGGCCCGTCTATACGCACAAGCAGTCGAAATTCAGATCCGCGTGGGCGGTGCGAAAAGAGTGGCGGGTAGCGTCAGGCGGATCGCAACCGCCACTCAATTCCCGCCCGCTGGGCTGACCGATGCCGAGGCCGCAAGGCGTCTGGAGGCGCGTGGGCAGCTCCCGCGTCAACGCTCGAGCCGCTCTTACGCCAGCATCATCCGAGCCAATACGCTGAACATCCCGAACGGGATCCTGTTCTTCTTCGGCGTGCTGACGATCCCGCTCGGGTCGTGGAAGGACGCGCTCTTCGTGGGGATCCTGATCTCGAACATCGCGATCGGGTCGTTCCAGGAGATCCGCTCCAAGCGCGCCCTCGACCGGCTCGCCTCTCTGGTGACGCCGGAGGCGGTGGTCGTACGCGATGGCGTCGACCGTCGCGTGCCTGTCAACCGGGTGGTGGTCGGGGACATCGTGCGCGTGACGGCCGGCGATCAGGTGATCGCCGACGGGACAGTGGTATCGGCGGACGCTCTCGCCCTTGACGAGGCCAACCTGACGGGCGAGACCGAGCCCGCCGTCCGAGGGCCGGGCGAGCCGGTGTGGTCGGGCTCGTTCGTGGTCGAGGGCGCCGCGCTCTTCGAGGTGACCGCGGTCGGTTCGGAGAGCCGCGCGGCGCGGTTGACCGCCACCGCGCGTGCCTTCCGTCACCCGCGCTCGCCGCTCGAGCGGCCAACGACCGGCTCCTGCTGTGGCTGCTCGCGCTCGCGCTCCCGCTCACGGTCGGACTCACCGTCTCGGTCCTCACTCGCGTCGAGACCTCGGGCGCCCGCGTGCAGGCCCTCACCGCCGGAATCGTAAACCTCGTCCCCGAGGGCCTGATCCTGCTGATCAGCCTCACCGCGGCGGTATCCGCCTTCAAGGTGGCGCAGCGCGGCGTGCTCGCGCAACAGCTCAATGCGGTCGAGTCGCTCGCCTCGGTGGACGTTGTCTGCACCGACAAGACCGGCACGCTGACCGAGCCGACGCTGCGTCTGGTTGGCTTGGTGCCTTCCGACGGCGTGGACGAGGGGACGCTCGCGCGCGAGCTGGCAGGCTACGCCGCTGGCTCCCCGTCTCGCAACGCGACGCTCCAGGCGATCGCGGACGCCGGGCTGGCGGCCGTCGACGAGCGCCGCGTCGTCGGGCAGGTGCCATTCTCCTCCAGGCGGCGCTGGAGCGCGCTCGATCTGGGCGACGAGCGTCTCGTGCTGGGCGCGCCGGAGCGGTTCGCCACCGTCGACCCAGCGCTTCTTGCGCAGGCGCGCAGGGAGGCGAGCGGCGGGCGGCGGGTGCTCGCGCTCGGGTGCACCGATGCGCGGCTGCAGCCCGCCGGCTCGGAGCCGTCCTTTCCCGACGGCGTGCGACGACCGCGCTCTTGCCCTCCGGCGAGATGCGACCGACGGCGGGCGCGGCCAGTACGGCTTGACGCAGTGCCGCCGGCTCGGACGGCAGCGACTCTCCATCGAGCGCAGTCGCCGATCCCGGCACGCCCGCGTCACGGGCAATCGCACCCGCCGTGGCCGGCGCGTCACCGGAGAGGACCTTCAGCTCGATGTCCTCGGCGGCGAAGAAGGCGACGGTCTCGGCCGCGTTCGGCCGCAGCCGCTCGGCGAGCACGACGAGGCCGAGTGCCGACGCGCTCGCCGGCGCCCGTCGCTACGTGGCGATGGTCGGCGACGGGGTCAACGACGTGCCCGCGCTCAAGCAGGCGCGCCTGGCGATTGCGCAGGGGTCGGGAGCGCAGATGGCGCGCTCGGTCGCCGACCTGGTGCTCGTGCGCGACGACTTCGCGGTTGTGCCGGGGATGGTGGCGGAGGGCCGCCAGATCCTGCGCAACATCCAGCGCGTGGCACAGCTGTTCGTGACCAAGTCGGTGTTCGCAGCGGTGGTGGGGTTGGCGGTGGGGATTCCGACCGCCACCTACCCGCTCCTCCCGCGCCAGTTCACGCTCGCCGCCGCGGTGACGATCGGCATCCCCGCCTTCGTGCTCGCGCTGGCGCCGAGCTCGGGCCCGTGGCGGCCGGAGCGATTCCTCCAGTCAGTCGCGCGCTTCGCGATCCCGGCCGGGCTGGCAATCGGGATCGGGATCGTCGCCGGCTACCTCCTCGCGCGCTACGGATTCGAGCTCGGGCTGAGCCGCTCGCGCACCGTCGCCACGGGGATCGTGGTCGTCTGCGGGCTTGCCGTTGTGATGCGGCTCGAGGGCGAACGCGGGCGGGGGCGCCTCGCGGTCGGCGGGTTGTGCGCGGCGATGGCGCTGCTGTTCGTGCTGGCCCTCGTCGTCCCGTTCCTGCGTGACTTCTACGAGCTCTCGACGCCCACCGGCGAGGCCGTCGCCGCCTGGGCGGTCGGAGTCGCGCTCGGCGTCGGAGGGATGCTGGGCGCCCTGCACCTGCTGCGCCTCTGAACAGAGCGGGCACGCGACTACCAGGCCGACAGGCCTGGTAGTGCTGCGCCAACCGGGATGAGACGGCGAGTGGAGACTCGCGGCCTCGAAAGCTCCAGGAGTCAAGCCGCCCCTCCGTGTAGCGCCCGGGTGCACTAGCCGGAGGCCACCTGCAGGTGTTTTCAACCTGAAGGCTCCACAAAGGGCTCCATACCTGCATCACGTTCGAGCTCGATGGCGTCCGGCATCCCACTCCTCGGCTGAGCGGAGATCGTCTCTCGTTTCGCGTCCCTGTACGAAGAGCTGCTCGCCTCCTCTCTCGGGCAGCAGATCGCGCGGGGGCGGCGCGCGTGGCTGGGCGGCTTACGCCGTTCGGCTCGACGAGTCGCTCACCGATCTCGCGGCGCGTGCCGAGGATCTGGAACTCGGGCGCAGCTGTCCTCGCTCATCTAGCGAATCCACTCGTCGTGGAGCCGTTCGACCGCGCGGCGGAGCGCCGACAGCCGGTCGCTGCCGCCAGTCGCGACCTCCGGCGCGTAAAGGACAGCCTCGGCCTCGTCTCCTACCAGGGTGATCGGGTCGGCGGTGTCCTCGATCAGCCGGAGCTCGATCGCGTCGGCGACGGCCCGAGCTCCTACGGTTCCTTCGGCGCCAGGTTCCTGCGCCGCCTTCACCCTCAGGTTCTCCGCCATGCGCGTCGCCGCCCGCTCGTCGAGCGGGTACCGCTCGCTGGCGACCTCGAACACGACGTCCACTCGGCTGAGCCTATCTCCGGCATGGCTGGGGTGCTGTGATCCTCACGGGCGTCGGCCCTGGCGGTCTGGGCTTGGGCGGGTCGAGATCGGCGGTGAGCATTTACGGCTGGATGGCGGAGGGTTTCGAGGGCCGGGCGCGGACCTGCGCCTCTTCGCCTGCCACCACCTCCTGCCGATCCCCGGTATCGGCCGCGAGCGAAATCGTTGTTATCAATCCTCGGACGTGTAGCTTCATCCTCGCGCTTCTTCGCTCGGTAAAAGATCCAGCAGACGCCGAGTCATGAGTCGGCGAGCATGCTCATGAGTCGATCATCGCTCCTCTGGCGAAACGGCCCGGGGCAGGCATCCGGGCCGCTTCGCTCTAGGAAGGCGATTCGCCGATCCCTTCCTGAGAGTCATGCTCGCGTGCGAGCATCGTTGGACGGCCCGAGACTAAGCCGTTGGGTTTGCGGCTTCGTTAAGCCCGTGTTGCTCGTGCGTTAAGCCGCATCGAAAAACGCCGAGCGTCTCGGCGGAGCGCTCAAGGCGGTCGCCATTGGAGCAGCCGCTGCCGGAAGAAGAAAGCAAGAACTGCGTGACGCCAAGGTCCCCGGTTCGTAGCTCGGTCGCGGTGACGCATACAGTCGTGTGCACCTCGCGCGCGCTCGCGGGCGTGCATGTGCAAGCGTGAGTGCCAACCGCCGCCTGGCTGGCGGGAAGACGCGCACGAACGCGCGCAAGCCACGGCAGGAGGGAGCAGCGATGAGCCCGCAGATTCCGATGGTGGTCGAGCAGACCGTGCACGGAGAGCGCACCTTCGACATCTACTCGCGTCTGCTCGGCGAGCGAATCATCTTCGTCGGCACGCCGATCGACGATCAGATCGCCAACCTGACGATCGCCGAGCTGCTCCATCTCGAGTCGGAGGACCCCGGCAAGGACATCTCGCTCTACATCAACTGCCCCGGGGGCTCCGTCTACGCGGGGCTCGCCATCTACGACACGATCCAGTTCGTCAAGCCCCAGGTGACGACCACCTGCGTCGGGATCGCGATGTCGCTGGGAGCGCTGCTGCTGGCCGCCGGCACGAGCGGCAAGCGGATGGCGCTCCCGAACGCGAAGATCCTGATCCACCAGCTCTGGGGCGGCTTCGAGGGGCAGGCCAGCGACATCGAGATCCATGCCCGCGAGGCGATCGCGCTCAAGCGGCGGATGGAGGAGATCATCGCCGAGCACAGCGGGCAGCCGCTCGAGAGGGTCTCCAAAGACATGGAGCGCGACTACTTCCTGACCGCCGAGGAAGCGAAGGAGTACGGCCTCATCGACAAGGTGATCGCACACCGCTTCGAGTGAGCCCCCTTGCCCCCAAAAGTTGAGGGAGGACACCAGGAGCTGCGTCGCCAGCAGAGTGCCGCTGCCGCGTCGACCGTGTGGCTGCGGGTTTGGCAAAACGGCTGGCGAAGCGGCGTAGACTCGCCCCGTGTCCAGCCTCTTCGCAAGGATCCGCAAGTGGTTGGGGATCGGTAAGAAGGCGTAACCGCTCCCACG
>Ga0137371_10004991_pt1 | contig 10396 bp, 4 predicted proteins | sample SagtaG_7_FD_104919 | JGI IMG/M metagenome (GOLD analysis project Ga0137371, IMG submission 104919) | Vadose zone soil microbial communities from Sagehorn Ranch, Mendocino, California, USA - Sage1_R_40_16 metaG | ecosystem: Environmental > Terrestrial > Soil > Vadose zone | place: USA: California... | reverse complement strand
TTCCCTGGAAAATGCCTCACTTGAAAAGTGCCACTGTAGTGTGATATTGCCTGCTTCAGCGAGCGAATGCAGCGGCTAAATGGCCTGTGGAGCCCGTTCGGGATTGAAATGACATTGCTTGCATTTTAAAGTTCTCCTCTCTTGCAGGCTAAATGGCCTGTGGAGCCCGTTCGGGATTGAAATCATCACCGGCTTTCCGAACTTCTTCAGTGCCAGCTTTGGCGAAAGGGCCAGTGGAGGCCGTTCGGGGTGGAAAGGAGATTCTTCACTTCGTTCAGGATGACAGGTCCTCTGACGAAAGGGCCAGTGGAGGCCGTTCGGGGTGGAAAGGAGATCCTTCCCTTCGTTCAGGATGACAGATCCCCTGGCGAAAGGGCCAGTGGAGGCCGTTCGGGGTGGAAAGGAGATCCTTCCCTTCGTTCAGGATGACAGTGCTCAGCCTCCGGTCCTTCCAGATGTGATGACTCCGTGGAAAGGAGATCCTTCCCTTCGTTCAGGATGACAGGTCCTCTGGCGAAAGGGCCAGTGGAGGCCGTTCGGGGTGGAAAGGAGATCCTTCCCTTCGTTCAGGATGATAGACCCTCTGGCGAAAGGGCCAGTGGAGGCCGTTCGGGGTGGAAAGGAGATCCTGAACGAAGTGAAGGATGACAGTTGGTTACTTGAACACTAAGTTGATGACTTGTGTTTTTGTGGAAAGGAGATCCTTCCCTTCGTTCAGGATGACAGACCTCCTGGCTAAATGGCTAGTGGAGGCCGTTCGGGGTGGAAAAGCCGTTGGTGTGCTCAAACTGGTACGTGGGAGACATGCGCAAGCGGGCCCAGCATCTTGGGGTGTCATCGGGTCGCGGGGCACTTCTTCATGACCATGGCCATTGAGGGTGATGGCGGCAATGCCTTCTCGATGAGCCACTGTCTCCTAGACATACCAGTAATCGAGGGCGGGTTTTGTTACCCCTGGCCCTGCTGGTTCTTGCCATTACCATTGTTTATACATACAGTCATAGCCACTTTATTGCCTATATTATCGAAGCATTGGGTTTGACCATTCACGGTAATGGTGGCGGAGATGGCGACACCGTTTGCATTTTTCTGTGCCTGAACAGGGCCCTGGTTTGCTGCAGCACATTGGAGGCCAGTGCCAAGTGGTCCTTCAAAGGTGGTCTGGAAACGCTGTGCCAGGAAAGTGAAGAGCGAATTAGCCGCTGCCGGGTCAGGTGAATTCGCTGCACCAGTCAGTGGGGCGTCTGTCACCAGACGTTGTGGTGCAATTCTCAGGAGATTCTGGCAGTAGGTAACGGTATTGCCACCATCCGTATCCCCTACGGCTGGCTGATCCACTCCCATTCGATAGAGATCAGTCTTCACTGCGTTAGGAGTGTTGTCGACCAGTGTCATAGGATCACCCATTGGCACAAGAGCTAGAGGATCTGCTTGCTGCGCTGCTGCCTGTAGCTCATTGAGTGGCAATGCTGTGGTCATCTGCCCAGGGTGAGCGAGATCAGGCGCCATGAGCGGTGTACAGCCAAGCGCTCCATCCAAAGCCACATCCAGCAGGCGGTTATCACTGGCATTGGTCTGCTGCGTACCATTTATCATATAGGTGGTTGTCACATTATCACTCTGATCCTGGTCAACGACCGAGAAGTCGCGTACACTCGGGCAAGTGAGTCCATCCTTGCCTGTCCCCAATGCTGCGTTAGCAGGATTGGGATTGATCTTGCCTGCTGCCGTTGCAGCAATGGCTGCCTGGAAGAAGGCTGGTGCATTACAGTAAGAGTATTGCCCGAAGATAGAGCCGTTGGTACCATTGACGCAGTTGCCTTGCTGCAAGCTACCATTCATGTCCTGGAGGGTGAGGTTGTTCCCATTGAAACCGAACCAAATTCCCACCGTTGATCCTGCTGGAATAGTGGGTATGACTGGAGCTGCTGCTGGCTGTTGACCCTGATTGACGACAAGGGGGTTATAGACCGATATGTTGCCTGCAGGATCAATAACTGCTCCCTGAACAAACGCTGCCTGCATTTTATTTGCCTCATCGCATCCATCACCTAGCTGATAAGGTGTTGCAAGTCCTTGTGCTGTCAATGGGTTGGCAGGCACAGTGAGCGTGCAGTTGATCATTTGCTGCTGTTGTGGGTGCTTTTGCTGCTGGTTGTTCTGGTGTTTGTGATGTTTTTTGTGTTGCACCCCTGCCGCATGTGAAGAAAATACTTGTGGCATTGCAAAGCTTACCCCAGCTACCATGACCAGGATTGCCGGCAGCAAAATACCCATGAGTGCCAGGGGCGAGAAACGCCGGCGTCGTGATCGAAATATAGATGTTTTACGTAATTGCTTTCGCATGAGAACTTCTCCTTTTATCTAGAAGGGCAAAGGATTACTTCACACCTTCACGCCATCTCAGTCTGCGTTCAGCTCTTTGACAATGGGTTCATGAAAGAGCTGAAGCGAGACATGGATCACCATGGACTTCTATGAAATGCAGTGATCCACTTTGGAACATTGCTGATACTAGGATGTGATAGTAACATTACGAAATTTATGAATTCGTATAGAACGATAAAAAATGGTAGGAAAGTACCAGATTTTGGTTAAGGCCCTGATCCTATACGACGTTCTGGATATCTGCAGGCCTTTCTTAACCCATTCTCAACCAGATTACAACCGTGTCACCCTTCACAGAATAGCCGTAATTCTCCGATAATTAATCATAAGCATTTTGGGTATGATTCAATGTGCCTGGTGCCAATCAACCCTCCCGGTAACGAATCGCAGTACTTATAAGCATGATGTGTAGTTGTCCAGGTGTCCATCCCTATTCATGCGCCCTCTAAATCGCTAACTCTTAACTGTAAGGTGAAAGATGGATATTCTTGAAAGCAAGGATGCTTCAACGACCTTGATTGAAAGGAGGCAGCGCCACCACTAAGCTTGCCAATTTGTGGCAGCAAGTTATCCTCAAAGACTTAAACTATTGTCGATTATTTGTTCGAAATTAGGGGGGAATTCTTCTTTTATGAAGAGACTTAGTAAATTTGGGAAGGTTACCACCACTGTGGTAGCTTTTGCTCTCCTACTGGGCGTTTTAGCTACTGCATTCTACTTGCATACCGCTACTCACGCTGCTGGAATTGCCTCACACCCTATCGTGGTGAAACCTAAATATCTGAGGGCAGGCAATACTATCAATAGTTCTGACCCCAATATCAAGTTCTCTTGCCAGACCCCTGGCGCTGCCGTTCGCTGTTATGGCCCTAACCAGATACGCACAGCTTACGATATTCAGCGCGTACTTGATGCGGGCATCAATGGGACAGGCAGCACAATTGTGATCATCGATGCCTTCCAGAGTCCGACCATCAGGCATGACCTGCAGACCTTTGACACACTCTTTGCTCTGCATACCGCCACACTGAACATTATCGCTCCAGATGGCCTGACACCTTTTAATCCCAAAGATCCTAACCAGATAGGGTGGGCAGGTGAGATCACGCTTGATGTTGAATGGTCACATGTCATTGCACCGAATGCAACGATTGACCTGGTCCTTGCTAAGAGCAATGAGGATGCTGATATTCTAAGCGCAACAAAGTTCGCGGTTGACCACAATCTGGGCGATGTGATCTCTCAGAGCTTTGGTGAAGGCGAAATCTGCATGGCTCCTGCCCTCAGGGCCTTGCAGCACCAGATCTTCCAGGAGGCAGTCAATAAAGGCATAACGCTCTTCGCCTCTTCTGGTGACGAGGGCGCGGCACAACCAACCTGCAATGGCGCCTCGTTTTTCCTCAGCGCCTCGACGCCGGCTAGCGATCCATTAGTGACGGCCGTTGGCGGTACATACCTGAACGCTAACCCCCAATCCGGGAAGTATCATGGTGAGTCTGCCTGGAACGACTCGTTTGGCGCCAGTGGCGGCGGCTTCAGCACCCTCTTCTCGCGTCCCGGCTTCCAGAGTGGCGCGGTTGATAAGTCACAGCGCGGTGTACCAGATATCGCTTATGATGGGGATGTCAATGGCGGTGTTCTCACCGTATGGAGTTCATCTGGCCTGGGCAAAAACCTGGTCTTCATCTTTGGCGGAACGAGCGCAGGCTCACCTCAGTCGGCCGGTGAGCTGGCATTGGTCAACCAGAAATTTGGACGCCAGGGTGACATCAATCCGCTCCTCTACGAGGGTTTCGCTCGCCACGGTTACTCAGAGTTCTTCCACGACATTACTGTTGGGACCAACACCTTCACCGGTGCAGGCTCCAATGGTAAAACTGTAACCATCATCGGGTATAACACGCGCCAGGGTTGGGACCCTGTCACGGGCCTGGGTTCCCTAATTTTTGGAAATACCATCTTCGGACCTCCGGGATCAGCAACAACGGCCCTGGCAACAACGTACTGGCGGCATAATAAATAGTGTTGCATCTCTGTAGTACGAATGACTGATGGATGGGGGATGCTGGTAGCATATACTTGCAAGTTTACAATGCTACCAGCATACATTTTCTCTTCTCACCCACTGGGAGACTCGTGTAAAATTTTTACAATGCAAACTGGATAAAGAGAAGGGAAAAGTATGAAGCTTCTTATTTTTGGTGGTACAGGGTTCCTGGGTTGTTATCTCGTTCAGGCAGCGGTGGAGCGCCGGCATACGGTGACGCTCTTCAATCGTGGGAATACTCATCCCGAACTGTTTCCACAATTGGAGCAGATTCATGGAGACCGCGGGAGCGACCTCCAGGCGCTGCATGGACGCGCCTGGGACGCGGTTATCGATTCCAACGGACAAATTCCGCAGCATGTACGCGAGAGCGCCAGCTTGCTCGCTGATAGCACGAGGCACTATACCTTTATCTCTACGACTTCGGTCTACGCCGACTATAGTGTAGCGCCTATCGATGAGCACTCGCCTGTTTGCGAACTGGCAGATTCCGCCAGTGAGGTGATGAAGCCGGAAAACTATGGTGGGCGCAAAGTGCTCTGCGAGCACTACGCGGAGCAGGCACTGCCCAACCGTGTGCTGGTCATCCGCCCCGGACTTATCGTGGGGCCGCATGATCCCACCGATCGCTTTACCTACTGGCCGCATCGCGTCGCCGAGGGTGGACAGGTACTCGCGCCAGGCCATCCAGAGCAGCCGGTTCAGTTCATCGACGTGCGCGACCTTGCAGCGTGGAGCATCGCGATGGTCGAGGCATGTCAGACCGGCGTCTATAACGCCAAGGGACCCGCTGGTGCCCTGACTATGAGCCGGCTATTGGAGCGTTGCCGCGAGGTGAGTGGCAGCAACGCAAGTTTTGAGTGGGTGAGCGAGCAGTTTCTCCTGAAGCATGAAGTCGAGCCTTATCTGCAATTGCCGCTCTGGGTGCCCGGCGAGATGGTAGGCTTTTCGCGGGTCAATTGTCAGAAGGCCATTGCCGCGGGCCTGAGCTTTCGTCCGCTGACCGAGACGATCCAGGACACCCTTGCCTGGGACGCCACGCGCCCGGCGGACTACGCCTTGCGTGCCGGTCTCACGCCCGAACGTGAACAGCAGCTTTTACACGAGTGGTGCCTGGCAAACGCATAGGGACCGGTTCACCGTGCCTGCCTTTATCTGCCCCCGGCAGCGGCGTTGCCGACCACATCCTCATGTATTGATGAGCAAATTCAGATCTCTTTCAATCGGTCACAGTGTATTGCATATAGAGTGGTGTTTCTTCGAAGTTGGCCTTAAATGTCTGCCATGCTGCATCGCTCATACCCTCTGGCTGTGGCTTTGGAAATGGGTCGTCAGCCCGCATGACTCGTCGACTGGTTTTTTCCTGCAAGCGCTGTAGTAGCGGATCGAAAGGCATGTTCCACTTATTGGTTGCTGCCATTTCATGATCGACGGGAAGCATAGCTACCAGATCTGGGTGAATCATCAGTTCCAGGCCCTTTTTGTCCTGGCCATTCGCACCGAGGGTCGCGTTGACACTGCCATGGTGACCAACCTTATACAGCACCGTCCGTGCTAACAGGTCTTCGACGCGGATGGTTTGCATGGCCCCAGTCGCACCAGGGACCGACCACGAAAGATCGTCCCAGGAGAGCCAGTTGCCTATGTGGGCGTCCGAGACGAACAGCAGCACCTTTTTCGTGTTGACGAGCTCAATGGCAAGTGCAAGGCTGGTGTTGTTGGTAAAGCTGTCGAGTTGGAGCGTAAAGTCTTCCGCCGCCTCTAGCCAGCGGTTGTCGTCGAGACGCCGCCATGCTAAGTCGAAGCTGTAGTATGTTTGGAAGAACTCATATTGCTTTGCCTCTGTGAGTGGAATCATCAGATGCTGGTCGAAGGGATAGCTTGGATCATCATCGCTGGCTGACTGATTTGCGCTCTGGGCGGTCGGTGCAGAACCTTGTGTATAGACTTTCTGTCCTTTCGCAGCAGGATTGATATCTTTGAGCTTTTGCTCGTTGTGGGGTGGGCCGAGAACGTATATACGCACGCCTGGAACATCCGGTGCTCCATTATCCGACGGCAGAGACAGCGCATCGCCAGGATGGCAATATTGTAACGAAGCATTGAAACCGCGAACCGCCTCAAGAGCAGTACCGGTATCGACAGTAGCAGTGCTACCTTTGGCATGGCCAGGTCTGATCGAAGGTTCGAAGAAGTGAAGCAGCTTCATGATTAGTATCACGTCCGGGTCCGTGGAATCGGAAGCATCTTCCACTACCATGCGCAGTATTTCACGGTTATCGTGGAATGCTGTTCTCAACCGCTGTGCCAAAGGGTTAGAGGAGTCCTCTGTCCACGCAAGCCAGAGATTGTGAACCTGCATGCTCTTAAAACCATCGCTAGCCTGTATGAAGCCAGACAGATGATCCCAGTGCTCATGAGTAATCACCAACAAATGAATATGTCCACCGGTCGCCGCAGCAATGTCTGAGGCAACATCCATCATCTTCTGTTCCGGATTCTCCGTATCGAAAATCCCTCCACAATCAATCAACATGTAGAAGGCCTGTCCAGCTTGTCCAGTTGGAAACGCCAGCAGGAAACAGTCGCCCAGTCCCACCCGATACATGCGCACGGTGACCACGGAAGCGGGTGGATTTAATATGCCCATACCAGTTCCTCCTTTGCGATTATTGAAATCCATGCTCCAACAACGCAATCGCACCTACCCTTCAGGTCAGGCCCATGAACGGAACTTACTTTACCGAACTGTGCAGAAATTCGAACGGCTCCGCAAGGCCACTTTTGGAATACTGGGGATATAGCTTCCGGAAGTTACGTTGATCTGACAGCCGCTTCGCATTGCTGATCCTCTTGACAATGCAATAGCGTACCTTCGAAGTCACCAGATCAACCAGCAGACTACATCCACCAAGAAAGGTGAAGTCCCGAGGCGGAGCTGGATTCTTGGATCCGGTGTCGACCTTCTCCTGGATCGTCGGATCGTCATAGCCTGCTTTCTGCTGCATAATTTCAATCACGAGATCGACCAGCAACTGCCCATCCGGACCTACACGCCGTACAGGTCGCAGCGAATGCACTTCAAACCTGGCATCATTTCTCAAATCTAACCCCAGGACAACCTGGAGATCTTGAGCTGGCCCTTTAAGCCACTTGTCGAGCCACACGTGGAGTTTGTCCCGATGGCACCGGACTACATTATACACTTCCTCGCGCTTATTGGTGAGGTTCCATTCTTGGATTATCCCGCTCAATTCTTGAACCATCGGCAGCAAAAGCGGCTGGAAACCCTGGTTCGTTGCCTCCTGCCAGCGCAGGCTGTCAATGGACAGGCTGCGCACGTCGCGTGGATAGATCCCCCACCCACGAAACGCCTCGACGACGGCGAGACGATAGCCCAAATCGTCGTCGCGCACGAGATCGTAGTCGGCGGTAATGAGTGCCCGTAGGTAGTCACCAAAGGTCAGATCAACCGGAGGACAGTAGTCCAGGGCACGAATGCACATATTGAGGACATGTTTAGCAGATTTAGCGGCCTCGCTCGCCAGCCTGTTCACAAGATCGGGGTGCAACTGTCCGGGGGGCAGGATGCCGGTGCCACTCGTCGCGATGCGCAGGAGATCGGCGATGCGGGACTTGTAGATCGACACAAACACATTGAAGATAGCTGCTACGAGCAGAGAACCCCGTGCATGTGGCTCGAATGTCTTGTCGATCGCAGTTGGATTGGGTACTTGTGGCTGCCAAATGCCGTTTGCGTCGAACCTGCCCAGCGCATCACGCAGTGCTCCATAAGACCCGGAAGCTTGCCCGCTCTCCTGGGCGAGTTTTGCGAGCAAGTTTTCACTGGCCAGATCACCCCGCGTCTTAGCAATTTGATTAAGCAAGACCTCAGGGAAGGAAAAATGTTGGAAAAGTGCGACGATATCGGCAAAGGCTTCGTGGAAGGCCAGCACGTCAATGTTACCTGGCTCCAAGAAGCGGGGGTGCATGCCATCGAGCAAGGCATGCGTTGTTTCATGAGCAACAACATCGTGCGAGAGGCAGGTGAAGACCATGCCACCGGGAAGGTGGTAACGCGCATCGGTTGAGGATGCGCGAATATAGCCTAAGAGCAGCGCTTTTTTGTCCGGACTGTAATAGGAGTTGTTCTCATACAAGGCATGCGGATAAATGCGCAGGCGTTGCACGTAAGTTTCCGTTATCGTCTTCTTTCCCTGTGAGTCTGTTCCCTTGACAAAACGGGGTGCCCAGAATGCTTCCCGGCCTAGTGCGCGCTCGAAGTTGCGAATGGTCGTCATGGCGACCGCATAGGCCATCTGTTGGTGAAACTGTGGATTACCTTCAGACGGAGCTAGTCCATCCTGGGCCAGTAAATAGGGCGAATTGAGATCGACCGGCGCATAGAAACAATGCCATCGCGGGTCAACGTCAACTACTTCGAGATACTCCCCGACTGGACCTGGCTGTAAGATGTCCTTCCCTGTTTTGGGATCAAACTCCCAAGGCACCTTCATCGTTACTATATTGATCAGTGCGCTGTCCAATTGCGTCGAGAGGCTGGGGTCAAAGGCATACCCGCGCAGTCGACGAAATGGTGGACGCTCGATCGGAATGGTACGGGTCGGTCGAATAGCCGGGGGGCTACCATTTAGAGGTGGAGGCGGCTCAGGAGGTGTCAGCGTACTCTCTCCCGGTTGGGCTATCTCACGTTGCACCATAGAGAATCTTTCCTATTCACTTTATTTACACAAGACGCTGAAAGCGATGAATAAATTAACTAGCGAGCAGAGTTTATTCTGAGTTCGATTGTCTCTTTAGACTAACATACACTTCAACAATATTCAAGAGGTAATGGGATTGACAAATACCACAAAATAATGTACTCTCATTCGAGATTATTCCCAACAATTCAGGTCTCCCACTTACTTGACTTCTAAGTGCCTTCGCCAGTTCACAAGCGTTTTGTGCTGAATGTGAAATAGCTTTACGATGGAGAAGTTGCCAATGTTGAGCGTGACAGTGGTTAACAATCGAATTCATATTGGAGAAAGGTTTTCCGTCTCCTTCCAACGCACACTGCGAATTCCAGATGATGGCCAGGACTATCCATTACCTCCGGGATTAGGAGCTTTCCCACTGAGTCGTGTTCAAGATTATGCGGAACTCCTCCCTACCAGTTGGCAGGAGCAGAACGCGGTGTTCATTCCGATGTATCAGCGAGAGGCTCTCTGGCTTGGCTTCGATGGAGCAGATTGGAAACCGAATGCGGTAAAGGTCGCGGTTGGTAAAATCAATGCGATCTCAGGTGGAGGCTGGAATGAACAGTTACACAGCGATCCGCAAGACTATATTGTTTGTCCAAATCAGCCCTGGCTGGATGGTATTAATGCTGGCCAGGGTTTCATTCGCCAGTTTGTTGCTATGCCTCTAGGGTTGGGCTATACAGTTGAAGCCCAGGTAAGTGGAGTGGAGGAATTTGGAGGGATTCAGCTTCTGGTTTACGAGCCGAAACCGGGCCGGTTTCCCGACCAGCCTCCACCAAAACGTGACCAGAAACCTGGAATTTTCTTCACACCATCACCAGGCCAGGTAGGGGAGATGGGCCTTGGAGCGGGAGGGCGGATGAAGCAGAAAATCTACCCCGACCCATATGGTATCGACACCTGGGATACACAAAATTATGGCTCTGTCTTTATCCACATTGTGAATAGTAGACAATACCAGGAGTTGACCGGCCTCATACCTCCTCCGACGCCCATTAGTGCACAGACCTACACTGAGTATAAGTTGCCCTGGTTCGATCTCTACGATGAAGCTTTGGGCGATGTTGCGGCATCTGAGACGCTGGCTGGAGTGAAGTCGATCAAAGAAAAGGAGGTGGAAAAAGGCATTACCCCTCAAGAAGAAGTGGTTCGTGTAGACCCATCTACGATCAAAAAATTGCGTCACGAGGGATCG
>Ga0137371_10004986_pt1 | contig 10400 bp, 9 predicted proteins | sample SagtaG_7_FD_104919 | JGI IMG/M metagenome (GOLD analysis project Ga0137371, IMG submission 104919) | Vadose zone soil microbial communities from Sagehorn Ranch, Mendocino, California, USA - Sage1_R_40_16 metaG | ecosystem: Environmental > Terrestrial > Soil > Vadose zone | place: USA: California... | reverse complement strand
CTCAATCGCGGAAACACGATCGGTTCGCTAGAGGCAGGCAAGCTCGCGAACTTTTCGATCTTCGATTGCGAAGATTATCGTGAGCTGGCGTATTGGTTTGGAATCCCGCAGACGCATTCGGTTTTCGTGAAAGGCAAACGCGTTGTGTAACCTCCTGAAGCGGCAACCGGAGCGGTTGCCCTACAAAACCGCGCAGCGTAGCGTGGTCTCGTAATGAAGGTTGAAGTGGAAAAGCAGCCTGGGTTCATCTCGAAGCTGCAGATTGAATTGCCGCCGGAGGAAGTGGCAAAGGAGTGGGATGCGATTGCAAACAGCTTTGCGCGATTTGCCAAGATTCCAGGTTACCGGCCTGGGAAGGCTCCGCGTGCCGTGATAGACAAAAGATTCCGCAAGGAAATCCAGGATGAGCTGACCAAAAAAATCGTTTCGAAAAGTTATCATGAAGCAATCGAACAGGAGCAATTGCGCGTGGCTTCCTTGACTAACATCGAAGACGTCCAATTCGGCGAGGACAAATCGATGCGCTTCCGCGCAACGGTAGTCACAGCACCGGAATTCGAACTGCCGGATTACAAGAACATTCAGGTGCAATTGCAGGACACGAACGTGTCCACTGCCGAAGTCGATGAAGCGCTGGAGCGTTTGCGTGATCAATCAGCTGATTTTGTAGATGTGCCGGGACGCGGACTGGAAATGGGCGACTTTGCGGTGCTTGATTTCGAGGGATCGGTGGACAACAAGCCGATCAGCGAAATCGCGCCGCAGGCGAGTAAGAATTTGCAAGGCGGCAAGAAATTCTGGCTACATCTCGCGACTGACAATTTTCTGCCGAAATTTTGCGAGCAATTGCTCGGACAGAAGCCGGGCGAAACGCGCCTGGTAATCGTTCATTTCCCGGATGATTTCCCGGTCAAAGAATTGGCAGGCAAAAAGGCCGATTACGCCGTTACGTTGCGTGAGATAAAGGAAAAGGTTTTGCCAGCGATCGATGACGCGCTCGCGGCCAAACTGGTGCCGGGAAAAAACCTTGCCGATCTTCACCAGATGATCGAGCACGATATCGAACATGCGAAAGAGCATGATGTCGAGCGCGCCAAGGAATCACAGATCGTTAAATATTTGCACGAGCAGATTCAATTCGAACTGCCGCCCGCGCTCCTCCAAAATGAAACGCGCCGTGCGCTGGCCGAATTGGTGCAACGAAATCGCGAGCGCGGTGTTACTGATGAGATGCTGAAGCAAAAAGAGAAAGAACTGATCGACGGCGCCGCAGGGCTGGCGGCGAATCGGTTGAAAACAAATTTCATTCTGCATCGAATTGCGGAGCACGAAAAAATTCAGGTAACCAAGGAAGATGTCGACGTTCGAATTAGGCAGGAGGCGGCGCGTTACGATATTTCGCCCGAAAAAATGCGGAAGGAACTGCAACAAAAAGATGCGTTGGATGACGTCGCTGAACAGATCCTGCTGGGCAAGACTCTTGATTTCCTGAAGGCGAATGTTAGCGTCGAATTGGCGCAAGAAGCCACTGTTAAAGAAGAAAAATCATGAGCGTATCGGACGAAAATGTTTCACAGGTGTTGATTCCGATGGTCGTGGAGCAGACTGGCCGGGGCGAGCGCAGCTACGATATTTACTCGCGACTGCTCAAGGATCGGATCGTTTTCATCGGAACGCCGATGGACGATCACATCGCGAATCTTGTCATTGCCCAGCTCCTCTTTCTGCAAATGGAAGACTCGAAAAAGGACATCAATATCTACATCAATTCGCCCGGTGGTTCCGTCACTGCAGGACTAGCCGTCTATGACACGATGCAGTTTCTCACGTGCGATGTGACGACCTATTGCCTCGGGATGGCGGCCAGCATGGCGGCGGTTCTCCTTTGTTCCGGCACGAAGGGCAAACGTTTTGCGCTGCCGAATTCAGACATTATGATCCATCAGGTTTCCGGCGGCGCGCAGGGCGCGGCGAGCGACGTGGAACGCCAGGTTGATTACATGTTCAAGTTGAAGAAACGCCTCATCCGAATCATCGCGCGACACACCGGGAAATCTGAGGAGCAAGTCCGGGTCGATTCAGACCGCGATTATTATATGTCCGCAGAAGAGGCGAAGGCATATGGTTTGGTGGACGAAGTGATTAAGTCCCGAAAGGAAATAAAGCTGCTTGACGGTGCGACGCCGCCGTCCGCTGAACGGTCAGTAGAAGTCGCGGAGGTGGCGCTACCGCGCAAAGTGGCGGGATAACAGCGTCTTTTTTGCGAAACCAATATGGCCCGCGCTTCTAACCTGACCATGTGCTCGTTCTGCGGCAAGAGCCATGCCGAGGTGCGCAAGCTCATCGCCGGGCCCGGCGTTTATATCTGCGATAGCTGCATCAACGTTTGCAAGAGCATTCTCGATAAGGAGCTCAATGAGGACGCTCGGCGTCAGTCCTCCAATATCCGCGTACCCAAGCCGGCAGAAATCCGGCGCGCCCTTGATCAATATGTGATCGGCCAGGACATCGCAAAAAAGACGCTGTCTGTGGCAGTCCACAACCACTACAAACGGGTCCTGCAAACTGCGTCGCCAGGCGAAGCATCCGCGGCCTTTCAGCCCGACCCGCTTGCGGATGTTGAAATTGAGAAGAGCAACATTTTGCTAATCGGACCCACTGGCTCTGGCAAGACGTTGCTGGCCAAGACCCTGGCCAGGATCCTGGATGTGCCATTTTGTATTGCCGATGCGACGACGTTGACTGAAGCCGGATACGTCGGCGAAGACGTCGAAAACATCATTCTCCGACTGCTCCAAAATGCCGATTACGATGTGAAACGTGCCGAGATCGGGATCGTTTACATTGATGAAATCGATAAGATCGGACGCAAAACCGATAACGTGAGCATCACCCGGGATGTCTCGGGCGAAGGCGTGCAGCAAGCGCTTTTGAAAATTTTGGAGGGCAGTACGTGCAATGTTCCGCCCCAGGGCGGCCGCAAACATCCGCATCAGGAATACATCCAGGTCAATACTGAGAAGATTCTTTTCATCTGTGGCGGCGCATTTATTGGCCTCGACAAAATTATTCAAAAACGTATCGGCCAAAAAGTGATGGGCTTTGGCAGCCCCACGCTCGAAGTGGAGGAAGCATTGCGAAAGCAAGCTATCCGCCACGTGGAACCGGAAGACTTGCTCGCTTTTGGAATGATTCCCGAATTCATCGGACGACTGCCGGTTGTTAGTTCGCTCGATGCGCTAACTGAGGAAGAAATGGTAGCTATTCTCACCGAGACAAAAAACGCGATGGTGAAGCAGTACACGAAGCTTTTCTCAATGGAAGGCGTGCGGTTATCCGTGACAAAGGACGCTTTGCGTGCGCTGGCGGGGCAGGCGGTCACAAAAGGGACAGGCGCGCGCGCTCTGCGTTCACTGCTCGAACGGATCATGCTCGACATCATGTACGATGTGCCGAGTCGCGAAGATATCGCCGAAGTCACAATCAATCGGGCCGTGGTAGAGGGCAAAAAACTACCGCTCATTCGCAAAAAGCAGGACAAGACCGCGGCCTGATTCCGGCGCAGGAAAACGCCAAAACGCCGAACGCCGAACCATCGAACTGCGAATTTGAAATTACGAACAGCGTTCTCGCTGTTCCGGCCTGCCGCGATGATGATCTGATTTCGGCATTGGACGTTGGACGTTGAGCGTTCGACGTTGCTTTTCGATCCTCCATGCGCGTCGCCCTCATCAACACCGGCACCGAGCTATTGCTGGGTGATGTTCAGGACGCGCATCTCGCGTTCATTGCGCGCGAGATTTTTCCGGTGGGTTTACGCATCGAGGAGCGGCGCACGGTTCCTGATACTGAAGCGATTCGGCATACGCTGACCGAATTATTTCCGCGTTGCGAAATTCTTTTCGTGACCGGTGGTTTGGGGCCAACCGGCGATGACATCACGCGAGAAATGGTTGCCGATGTACTTGGATTAAAACTGTGTCAGGATCCGCAATTACTGAGTTCCCTTCAGCAGAGGCTTCAAACGCGCGGAATCAAATGGACTGCTGGCATTGCCCGTCAGGCCGATGTCCCGGCAGGCGCGCAGGTTCTTCCAAACGAAAACGGAAGCGCACCTGGATTGTATTTGAAGGCAAACATAAATCCGCGCATTCCCTCCCCGCATCTCTTTGCTCTGCCAGGGCCGCCGCGCGAGCTTCAGCCAATGTTTCGGAAATACATTATGCCGATCCTGCGCTCGATCGTACCAAGTTCCGCGATCGAACAGCGGGTCTATAAGATCGCTGGGATAGGCGAGTCGAATGTCGAGCAAGCAATAGGCGAAAAAGTTCTGGCGATTCCCGGGATTGAGCTCGGCTACTGCGCGCGCCCCGGAGAAGTGGATGTGCGCATTATCGGAAATCCGGAGGCGATCCAACAGGCGGATGTCATCATCAGATCCGCGCTGGGACGCTCGATTTTCTCTACAGTGGACGAAACGTTGGAGGAAGTGGTTGTCAAGCTGCTCAGAAATCGCAATCAAACGTTGGCGACCGCAGAATCGTGCACTGGCGGATTGATTGCGAACCGGATTACGAATGTGCCGGGCGCGTCGAGCGTTTTTCTTGCTGGCTACGTTTGTTACGCTGATCAGGCCAAGATCGACATGTTGGACGTGGATCCAAAGCTCATCAGAGCGCATGGCGCAGTGAGCGAGCCGGTCGCGCGCTCGCTCGCCGAACATGCCCGCGCCTGTGCAGGCTCCAATTATGTTCTTGCAACAACTGGAATTGCCGGGCCGACCGGTGGCTCAGCGGAGAAACCAGTGGGAACGGTTTACGTTGCGCTGGCTTCAGCAGACGAAACGATCGCGAAGAAATTCTTTTTCCCGACTGATCGCGAGACGTTTAAACAACTCACCGCGCAGGCGGCGTTTGATCTTTTGCGACGGAAAATACTTGCTACGACCTAATTGCTCTTGTCATGTCGAGCGAAGTCGAGACATCTCTTGCTGTCTAATATCCGAAATTCCTCGACTTCGCTCGGAATGACAGGCCGGAGATGTTAGTAGTCGCCCACGTCTACAGGCGTGCCGACTTTCACGTAATCGTAAAATAATTTTGCGCCATCGGCGGATTGGCGGATGCAGCCATGCGAAGCGGGATAGCCAGGCAAAATTCCGACGTGCATGCCTACGCCGTCTTCGGTCAAACGCAGGAACCATTTCATCGGCGCGCCAGCGAAGTGCGTGCCGCTCGGAGCCGAATCGATGCGGGCGCTGACTCCGCCGCGTACCACGCGTCCAGACCCGTCCACAAAGTCGCCGTACAGACTGGAGTGATGATTCGGGTCTTTCTCAAGCACGTGCTTGTGGCCCGTGGGCGACTCGTGCCCGCGTCTGCCAGATGAAATCGGACCATCGGCCACGATTTCGTCGCCGATCATGAGGTAAGCCCGCTGCTTTGGAATCGAGACGACGATGCGCGTGTTGTCCTGCGTCGCCTGTTTAAGTAAAGACTGATTCACCTTCAATGGTGCCTGCTTGCTAATAAGGGCCGACGCTTTGCGCATTGGTTGTGGCGTCGGCCTTGGTTGTTTCGGTCCGAAGAGGCGGAACTGACCGTTGATTGAATAGGTAAAAACAGTCAGCAACAGCGCGGACGCCAGTATGGAAATTTTTACCCGCATAATTAGCGGCCACTGTAGCTGCTTACGCGCCGAATCCAACCCGCTAACCATCGTGATTCGTGCCGTTCGACTGGAGCGTTGTGCACGCGTCGCGTCAATATCGCCTTTGCAGCGCCCGAGAATTCATCAACTGCAGTAGTGTCAGACGTACCATGCATGCTTTCGAGGACTTGGAGCAAGCCCCATCCCTGGCCTTGATAACGCTCCGTGCGCAGGACGCCTTCCCCTTTAAAGTTTACGTAATCGACAAGCGCGTAGCAGCCCTGTGGGGTTGTCGCGAGGCGCTCAAACTGTTGCTGTACATTGGCTCGATCGGCAGGCGCCGCTTCGGCGAGCATTTTAGGCAGCGCGCCCTCTAGCCGGGCAATAAGGAATTCGGCCTGAAGATCGATCGTGTCGGCGAGGAACTGGCGTAATTGATTCATCTCTGCTGTGTGTTGCGCTCGAAGAAACTCTGCACGCGAGTTCCACGGACATGGTTGTTCTCCGCCTCGCAAGAGCCATGTTGGCAATTTCGCGCTACGTTTAGAGATGAAACCTACGACTTTGGGAAAACTTTCTTCAAACGGGCCACGGCGTCCCTTCGGATACCAGATGAAATGGCCGATGCCCAGCGACGCAAAGTCTTCGCCTTCATTCCATGCGGTGAGCCCGAAAATAGTTCCATTGCATTCGTTTTGCCAGATTCTTTTGCCGATCCTCTGAACATCAGCATGCGAGAGAGTGATCGCACAAGAGATGTGCGGCCAGAGCGGAATCGTCAGCGTAATGAGCAACGGGACTAGACGACAACGGCGTCTGAATAGCCAGTAATGCTGTTTTCTTGACGGGCGGCATTTATCCATTAGCGTGCGGCTTTCTGCGGCGATAAATTTAACTAGAGTCGGCGCGGAAAATACCATCTTATGAAACACTTTATTCTTATCGTCAGCGCATCCTTACTTGCATTGCCGTTGTTCGGGCAAGAGAAATCACCACAACTCAAAGACCAGAAGGACAAAGTCAGCTATAGCATCGGAATGAATATCGGATTTAATCTGAGCCGGCAGAAGGTGGACATTAACCCCGACATCCTCGCCGCCGGCATTAAAGACGCGATCGCTGGTAAACCGCAACTGACATCCGACCAAGTCAAGGACGTCATGGCGCAACTTGAGAAAGACATGGAACAAAAACAGAAGCAAGCCGGCGAGAAAAACAAGACGGAAGGCGCGAAGTTTCTCGAGGAAAACAAAAAGAAGCAAGGGGTAAAAGCAACTGCCAGCGGGTTGCAATACAAAGTCGAGAAAGAGGGAACAGGAGCGCAACCCAAAGCGACCGACATGGTGACGGTAAATTATCGCGGCACCCTGATTGATGGCACTGAGTTCGACAGTTCATATAAGCGCGGGCAACCGGCCACTTTTCCAGTAAACGGCGTTATCAAAGGATGGACGGAAGCGCTTCAACTGATGAAAGTCGGATCAAAATATCAAGTGGTCGTTCCGTCGAACCTTGCATATGGCGAACGTAGCGTCAGTCCGGAGATCGGTCCCAACGCGACTCTGATTTTTGAAGTAGAACTACTGGACGCCAAACCGCCTCCGACAACTGCTCCACAGGCTTCAGCGCCTGCCCCACAGGGCTCTCAGAAAGCTCCGCCGCCGCCTTCGCCATCGCCGAAGAAATAGATCAGCGTGGCGACACTCGCCTCGAAGCTGATTCGCACGGCTTCGGCGAATACGTTTAGCATCATCTTCGGGAGAAGCCGATCCAGGTTGCGCCCGGCGCGGGAAGGTGGAACGCGTTGTCCTCAATGCGTTACCAAAGCAAATGCGGCTTTGGCGCCGAACCTTTCCGTGCTCCTCCTCTGAGGAATAGCAGCTCGCAATCAGCGCGCCGTTGCCGCTTCCCATTGCATTCTGGGCGCGTCGCCCCATAAGTCTTCGAGGCTGTAGAACGCGCGCTTGTCCTGGTGAAAAATGTGGACAACCACTTGCAGGAAATCGAGCACCATCCATTGGCTGGCGGGAAATCCATCAATCGCGACGGGCCGAACCGAATGGTCCTCTCGCAATCGCGTTTCGAGTTCGTTTGCGATTGCTTTCAGTTGAGGCTCGGACGTGCCGGAGCAGATAACAAAAAAATCCGTAAACGTGGAAATGCCGCGCAAATCCAGCACAACGATGTTTTCCGCCTTTTTGTTCGAGGCGAGCTCGGCGCAGGTTCTTGCTAAGTTTTCCGGCGTTATTTCGATTGCTCCGTGTAAAGTTTCTCGCGACGGATGATTTCTTCCACTGCTGGCGGTACCAGATAGCGAATTGACTGGCCGGAGGCAACTCGCGTTCTTATTTCCGTCGCGGAGATGTCGATTTTGCGATCAATAACGCGATAAGAGTGTGTAGGTGGCTGGCCAGTGCGATCGAGAACAATCAAATGGACCATTTTTTCCAACTCGGCAAAGCGATGCCATTTTGTGAGCCTCTCCACGTTGTCTTCACCAATCAAGCAGTAGATCGCCGTATCACTGTTGCGTCGCCGAATCTGCTCCACGGTATCAATTGTGTAAGACGGTGGCGGGCGACGCAGCTCGCAGTCGTCCACCGCAAACTTCGGCTCGCGTTCAATTGCTGTCCGCAACAGTGCTAATCGTATTTCGCCGCTCGCAACGGGAGCCGCCTTTTTGAGAGGGGAAATCGCCGCCGGCACAAAGATTACCTTGTCGAGGCCCAGCGTCTCGAGAGCGTCGCGAGCAAGAAGCAAATGCGCATGATGAACGGGATCGAACGTGCCGCCGTAGATCGCGATCTTTTTCAATGTCCAACGCTCAACGCTCAACCCGCCTTCGGCAAGTTTACCGCGTGGCAGGCGCTTAACATTCAAGTGCTATCCTGTCATGTTGAGCGAAGCGAAACATCTCTAATTTGAGATTCTTCGCTTCGCTCAGACTGACAGCCGTTGAATATTGAGCCTTGAGCGTTAATCTGTGCGGCTCATGAAAGGCGATTCGCTGGGTCAACTGGTCATGACTGGTGTGCCCGGCAAAGAACTGGACGCAAAAACGGCGGAGCTGTTCCGGCGGGTACAGCCGGGTGCGTTTATTCTGTTCGGCCGCAACATAGAGACCCCCACGCAACTCCGGAAGCTCATCGATGACTTGCGCGACCTTAACGACGTCGAACCGATCATCACCATCGATCAGGAGGGCGGTCGCGTTTCGCGATTGCGCTTAATCGGCAACGAACCGCCGAACGCGCAGCAACTCCGAGATAAGGACGACGTCGATTTGATCAGGCGTCACGGCAATATCACCGGGCGTTTGCTGCGCTTTTTCGGCTTCAATTTGGATTTGTGCCCCGTGCTCGATATTTCGTTTGACGACGATGCCGACAACTCGTTGCGCGGCCGTTGCTACGGGAAGACCGCCGACGAAGTCGTTCGAAATGCCGGCGCATTTAACGAAGCGATGAGAGGGCAGGGGATCGCGAGCTGCGGCAAACATTTCCCCGGCTACTCTGCGGCAACTTCAGATGCTCACTACCAATTGCCGCGGATCGATCGAACACGTGAAGAGCTAGATCAAAACGAGCTCGCCGTTTTCCGACAGTTCATGGACAAGGTCGATAGCATGATGATCTGTCACGGTTGGTATCCGAGTCTCGAACCGGAAAAGACTCCGGCCAGTCTGTCGCGGCGCGTCATCACTGATGTTCTGCGCAAAGAATTTGGGTTCGATGGTCTCGTGATGACCGACGATCTCGACATGGGCGCGATTCTCAATGGATACGGTCTGGAACAAACCATTCGGCTCGCGATCGGCGCCGGAAACGATCTGGCGATGATTTGCCACAGAATTCCCGAGATCGAGACTGTGCACCGGATTCTGGGCGCATTGCCACGCAAGCAAACTGATCGCGCGATGGAGAGCGTGGCGCGCTTTAAGACGAATCTTACGCCGCCGGACAAATTTTCCGAAATCGAGTTTCGCAAGAACGACAATGAAATCTGGGACTTGCGCGTCGCTGTTCTCGGCGAAGAACGCGCGAGGCAGACCACTCCCCAAAACGTCCAACGCTCGCCTGTGGAGATGTTCTGATCTGGAGTGCAGAAAGCGCGTCGGAAAGGCTCAGATCGCCATCTCACGCGTGCCGACGCAGCGCGGTCATGTGCCGGTTGAATTACACCATCTTGACCCGTTTGGCCATTCCACACTATCCTCCGCTCGCATTGCTCGGGCAGGGAGCCGGGCCACGTAATTTAGAATTGGAAGTCGCATCGTGAACGCCAACCAACAAATGCGCGGGAGTATGAGTGCCGAACTTACGATCCGCGGACTGATTATCGGCGTTATCATCACGTTGGTGTTTACTGCGGCCAATGTGTATTTTGGTCTCAAAGCCGGCCTCACCTTTTCAACATCGATTCCCGCGGCGGTGATCTCGATGGCGCTCCTGCGCGGTTTCCGCGATGCCACCGTTCAGGAAAACAACATCGTGCAGACGGTTGCCTCAGCCGCGGGCACACTCTCATCGATCATCTTTGTGCTGCCGGGTTTAATCATGATCGGCTATTGGACCGAATTTCCATTCTGGACTTCGTTTTGGATCTGCGCCCTCGGCGGAATCCTTGGTGTCATGTATTCAATTCCACTTCGGCGGGCGTTGGTGACTACTTCGGATTTGCCGTATCCGGAGGGCGTGGCCTGTGCCGAGGTGCTCAAGGTTGGCAGCAGCGGCGATTCCGCGCACGCTTCT
>Ga0137371_10004982_pt1 | contig 10402 bp, 9 predicted proteins | sample SagtaG_7_FD_104919 | JGI IMG/M metagenome (GOLD analysis project Ga0137371, IMG submission 104919) | Vadose zone soil microbial communities from Sagehorn Ranch, Mendocino, California, USA - Sage1_R_40_16 metaG | ecosystem: Environmental > Terrestrial > Soil > Vadose zone | place: USA: California... | reverse complement strand
TGGCAACTTAGTCGCGCGAGCGGCGCTGCGGCAACCTCACCCGCGGCTTTTTATGCGCGGGGGCGCATGGTCTGTGACACCCCGCAACCCGCAGGAACTTATTGCGGGGTTGCGAATCGGGCGGCAGCATATGAAGTGCTCCTGGCCGGCTTCCCTCAACCCCGTCGCTCTGCTCGAGGAGGCTTTGTGCTCAAGCGGGTTTGGTTCGTTGCACGGTGCGCTGTACTCCTGTCGCTCCTGTCACTGGGGCGGCTTGCCGCTCAAGGCGGGGTCATTCGGGGACACGTCGCGGATTCGGCGGGCGCGCCGCTCGCGCGCGTCACCGTCGGCGTCGACGCCGTCGGGGCCACGGCGACCACGAACGACAAGGGAGACTACGAGATCAGGGGCGTCCCCGCCGGGACCTACACGGTCCGGGCCCGGCTCCTGGGATACGTGGCCCAGACGGTACGTGTGACGGTAAGCGACCAGGCGCCGACGCGGCAGGACTTCTCGCTGCGGGCACAGGCGATCGGGCTCGCACCGGTGGACGTGGTGGTCGGCTCGCGGGCGCGGCACACGGCCGCGGACGAGCTGGCGGTTCCGGTGGACGTGTTCACGGCCGAGGATATCAAGCGGCAGCCCACGACCGAAACGAGCCAGATCCTCCAGGCGCTCGCCCCGTCGGTGAATTTCCCGCACCAGAGCGTCACCGACGCGGGTGACATCGGCCGTCCCTTCACCCTGCGGGGCCTCTCCCCCGACCAGACCTTGGTGCTGTTGAACGGCTGGCGCCGGCACCAGACCGCTCTCGTGAACAACTTCACGTACGGGATGGGCGCCGGCTCGAGCGGCGTTGACCTGAACACGATCCCCCAGAGTGCGATCGACCGGATGGAAGTGCTGCGGGACGGCGCGTCGGCGCAATACGGCTCGGACGCGATCGCCGGCGTCGTGAACCTCGTGCTCAAGGAAGGGCCCTTCACGCCGTACGTGAACGTCGACGCCGGCCGCTACATCACCGACAATTACCCCGACGACGGCACCACCACGGACGTGAACGGCGGCTGGGGTGTTAAGCTCGGCCGCGGCTCGCTCGCGCTGTTCGGCGAGTTCCTCGACCGCCAGCCGACCAACCGCGCGTGGGCCGATCCGGGCGACAACAGCGTGACCGGCTCCTTCGACTCCGTCAACACCCAGGGCCAAGTGGTGGTGAAGCGCAACCCTGTCCCCCAGCCGAGCAGCCACTGGGGCGACGGGCTCGAGAAGGACATCCTGACGCTCGCGAACTTCCGTATGCCGCTGGACGCGGCCGGGACGAGCGAGCTCTATGCGTTCGGCGGCTACAGCTTCCGCCACGGCACGGGGAACGCCTACCGGCGGTACGGGAACAACAGCCGGAACTGGCCGGCCATCTATCCGCTGGGTTTTCTGCCGGAGTTCTCTCCCCATGTGACGGACTACTCGGCGGCGGGCGGGTGGCGCGGCACGGCGGGCGGCTGGTCGGTGGACTTGGGCGCCAGCTTCGGACACAACCACTTCGACTACGACCTGACAAACACCCTCAACGCGTCGCTGGGGCCCTGCCTGACCCTCGACCCCGCCGTTTGCTCGGACCCGGCCCCAGGCCCGGACGGCACCCCCGGCACGGGGGACGAGATCCCGAACAAGACCTCATTCTATGCCGGACGGCTGCTGCGAGAAGAATTCATCACCCAGGCGAACGTGACCAAGGCTGTGAACCTGGGGCTCCGGGCGCCGGTCAGCTTGGCGCTGGGCGCCGCGTTCCGCCGGGAGCGGTACCGGATCGAAGCGGGTGAGCTCTCCTCCTACATCAACGGCCGGGACAGCACGCAGTTCGGCGGCGGCTTCGACGCTTCCGTGAGCGGCTCGCAGGGGTTCCCCGGCTTCACGCCGTCGGACACATCGGACAACCATCGCACGAACTTCGGTGCGTACGCGGACGCCGAGACCGAGCTGTCGTCGCAGGTTCGGGCGGACGTTGCAGGACGGTTCGAGCACTACAGCGACTTCGGCTCTCGCATGACGGGGAAGGTGGCGCTGCGCTACCAGCCGTCCAAGGAGCTCACGCTGCGCGGGGCGGCGAGCACGGGTTTCCGAGCCCCGGGCATCAGTCAGGAGTTCTTTAGTAAGCTGGTCACCAACGTCATCAGCGGAGTCCCCGTTCAGGTTGGCATCTTCCCCGTGGGTGTCCGCGCCTCGCAGGTGCTCGGTGCCAAGCCCCTGCGGGACGAAACCTCCGTGAACTTGAGTGGTGGGCTGGCCGTCTCGCCGTCGAGCAACTTCACCGCTACGGCGGATTACTTCTACATCAAGATCAAGCACCGCATCATGCTCAGCGCGACCTTCCTCCAGGACAGCACCCTGAGGATCCTGGCGGACAGCGGCATCACGGGCGTGGGGGGCGTTCAGTACTTCACCAACGGCCTCGACACTCGCACTGAGGGACTGGATCTCACGGCGAACCTGCGAGTCCCCGCGGTGGGAGCGGGCGCACTCGACCTGACGGCGGCGGTCAACTGGACGCAGAACAGGATCACCCACGTCGACTCCCTGCCCCCGATATTCCAGGGCACCGGTGAGACCGGAATAATCGACACGGTGACCTGGATCGCGGTCACCGAGGAGCGTCCCGACTGGCGGGCGACGGTCACCGCCCAGTACTCGGTGAGCCGCTTCCACTCGCTCGTGCGCGGGGCGTACTACGGGAAGTTCTCATCCGCGCAGCCGGGTTACGGCCCGACTGACCGTGAGGCCTACCGAGGGAAGACCCTCGTCGACGCAGAGTTGGGTTATCGGTTCAACGGCGCGGATCTGTCGGTCGGCGTCCGCAACCTGTTCGACACCTATCCTGACCAGGCGCTGCTCCCCGACAACAACAACTTTGGGGTCTTCCCCTGGGCGGCCGCGTCGCCGTTCGGCTACAACGGGCGCTACATCTACACGCGCGCATCGATCCCGTTGAGCCAGTAGGACGGCACGGGCGGCACAGACGGCACAAACGGCAGGGGCGGCACAGTACTCCGTTGCCGTCCCTGCCGTCTGTGCCGCCCTTGCCGTCACATTTCCTTGTAGATGTAGGCCCCCACCACCGTCGCCACCGGGATCGCGATCAATCCGACAATCGTTCCGATTGTCATCAGCCGCTGGGGCATCAATCCCATCGGCGCTTCGCCGATCGCATGCAGCAGGCCGACGAAGAACCACACGGCGAGCCCGGCGATCACCGCCGTCTTCGGCCCCGCGCCGAACCGTGGCCGGATGGCCGCGTACACCCACAGAATACCGATGCCGTACACGAAATCGAGCACCACCCACAGCGGCACCGCGCTGCTCATCACGGCCGGATCCTTGCCCATGGCCTGCATCGCGGCCGCCATGTCCGGCTTGAGCCACACTCCGTACGTCAGCCAATCGATGATGTTCAGCACCACGCCCGCGAGCAGCCCCCCGACCACGACCTTACCCCAGTTGATCTTCCCCATCGCGCACCTCGGTGAGAGGGACCCTCTACACTAAGGCACGAGGAGCACGCCCACCATCCCACCCAGGCCGTCGGACACCGTCGCCACGCCCTTGGGCACCACCCACTCGGCTCCGTCCAGAAGGAGGTTGAAGTGGTACAGCCCGCGGCGCAACACCAGCGTTCCTTCCCAGATCTCGTCTCCGACCGGCCGGAGTTCGCGCGGTCGCCAAGCGTCCCAGTCTCCCGCGATGGCGACCGAGCGCGCGCCGGCCATGTGAAACCGGACGGCGAGGCTGTCGCCGCGCGCCGCGAGGACTAGGGGCGTCCACTTCACGGTGGGGACGTCCGTGCGGGTGCGGCGCGCGGCGTGCAGCCGAACGCCCAGAGTCACCAGGCTGGCCCGCGGCAGTCCTTGGTACGGATCGTTCAAGTAGCCGCCGCCGCCGAGCTCGACCGACACCGAGGGGGAAACGAACACCTGCAGGAAGGCGCTGCCCGCGGCCTTAGAGCAGTAGCCGGAGGAGCAAAAGCGCGCGCTGGTCGCCACGGACAGGATCGCTGAGCCCCGCGCGAGCGTGGCCCCGGCGGTGATGTCTGTGAACCAGGCACCCCCGAACCGGGTTGGTTCGACGGCCAAGAACCAGTCCGGCCCGCTCCCCCCGCCCCCCCCGCCCCCCCCGCCGCCACCCGGCCGCCACCACAAGCGCGCCCGCGTATGCAGGGCCGTGACCGCACCGGATGTGTCGGAGCTCCACCCGGCGGACGGGCCAACACCCAGCCCAACCCCCCACTTGGGTGCGGACCAGAGCAGCTCACCGATCCCGTGCGCGGCGGCGGTCCACCCACTGTCCGTTCGCGTCGTTCCAGCGAGGATCCCCTCCGCACCGAGCCGGAACCCGTCCCCGAGCGGCGCCGTCGCGGCCCACATGTCTGCACGGCCCTGAATGGACCAAGTGCCGCCGGTGAGAGAGGCCACGGAGCCGAACAGATCCGCGGTCCAGCGGGCAGAGGATGCGTGCAACCCCGGCGACAGCATGGTGGAGCTGAAGCGGGTCGCGCCGCGGGATGAAGAGTCTCCGGCCGGATACCGCACGGTCCCGACGCCGAGGCCCAGGGAGGCGTCGACCTGGGCTGCGGCCGGCGCCACGCCGGCCGTCCCGACGAGCAATGCGAGCACCCCCCGGTTCACCGGGGGAAAGCTACGCGCTGCTCGAAGGTGAGGACAGGCGAAAAGCGGTTACAGCTCGCGAATCATGAAACCCTCGTCCGCATCACCGGCCGGCCGGGCCATTGGCGCGCCTGGCGCAAGCCGCGGGCGCGGCTGCGTGCGATCGTGATGAGCCAGTTGAAGACCGAGCCCGACGAGCGCTCGATGAAGCGGGTGGCGGTGCGCCAGGCGTATTCGAACGTCTCGGCGACCACGTCATCGGCGTCCGCTGCGTCGACCAGGATGCCGTAGGCCAGGGCGTACACGGAAGCGCCGTGGCGGCGCACCAGCTCGCGCAAGGCGTGCGCGTCGCCGCTGGCCATGCCCAGCACAAGGCTCCTGTCGGGCGCGGGGGGAGTCTCGTCCCTCATGGGTGACCTCTCGGTTTCAGGCATGAAGATGGCGGCTGGCGGCGGAGGTAACGCTGCGCGCCGGAAGTCCCGACGGTGCAGCGCGTTACCCATGTTGCTGCCCGAGACTCTTTACCCCATAAGGGCCGTTGCCCGCGCCGGACGCCACACCTAGCATCCTGTGCATATACGGCGGCGAGAGACCGGGGTGGGTGTGCGGGACGAGGCGACGGACGGCGAGGTCGTACGAGCGGTTCTCGCGGGCAATGTGGAGCGGTACGCGGTGCTGGTGGGGCGATACCGAGACCGCTACGCGCGCTACGCAGCGCGGATGCTGGGCTCGCGCGATGCCGCCGAAGATGCCGTGCAGGACGCCTTGGTGCGAGCGTTCGACCATTTGGCAGACTGCCGCGACCCGGACAAATTTGCCGGGTGGTTGTTTCTGATCCTGCGGAACCGCTGCTTCGCTGAGCGGCGCCGCCGGACGCGCGAAGGCAGGTCGCTTGAGCTGGCGGACGAGGCGTTCGCGGCGCCCGACCGCCCCGACGGAAACGTAGAGCAGGCCGAGAGTGCACGCGCACTCGAGCAGGCGCTGGGGCATCTGACCTCCCAGCAGCGCGATGTGTTCGTGCTGAAACACGTGGAAGGGTTGCCGTACGACGAGATCGCGCAGCTGACGGGCGCAACAGTGGCGTCACTGAAGATGCGGATGCACCGGGCATACGACCGGCTGCGCGAGCTGCTGAAGGAGCACCTATGAGTCCAGGTTACCACCCGTACCACCCGCTGGTGAAACGGCTGCTGGACGGCGAGCTGTCGCTCGCGGAGCTGCCGCCCGAGCTGCGCGCCGAAGGGGAGCAGGCGCTGCGGCTGACCGGCGCCGTCGACCGCACGCCCGTACCGCTGTCGGCGGCGCTCGATGCCCGCGTGATGGAAACCGTGCGGCGCCACGCGGCGTCGCCGGCACGGCGCGCGTGGCGTTGGTTCACGGCACCGCGCGTCGTGGAGTTGCGGGTCCGGGTGCGCCCCTGGACCGTGTGGGCCGGCGCCCTCGCCGCCGCGGCGGCCGTGGTGGTGCTCATCAACCGTGCCCCGGTGTCGCCGGTGCCAGCCTCCGTCACCGGCAGTCCGGCGCGCGCTGGTTCGGGCGACAGCGTGTATGTGCGGTTCGTGCTGTATGCGCCGGGCGCGAAGCGCGTCGCCCTGGCCGGCACGTTCAATCAGTGGGACGAGAACGCCGCGCCGCTGGTGCCGGCGGGCACGAGCGGCGTCTGGACGACGACGCTCCCGGTTCCGGTGGGGCAGCACCAGTACGCGTTCGTCGTGGACGGGAAATGGTGGGTAGCGGACCCTGCGGCGCCCGCAGTGGACGACGGCTTCGGCCGCCGCAACAGTGTGGTCGCCGTGACCGCACGGGGAGTACGGACCCTGTGACGATCCTCAGACTTGCCCTCGTCGCGCTGGTCGCCGCCGCGTTTCCCCGGGTGCTCGCCGGGCAGGCGGACGTCGCCGCGCAGCTTCGTGGTCGCGCGTCACCGGAGGTCATCCGCGCGGTTCAGAGCATCGCCGCGACGACCGCCGCGCGTGGCTTGCCCGTCGACCCGCTGATCCAGAAGGCCATCGAGGGCGGCGCGAAGCACGTGCCCGCCGACCGCGTGGTCGCGGCGGTGCGTGCGCTCGCGGCGCAGCTTGACGCGGCTGCGGGCGCGCTGCGGGACGGTGGAATCGGAGCGCCCGGAGCGGACGTGGTCGAGGGCGCCGCATACGCTCTCAACGCCGGACTGAGCGCGCGCCAGGTGCAGGACCTGGCGCGAGTCAGCCGGGCGCCCTACGACCCGGGACTGACGCTGCGCGTGGCGGCCACACTCGCGGCGCTCGGGGTCCCCCCCAAGAAGACACTCGAGCTGGTACAAGGCATGATCAAGGCCGGCCGGACCCCGGGCGATCTCGTCGATCTCCCAACCGAGGTGCAGACGAGCGTGGCGGAGGGCGCGACACCGGCGCAAGCGGCCGAGGGTTTGGCGCGCGGCCTGGCGCACGCGCCAGGGCGCCAGCCCGATTTCACACCACCCGGGCAAGCGAAGCCGCACCCTCACAAGCCGTAAACCACGCGCCGGACCGAACACTCGAGCCGGCGCGGTCGTTTTCGCCCACTCCCCAGGCTTCTCTCCGTAAGTAGATTCCACTTCCTATGCCCATCGCCCACAATCTCGGCTTCCCTCCCCTCGGGGCTGGGCGCGAGCTGAAGCGCGCCACCGAGGGCTACTGGAGCGCCAAGGTGTCCCGGGAGGTCCTGCTCAAGACCGGCGCCGAGCTGCGCACGCGCCACTGGCGGCTGCAGCAGGATGCCGGCATCGACCTCATCCCCTCGAACGATTTCTCCAATTACGACCGCGTGCTGGACACCTGCGCGCTCGTGGGCGCGGTGCCCAAGCGCTACGGCTGGGTGGGCGGGCCCGTGGATCTCGACACGTACTTTGCGATGGCGCGGGGCATACAGCAGGGCGGGCGCGACGTCACGGCGATGGAAATGACGAAGTGGTTCGACACGAACTACCACTACATCGTGCCCGAGTTCGACCCGGCGCAGGCGTTCCGGTTGTCTTCCGCCAAGCCCGTGGAGGAGTTTCAGGAAGCGAAGGCGCTGGGAATCCACACGAAGCCCGTGCTGGTGGGCCCGGTGACCTTCCTGCTCCTGGGCAAGACGCGCACGGCGCGGTTCGACCGGCTCACGCTGCTCGACGCGTTGCTGCCGGTGTACGCGGAAGTGCTGTCGCGCCTCACCGCGGCGGGAGCGACGTGGGTGCAGCTCGACGAGCCGTGCCTGGCGCTCGACCGCACGCCGGCGGAGCGCGCGGCGTTCGTGCGGGCCTACCGCTTCCTCGCCGAGCGCGTCCCCACGGCGAAGATCCTGGTCGCCACGTACTTCGCGGGGCTGGACGACAACCTGTCGACGGCGCTCGAGCTACCGGTCGCCGGGCTGCACGTGGACGCCGTGCGCGCCGCGGGCCAGTTGGACGCGTTGCTGCGGGCGTGGCCGGCGGGCGGCGGCCGTGAGGGCAAGACGTTGTCGCTGGGCGTCGTCGACGGGCGCAACATCTGGAAGGCGGATCTCATCGCCGCGCTGCGGCAGCTCGAAGAGGGGATGGACCGCGCCGGAGCGGCGCAGCTGTGGGTGGCGCCCTCGTGCTCCCTGCTGCACGTGCCGATCGACCTCGACCTCGAGACCCAGCTCGACCGCGAGCTGAAGGGGTGGCTAGCCTTCGCGAAGCAGAAGCTGGTGGAAGTGGTGACTCTGACCCGTGCGCTGCGCGATGGGCGGGACAGCGTGGCGCCGGAGCTCGACGCCAACGCGCGCACGCTCGCGGCGCGGCGCTCCTCGCGCCGCATTCACAATCCTGCGGTGAAGCAGCGGACCCGCGCGGTGACGGAACGCGACCTGCGACGGGCGTCGCCGTACGCCGCGCGGCGCAAGAAGCAGCTGCGCCTGCCGCTCTTTCCGACGACGACGATCGGGTCCTTCCCGCAGACGGCGGAGGTGCGCGCCGCGCGCAAGAAGCTCCACGACGGAACGTTGACCTCCTCCGAATACGAGGCGTTCATCGCCGACCAGGTCACGCGCACCCTCAAGCTCCAGGAGGAGCTGGGGCTGGACGTGCTGGTGCACGGGGAGTTCGAGCGGAACGACATGGTGGAGTACTTCGGCGAGCAGTTGGAAGGGTTTGCCTTCACGGAGCACGGCTGGGTGCAATCGTACGGCACGCGATATGTCAAGCCGCCGATCATTTACGGTGACGTCTCGCGTCCCAAGCCGATGACCGTGCGGTGGAGCACATTCGCGCAGTCCAAGACCTCGCGGCCGGTGAAGGGGATGCTCACCGGCCCGGTCACGATCCTGCAGTGGTCGTTCGTGCGCGACGACCAGCCGCGCGCCGACACGGCGAAGCAGCTGGCGCTCGCGATCCGGGACGAGGTCAAGGACCTGGAAGCGGCGGGGATTCGCGTGATTCAGATCGACGAGCCGGCCCTGCGCGAGGGCTTGCCGCTCCGCCGGGCCGAGTGGCCGGCGTATGTCGAGTGGGCGGTGAACGCCTTCCGGCTGGCGACCGCCGGGGTGTCGGACGCGACGCAGATCCACACCCACATGTGCTACAGCGAGTTCAACGACGTCATCCGGGTGATCGAGAAGATGGATGCGGACGTCATCTCCATCGAAAACGCGCGCTCGGGCTCGGAGCTGCTCGAAGGATTCAAGGAGTACCGCTACCCCAACGAGATCGGGCCGGGCGTGTACGACATCCATTCGCCCCGCGTGCCGAGCACCGCGGAGATCGTGCAGGCGCTGAAGCGCGTACAGGAGGTCCTGGACGACCGCCAGATCTGGGTCAATCCCGACTGCGGGCTCAAGACCCGGGGCTGGGAGGAGACGCTGTCGTCCCTCCGGAACATGGTCCAGGCGGCGCGGCAGCTGCGCCCGACGCCCGCCTCGACCGCGCTTGACCGCCTGTGACCGCTCGGCCTTTGCCCGGGGCGGCGCCCGGAGTTAGGTTCCGCTCATGAATCCCGCCGACGTGCGGATCACTGCCGAGCCGGTCGACGCGACCCGCTGCAAGTTCCTCGTGAGCGAGCCCGTGCATACGGGCGGCGTGCGCCGGTTCGCGTCCCCGGAAGACGCCGAGGGCTCGCCGCTCGCGGCGGCCATCTTCGCGATCCCGGGCGCGGACATCGCCGAAGTCATCGTCTCGGGGAACCTCGTGACGGTGGCGAAGCGCAGCCCCGCGCCGTGGCAGGCGGTGGGCAAGGCGGTGGGGCAGGCGATCCGCGCGGCCGTCAGCAGCGGGCATCCGGCGGTGGCGCCGAAGCCAGCGGCCCCGGCCAGTGGCGTGAACGACGACGCGCTCTACGAGCAGGTCGCGGACCTGTTCGACAACCAGGTGAACCCGATGGTCGCCCGTCACGGCGGCCGCGTCGAGCTGATCGACGTGCAGGACGCCGTCGTCATGCTGCGGATGGCAGGCGGGTGCCAGGGATGCGGCATGGCCGACGTGACCCTGCGGCAGGGCATCGAGGCGATGCTTCAGCAACACCTCCCGGAGGTGAAGGGGGTGGTGGACATCACCGACCACGCCGCCGGCTCCAACCCCTACTTCGCCGCCGCCAAGAAGTAGCGGCGCGGCATGCCGCGCCCCTCCACCCCCCGGCTGCTGCTGTTGTTGCCCACCGCCACGTACCGGACGACGGCGTTCGTGGAAGCGGCGCGCCGGCTGCACATCGACCTGACGGTCGCGTCCGAGCAGGCCAGCACCTTCCAACAGGCCCAGCCCGACCGGCTGCTCACGCTCGACTTCGGCCGCCCCGAGCGGGCGGCCGCGCAAGCCC
>Ga0137371_10004981_pt1 | contig 10405 bp, 10 predicted proteins | sample SagtaG_7_FD_104919 | JGI IMG/M metagenome (GOLD analysis project Ga0137371, IMG submission 104919) | Vadose zone soil microbial communities from Sagehorn Ranch, Mendocino, California, USA - Sage1_R_40_16 metaG | ecosystem: Environmental > Terrestrial > Soil > Vadose zone | place: USA... | reverse complement strand
TGGCTGCATTATACAGTAAACGAGCGAGCAGTGTGCGTGGCGGACGCGAACCGGAGTTAATTTGTGAAATCCTCTGCGCAATCTCCGCGCTCTCTGCGTCTCTGCGGTGAATTTCCTGGACAAATTTCTCACCGCGGAGGCGCAGAGGACGCAAAGACGGCGCGTAGACGTTTTGAGATATTCAACTGCTGAGTTCTATCGTGACGTCGACCGTCAAGGTGTCCCGGTTAGGTTGCTCGCGTGATTGAATCCTTGGTACGCCCTTCTTGCCTTGTGCCCGGCTTTCCTCGATAACTTTTTTCATCACATCGCCAAGGGTCTTGTCAAAGAACTCTTTTGGATACCCCTGGTCGTAAACGTCGCCCGCTTTTAAGGCCCACGTCTCGCGCAACAATTTTGCGGCGCTATCGGGGAAACCTTTTATGATGAGATTACCCATGTGATACTGCGGTCCTTCCTTGATCGCTATTCGATAAGTGACCTTGCGCGCGGCATCGTCGAACTCAGGACTCGACCGCAGGCCGGCCGCGATAAATCCCTTGCGTCCGTAACCCTTTCGCACCGCGACCATGCCCTGGTCGAACTTCAGACCATTAGCCACTTCTCCCGCCTTCATGCCGAGTAGAGTCTCCAGTTGCTGACTGACGAGCGCCTGGTTGCCGGACCATTCTGCCTTCTCCCACGAATAGATTGCTCCTTCATCGACGGGTATGGTTACCTCAACTCTGTCCTTGCAATTCGCGTCTTTCCCAAAGCTCGCAGTCGGCGGGCCGAAGGTGGCGTGGAGCTGGCCCACTTCCCGGTAGATCGGAAACAGATTGTTGGCGGCGAAAAGACCCGCGAATCTTCGTGAGTAATCAATTCCCATCAACTTCTCCGAACTTTTGATCAAGTGGTTCTCATCCACGTTCTTCGCGCCGGGAAAATGCAATGCGCAAATCGGAAGGCTGGCGCCGCGCACGGTGAAGATGTGTTCCTGCTTGCCGGGATTGTCAGACGCAGGCATATATTCAACCTTCCCTGCGATCTTGTGTTCACTTAAGAAAAGCTGCAGAGCGTGAGTGATCGACTCAGTGATATTGCCCACGTCTGGGGCGGTGATCCCGTTGAAGAAAGGTACTTCTCGGCGCACCGCAGCCGCGAGTTCTTCATCAGAAAACCAGACGAAATTATCGAAGATCACGAGAGATTCTTCGCCTCGGGCCTCTTCGATCTTGACTATTCCTGTGGTCTGGTTGCCGTTCGGATGAAGCTTGTAGCTGAGCTTCTTGATGAGGCCGCTATCCATTAGACGCTGCGACGCGGCATCGATAGCGGCGATGTCTACGGTTTGCCCGATCTCTAATTCGCTGACTGTAATCACTTGCTCGCTGGAGAGACGCTGCAAGCCTTCGATCTCGATCTTCGCAAGTTTCATTTTGGGTTGCTGGCCAGGCGTGGTCGACGCGGCGGCCATCGCAAGGATGAGAACGATACAAAATTTGTGAAGAGCCGTAGCCATCAGTTTATTCTTTCAGCAGGCCGAAGATAATGAGTCGTTGCTGCTCGGTTACCTGCACAACCCATGAGAGAATGAGATTGTATCGCCGGAACGGCTGAAGTCGGAAGTGCGGGCCCCAGCCGCGACGGATGTTGATTGCTTTCGAGGCTCAGCATGGGCACGATTAGACGCCAGACGCAAACGAAGCGCGATCTGATAATCGACGTTTGGGGAAGTCTCGATTGCGAATCGGTTGGCGCGAACGAATTGCGAGAGATTCAGCGAGTGACACGCGAAAAGTTTGGCGCGGGCGCGGTCGAGAGTCCGGCGGCAATTGCGCGAACGCTCTCCGACGAAGGCGCCGTGCTGCGTCATCCCGAAGTGTTGGAGTGCGACGCCAGGTGGCGCGAGCAGAACCTTTGCGAGGAAATGTTTCAGGACGGGTTGAACTTTGGAGACCTTGCGGAGAGTTTTGCGTCGATCCAGGAACTCGAGAGCCGGAGAAGTAAGCTGGCGTTTGATTCCGATGAGCCTGGCTTGGGTAGGTTACGTGCAGTGGCACGGAAAATACGAGAAGATTGTTTGCTGGTCGCGCGGAGTGAAATCGTGGACGAAAGCAAGCGCATGGTGGCGGCCGAGATTGCTCAGTGGCTCGGCATCTGGCTCAAACAGCCCGAGATTTTCGCGGATTGGATTGACTTGCGCAGGCGCTCCAGCGACTTCGTCAAACGTTTCGGCGCCGAGTTCTCGTGAACAAGGAGGCCAAACTTCAGCTTGTTCAGGCAAGCGGAAGACAGCCAGGGGCGGAAACCACGACAAACTGAAGGAAGTCTGATTCAAGCTGGATAATAGTGATCCAGCATTGAGACTAACGCGATGCAAAGTTTTATACCGCGAATCGGTAACGACCTTGGGGAAGAGGAATGTAAGAAGACGCAATCCCATCGGGGTTGAGGCGCGTTGAAATTGGATACCCAGGGTAGCCGCGGCAACCCTGGGTCGGAGGTTGTTACCGCTTCGCGGTACTTGATCAGAGTTTCCTTCGGTTTGTCGTTGGCGGCTGATGAGAGCTACTGGGGGCAACAAACGACAAACTGAAGTTTGTCGGACTCTTTCTGGAACTTTCTGCGGTCCCCAACCGAATTACCATTGACAACTGGTTGTGAAAACCGAAAACGGATGGCAAAGCCAGACTCCCAAACGGACGATAAACTGCTCAAGTTGATGTTGGCTGGAGACGAAGAGGCTCTGACAACGTTGTACCGGCGACGGCAGGGAAGCGTCTACCGGTTCGCTTTGCAGATGAGCGGGTCGCCGGCGCTGGCGGAAGATGTGACGCAAGAGGTGTTCATGGTCTTGATGCGCGACGGCGGGAATTTCGATCCGGCAAGGGGATCCTTGAATTCATTTTTGCTGGGAGTGGCGCGCAATCATGTATTGCGCAGGCTGGAGCGGGATCGATTCTACGTGCCTATGGATGACGATTCAGAAAATGAGGCGGCCGCGAGCGGTTTTTCCGCTACCAGCCCCTTTAAGAGCGATGGGCCGTTGGATGATGTGTCGCGCACCGAGATGATCGAATCGGTTCGAAAGGCCGTCTTAAGTTTGCCTGCACGTTATCGCGAGGTTGTGGTGCTTTGCGATTTGCAGGAAATCAGCTACGCGGAGGCCGCGGGAGTACTAGGCTGCGCCGTCGGCACGGTGCGCTCGCGATTGCATCGAGGCCGCGCGTTATTAATCGAGAAGCTGCGGCCTGCGCGCGAAGAAGACTCGACCGTGGCCGATGTGAAATCGGAGAGGTGTTTCGCATGAACTGTGAAGAATTTCAAACGATGGTGGGTGATCTGGCGCGCGAACAGATCATGGAAGTGCGCGTGCGAACTAAGGCGCTGGTGCACGGCGCCAGTTGTGTTGATTGTGCGCAGACCCTGGCAGAGGAGCGCAGCTTAAGGGTGGGTTTGCGATCTCTGGCGGATGGCATGAAGTCGTTGGAGGCCGGGCCGCGGGTCGAAGCACAACTGCTGGCGGCTTATCGAAATCGAATCGATTTCAAGCCCGCGTTGGTCCATTCGCATCGATGGCTTTACTGGGTTGGCGCCGCAGCGGCGGTCTTGCTGGTCGTCTTTGGCGTGGTCGCGATGCGCGGACGTGTCGCGTCGCCACCCCGGCAAGAGGCGCGTGAGATTGTGAAGCCGGTAGAGTCTCCGCAGTCACCCTTGCTCAAAGATCAGTTTGCTTCGGTAGTCGCGCCGAGAGACACGCCACCGCGCACGTTTTCGAATCCAAAACCGCCCCGAGTGAAATCCAGCAAGGCGCCTTCCCGATCGACCGTGGCGGCGATTGCCGCAGCCTCCAACAACAACGAAATTGCCACCGACTTTTTCCCGGTTGGCGACGTAAGCGCGTTGAATTTGCAGGATGGTGGGCAACTGGTGCGCGTAGAGCTGCCGCGTTCCGCTCTGGCGAGATTTGGTTTGCCCGTGAATATGGACCGCGCCAACCAGAGAGTCAAAGCCGATGTGCTCGTTAGCGCTGATGGTCTGGCTCGAGCGATCCGTTTTGTGCAGTGAACCCGCAGGGTTAGGCCGAAACTTTACTGATAGGAAATAACAGCCGGGCCTCAGTGCTCGCCGAAGGAGAGAAAAGCTATGAAGACAGGATGGAAATTATTTGTGGGCTTGCTGGTCGGTGCGTTCGTGCTGACTAACGCAAGCTCGATCTTCGCTCAGAAAAAACAAACTCAGTCAGACGGACAGCAGGTGGTCATTCAACGAGAGACAGTGATTCAGGGACCCGAGGGTACGCCGCCTCCGGGTGACACGTTTGTCTTCGTCGCTTCCGAAATGAACTTCGACGGCAAGCTGGTCAAAGGCGCTCCTTATTCTGCCGAAGCTGTAACCGAGAGCACGCAGACCTTCAGCGATGGCAACCGCATCGTCAATAAGTCGACGGCATTAGTCTATCGCGACAGCGAAGGCCGCACGCGGCGCGAACAAACACTTAAAGCGATCGGACCGTTTGTCGGCGACGCGCCCCAGACGATCTTCATCAACGATCCGGTGGCAGGCGTGAACTACACGCTTGATTCTCGGACACATGTCGCGCGGAAGATGGCGCCGATGCGGTTTGAATTCAAATTTGCGTCTCCTCCGGGAGAAGGTCCGGGTGGGCCGCCGAACGGAGCACCGCCTGCGGGCGGTTTGGGTGCGCGGCGGCCAACTGAGCGAGGTGACATGATCTTCGAACGCGCGACGCCGCCCCCACCGAATGGCGAAGGCGACGTTATAATGACGCCGCGGGCCAGCACCGCCCCATTGGCAATAGGTGCAGTGGAATGGCATGGCTCGCGAGAGCAGAACGCCAAGGCGGAATCCCTCGGCAAACAAAATATCGAAGGTGTCGAGGCTGAGGGTACACGTCACACCGTGACGATTCCGGCCGGCGAGATTGGTAACGAGCGAGACATCCAGATTGTTTCCGAACGCTGGTATTCGCCCGAGTTGCAGACGGTAGTCATGACTCGCCACAGCGATCCGCGTTTCGGTGAGACTATTTATAAGCTCACCAACATCAATCGCAGCGAGCCGGCGAGATCTTTGTTCGAGGTTCCCTCGGATTACACGATCAAAGAGGCGCCGCAAGCACCTCTGCCAATGCGCACGCGCAGACCGATGGACGAGCGGTAGGAAGAGTGAATCAATTTGTCTTGAAGGCGAGGCAGAAGCCCGACCCGGGGTGGGACGGTTAGGGGGGGCTAATAACTTGGCACAAGAGCCCCTGCTTACGCGCGGGCTTCTGCCCTTGAAATAACAACGACGGGCCACTCGAAGCGACTTCGAGTGGCCCGTCTGATTGTTTCGGATTCAGCGCGCCTCTAACCAGGGTCGAGCGCGTCGTGTGCTATAATTTGGACTTCTTTTCTTGATGGAGTTTCGGCTTATGTCCACTCACGTCGAACCACTGCTGACCAATGCAGACCTCGAATGCTTGCCCGAAGACGGCAATCGCTACGAGCTGATCGAAGGAGAACTCTACGTGTCGACCGCACCCGACTTGATTCACCAACGCACTCTCGGAAAAATCCATTTCTCATTTGCCAGTTTTCTGGTTGAACATCCAATCGGCGAAATCGTGCTCGGGCCGGGCGTAATTTTCAGCGATCACGACGGGGTGATTCCTGATCTGGTTTATTTGAGCAACGCGCGTCGCGATGAGATCGCAACGGGCGAACGCATCCACGGCGCGCCGACTCTCGTCATCGAAATTCTTTCGCCCGGAAGTCAGAACCGAGAGCGGGACGGCAAGCTAAAGCTGAAGCTGTATGCGAAGTTTGGCGTCGAGGAATACTGGATTGTCGATCCGCGCAAGCGAGCCATCGAAGTCTATCGCCGCGAAGCTGAAACGCTTAAATTGTTTACCACCTTCATCTGCGATGAAGTTATTGCGACTCCACTGCTGCCCACCTTTGCGCCGGCTGTCGGAAGTTTTTTCTAGCAGCGCTGCTAAAAAATGATTCCCAACCAAGGAAGACGCTAGATTTTGGAATGAAGCGACTTATCGCCGCTTTAGTTCAGCAATTCTCCCTGATGTTTTAGAGCGTGCGGTTCCGATCCAAAGCGCGACAAAGTCCGCCACACATCAAAAGTAAAGCCGTATTTATTGCTTCCCTGTGCGTCTATCTCTCTGAACTCGGTCGCAGTCATCATAGATTCTTTGAATCATGGCTCGCTGTCTATACAAAATTTCCAGCACAAATTCCTTATGTTCAAGTGTAGAGCGCGTATCAGCCCCTTGTCGTTCTATTGACGTAGCGATATCGGCTAGTTGTCTGGCAGCTCGGTCCTTTGTTAGCTGGATTCGTTCATCTGAGACTTGTTGCTGAGGCCTTTTCCGTCTGAGCTGTACAAAGAGTATAGCCCCACCGACAATCACTGTTATGACAAGAATCCACATGCTTTCCTTGGAAACTGAGATTTGATCTGGAACACCTTAGATAACCACAGCGCCGCTCGCACTGAAACAAACAATCGCCTTCGCTCCGGCGGAGCCGCATGTTTATAGACGCGGCGACAAAGCCAATGACCTAGCTCCGTAGGAGCGAAATGTACAGCGCCGCCTATGAGCCCGCGAAGAACATGTCGCTCCTCCGGAGCTTACGAGAGATTTGGGTAACGCGGTTCTATAAACATTTCGTCCCTCTGGGACTGGATCAAGAACTCTTGTTCAGAGCAAGAGGGCATAACCTTCAACACGCAACGCTACTCCTCCTCTTCACCCCGGATTCTCCCATCGGCGCGCGCCTGCTCGACGACCTTCTGCGCGAGCTGGGGCGGGAGCGGATCGTAGTGAGAAAAATGCATGTGAAAGGAGCCGCGTGCGGCAGTAATCGAATTGAGGGTTGATTGATAGTTGAGCATCTCGGCCATCGGCACCTGCGCTTTGATTACCTGGTTATTGCCCCACGTGTCCATCCCCTGCACGCGACCGCGGCGTGAATTGAGATCGCCCATGATGTCGCCGCTGTACTCCTGCGGCGCAGTTATCTCGACATCCATGATCGGCTCGAGCAACGCGGGTTTCACCTTTTCCATAGCCGCACGAAACGCCTTACGGCCCGCGGCGCGAAATGAATGCTCGTCTGAATCGACGTTGTGATACGAACCGTCGATGAGCGACACCTTGAAATCCACCAGCGGGTAGCCGGCGATCGCGCCTGAGGCGGCGGCTTCGACAATGCCTTTTTCAATAGCCGGACGAAACTGTTGCGGCACCGCGCCACCGAAAATCTTGTCTTCAAAAATAAAACCTCCGCCGCGCGGCAACGGCTCGAAGATGCATTTGCAGTCGCCAAACTGGCCGCGTCCGCCGGTCTGTTTCTTATGACGGCCCTGTACCTCAGCGCGCTGTGTGATGGTCTCTTTGTAAGGCACTTTTGGCGGATGCAGCATTACTTCGACGCTGTAACGTTTTTTCAGTTTCTCAACCACGCTCTCGACGTGAACCTGACCTGAGCCGGCGAGCAGAAACTCCTTTGTCTGCGCGTCGCGGCTGAAGTGAAGTGCCGGGTCCTCTTCCAGAATCTTGTGCAGAGCGGCGCTGATCTTTTCTTCGTCCTGCCGCGATTTCGGTTCGATCGCAAAAGCGATCGCCGCTTCGGGATACTCAACTGGATCGTAAACAATCGGCTTGCTTTTGTCGCAAAGCGTGTCACCCGTCTGCGTCTCTTTCAGTTTGACGCAAGCGATGATGTCTCCGGCATGCGCCTCGGGGATCTTGTCGAGTTGTTTGCCCTGCATGATGTGCAGTGCCCCGAGCCGCTCGCTCGAGCCGCGCGTTGAATTGAAGACGGTCGCATCTGTTACAACTTTGCCGCTAATGATCTTCATCACGTTGATGCGCCCGGCAAATGGATCGGCGACGGTGCGAAAGCAATAGGCGGAAAAGGGTTCGCTGTTACTATACTTGCGTGCGATCTTTTCGGCGTCCGGAGCAGCATCGACGGGCTTACCGAACTCGGCTTCGTGGTGCGCCGGATCGGGGGCGTAATCAACAATGCCGTTGAGCAGCGCGCGCAGACCGACCTGCGTGATGCTGGAAACCGCGAAGACTGGACAGAGTTTGCTTTGGGCGATCGCTTTGTTGATGTTCGGCAGAATGTCTGATTCCTCGAGCGTTCCCTGTTCGAAGTACTTCTCCATCAAAGCATCGTCGGATTCGGCCACCAGCTCGACCAAACGTTCGCGAGTCTTCTCAACCAGCTCACGCCCTTCGCTGGGGATGTCTATCTCTTTGGCTTGGCCGTCCGCCCCGAGTTCGTATGCCTTCAGGTGCACCACATCGACGACGCCACGAAAGTCTTTCTCTTTTCCAATCGGCAACGTGAAAGGAATAATTGCCCGGCTGAAGGTCTTCTGCGCGCTTTCTAGCGCGGCGCTGAAATCCGCATGCTCCTTGTCTAATTTCGTAATCACCATCATTCGCGGCACGATGAATTCATTAGCGTAGGCCCAGGTCTTTTCGGTCTGGACCTCGACGCCTTTTACGCCGTCAATCACTACCAGCGCGCAATCGGCGACGCGCAAGGCGGGGCGCGCGTGTGCTACAAACGCGGCATAACCGGGCGTGTCTATAAAGCTGATTTTGGTATCGCGATGATCTAAATGAGCGAGTGCGATATTGAGAGTAATTTTGCGAGCGATGGAGTCTTCTTCGTAATCGGTAACGGTTGTGCCTTCATCAACTTTCCCCCAGCGTGGCGTGGCTCCGGCGACGTAGAGAAGCGAACTTACAAGTTGCGTCTTCCCTGCGTCGCCGTGTCCGATGACCGCAAGGTTGCGGATGGCTTCCGTAGCATAGGCTTTCATAGTGGTGATTCCTCTCAGGCATGATTTTGGCGCAGGATACCCACCCTGTAACGGTTTCGGATCGTCGATAGGATGTGTTCCGAGTGAGGTGGTAATTTAGCCGAGCGGGAAGGGTAAAGGCAAGTTAGCCGAACTAGAGTTATGTTCTAAGCGCAGAGCCTCAATTGCGAGCGAAGTAGTTGGGTCTGACTAAGAGCGCCGTTAGGCGCGAAATATTTATAAGCCCGAAACTTAAGCCATAAATATTTCGCCGCTACGCGGCCTCGGGATCAAGCGGGCCCAGAGTTCATTTCACTCTGCCAGTAGAGTTTTGATTACCGTCTCGGCCTCGTCATACCGTCCTTCACCAACATGCGTCCAGCGAATGCGGCCTTCTTTGTCGAGAATGAAGATCGTAGGCCATGCTTCAACGTTGTATGCCCGCCACGTTGCGTAATCGTTGTCGGTCACGACTGGATAGCGAATGCCCAGCGAAGCTGTTTCGCGCCGCACGTTGTCGATCACCCTTTCTTCTTCGAGTTCGGGTGAGTGAACGCCCACGACCGTCAGCCCCTTGTCGCGATAATGCTCGTCCCAGCGTTTGACGTAAGGCAGTGTGTTGCGGCAGTTGTAGCAACCGAACGTCCAGAACTCTACCAGCGCTACGCGTCCGCGCAGCTTCTTCAGCGTCAACGGGTCAGAATTGATCCAGGTTCCGGGCGCAAACTCCGGCGCAGTTGGACTATCCTTCGCAGGAACGTTTACGCTCGATGAGTGTCCGGTTACTGTCGCCATGCCGCGCGCTAACACGCCGAACGTCGATTGGCGTTTGGTAAGCGCTGCTGTGGTTATGACGACGAGCAGCAAGCTTGCGATGCCGATGGCGATAATATTTTGTCGATGCATCGATTGTATCCTAATAATTACGATTCTACTCGCATTGTTGGTTTTACGCACCGATTCGGTTGAATCGGTTATGTCTTATTTCCCTTGTTTTCTCTGGGCAGCCTCAGCGTTCTCTGCGTCCTCCTTTGAATCGCCCTGTAACCCACACTCACCGCAGAGACGCTGAGCGCGCGGAGTGAGCGCAAGAGAATTTTAAAATTAAGACAATACCGTTGAATCTGATCCAAGCAGGCCACCTTCTCAACGATCTTTCGCATCTTAACGGCGACAAAAAAGGAAAGCCCAGGAGGTTGTTTCTGGAGAAGGAAGGATTTATGTTTCACGGACCAAGACTGTTCCCCATTCTATCAACTTTGATCATTGCCGCGTCATTGAGTGCCGCGACGTTGGCATCGACGGCGGACGGCACGGACAAAGATGGAAACAAAGCGCGAGTCGAAGCGCCGCTGAATATGGCGATCCTGATTCAGGATGATCTCATTTCCACTGTCGGCGGAGAGATTCGCGTTACAGCCGACTTTATTCGCTCGTTACCAAATGGATCTCGCGTGATGGTTGCTTACATCACCGCAGGAACTTTGCAGGTGCGCCAGCCGTTCACGCCTGACCTTGACAGGGCCGCAAGAAGTTTACGAATTCCGGTCGCCAGCACTTCCGGGTCTCCGTTTAATCCTTA
>Ga0137371_10004980_pt1 | contig 10405 bp, 11 predicted proteins | sample SagtaG_7_FD_104919 | JGI IMG/M metagenome (GOLD analysis project Ga0137371, IMG submission 104919) | Vadose zone soil microbial communities from Sagehorn Ranch, Mendocino, California, USA - Sage1_R_40_16 metaG | ecosystem: Environmental > Terrestrial > Soil > Vadose zone | place: USA... | reverse complement strand
GGCACGGAACCGGAGGAGCATCCCGCAATCGCTCGAGCGATTGACTCCAAGATCGCCTGGAGGAACGGCTGCCAGCTCGAGATCCTCCCGTCCACCATGAAAGCGACGAACGGTCCCAATACCGCGCGCTGTTACGCCGACGAGATCGACCTGATGGCTGTGGACGTGTTCGAGCAGTCACGTCACATCTCGCAGGAGAGCCACGGGTATGTCGCCGTCGATCTGCTCGCTAGCACGATGAAGTTCGCCTTTGGGCAGATGGCAAAAATCATTGGCGACTGTCGCGAGGCTGAGGGCAGCGGCGACGAGCCGCCGTACCAAGTCCGGACGTGGTGCTGGCGCGAGGTCGCGAAGAACGTCCCTAACTGCCGCTGCGCGAATCCCGATCTCCCCGAGGAGGAGAAATGCAACTGCAATAAGGTCGTGAAGGGGAAGCGCGACGACGGCAGTCCGCGTGCCTTCGAGTCCGAGTGCAATGGCGCGCTCGCGCGGAGCGCCGGCTACATGAGCCTCCACGATTTGCAGCGCCGCTTCCGGACAACGGGACGTGACTCGTGGGATGCCGAGATGAGCTGTCTGCGACCGTCGAGCGAGGGTCTGATCCTTCGCGACTTCCGCGCCGAGCAACACACGGTCACGAACTGGACTCCGCAGGGCGGGATGATCTTCCAGGGGATCGACTGGGGAGGCGACGAGCCGCACTGCATCGTATGGATCGAGCGGCTCCGCAATGAGTTCACGTTCGAGCGCAACGGGATCGAGGTCGTGATGCCGGCTGTCTCCTACGTCGTGTTCGACTCGATCTATCTCGCGAACGTCGGGCTCGATGCACTCGCGGAACGCTTGCTCGAGCGCGAGGCGCAGTGGCGCAGTCGCGTTCCGGACTTCCGCGTGGCGTTGCGCTTCGCCGACGAGACCGGCAGTGGTCGCGTCTGTCGGCAGACGTGGGCTGAACGTCGTCCGAATCCGATCATCACTCAGCGAGTCGGAAAGGATCTGCTCGGCTCCGTAAAGGTGATGACGGAGCTGGTCGGTGACGACAAGTTCTATGTCGATCGAGCGCGGTGCCCGATGCTTCTCCAGGAGATTGAGCAGTGGCACCGGAAGCCCGGATCGGACAAGCCGGACGACGTGTTCGACCACGCCGTCAGCGCGACGCGCTACGGGCTGTGGGGCGCAGTCCGACAGAAGCGCCAGAGCGACAGACTGTCCGGAGGAAAGACGGGCAGTGGTGAGCGTCGTCCTGTCACGGGCTACAGCCAAAGCCCGTGGGCTAGCGCGCCCAATAGTGGTGGCGCCGCTCCGCATCCCTTCGGCCCCGGCGGGGCAGGATGGAACGGCATTCGACGTGCAAGGGAAAATCAATGAAACGCGAAAGGAGGGCTTGGTATGGACGGACAAGAGAGCCGTGACAGGGAGATCGCCGACGCGGTGAAGTACCTCGTGGAGAAGCTCCACCAAGAGTGCCTGCGAGGTCTGATCGAGAACGCGATGGTCACGCTGCCGAACATGTATCCGGAGAACGTTCAGGAGTCACAGAACGTGCTCGGCTGGTACGCCTACGCACTCGAGCAACAGCTCCTCAACCTCATCCTGAACCTGCAAGAGGCAGGCGTCCCGGTGGATGACTACGGCGAGCGGCTCGTTACGGAAGACATGCTCAAGACGTGGCAAGCGATCCCGCGCGACGACACCAAGTGATCGCTGTCTGTTCGTAGGGCTCCTGTGATCCGTGTAACCCGTGTAACGGATCGTGGAACAAGGCCCGCTCAAAGGCGAGAGCCCCTGCCGTCAGCGGTTCGCAGAGGCTCTCATATTCCGGTCTCTAGACCGGAGGGTTAGATCAGGCCGAGACGCGCTAGGCCGTCGCGTATGCGTTCGGGCGGAGCGTCCACGCGCCCCACGAGCATGTCCCCGATCGGGCGCCCGCTGTAGGCGATGTTCTCGACCATCGTTCGATAGCACGCACGCCTGCGCCGGTCTTTCCGAAGCAGCGCGTCCCCGATCGCCAGGGCGATCAGTCCGGCGACCACGAAAGGCACGCCGAACGCAACACTGGCGCCGATCCAGTCGGCGGCGGTCACGCTGCGGTCTCCTGCTTGACACCCAACTGTCGCGCCTCGGCGGCTTCGGCGTCATCGCGGAAGAGTTGACCGGCCAAGTGAATGTAGCGCTGCGTGACCTGCGAGGATGAGTGACCGGCTCGAGCCTGGACGGAGTGCGAGTTGCGCGAAGTCATTGCCATGTTCGTGATTGCCGCGTGCCGCCCATCGTGGAACGGACGAAGGTAGTCAGTGATGCCAGCGCGCTTCAGAACCTCGCGCCACAGCTCGCCATAGGTGTGAATGTCATAGGCATTGCCTGTTCTCGGATTGGGGAACACTCGATCCGAGTCCGAATCGAAGGCCGACCAAGCGCGATGATCCATGAGGATTCCAGCTAGGTCGTTGTTGAACGCCAGCGTACGGCGCGAGTCCTTTGACTTTGGAGTGTCAACGCGGTTCCGCGTCCAGGTTTCCGCAACGCGCAGCCGCGGTCCGTCGGGATCAGCCAGCGCGACGGAGCGCCACCTAAGCCCGAGGAGTTCGCCGCAACGAAGGCCAAGGATCATCACGGTTTGGAACATCGCCCGAGCCGTCGTCAGGTTGTCGCGCCTGAAGTCGCCATCGGCTTCGGCGATCAGTTCGTCATACGCCTTCGTAACTGCTGCGACCTCCACGGGGGTCAGGATGCGCCACTCGCGCTCGTCCTGCTTCGGCCTGTCCACGTCGTCAACCGGGTTCGTCATGATCAGCTTCCGCTTCCGCGCGGCCTTGAAGATCATCCCGAGAACCTGCAAGTTGGCGTTGACCGTACGCGGCGACAGCCCGTCCCTGAGCCACTTGGCCGTCTGTCGCTCGATGACCTCCACGTCTACGGACTGAAGCTGTAACTTGCCGAACGCTGGAACAAGGTGCTTGCTCACGACCGTCCGATAACCGCGCGCCGTCGCCGTCTTCACCTGCTTCCGCTCGATGTACGGCTCAAGCCACTCGGACGCGAACTGACCAAAGGTCATCTTGTCCGGGCGTCGGTAGCCGATGCGCGACACGTCGGACTCACGGTCGCGTAGTGCTTCCTTCGCTCCCTTCGCGGTCGTCCCGCGCGGGAGTGTTTCCAGAACGCGCTTACCGCTCGCGTCTGTGTACTTCAGGCGGAACGTCGTTCCGCGCTTGCCCGGGTACTCGATGATGCTGCCCATTACGAGCACCAGGCCGCTTGTAGGGTCTTGCGTGGCATGGAGTTACGACCTCCGTGTCCGGGGCGGGGCCGTTGGCGCGGTGCCCGCCCATTTGAGTTGACCCTCTCACGATAGGCCGGACGCAGCCGATTTTCGCTACCCCTTTTGAGGGAGGTCCGGCTCATCCGCCGCGCACCTGCTCCGCGATCCATGCGTCCACGTCCTCCCGGCGAAACTTGATGAATCGCCCTAGTGGGACATGCGGAATCTCGTCAGCTCGCGCCTGCTCCTCTACCCATCGCTTGCTCATGCCGATGATCGCCGCGACCTCAGCAGCCGATAGCAGCCGGTCAGGTGCAGCGGTCGTGGTCACGGCCGACCGCCGCTCATCGGTCACACCACTCCGGACGCACGAAGGTCTGCGGCGCGATTGTTGAGCTGACCGTCTGCGAGAGGAGTCCGACCTCCCTCGCGCAGCGCCCGCAGAGGAAGTAGAACCGAATGCGTTTCCCGTTCGGCGGGAGCATCCACGCCGTCTCAGAGGACGGAGAGATTTCAGCGCCGCAGCCGTGATGCCGCTTCGAGCACCGCGTCCAGTAGCGCGGGCTTCGCCTGATCCATTCGGACTTAGCCATCGCCGATCGGCCTCCCGCGTGATTCCCACTCAGCTCGCCCGATCTGCTCTTGCCAGTTTTTGCCGTACTTCTCGGACAGGCGTCGACGCTCGGCGCGGTCCGCGGCGCGCCGCTGCATCTGAAGGCGCGTCTGGCCTGCACGCCGCTCGACAACGCGCGCCAGTTCATCCGCCGTATCGCGGATTGCGATTGCCGTCGCGTGCAGCGCGTCGAGGCGTTCGTCCTCCTGCGCCTTGCCCTCTACGGCGTCAGGAAAGAAATCCGAGTTTCGTGCCTGGCTTTCTTTCCTTCCCGCCGCAGGAGAGACCTGTGGCTTGGACAAGCCGTCTTCCATCGTTTCGGCGGGAAGGAAATAAGTAGGGGCAGAAGATCCCGAATTTGTGCCCGGGTTAGTCGGCCGTGACATCGCCCTGCACCTCCTCGGCCTCCCCGGCGTCCGGCTTGCCCGGTGCCCGCCAGACCTTGGCTCCACGCACCGGCTCCCACTTCAGCTCGCGGCGCATGATGTTTCTGATGTTCCTGTCGCCGTGACCGTCAGCGTGCGCGGCGTCGTACAGCTCTTGCGTGCTGATCTCGTCGCGGCCGTTGAGCAGCTCGTTCAGCCACTCGCGGACGCTCTCGTCGCGCGGCCGCCCGAGTTGCCCGTTGCTATTGGTGAACACGTCTGCCTGTGTGACGTGGTGATCCTCGCCCCAGTACGTGAACGCGCCGACTTGATCAGTGCCGTCCGCGACCTTGACCTCGCGGGTCTCGATGACGAACCTGATCGGCGCTTTGTCCTCCGAGTAGTTACTCCCCGTCTGGAACAGGAACCGGGCGTTAGGGTCGTCCTCGTCGCGGCCCACGTCGTCCACGTTCTTTTCCTCGGCACCGCCACCGTTCGCCTCACCCGGGTCCTTGCGGCCTAGCGCGAGCACGGAGCGGGCGACGCCCGAATAAGCCATCGAGCCTCCGAGGCGGTAGAGCAACTTCCCGCCTGCGGTTCCTTTCGAGAAGTGATGCACGACGACGATGATGCAGTCGGTCTCCTGCGCGATCAGGGCGAGCGGCGACAACGCCGTCCGCATGTCCTTGTCATCGCTTGTGCGGATGCCAGCGTCTACGTGCGAATTGACCGGGTCGATGAAGAGGCATCCGATGTTGTTCGTGCGGATCTGACGCTCGATCTCAGCCGCGTCAGTCGGAAGCGTGAGGATCGTGCTGTTGCGTCCACGCAGGAACCCGACGCGCTCCACGTCCGCGCCCACTGCGGCGAGTCGGGCGCGCTGAATGCCGAGACTGTCCTCGTGACCGAGGAACGCGACGTTCGACCTCTCCCAGCCGCGACGACCGTTCGTGATCTGACTTGCGAGCCAGACCGTCAGCATTCCCTTCCCGACCTTCGGATCGGCCGCGATCACAGTAAGCGCGCGGAGGGGAATGAAGCCAGGCCACAGCCATCGCACAGCCTCAGCTTCGACTTCGCTCGCCCACACGACCTCGGAGCGACCGTTACCGTGGCCGTTGAGCGCTACAGCGTCGAGCTGATCGGCGTGACGCCGGAGCATCGCCGGGAAGTCGGCGATCTTGTCCAGCTCGTTCGTCATCGGCGCCAGCTCCTCGCGGATGAACTCGATGCTCAGCCGACGCGCGTACATCGTTTTCCACCGCTCGATCAGGTAGTCGAGCGACTCGTCGGTCTGCTCCCACGCGACCTGAGGGAACTCGTCCACGACGACGGGCACGCTTGGGATACGACCGTACTTCTCCGCGTGCACCGTGACGAACTTCAGGACCTTGGCGAGGTCCTCGTGAATCAGTTTGTCCGGCGTCACACCTGCCGCGAGGATCTCATCGAGTCCGCGACCGGTCCAGACGACCTTCGTGACGAGCGCGCGATCAGCGTCCATTACTCGTCACCCTCTGGGTTGCTGCGATAGAGGGTCGTCGGCTCTGACGAGATGACCTCGCCGTCGTCGTTCCGCTCATAGGAGCGGTCTACGAGGATGCTTCCGTCCTGAACCGGTGCGTTGCTCCAGTCGATGCCCGACTGAATGTCACGGTGCCAGCGGAGGCACTCCTCTTGCTCAGAGTCGCCCGCGTCTTCAGGCCTGACGAGTTCGACGCCGTTACCGATTGCGTCCGCGTACAGGTTGAACGCGGCCACGTCGAATCCCTGGGCCAACGCCCGTTCGATCTGCAGTCCTGCCGGTGTGAGCTTCATGCTCAAACCTCCTTCGAGTCATGCTCGATCTCGGAGGTTGAGCCTTGGCCTTCGCCTGTCCCATCTCGGGGAACCTCTCCCCCTCGGGGTGGTCGCGTCCTGGCCTACTGCTGTGGACGCCGTGGCTCTATGTCTTGATCTTGCTAGTTGTCGTTACGCGGCAGTCCTTGCCAGGTCTGCCAACGACTGATTTTATCAGCCGTCTATACCTCCAGAACGACGAAAGCCCGGGAGCGATTCCCGGGCTTTCAATGGCAAGGACGACGACGGAGCGCCGAGGCTGCGCGGCGACAACGGTCACGCGGCCTCCAAATTCCGTGTCGCCTCTATCGTAGCCGTCTACGTGGCCTCAGCCCCGCGCGTCCAAATTTGTGTCCAAAGTGCGAGGCGGCGCCACCCCGGCTGATCCCGCGAGTGCTGCGCAATCGCTCTATTCGTCAGTGCCGGGGGCGGGACTCGAACCCGCACGCCCCCGTAGGGGACACCCGATTTTAAGTCGGGCGCGTATCACCAGTTTCGCCACCCCGGCGGGCTCAGAATAGCCGCGGTCTTTGGGTTATTCGCCCGGCGAGAACTTGAAGCTCGACGGAATCTTGGCCGGCGGCTTGCCGACGACGAACGCGATCTCCTGGTGCGGCTTGAAGACGAGGGTCGCCGGATTGTCGGTCTGAAGCTTGCCGTTGAGGTACCACGTCATCCCGGAGTACCCGCCGATCGAGTGCGCGTCGAGGTAGACCGCCCACTCGGCAAAGAACTGGCCGACGGTGAAGTCGCGTGACTTCTGCGCCTCGATGTGGATCACGCCCCTTGCGTCGTGGGTGTGCAGCTCCGTCAGCCAGCCCGCGCCGGCATTGATCCCCACGAGGGCCGGCACCTGCACCTTCTTGCCGTTCACGAAGATGTCGATGTGGGTGTGAAAGTGGAGGACGAGCCCGTTGTGACCGCCGAGCGTCGTCAGATCGAGCGGTGCGAGGCGGTCGGCGAGATAGCGGTACTCGGGCGGCCAGGGCGCCTTCGTCTTGCGGATCCCGGGCAGCGCGTTGTAGTTCGTCGCTGTCGCCTTCGTAGCGCTTCCTCCACCGCGCGCGACGACGATCCCCACCACCGCGGCGGCGATCGCAGCGGCGACGAGGGCCCCGCCGACGGCATAGATCCAGGGCGGGCGCTGGGTCCCGCCCGAAGGCCGGCGGGTTTCGCGGCGCTGAGGGGCCTGAACGCGCCTCGGAGGGGGTGGTGTGCGCACTTTCTTCGCCACGGCGCGGGCAAGGGTACCCGCCCCGAGCGCCCCTCGACGGAAGTTCGCAACGTGCGCGTTTTTTCGCGAGGGACGGCTCTTGACTGCGCCTGTTCGAGCGGCCTATGCTCGTCGAGCCAAAGCCGATGAACCCTCGGGTTCGCCGGCTTTGGTGTTTTTTGTGGACCCGTCCGCTTTGACGGATACTGGGGACCTCGAAGCGCGTTCCCAACAAGAAGGTGGAGGCCAAGATGGGACTGCTCGACAGGCTGCTCGGCCGTGGCAAGAAGGCGGCCGGAGATCTGATGGGTGACGCCTCGATGCGACGCGAGGGGGCCGCGCAGGAGCGCGAAGGAGCGGCAGAAGACCGCGCCGCCCAGCACGAAGCAATGGCGCAGGAACAGCGCAACCAGGCCGCGGAGGCCCACTCGGAGCGCGAGAACACCTGAGAGACACGGTGGGGCGGGCCTCGGTCCGCCCCACCCCGTTCCGTCCGACCGCCCCTCTACCGTTTGTCGGCTCGTGACAGACGTGATCCTCATCCTCCTGCTCGCCGCTGGGCTGGCCGCCGCCCTCGCCTGGCTGGCGCGCGCGCTCCGAGACTTGCGAACCGACTGGAGTGCGCAGCTGTCCGAGCGGAATGCCGAGGTCGACCGACGGCTCGTCGGAGTCACCGAGACCATGGACCGCCGGCTCGGCGAGCTGGACACGAAGGTCGACCGCCGGCTCGAGAGCGCGTCGCAGACCACGAACAAGATCCATGAGCGCCTCGGCAAGGTGGACGAGGCCACGACGCAGATGCTCGAGCGGGCGAAGGATCTCGCGCGGCTGGAGCAGGCTCTCCGGCCGCCGAAGGCGCGCGGGGGTTTCGGCGAGCTCCTGCTCGAGAACCTCCTGCGCGACCGGCTGCCGCCTTCGGCCTACGAGATCCAATACACGTTCGACTCGGGCGAGCGCGTCGACGCGATCGTGCGCGCCGACCGGACGATCCCCGTCGACTCGAAGTTCCCGCTCGACAACTACATCCGGCTCGTCGACGCCGAGACCGACGACGAGCGGCAGCTGGCCGAGCGGCAGTTCGGCCGCGACGTCAAGCAGCACATCGATGCGATTGCCGGCAAGTACATCCGCCCGGACGAGGGCACCTATGACTTCGCCTTCATGTACATCCCGGTCGAAGGCGTCTACTACGAGCTCGCGTGCGGCAAGACCGGAGCCCTGCTTTCATACGCGCACGAGCGGCGCGTCTTCCCCGTTTCGCCGACCACGTTCACGGCCTATCTGCAGGTGATCGCACTCGGCCTCCGCGGGATGCAGATCGAGGAGCACGCGCACGAGGTCATGGCGTACGTGGCGGATCTCCGACGCGACTTCGACCGGTTCGCCGACGACTTCGACAAGGTCGGCACGCACCTCGGCCATGCGCAGTCCAAGCACCACGAGGCGGGCAAGCGCCTCGACAAGTTCGGGACGAAGCTCGAGCGTGCGGTCGAGGAACAGGAAGAGCTCGACGGCGAGACCGTGCTCGAGCTACCCGGCGTCGCCGCCGACGCTGCCTAGAAGCGCAGAAGCGCGCCGATCCCTTCGACCGGCGCGAGGTCCTGGTGGTGGCGGATCGCCCACACGGCGCCCGCGTGGGCAAGCGTCTGGTGCACTGCCAGGTCGAGGCCTGCGTCGGTCGGCTCGAGCTGGGTCCCGTCGAGCGGGCAGCTCCCCTCGGACACTGCGGCGCGGCCGCACGCTGGGCAACGAAACGCAGGCCGATCGGCGCCTTCCTGGAAGAGGAGCAGCTCGACGCGCGCATCCGACGCCGCTTCGAGCGTCTCCTCCCACCCTGAAGCGGCCCGCGCGTTGCGGCCGGCTTCCTCGCGCCAGCGCTCGATCACCTCGGCCTCGTCCTTCGACTCCGCTTGCTCGAGAACCGGTGTCACGGCGTGAAGGATCTCCGCCGGGCCGGCCTGAGCCTGCGCCGGTGCCCACCCCACCAACGCCGCGCGCACCTCGGCCGAGAGCGCGTCTTTGAACTCCGCTCGCATCTCCTCCGAGCAGACGAGCACGACCTTCGGCGACTGGAGTCGACGCTTGCTCCGATCGAGCTCCTGCGCGAGTCCCTTGAGGTGTTCCTGGACGAGCTTCTCGATGTGGCGCCGATACCGGCCTTGCGACCACCCGCCCTGGTCGTGCTGCCCGGGCTGCTCGTCGTAGTGCTGGGCGATCTCCTCGAGCCGGCCCGCGCGCAGCCGGTACAGCTGTCCTTGCTCACGCCCGACGACGGCGACGATCGTCCCGTCCCCGCGGCTCACGAGCGGGACGAGCGGCGCGAGGTAGAAGTCGCGGCCGACCTTCGCGCTGTCAGGGACGGGCTGCGGCAGGGGGAGCGTCCGCCAGAAGTTGTCGAGCCCTGCGGCGAAGACCGCCAGCCCCTGGGACCCGTCGCGTTCGAAGTCGTCGTCGAACCAGGTCGCGATCCGCTCGAAGTCCGCCTTCAAGGCGGAGCGCTGCTCGTGGGTGAGGTCGGTCCTGTCGGTCTTGTCAGCCGCGTTCAGCATGGAGTTCATCCGCGTCTGGGCGTCACCGGCGGTCGGGACATCGGATGGATCGAGGTTCAGGCAAAGGCTGATCGCGCAGCCCTTCTCCGCTCGGAAGCCGGCCAGCTCCCGCAGGAGCGACCACGTCACCATTCCAGCCATCGCCCGCCCCTACGTACCATGCGCGCGCGGATTCTATGCATCGAGACCCCTCCGAGGCCGCTCGACCCCGGAAGCTTCAGCCGACCGAAATCGTTTAATAGAGAGGAACAGGGAACTATTGGAGGACCATGACTGACAACGACGTTCGCGAGGTGATCATCATCGGAGGGGGCCCGGCAGGCTACACCGCCGCCCTTTACGCTGCCCGCGCGAATCTGAAGCCGCTCGTGATCGAGGGGTTCAACTGGGGCGGCCAGCTGATGATCACAAGCGATGTGGAGAACTACCCCGGGTACGCCGACGGTGTCCTGGGCCCGGAGATGATGCAGGAGTTCCGCCGCCAGGCCGAGCGGTTCGGGACCGACTTCATCACGGACGACGTGACCAAGGTCGATTTCACCGAGCGCCCCCACCGGGTGTGGG
>Ga0137371_10004974_pt1 | contig 10414 bp, 10 predicted proteins | sample SagtaG_7_FD_104919 | JGI IMG/M metagenome (GOLD analysis project Ga0137371, IMG submission 104919) | Vadose zone soil microbial communities from Sagehorn Ranch, Mendocino, California, USA - Sage1_R_40_16 metaG | ecosystem: Environmental > Terrestrial > Soil > Vadose zone | place: USA... | reverse complement strand
TAAGACCGCCTGCAATGCGATAATTGCGATTTAGGTTCGGCGTCGGATCTGGCGCGCAATACCGTGACTTACCTGCGGAGATCATTCCACGGAAGAGGGCTTCGACCGTGTCGCCAATCTCCAAAGGAGAATATGCGCGGTCGAAAAAGGTCCAGACCTGGTACGACCCTTGCTCGACGTGACGACGAAATGCGGCTTCCAGGGATAGAGATCCATATGATGCTTGGCACCACGGCCATCGAAGTCCTGCACGGTCGCCAGCCCCCACGTGACCTGATCTTGCCGGCCTTTTCGACAGTCTCCAACTTCCAATGACATTAGCGAGGGGATGATATGCAGGTTGCAATCCTTAATCCACGATGCCGAGTGGACCGCGGACATGATGTCATCTTCGGCATTAGGACCATTCAAGACGTGACGGATCGCGCGTGGCTTGTCTTTGACCAGGGGCACTATGACAAACTTGCCGTCCTTGTTTCTGGCAACAGCGGCGAGCCGTCTGGCAATCGGTCGGAAGTGCCTTTCGAGGCTATCTGACAATCCTTCCTCGAGCTCGCTCACGCGCTCGGAGGCCCCGTCACAGACCTTGTCGTCATCGAAACCTTGCCGGTCACGTTGCGCTTGCTGAGGAAACGGATCAAACTCAGGAATCTCGACGCCGTCCGGCAGCAATCCGAAAAGGAGCGCGAGGAAATCTTCGCGTTGATCCGTTGGAATGCGGTGAAAAATATCCACGCCCATGATCGCATAGAGCGCGCGGATCTGGTGCGGTTGGCGCACCAGGCCGTTGACGAACTTGATGACCTGCAACAAGTACCAGTCGGTCAGATCGCTCATGGGAAACCTCGTACAATCTCCAGTAGACTTGCAGGGGCCTCATCGGCCCTCGCCTTGAAAGATGCGGTATGACCTGCCGCCGAGAAAACTCACGTTGAGCTTGCGATAGTCGGCAATCTTCCAGAACTCGCGGTGAACTGCAGCGGTATCGATGCCCTCGTTTACGGTGAGAACCAAGAACCCGCTGATGATGTGCTGTAGCTTTTGTTGCCGCGTAAGGTGATGCCAGCGACCGAAGCAACATCCCCTCGTGCTGAAGTATTTGCGCGACCAACCTCTGTCCGGCCAGGGGCCAACTTCGATTGTGCCCCGATGGCGGTTGGAACCGAACATCGAGTTCCATCCTACCATCCACTCATCCAAGCCATACACCGGATGATCCGGTAGATCGGGCCGCATCTCGCATCTCAACTTGTGCCCGATCTCTCCGTGAACCCTCATGTGCTCGAAGAACTGCTGCATTCGCTCGTGAAAGTTGGCCATCCGGTTAGCTCCTCCTCCACTTTGTTTGAGGCTGGTTGCGCGAAAGGTCGTGCGCCTTACACCGGGGATCCCGTTAGGCATCGCTGATGATTGTTGTGCCGAGCGGCTGTGAATTTTGGACCCGTTGATGTCACAATCCGGTCGTTGTGAGCGGCGGAATTGCCTGTCAGTTATCTGTCGTTCAACGAAACTGCTGGGCTGGCCAAGCGCACCGACCGCATCATGCAGGTCTGAGGTAAAGCATTTCGTGACCAATCAGACTTGGATGAGCTCGAGACGCGGGAGTGATTGCTTCCAGCGTTCTTCATCTTCATCGAAGATGACCGTTCTCGAGCCGATTTTGTGAGCAATCAAGTTACCGCGGCGAATTTCTTCATAAATCGCATTGTGCCCAACGCCATTCCGCCGGGCCACCTCGCGCGGGCTTCGCCCCCGTCGCGGCGTAGGATCTTGTGTTGTGGGTCTCATCAGTCCGTCTCCGTCTCGCGTATCCGACACAGGAGACATTAGGACGCGACTGACAGCCTTGTCATTCCGATTATAACAGCCCGGTTATTTCCGTAATTTCCTTTGTGTATCTTTTTCGATGCTGTCCAGCTTATCACGAATAGCACGCCGCGAATTTCCATAGCGACCCGGATATTTCGTGTGTATAAGCTCCGCAATCGCTGCACGCGCCCCGTGCGTATGTCCATAAATTTGCTCATACAGGGATCTCAGGTCAAAGAAAATGACCAGCAACTCCACCTTGCGCACGGTAGATCGCTTGCTTTTGCGTGGCAGCCGTTTTGCGCGTGCTTTGAAGTAGTCTTTCGCACCATTATCTCCAAGTTGGCGGGCTACTTTCGAAAAGCATTCATCGAACAATTGGTCACACAGCCGTTTGCGTAGATCAGTTTCCCGCCGCATCGCCTCCAGACGCTTAGGTGCCGCGAAAAGCACCTTCTCAATATCCGAGGTTGCATTAGGCATAGTTACACCTGGAGCAATGCGGCGCGGGCCAGCGCATCGGCGTGGTCCGCAATATGCGCGCTGTAGGTTCTCTCTAGCATGACGATGCTGGTATCATGGTGCGCGGCGACAACGCGCGCCGGCACGCCGGCCAAAAGCTGCCGGACGATGCTGGAATGCCGCAGCGCATAGATGGTCACTTCGGCCGGATCGAGTTCCGCTGCCCCCGCCGCACGTCGAAACAGGCGCGCATGATCGCTCCTGCGCCACGGCGTACCGCCGGGTTTCGTGAGTAGGAGGGCATCAGCGGGCTTGTCGGCTGCGGCTTTGCGCAATTTAGTCACTAGCGCGGGCCCTATCGGCACCGGTCGCCGCGAAATCTTGTTTTGGCCACGGCCCTTCCGGCTCGAGGGCATCATCAGCCGCGGGTCGGCGCGGTCGTCTTGAAGATCCTGCACCTCGAGCCGTGCCAGCTGGGAATACCGCGCGCCGGTCACGGCCGCGACTTCAACCAGGAGGCCGAATTGGGAGCTCACCTTAATTGCCACAGCGACGACGGCGCGGACCTGGGCGTTGGTCAAGATTACGTTGCGGATCCCTTGAGCATTGCGAATTATGGCCAGTCCAACTTCCCATGCCCGCCGGCTGGTAATCCGCTCATCGTGATCGGCGGCCAAGTTTAGCGCGGCCTTCAGGGCACTGGTAGTCCGGTTCACGGAAGCGGGTGCCATTCGCTTAGCCAGGGCGTCCCGCCAGGTGCGCAAGTCTTTCGACGTCACGAGCGCTACGTTCGCCCTGGCCAGCTGCGGAGGCAGGTGCAGGCGGACCCGCCTCACATTGTGCGCGTCCCCGCCACGCGTCTGCAGGTCGCTTTCGTAGCTGTCCAGGGCATCGGCCACCGTGGCCAGCTTGCTGCCGTCCTGGCGCCCCCTAGGGGCCAGGGTACGGGCTCGGTTCTGAGCTTCCCAGTACGTCAGGACTGTCGCGCCGTTCGCGTCTTCGAAGTCGTCGGCCGTGCCGATCGCCTGCGTCCAATCGCGGCCGTTGGCCAGGCAGCGCACGACCCAAGCGCCGGCACTGGCGTTCCGTCGATAGCCGAGATGCACGCCGCGGCCGATCTTCACGAAGCGCGGCTTCTTTGCTATCGGCAGCCGCAGGCGCCGTGCGCGTGTTTCCAGTTCGGTCGATCGGATATTCCGTGCCATCGTGCATTCTCAGGGGCAGAAACAGGGGGTAGTGTCCCGGCAGTGTCCCGGCGACGTGCACAAACGGCCATAAATACGATTGGACAGTTCGTCAAACGAATTAGAATTATGTCAAAGGTTTAGAGGACAACCGCGGACACGGACGAACAACCTAAAGCCTGCTGAGTTGCTCTCTCACGGCGAAAACAGGGGTTCGAGTCCCCTAGGGAGCGCCAGGAAAATCAGCGGCTTACGTTCCTGATCAACGATCGGGTCTAAAATCGGTCCAATATCGTTGATACGGAAACTAACCCACGTTCTGGAGCATCAGCAACGACGCCGACCCGAACAAATCCGGGATCGACAACCTCGCGGCGGCGCTCGGGCTCGACGTGCCGGACGGCTCGGGCTGGCAGGCGCTGGCGAACTATGCGGCTGACGCCACCGCTACCCCAATGCCGGAGATGAAGGGGGTGGTCTGCAGCCCGGCCGAGCTTCAACGAGGAGGAAATGGAGACGGTGGCGCAGAGCACGCGCACCGATGCGGTCGACTGGGCGCATCCTACCACCAACGGCATCGAGACCCGCGCGAAGCCCGAAGCGGGCGCCGCCGTGGTCGAGAAGCATGGTGCGCATCCTGCCGGACGAAGAGGCCACCGGCGACTGGCTCAAGCTCGTGACGCCGTCCGGGAAAACCGGCTATGCGGCCGCCAATTCGCTCGCCCCGGTCGGTGCCGACCAGCTCTGCTATCAGAAGGACAGCGGCCCAGGAATGGTTCGAATGGCGGGCAATCCCGCCAGTTCGGTTCCAGGATTTTCATGAGGTTCGTGGCGGAAATGACCGAAGCCGCCTCCCATAGCACGCCGTTCACCGCCGATACGTCGCGCCTGTTCAGCTCTGCGGCGATTCCATATGCCGACATCCCGGCGCGGCTGAGTTCGCTCAAATGCGGCGTCAGGCCATGAATGAAGACCCGTTCCACCCACCCGTAATACTGCGGTCCTATCGGTCCAACCGCACGGACGGGCATTAAGCTCGCGGCCCGATCGGTGACCGGGGCGCAGATCACCGACGCGGAGGCGGCAAGGATGAATCTTCGCCGGGTGATTTCCGCGTTAATGCCGGAAGGATTTGGGGTAGGCAACGAACCCTCCATTTGTAAGGAGGGCTGGCGAGATTCCGCTCTGCTTGCCGCCGTCGACGGCCGCATCTCACTAACGTGGAGACCACCTTGCCCCGGAATGGCAGGTTGGTGAAGGCGCCAGCCCTCGTCTTGATGCAGAGAACAAGAATAAGCCAGCAACTGAAATCAATGGTTGCCAAAGATTTCTTCCGACGGTTCGCGGCCACCTGGCGGAAAATGATCGACGGCTCGCTAGACCGGAGAGTTACGCTGCCTTGGACTGAGCATGGTGTGCCAAGATGTCCTTGGTCTCACCAGGAGCTTTTGAAACATCCCATGACCAGGAGCCAAAGCCACCGTGCCCGTTCACAGCGTTTACCCACTCGGCGAGGAACTCCCGCTTCGTTTTGTCTTGGTCCGTGTCCTTGCCCTTTGTTTCTAGCACCAGATAATGCCCCGCTTTGAAACGAACCAGGAAATCCGGTCGATATTTCCGAATGATGCCCCGGTAGACATAAACGATTTCGAACCCGAGGTGATCGTTCTTCACCCATGCTTCCACCTCTGGATTACGGTCAAGCTCGAAGGCCTCGCTGGCCTCCCATGCGCTGTCGTAGACGCAAAAATTGATGTGCGAGCGGTTCGTGCGTTCACAAGGCTTTCCCGTGTACCACGTACCCATGTGTCCGGTTGATCGGATCGGATGCTCTCGGTCGAACACCGGTTCCAGCTTCTCTGCGTTCTCAAACCGGATGGCTTCCCAAATGTGGTGCACGACCTTTGTCATGTTCAGTGTCACGATCAAACGGCGCTTTAAATCATCCTGAGCGAAAAGTCCTGGAATAATGGCGATCCTATTCGAGCGGATGAATTGCTCAACCAGCCGCACGAGCTGTGCAAGCAGTGCCTCCTTGCCGCCCTTCCAGTCTTTGTGCATTTGATCGTAAACGTCCCGTGCAGCTTCGAATATGATCTTCTGAGTGCGAAACTCCCGCGCTAAACGCTCGATATCGATTTGCGTGATTTTCGTAACGTCTGGCTTACCCTCCAGGATTGGCGCAAGCTCAGCAAGCTGCGCTGTCTGGCTGGCGTTAAGCTCCAGTGGCTTTACCTTGCCCCAATCCAGCAACAAGCGAGGCCGATAGACATAATCAATGCGGATCACGTTCGGCCACGAAATCGCGAACGACGCCTTGGAAGAATCCGGCTCTATCGCCGTTTTGGGCTTCGGCGGCGGCGGGATCGTACCTTCCTCAGACTCATGCGGCAGGAACGTGAACGGCACACCGAAGATGTTCACGTATTCGGGCTCGAACAGGCCGGTATCAGGACTCAATTCATAGGCTGTGCGACGAAGCCCCCGGCCAACCACCTGTTCGCAAAGGAGTTGGCTAGTGAAGGCACGTAGGCCCATGATGTGGGTAACGGTCTTGGCATCCCAACCTTCCGAGAGCATCCCGACCGACACGACGCTCTGGATCTGCTCGCCCGGTTTGCCTGCTTGGCCAACGGTGTCAACCTGCCGCCGCAGCAGTTCTGCTTGTTGCTTCTTGGTCAGCTTGCGCCTTGGCGCGTCGTTTTCTGGTTCCTCCTCCTCGCTCGCTTCATCAAATTCCACAATCGGCTCCTCTGCCGCCTCAGCCTCGTCCAGCACTTTGGAGTCGATATGAAGAGTCCGGGAGGAATCTGCCAGCTCGTCAATGTGGACCTTCTTGTGGTCAAAAGCGTACTTGATCCGAGCCGCCGTTTCCGTTCGATTGGCAACGGTAATCATAACTGGTGGCGTCTTAAACCCTGCCTCCGCCCAGGCCTTCGCCGTCTCTCGCCAGTCGTACCCAAGAAGGTAGTAACCGTTGATCACTAGCGGAGGGAGTGGTACCTGCGGTTCTGCTTTCCGACTGAGATCGGATTTGACCTCCGGATCGTTGTAGATGTGATAAAGACGTGATTTGTAAGTCTTCGCGTTCGGCACCGCATCGTCCCTCACGACAACGCGCGGAGTCTTCACGAGGCCGGATTCAATGGCGTCGTTCAATCCAAAATCGCTCACGATCCAGCCAAAAAGCGCCTCCTCCGAACTTTTCTTTCCGGAAGGCGCAAAGGGCGTGGCCGAGAAGTCGTAAGCCACCAGCACGCCCCGCGCTTTGTGGATTCGATCAATCCCGCCGACCCACTTAGTAGCCTCCTCTAGTTCTTCCTTCGTTACACCTTTGACCTTCGATTCCGCTGGTACACGCCAAGCGTGGTGCGCCTCGTCATTCACGACAAGGATATTGCTTGCGCTGGCCATGTCGCCGAGCACGTCGCGAACATACGCGTCGTTGCTCTTGGCACCGCGCTTATCCACGCTGCGCCTCTTTTTGATCTTTTCCTCGGTCTCCCAATTGAGGGCGTGCCAGTTGTGGACAATGACTTTGCCCTGCCGGAGCTTTTCCATGAGCGCGTCCGGCACGATCCGGAAGGCCTCGTAATAATTGGCCGCGTTTGAGGGCTCCAGGACAGCGAGGCGACTTTTAACGGTCAGCCCCGGCGCGATCACAAGTACATTCTTCGAAAACCGCGAGTCCTGGGGATAAGTCACCTTGTTCAGCATGTGCCAGGCAATAATCATCGCCATCACAACGGTCTTGCCAGACCCGGTCGCCATTTTGGCACATAGTCTGCGGAACTCTCCACCGTCAGAAGGCACTTCGATCCCGACCTTTTCGGCGGCAGGGCCCTCGGTCAACCAGATCAGGGTCTCCGCCGCTTCGATCTGGCAAAAGAAGAACCGCCGCGTCTCGAATTCCTCGGGGTTCGACCATTGCTCGAACAGACGCTTGGTGATGCCGGTGACCCCCGGGTAGCCCGCATCACGCCATGCCTTCACACGAGGCCGGATTTGATTGACAAGCGGAATCTCGACAAACACACCCGGATCGTCGAACGACATTGAGCTTTCTGAAGCAATCACGTACCCAGCCGGGCGGCGTTCGCCTTCAACGAGCGTGAAAGTCCGCCTCTCGCGGTTGTACCGCCAATAGCGCTCCGGCTCGTCGTAAGGCGAGTTGATAATCAGCCGGTCGATATTGTTTCGTTCGGTCATTCCAAACCAACCAACTTGAGGCTTTCGATGCCGCGTGCATCGATGATTTTTACCGCCGCTCGCCTGTGTTTTCCCCCTTCGAACGGCAGGGACACCGTTCCCCAATAGGCCTTGATCAGTTCTTCATCGATCTCAGCTTTCAGGTTCCTGGCGAGTTTAGCCCATCCGTCGCCTTCACCGGCCATCGGGAAAAACACCTGCCGGGGGAAAAGGCTGCGACCGTCGTAATCCGCATCGAGCATCCACATGGCGATTTTGTCGGCCCCGCCAGATTCGATCACCCCGGTCTGGGTATTGTAGTAGTCGAAGCCATTCACGCTTATTCGGTACTTCCCTTTGTCAGCCCCCTTTGCAATCTTCTCAATCTCAACGTCCGGCTGACCGATTAGCCAGAAGCTTTCATTGCTGGCGCGCTTCTTCCTCAAGTCCTCAGTCAGAAGGTCGGCATTCATCTGCGCCTTCAGCAGCATCACGCCCGGCCAATTGGTCTCGTCGATGTCCTTAGCCGCCTCGGGATCAAACTGGAAGGCTGCGAACACGACCATCTTCGGCTTCGGACGCAAGGTTTCTACCTCGCCCAAAGCGAGTTCGACCTGGCGCTGCTCCAGTGGCGCATGTTCCGGCCCGAAAGATACGAATACGCGCTGCGGCTTATCCTCCTTTGTCTCCGCCTCGGCATGAAGCCACCTGGTCCCAGGGAAAGGTTCTACGCGCGAAAATTCAATCCGCTGACCACCCTTGCCGCGAATGCCTGTCTTCAACAGTTCATCTCTCCAATCGCCCTGGCGTCGCGTTTCACCGGAGCGAGCAATGCTATCGTCGGCGGGTAGGATCCCCTCCTGAAGGTCATCAATCGCCTTCACGGCAGGCGCGGGAACGGCTTCAACGGTAAAAGGTCCCGAGACTCGCACTTTGCTACGGTCTATGATCGGTTGATCGTAGAGTGTTTCCTGCTCAGGTTCCTCATTGTTGGCGATGCCCTTAAGCGTCACGTGTGGAATAGCCTTGTAAACAAAGCCACTGTCCACTCCCTCCTGGCGGCGCGCCAATTCGTAATAATTGAACGTCGCTGTCATTAAGAGCTCCTTCGCAAGAGCTATCGCCACCCGCGACGTATCACAAGTGATCCAGCGCCGACCCCATTCCTCAGCAACAAAAGCTGTTGTACCCGAGCCACACGTAGGATCGAAGACTAAATCGCCGGGATCCGTTGTCATCAAAATGCAGCGAGCGATAATTTCTGGATTGGTCTGTACTACGTATACTTGATCCGAAGCGCCGCCGAGGCGATCCCACCAATTAGGACGCGGACTCATTAATGCGAAGCCATAGTCTGATCGACGCGAGTTGAACGAACGCAAGGTAATTCGCGGCGAGCTTGTCGTAGCGCGTTGCAACCCGGCGGCAGTGCTTGATCTTGTTGAAGAAGCGCTCGACCAAGTTCCGAGCGCGGTAGAGATACGGACTGAAGCATAGCGCCTCTGTCCGATTTCTTTTTGGTGGGATATTCGCCCAGGCGCCGTGCCGGAGAACAAGGGCTCTGATCCAATCGGCATCATAGCCACGGTCGGCGAGTAACATTGTCCCCGATTTCAAGCGAGACAGGAGTTTGCCGGCAAGCCGGTTGTCATGCGCCTCACCGGCCGTCACCGCGAGGCGGACCGGCAGGGCCATTGGTATCGACCAGCGCATGAATCTTGCTGGTCAACCCACCTCGCGACCTTCCCATCGACTGCCTCCGGTTCCGTGTGATGCACGCCCCGTGCTGATGCACGCGAACAATAGACGTGTCGATCATCTCATGGGCGCCGGCCAGTGCGCTCATGAGCTTGTCCCACACGCCCGCCCGTCGCCAGCGAACGAAGCGATTGTAGCAAGTCGTGTATGGGCCAAAGTCAACGGGCAGGTCGCGCCAGGGTGCCCCAGATCGCAAGACCCAGAAGATGCCATTGAGGACGCGACGGTCGTTCACTCGTGGCACGCCGCGCGGCTTGTTGGGCAGCATTGGCTTGATGGCAGACCATTCATTGTCCGTGAGTTCGTAGCGCATGATTCGGCCCCCCCTGTCCGGGGCTTGAATCACGGCTCGGCTGTCAGGCTCAACACATCTCGCCAATGGGCCGTTCGGTCGCTATGCACCTGAAAGCAGACCTATTATGCTCAAAGTGAGTTTGTCGGTCATGACCCATCGCTGCCAATCCTGAATGTCGGCTGTCCGGTCGCTAACGGGTCGAAAGCGGACGCTCCCCGTCACAATTCCGAAACGACGCTAATGACCTCGACCGGAAATGTCGCGCCAATCACGATCCTGCTTAGTTCGGCATGCGGCTAGATTGGCGGTTTATCGCCGCAGCATCGCGGAATGAAGCAGTGCGAGAGCAACCATGACAATCGGCGACAGCGTTGCCCGATGCTCGATGATGTGTCACTGGTCAAGCCGCTGACCTGCACCGAGTAGTTCGGGAAGCGAGGTCACGTTCCACCACTGGCAAAGCGCTGTTCCACCTTCGCTTTCGGAAGCTACCCATGGCCCCTGGCATGAGATGTCGAACGGGCATTCCGACGACGCAACATTCCCAGCAAAGAGACAAATGACCGCGGAGAAAATTATCATGAGGGCGATTGTGGTGACGGACCAGGCTGCGGGAACGGCCGGGATGAAGCTGGTGGAGCGGCCCGAGCCGCCGGCAGCGATAAACGACGTCATCGTTCAGATTCATGCGTCGGGATTCGTCCCGACTGAGCTGGCG
>Ga0137371_10004967_pt1 | contig 10420 bp, 9 predicted proteins | sample SagtaG_7_FD_104919 | JGI IMG/M metagenome (GOLD analysis project Ga0137371, IMG submission 104919) | Vadose zone soil microbial communities from Sagehorn Ranch, Mendocino, California, USA - Sage1_R_40_16 metaG | ecosystem: Environmental > Terrestrial > Soil > Vadose zone | place: USA: California... | reverse complement strand
TCGGGGTGGGCCTCCTTCAACGCCCGGACCGCCATCTGCACGACCCCCTCCGGGTCGTAGGCGCCCGAGCCCGCCTCGTCCTTGGAGGCCGGGATCCCGAACAGGATCGTGGCCCCGATTCCGGCCGCCTGGAGCTCGGTCGCCTCCGCGACGAGCTCTGAGATCGAGAAGCGATCGATGCCCGGCATCGACGGCACCTCCTCGCGGACGCCCTCGCCCGCGATGACGAACATCGGCTGCACCAGATGCCGTGGCGAAAGGTCCGTCTCGCGAACTAGCTCGCGCAGGGCCTTTGTGCGCCGCAGCCGGCGCATGCGGGTGGCGGGAAAACTCACCCGAGTGATTTTAGGGCGGGGCGCGCCCGCCCCCTATGTCCCTGAGCGGTGGTCTACGTCGCCGGCCCCCCGAGGGGTGGCGCAGCCGGCGGCGTCACCGTCTCAGCAGCCTCAAGCGGAGCAGCACGTTCATCACACCAACCCCGGACGCGCGCCGGTGATTTTGCGTCCGTGCCCGCCGACATCACAGCGTTTACCGCTCAGGCCGCGAGCGACGCAAGGCCGACCGTGCCGAGAAGGACTAGCCGGCCCGGGCTCGGGCTGCGGCCAAGGCGTCGGCCCGCGCGGCCAGCCCGGTCGCGTCGAGCCAGTCGCACAACTCGGCGAATCCGGCGGCCGGCCCGGTCCACCGCAGATCCTCGACGGCCGCGGAGATTGGCGCTTCGGGCTGGAGCGTGGCGATCCGGCGGAACAGGAGCGCTTCGTCGAACTGGTTCCGGAGCGTGGCGGCCAGCTTGCCGGCGCCCCGGACGGCGACGTCCCACTCGTCGCCGGCGGCCGGGATGTCCTCCAGCCGCCCGTATCGGGCGAGCACGGCGGCGGTCGACTTGGCGCCCCAGCCGGGAAGGCCGGGGAAGCCGTCAGCGCTATCACCCACCAAGGCGAGGTAATCCGGGATGGACTCGGGCGGTACCCCGAACTTCTCGCTGACACCCGCTCGGTTGAACACGGTGCCCTGCCGCCGGTCGAGTTGGACGATGCGGCCATCCTCGGTCACGCATTGGCCGAGGTCCTTGTCGGGAGTGCAGATGATCACCTGATCCACGGCTGGATCGGCGGCCGCCATCGCCGCCGCCGCGCACAAGGCGTCGTCGGCCTCGAACTCCACCATCGGCCAGACCGTCACCCCAGCGGCGGCCAGCGCCTGCTCCACGATCGGGAACTGGCTCTTGAGGGCCGGGTCAACGCCCTCGCCGGTCTTGTAGGTCGGCCACATGTCGTTTCGGAACGACTCGATGACATGGTCGGTGGCGACACCGACGTGGGTGGCCCCTTCCTCGAGCAGCGTCAGCACCGAGCCCACCACGCCCCTCGTGGCGGCCACTTCCTGGTCCTCGCGGTTCACGTGCTGCGGCAGGGCGAAGAAGTACCGGAACAGCTCGTACGTGCCATCGATCAGGTGGACCTTCACGGACTCCCAAGTGTCACAGCTAAGCGCACCTAAGCGAAGGAGCACCTAAGCGAAGCGACGCAGGGCCAGCCTCGCCAGTGCTCCGTACGCGGCGGCGAGGATCGCCAGGTGAAGGATCGGCAGGCCGAGGGCGGGCCCCGCTGCATCGAGGCCACCGGACATCGCGTCGAGTGCCGCGTGGAACGGGAACAGCGCCCGGACCACCTTGATCACGTCGAACAGGGCGGGGCTGACGGTGCCGGACTCGACCAGGGACACGAAGGCAATCGGGAGCGAGATCATGAAGGCGAGCAGCGAGCTGGCGCGGACCTCGCGGGCGGCGCCGCCGATCGCCGCCCCAAAGGCGGCGAAGGCCGCCCCGCCCGCCACGATCGCCGCTCCGAACAACGGAAGGCGGCCCCAATTGATGTGGACGAACAGCGACAGGCCGCCCAGCATTAGCAGCGTGACGACGATCGACAGGGTCACACCCAACCCAACCTTCTCGAGCAGCAGCGCCGTACGCCCCACCAGCCCCCGAGTCAGTCGCGCGAACGCGTTCTCCTCGCGCTCCAGCGCCAACGAGCCCGCGACCAGCAGCACCGTGACGAACATCAGGGTCACCGTCGCCGCAACCGAGATCGCAAAGGCGTCAAGGCTTGGCGGCGAGCCCGAGACCACCTCCTTCTGGACATCGATCGGGTGGGCGATCGAGCCCAGCAGCGGGGTGGCGAGGTTGAGGTTCTGGCGCGCCAGTTTCGAGAACTGGATCACCCTGTCGAGGGCGACGGCGAACGGGCTGTTGGCCGGCAGCTGCGGCCGTACGGCCTCGAGGATGCGCTGCGTGTTCTTCAGCCCGAGGACGTTGAAGGTCTGGCCGAGCAGGTTGAAGTTGCCGCCCCTGAGCAGCAGCGTCAGATAGTTGGTGGAGATCCGCGTGACCTGCTTCGAGATCTTCAGGTTCGCCTCGGTGACCAGCGAGCTGATCCGGTCGTCCACGAGGCGCGCCTTGACAGGGTCCTCCTCGTTGACCAGGACCCGCACGGTCGGCTGCGAGGGCGTCAGCGACCCGAGCGACTCGAGCTTCTGGATCAGGTCCGGCGGCAGGATCAGCGCCGCGAGCGCGTCGCCCGACGCGACCATGTCGCGCGCCTGCTGCTCGCTGGACACCGGGATGCAATCGATCCGCGAGCAGAGCGCGCTGCGAGCCCCCGTGATGTCGAACTTGGTGCCGGCGAGGACGAACGGCTGGCCCGCGGGGACCTCGTTGAGGAACGCGACCCGGGGCGTCTCGGGCCCGCGCGAGAGCGCGAAGCCGATCAGCACGGCGATCGCGACCGGGTAGACCACCAGCAGCGCCGTCACCAGCGGCGAGCGGCGCAGGATCTGAAGATCCTTGATGAACAGCCAGCGCATTAGCCGCCTGCCTCGGGCCCGATCCCCATCAATGCCCTCGATCGCGGAGGAAGGCGACAAATGCCTGCTCGAAGTCGCGGGCCCCCGATTCGCGAACCGCCGCGTGCAGCTCGGCCGAGGTGCCGTCGAACAGCGCCTCGCCGTCGGCGAGCACCAGCAGGCGCTGGCCGTAGCGCTCGGCCTCGGCGATGTTGTGGGTGGAGAAGATCACCGTGGTGCCGCCGACCGCGAGGCCGAGCACGAACTCCCACAGGCGCTCGCGCTGGCGCGGGTCGAGCCCGGCGCTGGGCTCGTCGAGCAGCAGGACCCGCGGGCGTGCGAGCAGCCCAATCGCGATGTTGATTCGCTGCTGGTTACCGCCCGACAGCGTCCCCACCTGGTCGTTGCGGCGGTCGGCGAGGCCGGTCTGATCGAGCATCTCCTCGACCGTGGCGTCGGTGTCGGGGACCTTCTCGAGGTGCGCGAAGAGGCGCAGGTTCTCGGTCACGGTGAGACGGCGGTAGAACGCTGCCTGCTGCGGGATCCATCCGATCTCGCCCGGTGGCCGGCTGACGGTGCCGGCGTCCGGAGGCCTGATCCCGGCGAGGATCGACAGCAGCGTCGTCTTGCCGGCGCCGTTCGGACCGATCACCGCGAGCAGTTCGCCCCGGTGGGCGTCGAAGCTGACGCCCCTCAGCGCCTCGCGCTCACCGAAGCGCTTCACGAGCGCACGCGTCTCGATCACGACCTCCCCGTCGATGGACCGGCCGTGGGTGGCGGATTCGGCGAACACGCCGAGGAAAACTAGAGGGTGCGGAACACCGGCCCCCGCAACCGTGGGCCGCATGCCGGCCCGGCACGGCGACGGGCGGAGGAGCCTCAGGTCCCCGATCGGGATTTCCACCGGGCCGATCGCGGTCTTGATCGTCTACCCCGGCGCGATCCTCGTCGCCGGGCGCAACTTCCACTCGCGCCGTTTGTTACTGGGGCCAGACGGGGAGCGCTGATGAGCACGACAACAACTCGACGGGTGGAGCAGCCGAGCGGAGCTCGGCGGCGGAACAGGGTCAAGCGGCCGCGATTGATCCGGCAGGCGAGCGCCTGGGTGCCGGGCCGGGCTCCCGAGCCGCTTCCTCTGCAAGACCTGGAAGAGTCAGCCGCGGTCCGGTGGGTCGACATCTACGGTGGCGAGCTGAGCGGCGGAGAGGTGCTGGCGCTGCTCGGCCCGATCTGCCGCGGCCAGCTCAAGGACAAGATGGTCCGCGATCTGATCACCCCCAAGCGGTTCGCATGCGCGTCCGGGGCTCGCTACGGCGACAGCCCGGTTGTGATCAGCTCCGCCTTCCGGATTCGCCACCTCCAGCCCGGCACCAACGGGAGCATGCCCGCGAGCGCCGACGGGGTCACCTCGGTGTTCGAGCCGGTCCAGCTCCTGGTGGGCAATGACTGGCTGCTCAGCTGCTGGCTTCCGCCGCGGGTGTTTCGTGGCCTCGGCGATCCGCTGGACGCCGTCGACGATTCGTCGAGCGGTGTCTACCTGGCTGTGGCCGAACGTTGGCCGACCAGCAATGCGGACAGCGCCGAGGACCTCGCCAGCCTGGTTCGCCGGCAGCTCGCCGTCGCCGCTGGCTACCGGCCGACGATCAACTGAGCCGAGGGGCGCCCACCCGTGCGGTACGCAGGGACCGCACGGGTGGGCGCGCCCGGGACCACTAGGCTCCCTCGCCCGTGCGCGTCCTGTTTATCGGCGACATCGTTGGCCGTCCCGGCCGGGCCGGGCTCGCCGCGATGATGCCCGAGCTTCGCCAGCGTCACTCACCCGACCTCGTGATCGCCAACGGCGAGAACTCGGCCGGGGGCCTCGGGATCACCGAGAAGACCGCGAACGAGATGTTCGACATCGGCATCGACGTGATTACGACCGGCAACCACGTGTACCGACATCGCGACGCCTACGAGTTCCTCGACCGCAGCGACCGCGTCGTGCGCCCCGCCAACTACCCGGCCGGAAACCCGGGCCGCGGCGCTACAACCGTGGAGGCCAGCGGGATGCGGGTCGCCGTCCTCAACCTGAGCGGCGCCGTGCAACTCCGGGTAGCCCGCTCGCCGTTCGCCGAGGCCGACGCCCAGCTCGCCAAGCTTGAGGGCGAGGCTGACGCCGCGATCGTCGACTTCCACGCCGAGGTCACGAGCGAGAAGGTGGCGATGGGCTGGCACCTCGACGGGCGTGTCGCCGCCTGCCTCGGCACCCACACCCACGTGCCGACCGCCGACGCCCGCGGCCTGCCGTGCGGCACGGCGTTCATCACCGACGTAGGCATGACCGGCTCGCGCGCCGGCGTAATCGGAGTGCGGCGCGAGCAGGCGCTCGAGGCCTTCCGCACCCAGATGCCGGTCAAGTTCGATACCGCCGACGAGGATGTGTGGATCAACGCCGTAGTCGTCGCAGTCCGCGACGACGGCCTGGCGGAGTCGATCGAGCAGGTGCTGGCCCCGGCGCCGCGCTAGCCGGATCCTTCCCGGCTTGGGAGCGGATCGGGTTGTCGCTCAGCCCGGGTCAGCTGACATCGACATGACTTGTGTGGTTATCGCCGGGATCAGTGGGTACTTGCCTGGCACAGATCACCCATCGACGAGGAGCATCGCCACTCGCCAGCGTACCGGTCGCATCGACACGGTCGCAAGCGACCGCCAAGCCGTGACTTGTCCTGGGAAGCCCGAGCAGCGCGACGGCCGCCTTGAAAGGCGGCCGTCGCTTCTCGGCAGGGTGGATCGGGCCCGGTCGCGAGCAGCTTGTAATGCCTGTGCGGCCCGTCCGACTACGGGAGCAATGGACGAACTAACCAACAAGATCAGCGACCTGCTCCACGAGGCCGGCGAGACCCACCACATCGTGTTCCGGATCACGGACGGCGCCGACGACGACTGGGCATCGTGGTACTCGGACTGGCTCACCAGTCACTCCGAGCTTCCCGACCTCCTCGGCTCAGCCCCCATCCGCAGCGAGCTCACATACGTGCTTGTGAAGCTCGACAAGGACCACACGGCGGAGCGCCCCGAGGAGCGCTGGGAGGACTACTACGCCGAGCGGCTCGTAGAGCACTTCGCCGGCAAGACACGCGGCTGATGACCCACGAGGCCCGTGATTGCCAAGCCGAAGAACCACGGGATATAGAGGTAGAACCAGTGCTCAGCGGTCAGTTGGACGGCGATCAGGACGGCGGCCGAAAGGGCCGCGATCTGTGGCACGGAGCGGCGGCGGGGGACGAAGGCGACTAGCACGGCGAGACCGAGGGCGAAGGCCTTGACAAGGGTCTGGAGCCACTCGAGGGAATGGTCCTGGCCCCAGATGCTGAACGGCGAATCCCGGTTGATCTGGCTCTTGACCGTGCGGTCGTAGAAGGTGGCGAGGCCCGGATCGATGGCGGGGAGGGCGAGCATCAGGGCGACGCCGCCGATCAAGGCGACCGAGAAGTAGGTCAAGGCGCGGAGCCGGGGTAGCGGGAACGCGGCGGGCTCCGCGCGGTCGAGGAGGCCGCGGCGCCCAGTACCGAACAGCGGGGCCAACGCCAGTGGGGCGAACTTGGTGAGGGTCGCCAGGGCGAGGAGGACGCCGCGTTTGATCGGGGAGCTGAAGACCACGAGCGCCCAGACGAGCAGCGCCGCGATCAGGGTGTCGTTCGAGTTCGACTGGAGGGCGTAGTCGGTGAACGGGTAGGCGGCCCAGGCGAAACCGAGGATGACGCCGAGGCGGTTCCCGGCCAGTTGCCGGCCAAGCATGAAGAGTCCGGCAACCGTGGCCAGGTCGAAGAAGATTGCGGCGGCGTGGGCGGCGGGGAGGTTGTCCCAGGTGCCGTGCCAAGGCAGTACGAGCTCGAACGGGATGTAGGCGTAGTAGTTGAACGGACCGTAGGTATCTCCGAAGGGATTGTCGGAGGGGAACGCGTGCAGGCCCCATACCGTCTGGCCGTGGGTGATGTGGTCAGCGCCGATCACCCCCGCGTAGCCGACATCGATGACACCTGAGTCCACGATGTTGAGTGCGATGCGAAAGCCGAGCAGGAAGGCACCGCCGATCGCCAGCCAGGCCGTCGGCGTCGACGGGCGAAGTCCCTCCCCGGCGCCGCGGAACCCGACCCAGATCATCCGCGCGAGCAGATACAAGAGGGGCGGGTAGGCGAGCGGCACGCTGACGCCGATGTTGGCGGCGTTGAAGAGGATCTCCGAAATCCCGAAGCTCAGCAGGACGAGCAGGTCGAGGTGGACGACCCGGCGCCAGCGGCCGAAGTCGAAGAGCCCGAGCAGGAAGATTGCCGCCAACGGCAGCCAGACGTACGGGGCGTTCAGCTTGTGGCCGAACAGGTTTGGGTAGCCGCGCGCCATCTGCCAGGCGATCTGGTAGCCGGTCCATGACTCGCGCACCGTGCCGCTCGCATCGTCGACGATCACCTGTACGCGATCCGCTCCATTGGCGTAGAAGTCCACCTGCCAGGTACCTGGCTTGGTCTGAGCGGACGGGCTGAGCGGGCCGTAGCGGCGACGCTCTTCGGCGACCTTGGGGTCGGTCCGGGCGATGCGGATCGCCCGGGCGCTGGTCAGGTTGGTGACCGGCTGGCCCGCAGGCGGCGGCGCGGCTGTCGTGGACGATCCCGACTTCGCCGGAGTCGAGCCAGGGGCGGGCGTTCCCTGCGCGAGCGCCGAGGCGGGCAGCGCGACGGCGAGCAGCCAAAACGCGAGCAGAGCGGCGCGGCTCAGAGGAACTCTACGCGTGAAGAGGCGATGGAGGGTGCGCCTCAGCGCCCTTCTGCGCCGAACGTCCACAACTTGTTGCCGACGAAGTTGAACGGCATCGCGGCGGCCACCGAGAGGGCCTGCGAGGGAAGCTCGGGGGCACCGGCGACATCCACGAGGAGGTACAGCAGGATCAGGTTGACGGCCAGCGCCAGGGCGCTGACGGTGAAGAATCGCGCCGCCTGGAAGCCGGCGTGGCCGTCCGTGGCGCCAAAGGTCCAGTGGCGATTCCAGAGGAAGTTGTTGGTCACAGCGACGCAGAAGGCACCGACCGCGGAGAGGATGTGGTGGACTCCGAGAGCCTGGGTCAGAAGAGCGAAGACGACGAGGTTGATCACGTAGCCGATGCCGCCGACGACGCCGAACTTGAACAGCTGGACCCAGTTCTGGGGCTTTCGCGTGCCGAGATGGATCCGAAGGGCGAGCTGCCAGCTCCAGTCGGCGGCGCGGGAGGTGGCGTCGAGGGCGCGATCGGTCCGGCGAAGGGCCGCAGGCGGCTGGGTCTCCTCGACCCGGCTCACGGGGCCACCTGCGCCCGGGCCTCCATCGCGCCCTGGACCTCGGCCCCGCGCGCGTCCCGGGCGCCGTCGACCCCGAAGTGGTCCAGCACCAGCGCGGACACGTCGCGGAGCGCCCACTGCTCGCGCGCTTCCGGCACTCCCGACTCGAGGCCACAAAGAAGGAGCGGACCCAGCGAGTCGCCCGCGAGCAGCGCTCCATGGCTGGCGCCGCCGATGTGCGTAGCGCCGCCCCAGTCCACGCATTCGTAGCCCTCCTCCAGGGAGACCAGCAGATCGCCGGCGTTCGGCGACATGAGTGCCGACCACAGCCGCGCCAGGCCATCCGGATAGATCGCGTCGTCCAGCCAGCCATCGCCCCGCTTGATTGCGAGCGTGCCGAGGTCACCCTCGAGATCCCAGCTGGCGCCGCGCCGGTCCGAGAGGTGCGAGCCCGGCCGAAAGCGGAGTTCGCCGCGCGAGCTCTCGACCACCGCCTCGGGCTCGGAGCCGTTGTCACCGGACAGCCACGCCACCAGGTCGACGCCGTCGAGGCTCCGTAGCCGCCCGCGCACGCCGGAGTGCATGGTCCCCCGCCTTCCGTCCTCGGCCAGCAGATAGATCCCCGCCGCCCGCGCCGTCGGACTCACCGCCAGCTCCGCCGACTCCCGGCGCTCGGCGTTCGCCGCCAGCACTCGCCACTCCTCGCCCAGCGCCTCCACCAGCGGCAGCGCCGTCTCGACGTCGGTCTGGGCGTGGTCGGCCATCAGGATCACCGCGTGGCCGTCGAGGAAGGCATCGATCCCGCCCGCCTCGTCGACGATCTCACCGAAGCTGCGGTCGGCGTGGGAGATCGAGTCCAGCATCGCCTCGACCCCGTGGGTGTGGGTGTGGTGGTCGTTGTCGGGGAGCGAGAAGAGCAGGAAGTCGTAGAGGTCGTCGCGCACCAGCTGGCGGCCGACACAGGCCGAGTAGGTGTCGCGTGTTCCGGGGCGCGCCAGAGTGGGCTTGCAGGGCACCCTCCGGCTCGCGTACAGCTCGCCGTAGAAGAGCTCATCCGGCCCCCAGACAGCGTGGCGGAACTTGGCCGCCACCGCGACCCGGCGCATCAGCCCCTCGAGGCTGAGCTCGTGGCGCCGGCGCCCGCGGTAGATCAGAAACGGCGTCACAGCTGTCCGCACCCCGGCGTCGCCGAGGTGCTCGAACACCGTCTCCACCTCGTGCGAGAGATGGGCCATGTTCAAGTTGTAGACGGTGTCATAAAGGGTTCTGAAAAGACCGAAGGCGCGCGTCGCCTCCAAGGACGAGCCGTACTCGACGTAGCGCTGCTCGGCGCGGTGGTACCAGTTCATGCCGCTGATGCAATGGAGATCCGGGCCGACGCCCGTCGCGATGTCCGAGCAGGCGACGGGCGTTACCGACGGAAAGGCCGAGACGCAGTCCCCGATCAGCATGCCGCGCTCGAGCAGCGTCGCGAAGTTGGGCGCCAAGTCGTCGGCGATCGCGCGCAGCAGCATGTCCGTGCGGAGGGAGTCGACAACGATCAGGCAGAGCTTGCGCGGGGCGGGCATTGGATCTGAGTCTGACGACGGGGGGGCGGGGGCTCACCGGAGTACCCGCAGGCCCTCGTACTTGCGCTGGGCGCGGCGGCGGCGGGCGGAGCCTAGCCAAACGATGGCCAGCAGCGCTATCAGGGCGACCGGCTCCACGAACAGCGACAGGGCGGCGAGGACCAGCGCTCCCAGCGCGACGATGATCCCGATCGACGAGGCGCCATCGTGCCGGGCCTGGGCGCCGGCGACGACGCCGTTGACGATCCCGAATGTGAACACGGCGATCACCGCGCCCACGGGCCAGCCGGGCCAGGCGGGATGGCCGGCGGTGGCCAGGGACGCCCCGAACAGGACCGCGCCGCCGATCGCCGCGGCGGCGGCGAGCAGGAAGCCGAGCGGCCCGCGCCGCCCGGAGGCGCCGCCGAAGGTGCCGGCGGCGAGCGCCAGTCCGATCCCCTGGCAGGTGGCTAGGAAGAGGTCCATGGGCGAGTGGTAAGGCTAGCGACGGAGCTGGCCGAGCCCCGATCACGGCCAGCCTGGGACTTGCTACGTACCGCCGAAGCTGAGCGTACGACCGCAGCCGGCCAGCTTGACGGCCAGCGGGCCATCGGTAGTGACGTCGAGCCCCGGGTGGCAGCTGAGGCCGGCCCGCGCGACGTGGACGATGACCTGAGCGAGGTTGTGGGCATCGAGATGGAGGACGTCCTGCGCGCTCGTCTGCGGCGCGGTGCCCCAACT
>Ga0137371_10004965_pt1 | contig 10422 bp, 4 predicted proteins | sample SagtaG_7_FD_104919 | JGI IMG/M metagenome (GOLD analysis project Ga0137371, IMG submission 104919) | Vadose zone soil microbial communities from Sagehorn Ranch, Mendocino, California, USA - Sage1_R_40_16 metaG | ecosystem: Environmental > Terrestrial > Soil > Vadose zone | place: USA: California... | reverse complement strand
GCAGCTCCAGGCCTTTGCCGAAAATGTCCATGCCAACGCTGAAGGACAACCCTGTGACGTTCCCGCCCGGGCGCGCGAGGCTCGCGATGAGTCCGAGCTCAACGGGATCGCCAACGCCCGCCATGACGATAGGAATCGTCCCGGTAGCCTTCTTGGCTGCCATGGCTGGTGGCGTCGGCCCCGCCATGATGACATCCACCCTGAGCCGGACCAGCTCGGCCGCGAGCTCGGGCAGCCGGTCGAACCTACCCTCCGCAAATCGATAGTCGATAACGATGTTCTGGCCCTCCACCAACCCGAGCTCACGTAGCCCTTCCCGGAACGCCTCAACGGGAAGCTGGGAAACGGTGGCCGAGCCGGGCGCGAGATAACCTATTCGGTAGACCTTGCCCGTCGGCTGCGCCTCGGCGGCGAGCGGCGCGGACAGCGCCCCAAGAGAGAACACGAACAGGAAGGTTCGTCTATCCATCACTCTATGACCTCAGCCCCAGTGAGAACGATGACAGACTATCAGGTTCTCTGAGGAATCCGAACCATCCTCCAAGTGCCCGGCGCGCTCCGCCGCGGTGTACCGACTTCCGGAGTGGGTCAGACTCGGCCCTTCTTCGATGTCTGCTCAACGTCCGGATTGGCTTCACAACCGGACCTTTTCGCGTCGTCGCCGGAGGTCTCCGGAGTGCCACGACCTGGCAAGTCCGGTTGGGCGCAAGTCCCTTCTCAATTCGGCGGTAGGCCGTGCGGCTTGCCCGTGATGTTTCCCTCACATTTTGAAGACTTCTGTCGTTAAACGGAGTAGGATGGCTGATACAATAGAACCGTCCAGAAATGGCAGCGCGACTTCCATAACCTTAACGGTACCTTAGTATTCGCGCCGAAGTACGTCGGGGCGAGGGGCGGGGCTGACCTGACATTCGCAGCGAGGCATCTGGCCCCCGAACTGTGTTTTGGCTCACATATTCATGCCGGAAAAACGGCCAAAATCTTTCTAGAGCGCAGATGAGCTGGTTATCTAGCCACGCAACTTGGGAGGCAACTATGAAATCCAGCCGAGCATGGCTGTTAGCGGCCGTATTTCTCCTGGGACCGACGCCTGCCGCTTACGCCAATGTAATCACCGATTGGGACGAAAAGGCCGTGGCCTTTGTGCAGTCGAGAATGGTGCCGCCCCTGGCCTATCGGGTGATGGCGATCGTCCACGTCTCCATGTTCGACGCGGTGAACTCGATCGAGCCAATTTATCGACCGTACAAAGTCCAGCTTCCGGCCACGGCGGATACTTCGAAAGATGCCGCGGCCGCAGCAGCCACCGCTACGGTATTGGCCAAACTCCTTCCGGACATAGCGCCCGATGTGCAGACGGCATTGACGAGTTATCTGGCGGCGATTCCCGAGGGCGATGCCAAGTCAAACGGCATCAAGCTCGGCGAGGCGGTCGCAACCAAAATGCTGGAGTCGCGGGCGAATGACGGATCCTCATCCCCGGACGCCTATCGGCCTAACGCCAAGCCCGGCCTCTACGTGCCGACAGCCCTGACGGTCGCTTCACAATGGCCGAAGGTGACGCCGTTCGCAATGACGAGTCCGTCCCAGTTCCGGCCGAAGCCGCCCATTCCGCTTGAGAGCGAACAATGGGCCAAGGACTACAACGAGATCAAAGAACTCGGCGCAAAGAACAGCAGCAAGCGAACCGCGAAACAGACGGAAGACGCTCGGTTTTGGATCCTCACCGGCCCGCTGAGCACGCATCCGCTGCCACGCCAGATCGTCATAAAAAAAGCGATGACGGTGAACGACAGTGCGCGCTTCATGGCATTGATAACGGTTGCAGAAGCAGACGCCATGATTGCCATCCTCGATGCCAAGTACACATACGATTTTTGGCGGCCAATCACCGCGATTCGTAATGGGGACATCGACGACAATCCCGCTACGGAGCGTGATGCCTCTTGGCAGCCGATCGACAATACGCCCATGCACCCTGAATATCCTTGTGCCCACTGCATCGTCAGCTCGGCGGTTGCAAGCACTACCGAAGCAGTGCTCGGTACGGCCGAGATCCCCGAGGTATCGATGACGAGTCCGACCGCGCCGGGTGTTACCCACCACTGGACCAACCTTCGCGCCTATGCGGACGAGGTTGCCGCCGCGCGTATCTACGCCGGCTTTCATTACCGGTTTTCCACCGTGGCCGGTGAGGAGATGGGCAAAAAGATCGGTGAATTGACGGTTGCGACCCAAATGCGCCGCGTGGAGGCCCCGGCGCGTTGATCGGGTTGACCCGGGTCAGGGATAGAACCGCGAAGCGTTCATGTCCGGCATGGGTCATCCGCCGACCTCGGTGGCTCGAAGGACGTGGTCCGCATTGCCCCTCAAAGCTGACTTAAATGACCCCGCGGCTTTTGGCCCGCTGGGTGCCATGAGGGTCATTCGGTAGGGGCACCGTCGGCGTGCGCCGGCTGCTTATGCGACATGATGACGGTCAGCGAGCCGTCAGCATTGAATTTCCAGTGCGTTGGCGTCGAGCTTTTTAGCGCCGATGTTGGTGGGGTCCGCTGGGAGGTTTCGGCAGCACGAAATAGCGCATGTCGTGCACCGTCAGCGACCAGACGGTGCCGCGCGAGTGGTCGACAGACGGCAGCGCATTTTGGGGAATGTCCAGACGTAGCAATGCTTGCCGTCGAGCAGCGCGCCTTTGGCGTCTGCGGCGCGGAGAAATAGGTCGCCTCGCGATAGTCGTTCACCAAAATGTAGATGACGGCCGCCTGCACGAGCGGCAACGCTGCCGTGCGGCGTTGCGCTCTTAAAGGGGCTCTTCAGCGAGTTCTGTTCGTGCTACAGTTCCGCCATCTGGACGACACCCCCAGCTCAAATGCGAGTTGCAGGTGGGAAGTTCGGAGTTCCGATCAGCGTCTACCAAATTCCTGAGCGTTAGGGAGGCAACAATGAACAGACGCGCATTTTTGGCGACCACGGCGGCTGCCGCGACGGCCGTGACCATGAAAGCGGCCTCTGCGGAAACCGTAACGCCGTTCGGCCAAACGGGCGTTCCGCTCAGGGCGACGCCGCCGTTGCCTTTGGGGCCGCTGCCCGGTTCGGTCTATCCGGATCCGCACCTGGAATCGATGGTGAAGCCCCATGAGCCAACGTTCGGACCTGCCGATTTCCCCGCCTTCGCCGGTACCATGGCCGTGGAGCGCATTGCCACTGGCTTCCGCTGGGCCGAGGGCCCGGTCTATTTCCCGGCTGGGCGCTATGTGCTGTTCAGCGACATTCCCAACAACCGCATCATGCGCCTGGACGAAAACGACGATCACTTAAGCGTATTCCGACAGCCGTCGATGAATTCGAACGGCAATACCATTGATCGCGAAGGCCGCCTGATCACTTGCGAGCATAGTGGCCGGCGTGTCACTCGCACGGAGCTCGACGGCGCGATCACAATCATCGCTGAGAGGTATAACGGCAAGAAGCTGAATTCGCCGAACGACGCCGTCGTCGCCGCCGACGGCTCCATTTGGTTCACCGACCCAGTCTACGGCATTGGCGGCTACTATGAGGGCATTAAGGCTCAGCCCGAGCAGGAAAAGCACAACGTCTATCGGGTCGATCCGAAAACCGGTAGCATCAAAGTTGTCGTAGACGACTTCATCGAGCCGAACGGCATCGCCTTCTCACCCGACGAGAAGAAGCTCTACATCATCGATACCGGATTCACCGATGGTCCGAAAAACCCGTCGCATATCCGCGTGTTCGACGCGGATATCGAAAACGGCAAACTGTCGAACAGCAAGGTCTTTGCGGAAATGCCGAAACCGAGCATTACCGATGGACTGCGCGCCGACCGGGATGGCCGCATCTGGTGCTCTGTCGGCTGGGGCGATCTGAACGAAAACGGGGTTCGCTGCTATTCCCCGACCGGCGATCTGATCGGCAAGATCCACATACCGGAGACGGTGGCCAATTTGTGCTTCGGCGGCCAGCAGCGAAACCGAATGTACATCTGCGGCTCGACGTCGCTCTATGCAGTCTACACGAGTGTCCAGGGCGCTATGAAGCCATGACCAGCTGCGAGGCATCAACAGTGACTTGACCGCTCTAACGCACTGCCGCGGCTCTATTCTCTGCGACCCGACAAGTGGCAGGCCACCCCTTCAGGTAGCCCGCGCTGCCCTTGTGGTCGCAAGAAACGATGAGCATTGCCACCATTAGGCGGCGCGTCTTCGCGGCCTCAATTCGCACCACTTGCATTGAGGCGGGATCGACGCAAAAGTTGGATTTGCAGGGTAAGCGCCGCCAGCACTGGGCTGCTATAAATGACCTATGTTGCCACATGGTACCGTCGTGAGGATTACGACCTCATAGTAGCGATTATGGATGACGGAGACGAATTCCCTGGGACATTTGAGGAGTGGGAACAAACGGCGTTACGCCAGATGGTGAGTATGCAAAATCGTGGTGTCGTCGACATCAAACAAGTCATCATTGACCCAGATAAGTTCGTGCTCTTCTGTAAGAAAAAGGGGCTATCAAAAGATGGGACAGCGCGAGCCGAATACGCCGCGTCTACTTGGGTACCAAAGGAAAGACCGGATCCAAAAAAACGTTATCGAAAATAACCCCCTTCGGCAGCTGATCCCCAATCCGGCGGTGCTGCCTGATCTAGGGACCGCCATGTCATGCGTGGCATGAACGTACCCGGGGAGATCGATCTTCATCTGGTTGGCAACAATGGCTGATTTTCGCCTGAGCACAGAGCATAACGAATGTCCGAGTCGGGTCATTCTCGACGTTTTGAGCGTGCGCCTGACTAGTCCGCTCAACCCCAATGATCGGACCTTGCAGCTCCGTTTCAAGCAGAGACCGACCGCGAGGCGGAACCCAATGTCATCCAAGGATGCGGATGACATTTGGTGTTACCCCGGTTCCAAGCCTTTCGATTTGAACACGGGTGCGGCGGTAGGTCCTGTGAGGAACTGGATGAGCGACTTCGCCACCTCTGGTGCCTTGGAGCCGGCCCCAATTCCCGCGGAGAAGATCGTCACACTTGTGAGTTCCCCGGGCAGCGGGCCCACCAATTGCGCGCCCGCCACAGGCACGATTTCCGAAGTCTGCGCGACGCCGATCTCGGCCTCGCCCCTCGCGACGACATCGGCGGCCTGGGCGCCCGGCACCAGAATGGTTTTAGGTTTCACTTGCTCGGCGATTCCGAGGCGGTCGAGGACACGCGCGAAATAGACCCCGCTCGCGCCGCCTTTCGCCGGATCGGCATAGACAATCGATTTGGCAGCGAGCAAGGAACGCTTGAGCGCATCGACCGAGCTGATGTCCGGCTTCGGTGCGCCTGACCGCACCGCCACCCCCACTGCCGTACCGGCAACATTTACGATGTTGCCGGGCGCGAACTTGTCCTGCTTCTGGAGTTCGTCCATCACCGGCCGCGACAGAATGATAACGTCGGCGGTTTCGCCCTCGAGAATACGCTTTCTGATGTCGGCGATCAGGCTGTAGCCGATCGTAAGCTTGTTCCCGGTCGCGCGCTCGAATTGCGGAGCAACAGGCGCCCGAAATCGCCCCCTTGTGACGGCATTTTCCAACAACCATCAATAAGATCAATGACTTGGCACGGACTGTGGATCAGGAGGTCGGTGGTTCGAATCCACCCGGCTGTACCAGTAATTTAGCCCGATATCGTAGTGGCCAATTTGAGGACGGGGCAGCGGTTGGGGCAACAGCACGGCGGATGGGAGCGATGGCAAAAGCGAGAGTGACCCTGCGGATCGAGTGCCCGGCGCCGGCCGATTCTCCGAGTTCAAGCTTCCGCCGCTTACATTTTTTGAGTTTCTGGATTTCTCTGGCGACAACGACAGGCTGATCGCGGATAGCTTAGGGGTTCGCGAGGGCGAGGCCGGCGTGTACGGCCGCCATTGCGCTTTGAACACATACGGAACAGACTAGCTCGTGAGCGAAGATAACTCCAATCCTCTGCCTGTCGCCCCGCCGGCCGCGTCCGGTCCGGCGGGCGCGTTATTCGAGGGCAAGGTCGGCGCCTTTTATCTTCTCGATCTCTTGGGTGCAGGCGAGCCGCGCGGACTCCCGGGGGCTACCGCGCGCGCGGTCCGTTTTCAGCAGTCGGCGCACGGTCGGCCGCTCGACGACATAACCATCGATGCGGTCAACGCTGACGGGTCGGACGCATTCCTCGATATCCAGGCAAAGCGCACCATCGATTTCACGCGCAGCGATAGCAATTTTGCCGATGTGGTTGGGAGGCTCTGGGCCACGTCGCAGAAGCCACAATTCGCCACCGGACGATATGAGATGGCGGTTGCCATCGCCCGGACTTCGACGCGGATCGAGCGCGACTGCCAGCAGGTGCTTGAATGGGCGCGGCGGCTCGGCGATGCCGCATCATTTGCCGCACACATGCAAAGAACGGGATTTGCCTCCAATGGAATGCGCGAATTCCTCGGTGTTTTCCGCCACCATCTCGCCGAACTCGGCGCTCGCATCGATGACGAAGCGGTTTGGCGTCTCCTGTGGCGGTTCAAGATTCTGATTTTTGACTTTGAAGCCCCCGGATCGGACTATGATCATCGGGCGCGCGAACGAAGCCGTGCGGTCCTCGCGCTGGATCAAGCTGGCCGCGCGGCCGACCTGTGGTCGATTCTCACGGATGAGGCTCTATCGTATGACGCGGTCGGCGGCGAAGTCGATCGGTCAGCCCTGGTCGGTCTTCTCGGTCAAAAATACGGGCTACGCTTCGGAGATAGACCCGACCTTAGGCCGGTGCACGCGAGACTTTCGGAGGCCGCGGAGCAAGCTCTCGCCGATATCAAGGATAGCATCAGCGGCGCGAGGCTATCGCGTGCGGAAGCAATAGCGGAAGCATCTCAGGCACTGGAAGAAGCGCGAGTCTTGCAAATCGTAGGCGCTTCGGGTGTCGGTAAATCCGCCGTGCTGAAGGCACTGGCTCAGCACCAGGGCGGAGAAGGCACCGTGCTTGTTTTAGCTCCCGGCCGCATCGTGGGCGGTGGGTGGCTTAACATGGCATCCATCATCGGGTGCAGGGTGAGACTCGATGAGCTGTTCAACGAGCTAGGCTGCGGCGGCTGCGCCACCCTATTTATCGACAACATCGATCAGCTCGACGACGCCGGCGCATGGCTTACCCTGCGTGACCTTTTACGTGCGGTGTTGGGCTGCCCCGGATGGCGCGCGGTATTTACTGTCCGCTTCGACAACCGGGAATGGCGCGCCAATCTCCCAGACGAGCTCCGGCAGATGCCCTTTGCAACGCTCCGCGTCGACCAACTATCGGACACGGAAGCGGGGGTATTGCGCGCCGCCAATCCGGCGCTTTCGGCCTTGCTGGCTGCCACTCATCCGGCCCGTGTGATGGCGCGGAATCTCTTTTACTTGTCGCGATTGATGGATTTCGCCGCTGGCGAAACGCCGGTATTGGCAAACGAGATCGACCTCGCGAGAACCTGGTGGCGCTTCGGCGGCGGGCGTTCGGACGCCGGAAGATTCGAGCGCCTGAAATTGCTCCGGAGCCTAGGCGAGCGGGTCATCCGCCAGCCGGGTCTTGCCGCCTTTTCCGCCGACGAATTGGAGTCGAAAACGGTCGAGGAACTGGTGCGCGTCGAGAGTCTGCGGGAAGATCGTGCCGGTGCCACGGTCGCGTTTTGGCATGACACGCTGCGCGATTGGACCGTCGCGTTTCTACTGGACGAAAGGCCCGAGCTGTGCGCCGCCCTACCAACCGACCGGCCCGTGCCGGGGACTCTCGCGCGGGGTCTGGAGGTTGCCGCGCGCCTCGCTCTCGCGAGCGACACGACTGGCGTGCGTTGGCTGGCGCTGCTCTCGGTCTTTGAAGGCGAGGCATGTCATGGCAGCTGGCGCAGGCCGATCCTGATGGCCTTGCCGCGCTCGGAAAATGCGCCCGAGCTACTCGTTCGCGTCGAGACGGCGCTGGTAGCGGACCGTGGCCGGCGTCTGAAAGAAATCATACAGCTCATGCTCGCGGTCGAGACGACGCCGCTATCGCAGATCTTAGCGCGCTTACCGGCTTCGGTTCCGATCTCCGACACGGTCGCCGCGCGGACGGTGATGCCGTCGGGATCAACCTGGATGCCCTTCGTGCTATGGCTGCTGTTGATGGGGGACCGCCTGCCCAGCGCCGTTATTCCTGATGCCGCGAAATTGTTTCAGCTCTGGTTGCTGGCTGCGCACGGCCAGACCCACGCCACCGAAATCAATCAACTGGTCGTCCAGCGGCTTTATGAATGGCTCACGCGGATCGAGGAAGCTAAACGCCCCATTTTTGTCCGAGATGCCCGTGACGCGCCCCCGATTGACCTCGATTTCGACCACATGAACGAGGTCCATGAAGAAATCCGGATGACGTTTCTCTCTTTCTGTCATCTCAACTCGCCGGTCGCCGCGCGATATCTGGCGGAGACGGACCCCGACCGTCATCACGATGCGCGCGAAATCTTGAAATATCCGGGGACGGCGGCGAAGGCGGCGCCTGCCGCGCTGGCAGATTTCGCGCTGAAGGTTCTCATTCCGAGGGATGACGAGGAGGAGCCCTATACATGGCGGCGCGACCGCTTCGGGCCGTTTGGCGTCTTCGATTCGGATTTCCTGCCGGTCTCGCCGGGGCAAGGGCCGTTTTTCTCTCTTCTCGAAGAGTCGCCGCAGGACGGGTTGCGTCTCGTCCGAGGGATCGTCGAACACGCAACGAGCTGGAACCGTGAACTGTGCGCCGAGGAAGGTCGGCCATTTCCGGTCATGACGATTCCCTTCCCCCAAAGCGCCAAGTCCTTCGAGGGCCATTTGGGCGTCTATCAATGGGCGCGTGGTGGCACCGGCGCGCTGGTGGCTGCCTGCGCCCTGATGGCCTTGGAAGTATGGGCGCATCGGCAAATCGAGGCCGGTCGCGCTCCAGAGGAGGTGTTGCACGACGTGCTCGGTCCGTCAGGTTCAAGTGTCGCGTTTGTCTGTGTCGTCGTCGATATTGTCCTCTCGCATTGGCGGCTGACGAAAAACGTCGCATGGCCGATGCTGGCCGTCCCGGAATTGCTCCACTACGATCACATGCGTTGCACCCAGGACCAGACGGGGCTGGGCAGGTTCTATGTGCCCGAGCGGGAAGCGGAACACTGGCCGGTCAAATCCGCCGACCTGCTGGCGCGTCCATCGCGGCATTTGGAGCTGATCGACAAGACGGGCGATTTCGCGCTCTATGGGCCCGAAGAGATTCAAGCGCAACTGCGCCCGGCGCTGATCCAGGCGCGTAATCGCGTCGTCGAGGGCACGCATCCCGACGACGACGACGACCGCATTTTCGGGCTGCGCGCCACGGCGGAGCGGGCACTGCGCATGAATCATGCGGAGCATTGGCACCCGGCAACGGCTCGCCTCGCGGATGGCCGCGAAATTGAAATGCGACAGTATCAGATTCCGCAAGAAGAAATGGAGCTACGTCAGACATCGGTAGAGCGCTCGAACAGTCATATCATGGAAATGGACATACGCCTCGGTTTGCAGAGGGCGCTCTCAGAACCGGAAACGTCAACACCGGAAATCGTCGCGCGAGGTATCGCCTGGGCGAGAGCTGGGATCACCGAAGCCAACCCGGACGCGACGGATGCTGACAACTATGATGCGCAATGGCGGGAGCTCGCCGTGACTATGGCGGCTGCGCTCGCCGCAAGAGACTACGCGGGCGAGGACCGCGTTGCTGTCGAAGAGTGGAGCCGGTCGGTGCTGCAACCGGCGGCGGCGGAATACAATGACGATATCGCGTCACGGGCCAGCGAGCAGATTTATTCCAACAAAACGGCAATCGCCGCTGTCGGCTACGCTGCGCTTTACTGCAGAAACAACGATGCGCAATCTCGCGACGCTCTGTGCGGCCTGGCCGCGCTCCAGGACCATGCGATGCTAAACGCGATCGGCGCAAATCTCCGCCGGTTTGCCGGCATCGATCCACGCTTCCCCCGGGCGCTGATCCGCCTCGTCATGCGGGCTGCTGTCCATCCTCGCCGCACCTTTGAGGCAGCGAAGGACGAAGAGATTCTTGCCGCGCACCGAAGAAACATCGCCACGGCAGTGGACACCGAGAAGCGGTGGCTAGATGGTCTTACAGACGAGCCACCGTGGCCGGTATTGGAACCATGGCACTCGCGGCGGCGCCGCTACATTCGGCTTGGCGGTCACACCGGCGAAGAAGAGCTGGATGTTCCTAGAGCTACGCCTGAAATGTATGTTGACGAGCATGGCCTCGGCATCCTTGCAAATTATCTCGTCGGGCTAACGATCGACCAGGTGCCAGACTGGCTGATATCGCTTGCTAGCCATTTCATGGCGTGGACCATCGAGGCGAACAACGGTCCGCCCGGCGATGACGAAGAGGAG
>Ga0137371_10004963_pt1 | contig 10424 bp, 10 predicted proteins | sample SagtaG_7_FD_104919 | JGI IMG/M metagenome (GOLD analysis project Ga0137371, IMG submission 104919) | Vadose zone soil microbial communities from Sagehorn Ranch, Mendocino, California, USA - Sage1_R_40_16 metaG | ecosystem: Environmental > Terrestrial > Soil > Vadose zone | place: USA... | reverse complement strand
TGATCCGCGACCTCGCCGCCGAACACGGCTGGCCGCTGCGGCGCCTCATCGCGCGAGCCCCCAGCCTGGAGGAGACCTTCCTGCGGCTGCAGGCCACCGCCGCCGCCACCGCCGACGGCGCGGCCCCAGTCTCGGCCGCCGCCGAACCGCAACGGTCTCCTGAGGGGGTGCCGCGGTGAGCGGAACGGTGAGCGCGCTGCCACGGTGGACCACGATTCCGGAGCGTGCCGAATGAGCGAGACACTGCGGGCACCCACCGGGACCATCTACGACCGGGGCTACCGGCACTACGACGGACCCAGGGAGGGCCGCTCCAGAGGGGTGCGGGCGATTGTGGTCGCCAGCATCCGCCGCGCGCTCGGCCTGCGTCGCGGCTGGAAGACCAAGGTGGTGCCGTTCGGGCTGCTGGTGCTCGCGTTCGCCCCGGCGGCCGCGTTCGTCGGCATCCGGGTGGTGGTCGGCGAGGCCGCCGGCCAGTTCATCGGCTACGGCCAGTACCTGCGCATCGTCTCGCTGCTGATGCTGCTGTTCGCCGCCACCGCCGGGCCCGAGATCCTCTGCCCCGACCGGCAGACGCATACGCTCACGCTGATCCTGACCCGCCCGGTGACCCGCTTCGACTACCTGCTCGCCAAGCTCGTGGCGCTGGCGCTGGTGATCGGCCTGATCGCGCTGCTGCCGCTGCTCACGCTGTTCATCGGCAACGTGATCACGGCCCCGCACGCCGCCACCTACCTGCGCCACAACCTCGGCGACCTCGGCAGGATCATGGTCGCCGGCGCGACCCTGACGGTCTTCTTCACCGCCGTGAGCCTGGCCGCCGCGAGCCTGACCGAGCGGCGCAGCGCGGCGATCGCCGGGCTGCTCGGCACCTTCCTCGGCTCCGCCGCGGTGACCAACAGCATCTATTTCGCCTCCAGCTTCAGCGGCCGCCGCTGGGTGCTGCTGCTGTCGCCGCTGAACCAGCAGTCCCGCTTCGTGACCTGGGTGTTTGATTTGCGGAGCGGCGCCCCGTCGGCCACCAACTTCGCCGGGGCCACCTGGCTGGCCGCCATGCTGGTGGTGATCGCCGGGTCGCTCGCCCTGCTCGCCTGGCGGATCATGCGGGTGCAGGCATGACGGCGGCAGGCACCGCCCCAGCCAGCCCCGCCGCCCCGGGCGCGGCGGCGACGTCCGGTCCAGCGCCCGTCGCCGAGCTGCGGCACGTCTCCAAGTGGTACGGGGACGTGGTCGCCGTCGCCGACCTCTCGTTCGCACTGTGGCCGGGGGTGACTGGCCTGCTCGGGCCGAACGGCGCCGGCAAGACCACCTCGCTGAAGGCGCTCTGCGGGCTGCTGCGGCCCTCCCAGGGAGAGGTGCGCGTGTTCGGCAGGACGCTCGCCGGCGACTCCGCCCTGTACCGGTCGATCGGGGTGGTCCCGGACGGGGACCGCCTCTACCCGCGCCTGACGGTCGGCTCCTATGTTCGGCTGCACGCGGACCTGCAGGGCCTGGAGCGCCCCGGAGCCGCCGCCGAACGCGCCATCGGCGAGGTCGGCATGGAGGCGCTGGCCGAGCGCCGCCTCAAGGGCCTCTCCAAGGGCGAACGCCAGCGCACCAAGGTCGCCGGCGCGATCGTGCACCAGCCCTCCCTACTGGTGCTGGACGAGCCCATGACCGGCATGGACCCGGGCCAGCGCGCCCATTTCATGGACCTGGTCCGCGTGCTCGGCGCCGCCGGGGTGACCGTGCTGGTCTCCAGCCACATCCTCGCCGAGGTGGAGCGGCTCGCCTCGCAGGTGCTGGTGCTGGTTGGCGGCCGCCTCGCCGCCGAGGGCGACTACCACGCCATCCGCGACCTGATGGAGGACCAGCCGCGCACTGTGATGGTGCGGGCCGACGAGCCGCGGCGGCTCGCGCCAGGCCTGATCGCCCTGCCCACCACCGTCGCGGTCGAGGTGGACGGCGAGGCGCTGCAGGCCCGCACCCGCTCGGTGGCCGCCTTCGCCACCGCCCTCCCCCGCCTCGCCCACGATCAGGACGTCAGCCTGCGCGAGGTCCGCACCACTGACGAGTCCCTGGAGCAGGTCTTCCGCTACTTGGTGAGGCGGCGCTGATGACCCGAAGCCTTGCCCTCTTCCGCTTCAGCTTCGCGGAGCTGCTCGGCGGCCGCTTCCGGCGGCTGCTGGTGGTGCTGCTGCTGGTGGTGGTGTCGCTGCTGCTGCCAGCGTTGCTCAACTCCGCCTCGGACCCATCGGACTTCATGCTGGGGCTGTTCAGCAACGTGGTCCTGCCGATCGCGCTGCCGGTGGTGAGCCTGGTGTTCTCGACCGCGGCGCTCGGCGGCGAGCTGCGCGACGGGACCATCACCAACCTGGTCCTCAAACCGCTGTCGCGGGCCTCGATCCTGGCGGTCGAGTACCTGTCCGCGCTGGTGGCGACCCTGGCGGTGCTGCTGCCGGCGCTGGTCGCCGCGCAGCTGCTCGCCGCCCACGGCCTCGGTCTCGCCGCCCTGCTGAAGGGCATGCTGCTGGCGACCGTCCTGGCCGCGGCCGCCTACTGCGCGCTCGGCATGGCGCTGTCGCTTTGGGCCTCCCGCGCGCTGCTGATCGGGCTGGTCTACGCGGTGGTCTGGGAGGGTGCGGTGGTGGGCGCGGCGCCCGCCGCGTCGTCGCTGTCGGTGCGCGGCTATGCCGAGGGGGTCCTGGACGCCATCCTGCGCGGCAGCGGCGGCCCTACCCTGGATGCCCGCCTGGGTCCGGTCAGCGCGACCCTCCTGGCCCTGATCGTCACCGTGGGGGCTCTGGCACTGGCGGTCCGGCGCCTGGCCCGGATGGACTTCCGCTGACCTCTGGGAGCGGCATCGCCATTGCCGCCTCTGGCTCTCGGATGGCGCCCATGGCGGCGAACAGGCCGGGGCGCAGCAGGCGGGTGGTGGCGACGACGGCGAGGAGCAGCAGGCCGGTGGCGGCGGTGACGGCGGGCAGGCCGACGCGGTCGCCGAGCCAGCCCTGGATGACCAGGCCGAGGGCGTGGCCGCCGCCGACGCAGAGCATGAACAGGCTGGCGACCCGGGCGCGGAGGGCACGCGGGGCGCGCAGCTGGCAGACCGTGCTGGTCCCTGAGAGCACTGCCAGGTAGCAACAGCCGAGCAGCAGGATCCCGACGACCGCCAAGGGGAACCGGGGCGCCAGCCCGTAGGCCGCGGCGAGCGGCCCCACCAGCAGCAGCGCGCCGAGCAGCAGGCGTCCCCGGCCGATCCTGGCGGCCAGCGGCCCGGCGGCCAGAGCTGCCGCGACCGCCCCGGCACCCTGCGCGGTGACCAGGGCCGAGGTCCCGGCGGCGCCCCGGTGGAACACCTTGATCGCGACCGCCGGGACCAAGCCGATGAACGGCGACACCAGGAAGGTCGTCGCGAGCAGCAGCAACAGGGCGGTACGGATGCCGGCGTCCCGGCGCGCGGCGGCGACCCCTTCGGCGATGGTGTGCCAGACCCGCCTGAGGCCGCCGTCCCTCCGCGCCAGCGGCGGGACCCGGACCAGGGCGAGCGACGCGAGCACCGCGCCGAAGCTCACCGCGTTGGCCCAGAACGCCGCGGCCAGGCTCCAGGCGGTGATCACCAGCCCGGCCAGCGCCGGGCCGACCACCCGCCCGAGGTTCCATTGCGCCGCGCCGAGGCTCATGGCGCCGAGCAGTTCCTCCTGCGGCACCAGGTCCGGAGTCATGGCCGAGGTCGCCGGCATGTAGAACGCGACCGCCGTGCCCTCCAGCAGCACGATCACCGCGACCGCGGTGAGGCTCAGATGATGGCTGGCGGCCAGGACCGCGAGCCACCCGGCGAGCACGGTCTCGAGCAGGGCGATCGTGGCCAGGTAGCGGCGGCGGTCGAAGTGGTCGGCGAGCGCCCCGCCGATCGGGCCGAGCAGCACCGACGGCGCGTAGGTCAGCGCCGCGATCGTCCCGGTCCAGGCGGCCTTGCCGGTCGTCTGGGTGACGTAGACGCCGACTGCGACCGTCTCCATCCAGGTGCCGATGTTGGAGACGAACGCCCCGGTCCAGATGGTCGCGAACGCTCGGTGCCGCAGCGGCCGGAACGGGGAGACCCGGCCAGGCGCATGACCGGAAGGGGAGGCGGGAGTCACGGGACCACGGTAGTCCCGGCCGGCAAGGCGAATTGCCCGCAGTGCGACATGTGGAGATTCCCGCGACCCGCCTGGAGCGGCTACCCTGCCCCTATGACACTCCTCAAGCTCAACGAGCAGCCCGCCCTGGAACGGCCGTTCCTGGTCGTGCACCTGTCCGGGTGGACGGACGCGGGCATGGCCGGCGAGGCGGCGAGCGCGTTCCTGCGCGCCCGCTGGAACGCGCGGACGCTGGGGGAATTCGACCCGGACGAGCTGATCGACTACCGTGCCCGCCGCCCGGTCGTGCAGCTCGCCGGCGGCCACATCGAAGCGGTGACCTGGGCGCGGATCGAGCTGTCGGTCGCCGCCGAGATCGAGGGGGGCCGCTCGGCGGTGCTGCTCACCGGTCCGGAGCCGGACTTCCGCTGGCACGCCTTCGTCGAGCGGGTGGTCGAGGTCTGCGAGCTGCTCGAGATCGAGGAGGTGTTCGGGCTCGGCGCCTTCCCGGCGCCGGCGCTGCACACCAACCCGGTCGCGGTGGTCGGCACCTCCAAGGACCCCGAACTGGCCGCGAGGCTGGAGACCGTCCCGTCGATCGTGGAGCTGGCCGCCGGCATCCAGACCGTGCTCGAGGACCGCCTCCATCTGGCCGGCATCCCCGCCACCGGCCTGTGGGCCCGGGTGCCGCCGTACCTGGCGGGCGGGACGCACCCACCGGCCGCGCTGGCGCTGGTGCGTACGGTCGGGCGTCTCGCCGGGGTCGAGATCGACACCTCCGAGCTGGAGGCCGCCTCCAAGGACCACCTGGAGCAGGTCGAGGCGGCCATCCGCGAGCGGCCCCAGATCGCCGAGTTCATCGACCAGATCCGCGGCCTGATCGAGGAGGGCGCCGACCAGCGCATCCCCTCCGGTGACGAGATCGCCGCCGAGCTGGAGCGCTTCCTCAGCCAGCAGCCACCCGACGAGGGCGGCGACCCCTGGCCCCGCTGAGGGCTCGCCTCCGCGCCCTCAGTCCGCGACCTTGTCCGCCGCGACGACCTTGGTCGGCTTGACGCGGACCACCAGCTCGCCCGGGACGCCGTTGCGGCGGCCGAACTCCTCGGCACGGTCGGCGCCCATGTAGCGGCCGGCGAGCCGGGCCGCCCAGTAGCGCAGGTCGTCGGGATCGGTGGAGACGCGAGCGGTGCCGTTGATGATCACGAAGGCGAAAGGCGGGGCGTCGTCGTCGACGCTCAGGCAGACGCGGGGGTCGCGGAGGATGCTCCTGCCCTTGATCCCGGTCTCGTGGGTGGTGAAGACGATCTCGTCGCCGTCCAGGTCGAACCAGACCGGGGTGACGTGCGGCGCCCCGTCGGCTCGCACCACCGCGAGCTTCCCTGTGCGCGGCCGCTCCGTCAGGAACGCCCGCCACTGCTCCTTTGACATCAGCGGCATCCGCCAACCTCCTGAGACTCTCCTGAGGCGATCACGCCACACGCCAGCCTATCCCGCCGCACCGCGCCAGTCCCGGAAGCTGGAGCCGGGGCGGAGGCCCCCTACTCGTAGCGCAGGGCGGCGACCGGCTGCATCCGGGCGGCCTTGCGGGCCGGGTAGACCCCGAAGAAGATCCCCACGGCGACGCTGACCCCGAACGCGAGCGCCACCGACCAGCCGGTGATCGCCGCTGGCACCGGCGACAGCCTCGCCACCAGCAGCGCGCCCGCGATCCCCAGCACGATCCCGACGACCCCGCCGCTGACGGTGAGGGCGACCGCCTCCAGCAGGAACTGGCGCAGCACGTCGCGGGTGCGCGCACCGACGGCCTTGCGCAGGCCGACCTCGCGGGTCCGCTCGGACACGCTCACCAGCATGATGTTCATCACCCCGACCCCGCCGACCAGCAGCGAGATCCCAGCGATCGAGGCGAGCACCAGGGTGAGGACGTTGAGGATGCGGCCGACCACCCCGAGAATGTCCTCCTGGGTCAGCACCTGGTAGGACTGCTCCGGGTGGGCGCGGGAGACCACCGACCTGATGAGGGCCTGCTCGGGGGCGATGTCGCCGGTGGAGGGAGCCTTGACGGCGATGGCGTCGACCCGGTTCACGCCGAGCATGCGCTGCGCGACCGTGACCGGCACGAAGGTCTCGGCGTTGCGGTCGACCCCAAGCGCGGTGCCGACGCGGCTGAGCACGCCGATGACGCGGAAGCGCAGGCCGCCGATGGTGACCTCGCGGCCGAGCGGGTCGCGGTCGGGGAACAGCGCCTCGGCCGGGTCGGCGCCGAGCACGGCGACCCGGCGGCGGCCCTCCACGTCGGCGGCACTGAAGAAGCTGCCGCGCTCGACCGTCCGGTCGAACACGGTGGGGATCGCCTCGTTGGTGCCGTTGAGATTGACGGTGGTGCGGCGGGCGCCGACCCAGGCCAGCTCGCCCGAGGCGACCGTCACCGTCACCCGCCGCGGGTCGCCGATCGCGTCGGCGACCCGCCGCTCGTCCTCCAGGGTCAGACGCGACACCGCCGGGGTCGACCCGAACGAGAAGTTGCCGGGAGCCACGAACAGGATGTTGGAGCCGAGCGACTCCACCCCGGAGGTCACCTCGTTGCGTGCCCCGCTGCCGATCGCCACCAGCAGCACGACGCTGGTGACCCCGATGACCACCCCGAGCATGGTGAGCCCGGAGCGGAGCTTGTTGGCGCGCAGCGACTCCCACGCGACCCGCAGCGCCTCGCCGAGCCGCACCCTCAACCTTCCCTTGAGGTTGAGGCCACGCGGCCGTCGCGGACCACCACGATGCGGCCGAAGCGGGCCGCGACCGCGGCGTCGTGGGTCACCGCCACGACCGCCACGCCGCGTTCGGCGTGGAGGCTGCCGAGCAGGTCGAGGACCTCCGCGCCGGAGGCGGAGTCGAGGTTGCCGGTGGGTTCGTCGGCGAGCAGCATGGCCGGCTCGGTGACCAGCGCCCTGGCGATCGCGACCCGCTGCTGCTCGCCGCCGGAGAGCTGCGAGGGGCGGTGCTGCAGGCGGTGGCCGAGGCCGACCGCCTCCAGCGCCTCGGTGGCACGGCGGCGGCGTTCGGCGCGGCCGACGCCCCGGTAGACCAGCGGGAGGCCGACGTTGCCGAGCGCGGAGGTACGCGGCAGCAGCTGGAAGTTCTGGAACACGAACCCGACCACCTGGTTGCGCAGCCTCGCCAGCTCGTCGTCGGAGAGGGCGGCGACGTCGCGGCCGCCAAAGGCCAGCGTGCCGCTGGTCGGGCGGTCGAGGCCGCCGAGCAGGCCGAGCAGGGTCGACTTGCCCGACCCGCTCGGGCCCATGATCGCCAGCGAGTCGCCACCGGCCACGGTCAGGTCGATCCCGTCCAGGGCGCGGACCTCGACGCCGTCGAGGCGGTAGACCTTGGTCACGCCGCCGGCCTCCACCACCGCCCGGCCCTCCCCGGCTGCGACCACGCCCGCCTCCGGGACTGAGGTGGCGTGCCGGGAGCGCGACCGCGACCGCACCAGCGCCATCGCGCGTCAGCTCCCGTGCCAGGTCTGGCCGTCGTGGAGCCGTTCGGCGCCGCGCGACACCACCCGCTCGCCGTTGCGGACGCCGCTGGCGACGGCGACCTGGTCCTCCCCCTCGGCGGCGACGGTGATGGTGCGCAGGTGCACCCGCCCGCCCTCGATGATGTAGACCGCCTGGCCGCGGCCCTGCTCGATCATGGCGGAGGCGGGTACCGCGGGTGCCTCCGCGGCGCGGCGCACGTGGATCTCGGCGGTGGCGGTCATGCCGACCCGAGGCACCGGGCTGGCATCCCCCGAGCCGGCCTGCTCGACCCGCCCGATGGCGATGTCGACCTCGTAGGCCGCCCCGCCGGCGGCCGACTGGCCCTGGGTCGGGGCCACCGAGATGCGCTTCACCCTGGCGAAGAAGCTCGCTCCGGGGAAGGCGTCCAGCTCGACATCGGCCTCCTGGCCGACCTTGACCAGGGGGATGTCGGTCTCGTCGACCTCGGCGGCGACCATCAGGGTGCTGACGTCGTAGACGGTCGCGACGGCCTGGCCGGCGCTGACCTGCGAGCCGGCCCGCAGCGGCGGGCCGCTCGACCCGCTGCCGCTCCCGCTGCCGCCGCTCGCACCCGCGAGGCTCTGGAGGGCCTGCTGGGCGCTCTCTGGCAGGGAGGAGATGCTCGGCAGGCCCGCGACGCCCCCCGACGAGCCGGAGCCAGCGGCGGAGCGGCCGAGCTGCACCGTGCCCGCCAGCGGCGCCCGCAGCGTCAGCGCGGCCTTCTGCTGGTTGGCCAGGTCGAGGGCGAGCTGCGCCTGGCCGCGCTGCGCGGCGGTGGCGGCACCGATGGCGTCGCGCAGCGCCGCGGTCTGCTGGTTGACGGCGCTGGCAGCCTGCCGCGCCGCCGCGGCGGCCGCCTGCTGGGCGGTGGCGACCCGCTGGGCGGCCTGGTCGAGCCGGGCCTGGACGGCCGCCCGCTGCGCCTTCGGCAGCAGCGGTAGGGTGGCCCGCAGGGCGTCGAGGACGGCTCCGCTGCTGCTGGAGACCTGCTGCTGGAGCTGGTCGAGGGCGGCCAGCGCCGCGCCCGTCGGCAGGCTCGGGATGATCCCGCCGAGCGACGACGCGGAGCCGAGCGCCGCCTGCGCCTGCCGGATCGACGCGTCGACCTGGGCCGAGGAGAGCTGGGCCAGCACCTGCCCGTGGCGGACGGTGGCGCCGTCGGCCACCCGCAGGGTCTGGATCTTGGCGGTGGCCGGCGCGACCAGGTCCGCCACCGCCGCGGCCTGCACGGCGCCAGGGGCGCTGACCCGCTCGACCACGGTGGCGGGCCGCACCACCGCGGCGGCGAACCGCTTGTCAGCTCCTGAGCTGCACCCAGCGAGCGCCAGCAAGAGGGCCAAGGCCACGACCACCGCGGCGCTGCCGCTGGCGACGCCCTCGGCGAGACCGCTGGCGATACCGTTCCTGAAGTTGTGCGCTGCTGACCGATCCACATGGCCAGCATAGTGGCGACCCTGCGGTTACGCGGAGCGTGTCAGCGAAGGTCACTTCTTGACCAGGTTGGAGAGGAAGAAGGAGAGGTTGGCGGGCCGCTCCGCGAGACGGCGCATGAAATACGGGTACCACTGGTCGCCGTAGGGGACGTAGACGCGCAGGCGGTAGCCCTCGGCCACCACCTGCTGCTGGAGGTCGCGGCGGACGCCGTAGAGCATCTGGAACTCGAAGCTCGATCGGTCGCGGCCGAGCTTGGCGGCCAGCGTCTTGGTGAGGCGGACCAGCCTGGGGTCGTGGGTGGCGACCATCGGGTAGGGGTTGGCGGCCAGCAACGACTCCAGCAGGCGGGCATAGGCGTCGTCGACCTGGGCCTTGTCTGGCCAGGCGACCTCGGGCGGCTCCTGGTAGGCGCCCTTGACCAGGCGGACCGGCACCCCGCCGCGGTTCAGCCGTGCCAGATCCTCGCCGCTGCGGTACAGGTAGGCCTGCACGCAGACGCCGACGCCGTCGTAGGAGTCCTGGAGCCGCTCGACCAGGTCCAGGGTGCGCTCGACGTAGGGCTGGGCCTCCATGTCGACGCCGACCATGGCGCCGACCTCCTTGCCGCGTGCCGCCACCTTGGCGGCTTCCTCGGTGGCGAGCTGCTCGCCGATATCGAGCCCGAGCGCGGTCAGTTTGACCGAGATATTGGCATTCAGGCCTTGGTCCTGGATCCGGTCGAGGGCGGCCAGGTAGGACGCGGTCGAGGCGCGCGCCTGCCCCTCCGACTCGGTGTTCTCGCCCAGGTAGTCGAGCGCGACCGCGATCCCGTCCGCGTTCAGGACCCTGATCACCCGCTCGGCGTCGTCCAGCGTGTCGCCGGCGACGAACCGGTGCGCCACCCGGCGGGCAACCGGATTGCTGGTCATCTGCCGCCGCAGGGTCGTCGACCCGGCGGCCTTCAGCAGCGTTGCCCTGAGCACGCCCCACCTCCCAGGGAGAGAACCTCCGTTGGCTCACTCGCAGCATCGCATTCCTCGGCCAGCCGCCCGCTTCCTCAACCGTGCTTCGTCAGCCTGCTCTAGACGACCTCGGTCGCGACCAGCTCCAAACGCCGGCCGAACTCCTGCTCGAACAGGTCGGAGTTGCGTTCGGCTGCCCACACGTCAAGGTCGGGGAGGTCGCGGGCGCGCAGCTCCAGGCGCACATCCCCGTCCCCGTCGCCGTCCCCGTCGTCGTCGTCGAGGGTGACCTTGACCTGTTCGATCACCTGGAAGTGGTCCGCGTCGAGGCCGTCGGCCACCCGCAGCAGCGCCGCGAGCCGGCGGACCAGCACGCGCTCGCCCTCGCTCAATGCCTGGTAGTCGGGGTGGCGCTC
>Ga0137371_10004961_pt1 | contig 10425 bp, 6 predicted proteins | sample SagtaG_7_FD_104919 | JGI IMG/M metagenome (GOLD analysis project Ga0137371, IMG submission 104919) | Vadose zone soil microbial communities from Sagehorn Ranch, Mendocino, California, USA - Sage1_R_40_16 metaG | ecosystem: Environmental > Terrestrial > Soil > Vadose zone | place: USA: California... | reverse complement strand
TGATGATCGGCGCGGTCGCGTTCGGCGTCGCCTCGGTGCTCGCCGCCTTCTCCCGCACGCCCTCGATGCTGATCGCGGCTCGCGCGGTGCTCGGCCTCGCCGGTGCGACTCTGGCGCCGTCGACCATGTCCCTGATTCGCAACATGTTTCTCGACCCTCAGCAGCGCTCCGTCGCCATCGGCGTGTGGATCGCCAGCTACTCCGCCGGCGGCGTGATCGGCCCGCCGCTCGGCGGGGTCCTGCTCGAGTCCTTCTGGTGGGGATCCGTGTTCCTCGTGAGCGTGCCGATGATGGTGCTCCTGCTGGTGCTGGGACCGATTCTCCTGCCCGAGTTCCGCGATCCGAACGCGGGCCGACCCGACCTGCTCAGCGCCGTCCTATCCGTGGCGGCCGTGCTGGGCGTCATCTACGGGCTCAAGCAGATCGCCGCGCACGGCATCGGGCGGCTGCCGGCGCTCTCGATCGTCGCGGGGTTGGGCCTCGCCGGTGTCTTCGTCCGCAGGCAGCGGCGATTGGCGGACCCGTTGATCGACCTGCGCCTGTTCCGAGCACCCGGGTTCAGCGCCTCGCTGGCCACGTACATGCTCGCCACGTTCGTCGTGTTCGGGCCCTATGTCTTCATCGCCCAATACCTGCAATTGGTGCTCGGTCTCTCGCCGATGCGGGCAGGGCTGTGGTCGATGCCGTTCGGCGGCGCGTTCATCATCGGATCCATCGTGTCCCCGATGATCGCGCGCCACGTTCGGCCGGCCATCATGATGGGCGTCGGTCTCGTCATCGCGGCAGCCGGCTTCGCGGTGCTTACTCAGGTCGGCGGCTCCTCCGGGCTGGCGGTCATCGTGACCAGTACGGTGCTCTTCTCGCTGGGTCTTTCTCCCGTGTTCACCCTCGCAAACGACCTGATCATCGGCGCCGTCCCACCCGAGCGGGCCGGGGCGGCTGCGGGGATCTCGGAGACGTGCTCCGAGTTCGGCGGCGCGCTCGGCATCGCCATTCTTGGCAGTATCGGGACCGCGATCTATCGCAGGGCCATGGCGGATTCCATTCCCGCTGGGATACCGCCCGAAGCCGCCGCGGCGGCGCGGGACACCCTCGGCGGTGCGCTGGCTGCGGCCGGGCAGCTGTCCCATCAGCTCCGTGCGGCGCTGCTCGCCACGGCTCGGAACGCCTTTACGCACGGGCTGCAGGTGACCGCGACTACCAGCGCGATCATCGTCATGGGCATGGTCGTTTTGGTGATGGTGCTGCTGCGACACGTACGCTCGCCCTCCGAGCCCGAGCGGCGATCGCGCCGAGCGTCTGGGGCAATCCGGACGATCCCCTGACGGAGGTAGGAGAGTGCTGGGGGAATGCCCTGGCCCGGATTCGAACCGGGATGCCTTGCGGCGCTGCCCCCTCAAGACAGTGTGTCTACCAGTTTCACCACCAGGGCGCGTCAGGAAAGGTAGAATCGGCCTCTTGGGGGGTCAACCGAGGCGGCGCGGCGCGCCGGTCTGCACTAGATTGGTGCCCCATGGAACTCTGGGTCGCGTTCGGCTTCGGGGCGTTGATCGGCGCGTTCATCGGGACGCTCATCGGCCGGCACCGCGCGGCGGCGCGCAGTGCTGCTGCGCCCCCAGTAGTCCCGCCGCCTCCGGCGTCGCGGTTCGCCCCGCCCGAAGTACAGCACGTGGTGCTCGACGAGGGTTCGGCGAACGTGCTGAACGCGCTCAACAACCGCCTCGCGGCGATCGGAGCGTTGGCGGACCTGTTGCACGGCAGCCCGCTCGACCCCGAGCGCGCGCGGGCGCTCATGATGCTGCACGGGGAAGTGCGGCGGGCGGCCGAAATCACGCAGCACTTCCTCGAGCTGGCGCAACACCCCATCGGGGCGGCGGAGCCGTCGGACTGCTCCATCGTGCTGAACGGCGTGCTCGCCGAGCGCGAAGGGACGCTGAAGGAGCTGGGCGTAAAACTGGTCCGGAGCATCCCTCACGAGCTCCCGATGGTCGCCTGCCCCATGGCGCAGCTCACCGAAATGCTGATGAAGCTGTTGGACTTCGCGCTGCGCCGGCTGCGCGACAGCCAGCCGCCGCGCGAGCTACGCATCGCGGTGAGCGAAGCCGGGCCGTCGCTCACGATCTCCTTGTGGGACTCAGGGACTCCGCTCTCCGTCGAAGCCGAGCAGCGGCTGGTGACGCCGTTCCGCTTTACGCAGAGCGCGGGCGGCGGCGAGATCGAATTCGCCCTGGCGCGCGCGCTGGCACAGTCGTCGGGGGGGACGCTGCGACTGCGCCCGCGTCCCGGCGGCGGCGCCGAGGTCGTGGTGACGCTCCCCAAGAGCGTGCTGGCACCGCTGGCGCGCGCCACTGCCGCCACGCCGTCGCTGCCCAAGCTGCGCATCCTCGTCGTCGACGACGACGCGGTGAACCGCCAGGCGATGCGCCTGCTGCTCGAGCGTGAAGGTCACGAGGTGGTCGCGGTCGAAAACGGTCTCGAAGCAATCGAGCGGCTCGGGCCCGCGAGCGACCGCTTCGACGCGGTGGTGACGGACCTGCAGATGCCACGGCTCGGCGGCCGCGCCCTGTACGAGCAGCTGCGCGAGCAGCGCCCGCTGCTCGCCGAGCGCTTCGTGTTCGTCACCGGCGACCGCGCGCGCGACGAGACGCGCCGTTTCCTCGAGGAGTGCGGCCAGCCCGCCGTGATGAAGCCGTACGACTTCAACGACCTGATCAGCGCGATCGGGAAGGTGGCGGGGAAGGCGGACTGACCACCTCCGGCTCGTACGCGAGCCGGATGCCGAACTGCTGCTCGACTCCGGCCCGAACCTGCTCCGCCAGCGCCAGGAGGTCCGCGCTCGTGCCCCCGAGATTCACGAGCGCCAGCGCATGGCGGGTCGAGACCCCTGCGCCACCACTTGTCCCGCGGTAGCCCTTGGGGAAACCCGCCCGCTCCACGAGCCACGCGGCCGGCACTTTCACCCCCCCGTCCGCCGGAAACGAGGGGATCCCTTCCCAGCGCTTCTTGAGGTCAGCGAAGGCGTCGGCCGACAGCACTGGATTCGTGAAGAACGAACCGACCGAGCGCGTGTTCGGGTCCGCCGGGTCGAGCACCATGGACTTACTGCGGCGCAGCGCGAGCACGGCCTCGCGCACGAGGCGAACCGCCTCGCTCGGAGCAACGGTCTCGAGCCCGCCGCGCCCCGCCACGGCACGCTCGAGCTCCGGGTAGCGGATGCGTGGCGTCCGATCGCGAGCCAGCCGCAACGTGACCTCGAGCACGACGAAACGCCCGCGGTCGGCGCGCTTGAACCGGCTGTCCCGATAACCGAAGGCGCACTCCCCCGCGGTGAACGTGCGGCGCTCGAGCGTCGCGCGATCGAGACACACGACGCTGACGAGCGTCTCGGCGATGTCCTGCCCGTACGCGCCCACATTCTGGATCGGCGTGCCGCCCACCGTCCCCGGAATGCCCGACAGGCATTCGACCCCGCTCCAGCCGCGTTCCACCACGCGCTGCACCAGCGAGTCCCAATCGACACCGGCGCCGGCACGGACCTCGGGGCTGGGCCCGTCGCGGAACTCGATCCCGCCGATCGTGATCCGCAAGACGAGTCCAGGGAACCCCGAGTCGAGGAAGACGACATTGCTGCCACCGCCCAGGACGTACAGCGGCACACGCCGGTCGGAGGCGTAGGCAAGCGCCGCGCAGACCTGTTCCCCTGTGTCGCACTCGACGAAGTAGCGGGCCTTCCCCCCAAGCCCGAGTGTCGTGTACGGGGCGAGGGGCACGTGTTCGCGCAGCTGCACGCCATCATCCTCCACGCTGTGCTCCAGTGTTGCGGTGCCGCGACGGCCACGCCGTTACGAGTGGCTTGCATGGAATGTACGGCCTGCCAAACTTCCGCTCATGATGGGGAAGCACATAGCGCCGGCTATAGCCACCCCCCGCGAAAGCGGCGACGCCTTCCGCCTGCTGGTCGAGGGCGTCCGCGACTACGCCATCGTCATGCTGGATGGTGCGGGACGCGTGTCCACCTGGAACACCGGGGCACAGCACATCAATGGCTACCGGGCCGAGGAGATCGTGGGGCAGCATTTCTCCCGGTTCCATCCGCCGGAGGCGGTGGCGGCGGGAAGACCGGCGCGGTTGCTCGGGCTCGCCGCGCGGGAGGGCCGCACGGAAGACGAGGGGTGGCGAATTCGGAAGGACGGCTCCCGCTTCTGGGCCAACGTGGTTATCACGGCCCTGCGGGATGCGGATGGCGCCGTCATCGGGTTCGCCAAGGTGACTCGCGACTTGACGGAGCGCAAGGACGTGGAGGACGCGCTGCGTCGGAGCGAGCAGAGCTTCCAGCTGCTGACGGAGAGCGTTCAGGACTACGCCATTTTCATGCTGGACACGGAGGGACGCGTTGCAAGCTGGAATGCCGGGGCGGAGCTCATCAAAGGGTACCGCCCCCAAGAGATCCTCGGCGAACACTTCTCCAAGTTTTATCCGCCGGAGGACGTGGCGCAAGGCAAGCCGCAGTGGGAGCTGGAGATCGCGGAGCGGGAGGGCCGTCACGAGGACGAAGGGTGGCGCGTGCGCAAAGACGGCACGCGCTTCTGGGCCAACGCCGTAATCAACGCCATGCGAGATGCGCACGGCGGGCTCGTGGGCTTCGCCAAGGTGACCCGCGATCTCACGCAGCGGCGCCGCGTCGAACAGGCGCTCGCGCAGTCGAACCAGGAGCTCGAGCGGTTCAGCTACTCGGTGTCGCACGATCTGCGGGCGCCGCTGCGGGCCATCAACGGCTTCGCACAGGCGCTGGTCGAGGGCCACTCTGCCCAGCTCGACGAGGAGGGCAAACGGCTCCTGACGGTGATCCGCGACAGCGCGAAGCTGGGCGGCCAGCTGATCGACGCGCTCCTCGACTTTTCCCGCGTGGGACGCCAGGCGCTCGCGAGGGCCCCCGTTGACCTGAGGGCGCTGGCCGAGAACGTGGTGTCGGAGCTGCGCCAGACCCAGAGCCCGGTCGCCGTGGAAGTGGTGTTAACACCCCTGCCCCCCACCAGCGGGGATGCCGCACTGCTGCGCAACGTGCTGATCAATCTGATCGGCAACGCCTTCAAGTTCAGCGCCAAGCGGGCACATCCGAAGGTCGAGATCGGGGCGCAGCAAGACGCAGCGGACGTCACCTACTATGTGAGGGATAACGGCGTCGGATTCGACATGCAGTACGCGGGCAAGCTGTTCGGCGTGTTCCAGCGGCTGCATCGTCCCGACGAGTTCGAGGGCACGGGGGTCGGGCTGGCGCTGGCGCAGCGGATCATTCAGCGGCACGGCGGGCGGATCTGGGCGGAGGGGAAGGTGGGCGAAGGAGCGACGTTTTTCTTCACGCTGCCCGCGTAATGCGTCGAATGGGCCGACTCGGAATCGAACCGAGAACCTACTGATTAAGAGTCAGTTGCTCTGCCAGTTGAGCTATCGGCCCTAACGGAAAAAAGACGTCAAGCAAAAGCGTCAAGCAAATACGTCACGCGAAGGCGTCACGCGGAAACCGTTGTCATCGTGCATACGCCTTCGCGGGACGTTGTTGCTCGACGCCTCCGCGCGACGCCTCTGCTAGACGTCTTTTTGTCTCTGCCCCCAAGGGGAATCGAACCCCTGTTCCCACCTTGAAAGAGTTGTGTCCTAACCGTTAGACGATGGGGGCGAAGAGCTTAACAACGTCTCGCAAAGACGTCGAGCGAGAACGTCGAGAGAATTCGTCGAGCGGAACCGTACCCGCCCCCACCCCACGTCTCTGCTCGACGGTTCTGCGTGACGCCGTTGCTTGACGCCTTTACTTGACGCCTCTTTGACTCTATAGCGGTAACGGGATTCGAACCCGTGTTTGAGCCTTGAGAGGGCTCCGTCCTAGTCCCCTAGACGATACCGCCACGGCGGGGAAAAATATCACCACCCGCCCGCACGGCACGCAACCCGACGGTTGACCTCGGCCCGGTTCTGCTTACCCTTAACCCCGCCGCCGTCCCCAAGGAGCCAGCGACCCGTGCCCCGAGCCGCGCCACAAGAGACGCACCCCTACGAGGCCGTCTGGAAGGTCCTCTCGTACGGCCTCCCCGAAGCTCCGATCATCATCGCGGCGCTGCTGTACACGCATACCGACTGGCTCCAGGAGCTGCTCGGCCGGCTCGCGCCGTTCTACCCGTACGCCGTCTTCGGGGCCGGCGTGCTCTTGGGCTGGCGCTTCCATCGCAGCCGGCTGCTCTTCGCCCTGCTGGTCGTGACGCTCGCGGATCGGACCCTGGTGCACTTCGTGCTGGCGCACGGGGCGCGCGACCGGGTCGTGCTGCAGGCGATCGGCGTCCTCTTGCCCCTCAACCTCGCCGCGCTGTCGCTCACCGCGGAGCGCGGTGTGCTCACACCCCCCGGGCTCGCCCGGTTCGCGGCGATCCTGGGACAGCTGGCGCTCGTGGCGATCCTCGACCGCCAGGCCCCGGGCGCCACGGCGGCGCTGCTCCACACGCACCTGCTGCCGCAGTGGCTGTTCGCGTGGAGCTCGCTCGCCGACCCCGCCTTGCTCGCCTTCTTCGTCGCCGGGGGGCTCTTGGCGGCGGCGCAGCTGATGGCGCCCACCCAAACGGGACGCTCGTTCGCGTGGGCGTTGCTCCCCACGTTCCTCGGCCTCTCGACGGTGCGCCCGGGGACCCCCGGGTACTCGACGTTCTACCTCGCCACCGCGGCGCTCATCCTCATCGTGGCGGTGGTGGAAGCCTCCTACCACATGGCCTACCTGGACAGCCTCACCGGGCTCCCCGCCCGCCGCGCCCTGAACGAGGCGCTGCTGCGGCTCGGCGGCTCTTACACGGTGGCGATGCTCGACGTGGACCACTTCAAGCGCATCAACGACCGCCACGGCCACGACGTCGGCGACCAGGTGCTCAAGATGATCGCCGCGAAGCTGGCGCAGGTGGGCGGGGGGGGAAAGGCGTACCGCTACGGCGGCGAAGAGTTCGCCGTGATCTTCGCGGGGCGGGGCGCCGCCGAGTGCCTCACGGACCTCGAAGCGCTCCGCCAGACCGTCGAGGACACGCGCTTCATCCTGCGGGCCAGGTTTCGCTCGAAGAAGAAGAAGGAGAAGGTCTTGACCGACCGGGGCCCCGGGGAGCGCGTCCCCGTGACCATCAGCGTCGGCGTGGCGGAGAAGAACGAGCGCCACACCAAGTGGGATCAGGTGGTCAAGGCCGCTGACCGCGCGCTGTATCGAGCGAAGGAGGGCGGGCGGAACCAGGTGCAGGCCTGACGGGCTCGGACGGCGGCTGGCGCCACCGCTCGAAATGCGGCTTCTCGACCAGATGATAGAAGAGGAGTATCGCACACTGGTCGAACAGCGCGGCGACGAGTCCGAACGCCGACGCGGTCGCGAGTGCCAGGCCGTAGACCGGTAAATAGCCCACCGTATACATCGGGTTCTTGAGCCAGCGATACGGCCCCGCCGCCTTGGGGACGACCCGGTCGGTGGGCGTGAAGAAATTGCGCCAGTAGTACCCGTCGCCCAACGTCGCCGCGGCCCATATCTTCGTCGCGACGCCGACCAGGGCGAGCACGGCACCCACGGTGATCTCCAGACCGCGCGACAGCCCAACGGTTAACGTGTTCGCGCTCACGAGACAGAGGAGCCCGAAACTGACCGCGTCGTTGGCCATGACAAACGCCGCAACGCGACGGAAGCGTCGAAATCCCTCTTCGGCACCGTGGCGCCTGGTGAGGTAGGCGGTCCGGTCCTGCCGGTTGAGCGTGAGGCCCACGTAGAGCACGTAGGCGAGCCGGCTCGCGAGGTGGTAGGCGAGCGCGATCCAGATCATTGACATCTCTCTAGGCCGGCCGCAACTGGTCCTTCACCGGGAGCTTTCGGATCCGCCGGCCGGTGGCCGCAAAGATGGCGTTCGTGACCGCGGGCATCACGGCCGACGTGCCCGGCTCGCCGACGCCACCCGGCGCCTCCGGACTCTTGACCAAATGGACTTCGATCGCGGGTGTTTCGCTCATGCGCAGCATCCGGTAGTCGTGGAAGTTGTGCTGCTCGACGCGCCCCTGCTTGATGGTGATCTCGCCCCACAGCGCAGCGGTGATCCCGAAGACGATCCCGCTCTCCATCTGGGCCTTCACGGTGTCCGGGTTCACGACCGTGCCGCAATCCACGGCGCACACCACCCGCCGGACCCGCACGTCGCCCTGCGTCGACACGACGACGTCCGCGACCTGGGCGATATAGCTGCCGAAGGCATGCAGCAACGCGATCCCGCGTCCTCCCCCGCTGCCCGCCGGCAGCGGCCGACCCCATCCGGCATGCTCCGCCGCGAGCTCGAGCACCGCCCTGGCACGCGGTGACCGGTCGAGCAGTGCGCGACGGTACTCGAACGGGTCGCGCCGGGCCGCCGCCGCCAGCTCGTCGATGAAGCTCTCGACCACAAAGATGCTATGCGTGGGCCCGACGCCGCGCCAGAAGGCCGTGGGCACCCCGGGCGGCTCCTGGCGGACGTAGTCCACCCGGATGTTCGGAAGGGCATACGGCGGCTCCGCGGCGCCCTCCACGGCGTCCACGTCGAGACCTTTGACCATGGCCCACAACTGGTGCAGGCCAGCCGCCCGCATGACCCGGAGCGTCTTGGGAAAGAGCTGGTTGACCACCCGGGCCATGATCGAGGAGCCCGTGACCCGGTGGGTCCAGGCGACCGGCATGCCCTGCGCATCCAGCCCGGCGGCGATGCGGTCATAGTAGTACGGCCGGTACATGTCGTGCTGAATGTCTTCTTCCCGGCTCCAGAGCACCTGCACGGGGCCGGTGACCTGCTTGGCGATCTGCACCGCCCGGATGACGAAATCTACCTCGAGGCGCCGGCCGAACCCGCCGCCCAGGAACTGGTTGTGCACCTGGACCTTGCCCTTTGACAAGCCGGTCACCTTGGCCGCGGCGGTTTGGGTGAAAGTAGGCACCTGCGTGCCGACCCAGAGGTCGCAGCCGTCCGGGCGGACGTGGACGGTGCAGTTCACCGGCTCCATCGTGGCGTGCGCGAGGAACGGCAGCTCGTAGATCGCCTCGACCTTCTGCGCGGCGCCGGCCATTGCCCTGGCGACGTCGCCTTCCTGGCGCGCGACCGCCCCCGACTTCTGCGACGCCGTTGCCAGCTGCTGCACGATGTCCGCACTCGAGAGATTCGCGTTCGGCCCTTCGTCCCAGCGAATGTCGAGGGCGGCCAGGCCCTGTTTCGCCCCCCACGTGTCGCCCGCGATCACGGCCACGGCGTCCTCGAGGCGCACCACCTGCTGCACGCCGGGGATGGCCTTCGCTTTGGCGTCGTCGACGCTCGTGAGCCTGCCACCGAACACCGGACAGGCGGCCACGGCGGCGTACTTCATGCCCGGGAGCCGTACGTCGATGCCGAACTGCGTCGTGCCGTCGACCTTGTCCGGCGTATCGAGCCGCCGCACGGGCGTACCGATCAGCTTGAAGTCCTTCGGATCTTTGAGCGGTACGTTGCCGGGTACCGGCAGGCGCGCCGCGCGGTCGACCAGCGCCCCGTAGCTCAAGCTGCGGCCGGTCGGTCCGTGGATCACCGCGCCGTTCGCGGCGCGACACGCGCCCGGCGGGACCTCCCAGGTTTCTGCCGCGGCGGAGACGAGCAGGCTGCGGGCGGTGGCGCCGGCGCGGCGCAACGGCTCCCAGTTCCCGCGCACCGACGTCGAGCCGCCCGTTTCCTGGACGCCGAACAGCGGCTCGGCGTATAACGCGTCGTCGGGAGGCGCGTGCTCCAGCCGGACCTGGCTCAGATCGACTTCCAGCTCCTCGGCGACGAGCATCGGCATCGAGGTGTAGGTCCCCTGCCCCATTTCCACTTTATGCATGATCAGCGTGACGCGGCCGTCGCGGTCGATGCGGATGAAGCCGTTAGGCATGAAGTCGCGCGCCGGGGACGCGCCGGGAGCCAAGGCGGCGTCGATTCGCGCGGGCAGGCTGAAACTGACGAGCAGGCCGCCGCCGACGGCGGCGCCTGCTCTCAGGAAGGTCCGGCGGGACAGGGTACGCACTGCTGTCGAAATTAACCCGCCGGACGGCTTCCTGCAGCAAGACGGCGCCGGCTCACATGTGGGACCGACGCAGCATCCAACGGGCCAGTGCGGCCGTTAGTTCGGGGCGTGCACCCGCGGACCGCCGTAGTCGCGGTTCCGGCCCAGGGTCGGGCCGGAGATGTCGAGACCACCGCGCGTGTTGTCGATCGCCGCGATGAACTGGCGAATCGAGCCGGGAAACGCCTCGGTGCGGCCGTTCTTGCCGAACGGGTCGGTGAACCAGAACGCCGGGCCCTGGGCGTTGTCGATCACGTTCTCGTTGATGTCGACGACGCGCTCCACACCGTCGAACACCGAGCGCGGGTCGTCGAAGGTCACTCCCAGGAT
>Ga0137371_10004959_pt1 | contig 10426 bp, 12 predicted proteins | sample SagtaG_7_FD_104919 | JGI IMG/M metagenome (GOLD analysis project Ga0137371, IMG submission 104919) | Vadose zone soil microbial communities from Sagehorn Ranch, Mendocino, California, USA - Sage1_R_40_16 metaG | ecosystem: Environmental > Terrestrial > Soil > Vadose zone | place: USA... | reverse complement strand
ATTTTTAAGTATATAATCATTACAACTAGACATGTTTAGAAGTCATATTACTCTAGATGGCAACCAGAATCAAACCATACACAAGAGCTCTCTCCTACTTTACAACAAAATTGCAGAACAGTACTGTGATTTTCAGATTCTAGAAAAAATCAAATCGTTAATACCAGAACACGTAACACAACTAAACGAAGATTGCAGAGGCAAGAACCGGTAGATGTAGCGAATGGTCAATGCTTTTTGGTGGCGTCATGAACGCATTAAAAATAGAGGCAAGGATTGTACATGATTTCCTTGATCACTGTTGGGACGAAGCTATGATTAATGGAAAATGGGTTCATATAGATTCGACCTTGGAATATCCAATCTCGCTAGATCATCCTCACTATTATGAGCAGAATTGGGGAAAAAAGTATGAGTATGTCTTGGCATTTTCTAAGCATGCGGTAGAAGACGTGACCCAAAGATACACACAGAATTGGGACGCAGTTATTAAGAGAAGAGAAGGGAAAAAATTATCCTTTTTCAGGGGACTTTTTCAAATATAAGTCTTGATTCCTATTTCTGACCTTGTTAATATTTTACTCTCCATCAAATCAGCCAATTCAGATAAACACCGGGTGGTTATTAGATAATACAAAATCCAATGTGATGACATGGATATGATACATCAAAAACAAAAATCTCGGTTACAACCAAAACTTAGCATCATATTTAAGCAACAAGTAAACCACATTCCTCAAACATTTGGCGCCTTCTCGGATGGTGGAGGAAAATATTGTGCTCTTGCAGCGCTTTCAAAGTACTTAGGCTACGATGTGGAAGCACACAAAATGATAAAGGAAGCTATATCATCTTCAGCAGATTTGATTCCGCTGACCGTAATAGAACGAATTGAAGGTTGTGTTACCAACAGACGTATTGAAGAATATCCACATTGTACCTGCAAAACGAAGAATTATTATCATTACAGTTTGACATCTCTGCTTATACATTTAAACGATTATCATCAAATGACATTTTCGGAAATAGGAAATTGGTTGGAAAACAAAGGACTGTGACAGACTGATTAGATCAAATATCTCTTTTTTCTAACTCCCCGGTTGTTTTTTGATTGTATTGTCATCTTTAAAATTCATGGGAAATTAGTTTGAGATGAGATTTATTTTATTTTATTTTATGCAGAATGCATATGCTTGACATCGATAACTATGTCTCTAAGTTTGTAATATGAAAGGGATAGAACCGACAGCGACTAATTTTTATATTGAGATGAGGGCTGATGACTTCACAAAATTACAAGAATCTGACCCCAAAATCTAATCACAACCCCACAGTTAGACAAATTATTCAAAAACGGATAATCAGTCAACCAATTTATCTAAGGAAGATATTGCAGATATTCAAACATTCTAACTAGGTGTTAGCGACATTAGAGAGCATAATCAAAGATCTGGCCTATTTCAAACATGAACCAAGGCGGCAGTTTTTACGGGTCATTTACAACATGACGATAGGTAAACGAAAGAAAGAATGGCTAGAGTCCTTCACACCTGTCTTGTACAAATGCCGATGTAAAGTATGAGAGGCTAGACAGCGAATCTGAAAAAAGGAAGAAAAAGCAACATCTTGCAATTATAGGACTTGGGGAAGATCTAATTAGTAGATAGGTAATGATCGAACTAATGCAGAATTCATATAAATGTGAGTGACAATTAGTATTTGGTATAGATGGCAAAAATGCAGAAGAAGAGTATGAATTCACCAGACGAAACGCGGACCTTTGATAAAGGAAAACTTGAGCTTACGAAAATTGGTGATACTAGTATAGGCAAAATGTATCTTGAACCAGGATGGAGCTGGGAAAAATGTATAAAGCCTATTGTTAAAACTCAAAGTTGCCAAGCTTCCCATACACAATTTGTAATATCGGGAAGAATCAGATTCAAGATGAATGATGGGAATGAAGAAGAATACGGGCCTGGCGACTTAGCCCATATACCACCCGGACATAAGTCATGGGTAGTAGGGAATGATCCATTTACAGGAATAGAATTTGGAACGATGGATCTGTTCCATTCAGTTTAGAAAGTGGCAAAATAAACAAGTCAGCTCCAACGGAAGTCCTAAAATTGTAACCACTTAGATAAAAAGAAGCAAGAAAAGAAGAAAACTATCAGATCTTGAATACAATCTTTCCTTTTAGATCGTATTTTAATTTTGGAATATCCATAGTTAAGTTGCTAACCACACATAACATCACCACTAATTTAAATACTATTTTTAATAGTGGGTAAACACTTACAAAATGACAAGGAGAAAAACGGATCCAAAGGTCACAATTATTGGAGTTCCCACCAATTCATCTGGAAACATTGATGGTGTTGCAAGAGGACCATCGGCAAATAACCACTATGCTGGATTTGGACCTGGAACTGCAAATTTATTTCGTAGCGACTCCAGTATTGCTGGTCCCAATAAATATTCTTTTTGTCAAATTTCTCATAAAAGAAACCTATTGCTAAGGTAGGTGTATTATGGCCAGTACAATGCTGCAGTTAAAACCAGAAATCGGTGCAGTTGCATTTGTAAGTATAGTGATACATTCATCCAAAGAAATGAACAAACTGTCATAAGCTAACACCATGTTATAATATAAAAAGATATTTTCAGCCTTTTTATATCAAAATAACAGGTCGAAATTATAAATAGCATATGGCCACAGTTAACTAACATGCCAGTAATACAAATTACAATAAGCGAAGGAAGATCTGTTGAACAGAAAAGAGAACTAGTTAAAGTATTAACGAGAGAGACAGCAAGGATTATGAAAACTCAAGTGGAAAAAGTAAGAATTCTAATTTATGAAGTTTCAAAAGAGAATTGGGGAAACGCTGGGATTTTAGGATTTGATATTAATAATGATGGAAAATGATGATCATCCATGAAATATAATCGGATTTTGTGTTCATTGAGGTGTTTCTAATTCTACCAATACTGGTAATCTGTTAGAATGCAGACAAATTGCGAATAAAAATCTCAGAAACCGTTTCCAATAATCTTCTGCTACTCGCCCATAGATTAGCTGGATAAATATACTTAATACATTTAAAGCGGAAGTAATGGTTCAATGATTAAGGATTTTGCAGGCGGAGGTTTCAAGATCCGCTGTTTTTATTGTAAGACGTCTAACATAGTTTATCCACAAGACCCGGAGTACAGTCATCCATTGCTGCAACCTTGCCTCCATAAAGATACTATTTTATCGACGTTCAAGTGCATAGCTTGTAGACAGTGGACAAAGTACTATTGGGATAAAAATCACAATTTAGATAACCTTGGATCACGATTGTAATATTGGCTTTTAATAGAGTTAATATTCAAAAATTATTGTTATAATGTCCAAAAGATAATCTTGATGGGTCTACTTTAGCAAACATCAGACTCTACAACTGTCACATCTTGATACCATTTTCTAATATTGCCCAGGCACTAACACACTTCATATATGAGAGCTAGTCACTGCAGATTATGCAAATTGAAAACCTCGGCTCGTTGAAAATCAACATCAGTAAAATCGATATCGCAATAATACTATCTACCTATTTTGTAATTGTAGACTTTCAAGATTTGTGTGTATAACATCACTATGGCTCCCAAATTTCTCATCAATTATAAATTAGACTTGAATGAATAGTTAAACTAAAGTTGAATGAATAGTTAAACTAAGTGCCAAATAGAGTTATGCCCAATTTTTTGGGGATACTCTAAAACATATATACTGAGTGGCTAACGCTACCTAATGAACCTTTAAGTTTCTGCCTACAAACCCCAGCTAATAAATCATAGTCCTATAGAGTAGAATAAACCATGTCCCCTTGTCGAGAATACCTAGCTATTAAGAGGTATGCTAAACGTAAATATTGCTCCTTTGCTCTCCGGATTATTTTCTGCCCAAATTTTGCCCCTGTGAGCTTCGATTATGCTTTTTGAAATGAATAATCCCAAACCCGTCCCTATTTCAGATTTTGAAGCAAATTTTGTGAATAATCTTGGTAATACTTCAGGGTGTATACCAGTACCAGTATCCTGTATCCTGACAAGAATCTCTTGGTTGTTATATTTTTTCTCTACTGCGAGAGTTATACTACCTTCTTTTGTAAATTTAATTGCATTACTCAGAAGATTCGAAATTACTTGATTAATCCTGCCTTTATCTGCTTCTATAAAGATATCTTCCTCGTGGGCCACTAATCGTAATTTTAGACCATGATCTTTATTTTCTTTAGCAATCTGATTGTTGGAGTCTGCCATGGCATTTAGTACTATCTCACTTAGATTGAATAATTCTATTTTTAGACCTAGTGATTTGCTTTCGATCTTTGTAATATCTAAAATATCTTCCGAAAGTCTTTGTAGTCTTTTTGCATTTCTGATTATAACATCAAGATACTCCTTTTCTTGTTTTCCATGTTTTGGTGTTGAGCGGAGAACATCAGCTAATCCAAGTATTGGTTGTATCGGAGTACGTAATTCATGAGCAGCTACATTGATAAATTCATCCTTCATTTTATCAGCTTCTTTTAGTTTTTGATACAATTCAGTTTGTTTCCAGAGATTTTCAAAAATAGATGCATATGATGAAGCAATAGATTTGCTATTGGAATATGTTGCAACTCCCCCTGCCTCATATGGATCTTCTAGGTCATCGTCCTTTAATTCCCATATCATTAATTCTGTCGTATCTACCACGAGAATCGTGATTCGAGTCTGTAGACTCTTGTCTGCTATCCTAACCTCCACTTGTGGCACTGCGGATTTTAATTCGTTTAATATCCGTTGACTTTGTTGGCTGTCAGGAATTAATATTCTTATTTTTGCCCCGTTCTGAATTACTTCTCTATATAGTTGTGATACGTCCATATTCATAGCAAGAGAAAAAGTCTTGGACGTGGCAAAGAATACCAGTACCTCCTTTACTGCCGATTTTATTAGGTCTAAGGAGCGACTTATAGATACTTTAGTGTCTGGAATGACCTCTATTCTACTTGGTTCAATCCCTTCCTCAATCTCTCCAATTTTCTGTTCAGCAGGAATTGCCCTATACCAAAAAATATCAAAGATATATTGGCCTTGGTCTACAACTTCCTTAACATTGCTATAAATAACTTGCGTCAGTGGTTTTGCTTCTTGAAGAACCGTCGTAGCCATATACTCTTTCATTTACTGCTATGCCACCTTTGATTCCATCTAAGTGTCGAAGCTCATCTACAATTTTTATTAGCTCTTTGCAATACTGGATATTATCCTTGGTAATTTCAGTAAAAGCTCTTATTTTACCTCCCCGTTTTCTGATATTCATATATCCATTCCTATATGCATCAACTTCAATAACTATGGAAGGGGCCTTACTATCAAAGCATATATCCATTTTTTTCTTTGCATTTTTCATAAACTGAACTCCTCTTCCAACAGCATTTTCAGCACCGTACAATACCTCAGTTCTTGCAACAGGTTTGTTCTCTTCAATTTCTTTAATTCTCTGTTCAGATGGTATTGCTTTACTCCATAGAGTTTCAAACATGTAGTGCTGCTGTTCAACAATTTCGTCTACATTACTATAGATAAGCTGCGATGCTATCTTTCTTTCTTCATCCAAAATTACAGGAGCAAGGTATTCTTCTTCGCTAATCATAAAATTGCCTTTGATTCCATCTAAGTGTCGAAGCTCATCTACAATTTTTATTAGCTCTTTGCAATAAGAGATGTTGTCATTTGTGATCTCAGTAAGATATCTTAATCTTACCCCTCTGCTTTTAGCATCGAGAAAAGCCTTCTTAATTTGTCCAATTCCGATGGCTAAGGGTGGTCGTGTATAGTTCATGCAAGTATCAATTCTTCTTTTTGTACTAGAGAAAAATCGCACCTCGGCGTCTACTACATCCTCGATTCCATGCAATACTTCTGTCCTTTTTGCTCGACCAGCCGTAAGAATAGGCACTTGTACAAAAATTCAAAACGCAACTATATAAGTACTCTATCTATCTAGAAGTTCTAAAAAACGTCAATAAATGATATTGTGTGATTTATTTAGACAAAGAATTCGTATATCTGGTAGTGAGTGTAGTGTAACCGACATATACTACAACCCTGACTAAGTGCTGTTCTAGCAGCTGTTCTGCCAGCCCTTCACCTAATTTATGCGATATAGGCAATAAGATCATAAATAAAGGTTCAATTGAAAATGGTTGTCGTGTTAGTCAAATTTTCAGTCCTAATTGTTAGGCTAAATTAATACCAACATAACCTCTGAATCTCGAAGAAAATTGTGTAAGTGACACTCCCGTTCATGATTCTCGCAAACCGTGCACAAGAAGTGATCACATAATGGCCATTTCTATTATGTTTGTAGAAAAAAGGAATTCTTGAATATTAGATGTCAACAGCGTAAAGAAAAATTAAGAACTCGCCAATACCTCGCCGATCGCAAGTAAAGGATATTCATTACCTTACAATGGGAGTACTCTAACTGGTCTTCTTCAGAACCGCATTAATCTCCCCATAATTAGGTTCGACAGTCGGGTCATCTGAGATCCACCTGTAAGTTATGATGCCATTCTCATCAAGGATGAAAATCGACCGTTTAGCAGCATTATATCCTTCCAATGGGCCCAAATTTTTCATCACTACCCCATACTTGTTTATAGTCTCGCGCCTGTAATCACTCAAAACGTCGAAGTTAAGGTGACGATTTATCGTAAATATCTTGTTAGCAAATGGACCATCAACAGAGATACCTACGACTTGAGAACCACTCTGTTGTAGGTCTGTCATTGAATCCCTAAAACTGCACATTTCTGCTGTGCAAGTTGGAGACTCAGCAGCAGGAAAAAAAGCAAGGACCGTTTTCTTTCCTCGGTAGTCACTCAATCTGTGCATCTTCATGTTAATATCAGGTAGTTGAAAGTCAGGAGCTTTGTCGCCTATTTCTGGCACCCAATTATTTGTTTTAGACATAAGTGGTCAAATTCTCTAGATCGAGATAATAATGTTTTCGTTAAACAAGGGGATCTGCTGTATTGCTCTTCCTAATGGCACTATCGAGTGAAGGACAACCTAACATAATTCTCATACTATTGGTTGATCAAAGAAATTGAATGATGGTGCTAGTACAAGCGAAAAATTTCCTTCTTCAAGAAATCCGTAGTTTAAAGAGAAAAGAGCATCAGGGTTGGATATTTGTAAACCTCTAGTACTCCCCATCAGTATCTTTATGGCATCAGTTTTAGATGCCTCATGCTCACGTATTGCTAATAGAAGCCGTAAACGCGCATCAATAATTGAAAAATAATAAATGTTACGCAGTTAGTGATGAAGGTAGCTGGAATAAGAGGTTAGTGACACATTAGCCAATCATCCATAGTTCCTTCAACTTGTTTGCAGAATCTTTTGCATCTTGTTTGCCTGTAAATACTTCCAAAGTAATTGTTCTATTGTAATTAATGTTTTTTAATTCCTTAACCACTCTCTTATGATCAATTAATCCTTCTCCAATTGGCAAATGTTCATCATATACACCATTGTTGTCATGCCAATGAATATGGACAATTTTTTCCCTAAATGTTCTGATGTAGTCAATAATTGCTTGCATGCCGCCCGATGTAAAAGCATGAGGTATATCCAGATGAACATTTAGCCCTTGAACATTGTCTATAATGTATTTAAATTCATCAAGCTTATGAATTCCGCTCGAGGAGTTGGGACATTCTCTAACATTATTTGTACACCCAATCTTTTCGAATGCGAAATGATTTCACGCAAACTTTTTATCCAGTTATCTAAGATCATTTTCCTTCTTTCGCCAAAGAACATTCCCTTAGCGCTACTATGAAAGTTTATGAGATATATCCCAAGTGCCTTGGCTAGCTTTGTTTCTTCTATGGCTTCAGAGATCCACGCCTGCCGGATTCGTTCGTAGTCAGAGCCCAAATCTATCCAATGGGCAGTATGACCAACAGGTCTATCATCAAATTTCAGAAGCAATTTCATGATCTCATTCATATTATCCACTATTATGCATGGATTTCCTTCTGGACCTTCTATTCCTACTTCTACATAGTCAAAATTCAATCTGTGGATCTTTTTTATTTCATTTATTATATTGATTGAAGGATTAGTTAATAAGCCAAATTTTGGAACTTTATGTTTCTGCTGTTGCATAAATAATACAAAATGATAGATATGTATAATTTATGTCTCATGGTAATCAACAGACAGACGTTTGATCTGTATTATCAGAGTATGAAATACAGAAGTCCAGCTCATTCTAAGGAGCTCATCGTCGTCCTATTCCCGCTAACTGCTTTTGTCTCTTCACGCATCAGTTTTAGGATCAAGATGTCCTCTTATTTCGCCGGCATTTTCCACTTCGACGTATGGATGCTTATGTTTGTGAAAGATACTGCTGATGCTACTAATGTTGTTAGTCGAGTTGGTAAGACTACCTGTTGAATTGCTCGTATTGAGTTTGCCATGATGATGTGTGTTGGTCTTTGCAGCGAGAGTGGTTGATATCAGGAGTGTTGATATTGTCATTGCTAGTGCCAAAATGGCGATTATAGACAATGTTCTCGTCGTTATTTGCATTCTGGCGTCGTAGTGAACACATACTTTATACGAAGTCTAACTCATCATAACTAAGTTTATGAGAATTTTATCTTATCTACGTTGAGTTTGATTCTAATTTCATGTCTTAGTATTTATTATGAAATACAGAAGTAGCAACTATTGCATTCTATTAAATTAGTACTCTGCTCATAACCCAACACAGCTATGAGCGCTCCTTCTCAGCACTTGGTCTCTAAAAAATGAGGGGATCTTGTTAAGGCAGAATAGATTGTTCTTGTGTAGCATTCTGTGATAATGTTGGTCGTGTTCCCAATATCATATTCAAATTCATTATCTGGCCATGTCTATTTACAGTCAGCCCTACGTTATCTCCAACAGACTTGTGTACATCAACGTAATTAATGAGATCATCTATACTCCTCAAAGAATGTCCGTCAATTCCTATTATAATGTCTCCCAACTTTTGGGTATTCGAAAAGTCATTTTGCGTTACTCCCTGTACGCCTGCTTTTTCTGCAGGACTACCAGCTTGAGCTGAACCAACAATTATTCCCTTGTAATTTCGTGGTAAACCGGCACTCTGCGCTACATCTGGAGTTATAGCACGACCAGATATTCCTAGCCAGGGGTGATTGTAAGTTCCAGTTTGAATTATTGTTGAAACCTCTTTGATAAGTACATCTGATGGAACCGCAAATCCTATACCGGAAAACTGTCCTGTAGCAGAATTAATGGCTGTATTTATTCCTATAACTTGCCCTTGCATATCCAACAAGGGTCCACCAGAATTACCAGGATTAATTGGAGCATCAGTCTGAATTCCACTTGGTATAGAGAATCCTGTATCAGGGTTTGGCAATAGACGTCCTACTTGGCTAACAATCCCTGTTGTCATTGTATCACTAAGTCCAAATGGATTGCCAATAGCTATCACTGGTTGTCCGACTTGTAGGGAAGAAGAGTTTACAATTGCAAGAGGAACAAGACTTTCAGGTGAGAAATTATCTGTGATTTGTAATACTGCAATATCACTGGAAGGATCTTTTCCTATTACCTTTGCTCTATAGGTATTTCCATCAACAAATGTTACATCTGCTGTATTTGCTCCATCAATTACGTGATTATTGGTGATAATGTGTCCTTGTTTATCGTATACAAATCCTGATCCTAAACGTGTTGATTGGGCTCCCAGCGGATTGCCATTTATTATTATTTGCATATTAGAGTTTGATACTCGGCTTGTAATCTGGACTACCGAATTCTCTACCTGCTTAAAGATTTGTGTAAGAGATGATGGAGGTGTTGCTAAAGCTATATTTCGTGTTGAATTCTGGCTGGCGGGGTCTTGCGCAACAGGTAAATATTGATAATCTTGTCCATTTTTTCCACCTTGAAATACAAAAATACTTGATGGCACCCCTTGTCCTAAAGCATGTCTGCTGCCGCCGTCAATCGCCGTTTGAATAAAAAACATAGCTGTAAAGACTGCAGCTATTGAGAGATATAGTTCCCTTTTATTGCTTACCATAAATGCCTAGAATATTGACACAGAGGTATTTATATGTTGACAGAAATGACAACAAATAAAGCAATTAATCGTAAGTTGCGTTAAGATAGATTTATTTCTGATTCAGAAATATCCCTGTTTGTATCCTGACAAATCGTCTCTTTAGTGGGACGTAATTGAGACATATCCAAAACAAATCTTTCCAGCAAAGCAACCGCTTCAAAGTCGGTATTTAACTTGTACATGTTAGTTTTGCCTATCCTTCTATTGTTGAATATCAACTGGTTTCTTTCT
>Ga0137371_10004955_pt1 | contig 10429 bp, 13 predicted proteins | sample SagtaG_7_FD_104919 | JGI IMG/M metagenome (GOLD analysis project Ga0137371, IMG submission 104919) | Vadose zone soil microbial communities from Sagehorn Ranch, Mendocino, California, USA - Sage1_R_40_16 metaG | ecosystem: Environmental > Terrestrial > Soil > Vadose zone | place: USA... | reverse complement strand
GGCGCGGACAGTTCTGCGCCCGAGCGCCTGGGAAGGAGCATCGACGATGCGCGTCGAGATGCGACCGGCGATCCCCTCGGCCTTGCCGCACGTCTCACGTGCGCGTCGTGAGCGCCTGCTGCGGCGGCTTGCCGCCGCTGTGACGGTGCTCGCGGCGACGGTCGCCGTTCTGGGGGCGGCCATGACCGCCGTGGTGTTGGGAATCACCTGATCCCGCGCCGATGTGAAGGCGGACCGCTAGCCGGTCGCGTCACAGAGCCGATCATGACCCGGCGTTGCCACCGGGACCGGGGAGGCAGCGCGGGTGCCGCTTGACCCAAGGTCACGCTCCGCCCACCATCGGACCGATAACGACGGCGCGGGATCGGCGGATGGGGCTCAAGCTCATCATCGGCAACAAAAACTACTCCTCATGGTCGCTGCGCCCGTGGATCGCCATGAAGGTGGCGGGCATCGCTTTCGACGAAGAGGTGATCTCGCTCAGCGCGACGGATTTCAAGGCACGCCTGAGCAAGGTCTCGGGCACCGGAAAGGTGCCGGCACTCCTCGACGGCGACGTGCACGTCTGGGAATCGCTGGCGATCCTCGAATATGTCGCCGAGAAATATCCGCATGCGCGGCTGTGGCCCGCTGACCCGGCACCGCGCGCGCTTGCGCGCGCGATCGCGGCCGAGATGCATGCGGGCTTCGCTCCGCTGCGCCGGCACTTGCCAATGAACATGTGGCGGCCGGTCATTCCGCGGCAACTCACTCCCGAGGTCAAAGCCAATGTCCGCCGCATCGAGGAGATGTGGATCGACTGTCGCACGCGTTACGGCGCGGGCGGCGCCTTTCTGTTCGGGGGCTTCGGCGCCGCAGACGCAATGTACGCGCCGATAGTCTCCCGCTTCCATACCTATGCCGTGGAGGTCGGTGAGGCGGCTCGCGCGTATATGGCCGCGGTGATGGCACTGCCGGCCTGGGGCGAATGGCGCGCGGCGGCGCTCGCGGAACCCTGGGTGCTGCCGGAAGACGAGGTGGACTGGCCGCAGGTCGTGCGAGTATGAGCGTTCGCGCCTGCGACATTGCGCCAAAAAAATGCCGAGGAAGTGTATTGATTCCGGCGCGGGGACGAAACAAAAACACGCCCATCCTGTAGCACCCCTCATTCGTTTCGGTGCCGCCGGGGAGGGTCATCTCAACAGCGGGCCTACCTGCCTTACCGCCTGGAGTTGTCAACATGCGATATCGTCTTATCGCTCTATTTTCGGCTGTGCTTTCGGTCGCCTTCTGCACTGCAGCATTGGCGGAAGAGGCCAAGAGCGACGTCAAAGGGCTATTCCTTCTTACCGATTATCCTGCGGTCACCCTGCGGCCGGGAACCACCTCGTCCATCAATCTCAAGCTGCAGAACTACGGGCTTCCGCCGGAGCGGCTGGCGCTTGCGGTCGACGGCGTTCCGTCGGGTTGGACGGCAACCCTGATCGGCGGCGGCCAGCCGGTGGCCGCGGCGCTGGCGGCAACCAATGCCAGCGTGCCGCTCGAACTGCGCCTCGACGTCCCCAAGGATGCCCCGATCGGAACCACCAACCTGACCGTGGCCGCGCGCGGCGCGACCAGCAACGCAACGCTTCCCATCGAGGTGAGGCTCGCGACCGATTTGCCCGCCAAGCTCACGCTCAACCCGCAACTTCCCGAGCTGCGCGGCACGTCAAAGTCGAGCTTCGAGTTCCAGCTCGCCCTCAAGAATGACAGTCCCAAGAAAGTGCTCGTGAGCCTGTCCGCGCAGGCGCCGCAGAACTTCGACGCCACCTATACCGAGCAATATGGCAGCCAGGAACTTAATGCGCTTCCGCTCGATCCCGGCCAGTCGAAGGACGTCAAGCTCAAGGTGCGCCCGCCGAACACCATCGCAGCCGGGAAATACAAGGTGACGGCCAAAGTATCGGCGGATGACGCCACCGCAACTTCCGATCTCGTTCTCGACATCGCCGGTCAGCCGAAGATCGATATCGCCGGTCGCGAAGGCGTTCTCAGCGCCAAGGCTTCCGCCGGCCAGGAGACAACGATCCCGGTGATCCTCACCAACTCCGGCACCGCACCGGCCGAGCAGATCGAGCTCTCGGGCACCGCGCCGACGGGCTGGAAAGTCAGCTTCGAGCCGAAGACGGTCGAGCGCATCGCCCCGAATGAAAACAAGGAGGTGCAGGCGCTCGTCACGCCGGCTGCCAAGGCCGTGGCCGGCGACTACGTCACCAGCGTGCGCGCAAGCGCGCGCGGGGAGTCGGCATCCCAGTCCTTCCGCGTTGCGGTCACGACCTCCACGATATGGGGCATCGTGGGGATCGCGCTCATCGGCGGAGCGCTCCTGGTCATGATCGGCGCGGTGGTATGGTTCGGACGCCGATGAGCGCCAACGTCATCGAGGCGAAAAATCTCACCAAGCGCTACAACGGCGTAGCCGTCGTCAAGGGTATTTCGTTTTCCGTGGCGCGGGGGGAGATCTTCGGGCTGCTCGGTCCGAATGGTGCCGGCAAGACCACGACTATTCTAATGCTGCTGGGGCTGAGCGATATTTCCGACGGGCAGGCGCGTGTGCTCGACCACGATCCGGTGCGTGAGCCGCTGGCGGTGAAACGCCAGGTCGGTTACCTGCCCGACCAGATCGGCTTCTACGACAATCTCACCGCCGCGGAGAACTTGCGTTATACGGCGCGGCTGATGGGGTTGGAGCGCGCCGAGCGCGAGCAGCGAATCAAATCTTCACTTGCGCATGTGGGTCTCGCAGACGTTGCGAACAACCGGGTCGCCACCTTCTCGCGCGGAATGCGCCAGCGGCTTGGCCTCGCCGAAATTCTCATGAAAGAGGCGCAGATCGCGATACTCGACGAGCCAACCTCAGGGCTCGATCCGCAGGCGACCGCCGAGTTGCTCAATATCATCCGTGATCTCAAGAACCAGGGCGTCAGCGTTCTGTTGTCCTCGCACCTGCTCGAGCGGGTGCAGAGCGTTTGCGATCGCGTCGCCCTGTTCAGTCAGGGCAACATCGCGCTCATCGGCACGGTACCGGAGCTGGGACGTCAGGTCTTGGGCGGCGGCTTCCGCGTCGAGGTCGAAGCCGAAGGCCAGGATCTTGTGCAACGCATCGCCGCAATCCCCGGGGTACAACGGGTCGAGCCGGCAGGAGCGAACCGGTTCCTACTCCTGGCCGATCACGACGTTCGGCCGGAAGCCGCGGCGGCCGTCGTCGGAGCCGGCGGGCGGCTGCTGCGCCTGTCGGTCGAGGAGCCGAGCCTCGAGGCGATCTACACGCGCTACTTCCAGACCCACGAAGGAGAGCTGCATGCGGCGTGAAGGCTCGGCTCTGCACGGCTTCGGGGTGGTGACGCTGAAGGAGATCGCCGACCATTTCACCAGCATCCTCGTCGTGGTGCTGGTCGTGCTGGTGGTGGCGACCGCGATCGCGGTGGTGCGCGGCGCCATCGATCAGATCAAGGAAATCACGGCGGAAGATCCGTTCCTGTTCCTGCGGTTGTTCACCCGCGGCGGGCCATTGCCGCTGGTGGCGCTGCTGTCGTTTTTGGTGCCGCTGATGGCGATCGGGCTCGGCTTCGACGCCGTCAATGGCGAGCACAACCGGCGCACGCTCTCGCGCATCCTGGCGCAGCCGATCTATCGCGACGCGCTGTTGTTCGGGAAATTCGCCGCCGGGCTGTTCACCTTGGCGGTGAGCCTCATTGTGCTCTGGCTGCTGGTGATCGGGCTCGGCCTGCTCGGGCTCGGAGTTCCTCCCAATGCCGAGGAGATGGCGCGCGCGCTCGTCCTATTGGTGGTGACGATCGTTTATGCCGGCTTCTGGTTCGCGCTCGCGCTGCTGTGCTCGGTGGTGTTTCGGTCGGCGGCAACGGCCGCCCTGGTCGCGCTCGGGCTGTGGCTGTTCCTCACTATCCTGTGGCCGCTATTCTCGCCGGCTCTGGCCGACGGGCTCACGACCGCAGGCGATATCTTGGGCGTTCTCGATACGCGGCAAGCTTTCGCACGGCTCTCTCCCAGCGTGCTGTTCAACGAGATCGTTGCCGTGGTGCTCGATCCTTCCGTGCGCTCGACCCAGCAATCGATGCTTGCCGCGCTCGGACTGGCCCTGATCGAACGCGGCGCCATTCCGGACGCGCCGATTCCGCTGTTGCAAAGCGTGCTGATCGTGTGGCCGCAGATCGTCGGCCTCGTAGCCGGCTCGATCCTGCTTTTTGTGATCGCGTATGTCGTGTTTCAGCGGCAGGAAGTGCGGGCCTGAAGCGGCTCAGGTTTTTGTCACGCGGCGATCTGGGCCGCCCGTCGCCCTCACGGTGGCGCGCCGTCAGCCCGCAATCCTTTTCCAGCTTTCACGCGCATACGTGGTCACACTGTCCCAATTTTTGGCGACCACGTCCCAGTTCACCATGACGGGCTTGGCGCTGCCGGCCGCAACCGTGTCGGCGACATAGGCGCCGCCGACCGTCAGCGCGCAGCCGATGATGATCCCGAGGATCAACCGCATTCGCATCTCCCGCCCGCTGCCTTAGGCCTAAGGGGTGAAGGCGGCGCCATTGTGTTTCCGACCCTTTTGCTCCCGCACATGGCCTTGGGAGTAGGGCCGTTCTGACCCCGCAGCCTCGCGCGCTGGAGGTCTCGGCGCCCCGCCGGATCGCCCGAGGGCCGAATGCAACCGATCGGCCTCCATGCGGCAGCATGCCCGCCATGACCGTAACGTGAAACCGGGTGAATCCAATTCAATAACGGCATATAAGTAATTGATATAATTTGGTAATCAATTGCGAGGCTCGAATGAAACCGATTCCGAACGAAAAACGGAATTTTCGAGGCAATCGGCGATTTCGCTGCTATATTGACGCCGATCGGGGGAACCACCGCTCGAAAAGAGCAAATCCGCGTCGTTCGAGTTCAGGAGAACTGCGTTGCAAGAACACAAGTTTCAGATCGGCCAGACCGTCTACTTCACGTCACGTCCGATTGGACACATGGCCCGCAACAGTACCTATCAAGTGGTAAAGTTGCTCCCCTCCGACGGCTCCGATTACCAGTACCGCATCAAGAACCCCAGTGAGGCGTTCGAGCGCGTCGCGAGGGAAAGCCAGCTCGAATTTTCGCGCTGAGCCGGCCCGACGTTTTCGGCCGGAACGCATTCGGCAAATAGCTGCGCTCTTGCGCACGCGATAAAGCGCGCGCACGCAAATTTGCTTGTAGCCGCTCGCAAGTTCCGGGCGGGATGGTAAGCGTTACCCCCCTGAGCCATACTGTCCCCCGGAGTCGTGGCTTATGCTCAATCGCCTCGGGGAATGGGCGACAGCCCTCGATTTGACCGGCATTGTGGCGCTGCCGGTATGGGCGCTCGCCGGCTTCGCGGCGTGTGTGGTGCTTGTCTGCGCGCTCAGCCTCGTTCGCGCCGACGGCAGAGGCGTGCTGGCGGTCGTCGTTCTGCTGATCATCGTCTTGACCGGGTGGTGGGCGCGCGATCATTTTGCCCACCGCGATCTTGCCGCCGAATTGCGCGCGCTGGATACGCGCGCCTTTGACCTGGCGACGCGCGCCTTCGCGCCGGGGTCGGCGCTGGGATGTCTCGACGCGAACGCCGGCGAGACGGTGCAGGCCGCGTGTGAAAGGGGGCTTTTCGCCAGCCCGGAAGCAACCGCCGCAGCCGTGTCCTATGTTGCCGCGCAGCTCAGCCTATTGGCCTCCGCCAGCGAGCTTGGACGCCGCCACAGCGGAGCAAACTCGGGGGCCGCCATGCTGCGTCGTGCGCTCGAAGCCGACCGTTTCGGCATCGTGGCGCATGTGCTCGCGATTCGCGATGGTTGCACGCCGGGCCGATGCAGTGCCTTCGCCTGGCTGCGCGATTCCAGTCGGATCAATGCCAACTTGGCGGAGCGGCCGTTCGAAGCTCGGGTCAAGACTTATTCCGCGAATTGGCCGAGCGCCGGTGTCCGCGGAATGGTGAGCAGCGCGCCTTCCCCACCGCCCGGCGCGGCAGCGAAACTGCCCAACAATCTCTACTTCCCATCGGCGTCCTCCATCCCGCCGGTCAATATCATGACAGCCGAGCCGCCAGCTGCGCAGCGGCAGCCTCAGGACAGGGCCGGAACGACTGAGTCCGCGCCGCCGGCACCGCCGCGCCGACCACCGCAGGCGGATTCGCAGACACGTCAGCCGCCGAGCACCGCTCCCGCGCGCTCGGCCCCGATGCCGCTTGCTCCCCCGCAATAAGCCAACCCATCTTCTGAGGATAAGCGCGGTGCGTGCATGGAAAGGCCGGCCCGCCCCGCTATCATCTCGTCACACTTTGGCTCGGGAATATCCATCGTGGCTCTGCATCTCATCAAGCTTTGCGTCGGCTGCGACTCCGTCCAGGATCTCGAGGATTGGATCCGGGAGAAGCTTAAGGAGCGCAGGAAACGCGGACTCTCGAGCGAGCACATGCACAGGACGCGTATGGCGCCCAAGCGCGCGGACGAGCTGCGCGACGGCGGCTCGCTCTATTGGGTGATCCGCGGTGAGATCATGTGCCGCCAGCGCATCCTCGACGTTCGCCCATTCGTCGACAAGGAGGGAGTGGGCCGTTGCCATCTGGTCCTGGAGCCGAAGCTTGTCCTGGTCGAGCCGCGCCCGTGGCGCGCGTTCCAGGGCTGGCGCTATCTGATGGTCAAGGACGCCCCGCGCGACCTCGACCGCGTGGCGCCGGGCGCCAAGAACATGCCGGAGGCGCTGCGTCGCGAGTTGAGAGAGCTCGGCCTGTTGTGAGCGGGTGCCGGACGCCGGCGACAATCGTCGTCAGACACGAAGAGAGCTCAAATGCTGGGCGCCATCCTGGCCATCCTGTCGGCGGTAACTTTTGCCTTCAACAATGCCGCCGTCCGGCGTGGCGTGCTAACGGGTACGCCCGGCCAGGCCATGGCCATCACCGTGCCGATCGGGGTTGCATGTTTTCTGCTGGTTGCCATCGCAACGGGTGAAATCGCTCGGCTCGCGCAATTCCCGCCCGCGGCTGCCGCCTGGATGGCAGGCGTCGGGCTTTTGCATTTCCTGCTCGGCCGATATTGCAACTACCGCGCCAATCAGGCCGCTGGCATGAACCTGACCGCGCCGGTGATCCAGCTGCAGGTCATCGTCACGCTCGTCCTTGCCGTCCTCATTCTGCACGAGCCCTGCACCGTCCTGCAGATGATCGGTGGCTTGCTTATCCTGGGCGGCTCGCTCATCACCCAGCGACAACCCGCTCGTTCACCCGTTGCGGTCGGAGCATCCAGCGCCGGGCTGAACGGTTCGGTGTCGGCGGATGGCCTCTATGCGCCCGTGTTCGCGCCGCGCCGCGTTGCGGGTTATCTGTTTGCCTCGCTCGCCGCGCTTGCCTACGGCACCACCCCCATCATGGCGCGTTCGGCGCTGGAACATACGGCACCCGCAACCGGCATCTTGGGTGGCTTGATCGCCTATGGCGCAGCGACGGCTGTGCTCGCCCTCGCTCTTGTCTGGTCGCCTGTGCGGCAGAACGTGATTGCGCTCAAGCGCGAGAACGTCCTGTGGTTCGTCAATTCGGGCGTGTTCGTAGCCGTCGCGCAAGGCTTGTTCTACGCGGCCGTCGCGGTCGCACCCATCATGGTGGTCATGCCGCTGATGCAATTGTCGCTGGTGTTTCGGCTGAGTTTTTCGAAATGGGTCAATCCCGACCACGAGGTGTTCGGACCTCTGGTCACCGCAGGCGCCGTAATTTCGATCGTCGGCGCTTGCCTGGTCTCCGTCGAGACCAACGTCATCCTCGATACGCTGACCGCGCCGGAGGCGCTCGCCCGCGTGCTGCGCTGGCGCGTTTGATCAAACCGCGATGTTGTCGATTAGTCGCGTTTTGCCGATGCGCGCGGCAACCAGGAGCCGGATCGGACCGTCCTTGACCGAGCCGATCGGCTCGAGCGTGTCGGCGTGGCGCGCTTCGAGATAGTCGAGCACGAAGCCCGCGCGCTCGATGGCGGCGCCCCCCTCGTCGAGGACGCGCGCCGGAAGCTCTCCGCGCGCGATCCTGCCGGCGCAATCCTTGAGCACCCGGTATAGCGTGGGCGCGGCCGCGCGCTGGCTCGCCGAGAGATAGTTGTTGCGCGACGACAAGGCGAGGCCGTCCTGCTCGCGCACCGTCGCAACCGCGACGATTTTCACCGGCAGATCGAGGTCCTGCGCCAGCCGCGTCACCACCTTGAGCTGTTGGTAATCCTTCTCGCCGAACATCGCAAAGTCGGGCGCGCATTGGACCAGGAGCTTTGCAACCACCGTGGCCACGCCGGAAAAGAAATGCGGACGAAACTTGTCCTCGAGGCCGACGGTTGCGGCTCCCTCCGGCACGATGCGCGTGGCAAAGCCGGGAGGATACATCTGCGCCACAGCAGGCGCCCAAACGAGGTCGACTGCCATGTCGGCAAGCGCAGCCAGATCGGCCTCGAAGCTTCGCGGGTAGCTGGCAAGATCCTCGCTCGGCGCAAACTGCGCGGGGTTGACGAAGATCGAGGCGATCACCCGTCGTGCGCGCCGCCGTGCCGCGCGCACAAGGGCGAAGTGACCGCCATGGAGCGCGCCCATGGTGGGCACCAGCGCGACGCGCTCGCCCGCCGCCCGCCAGCGGTTGACGGCGCGGCGCAGTGCCGACACCGTGCGCACGACTCGAATCGCCATGGGGCAGGGTTCGTTTGATTGGAGACCGGGGCGGGCAAGTTACCAAAGCCGCGGGTCGGAGGCCACGTGGCGTCTCATCTGCAGTGCGCCTCGATGCGGCGGGGCATTGCACCGCAGCCCGGATATGGCCACCTTAATGAGCGGTTCGCTGCTTATCAAAAGCGCGTGCTGGCATGGCCAATGATCGTCACGACCGAGGACCGACGGATCGCGGCCGCGCGCCGGCGGCAACGGCCACGCGCGCGGAAATCGACGCTTTTCTGGCTCGGGTGAAGGGGCTTGCGCCGACTGGCGAAGCCGGCCGGCGGGGCCGCCTCATCTTTGCACTCGATGCGACGATGAGTCGCCAGCCGCTGTGGGACACGGCCTGTCAGTTGCAGGCCGACATGTTCCGCGAGGCGGCGGCGATCGGCGGGCTCGACGTGCAACTGGTCTACTACCGCGGCCTCAGCGAATGCCGCGCGTCGCATTGGGTGTCGCAGGCCGAGCGGCTCGGCACGCTCATGGAGCGAATCGAATGCCGCGGCGGTCACACGCAGATCGGCAAGGTCATCGCCCATGCCAAACGTGAGACGCAAGCCGCCAAGGTGCAGGCGCTCGTTTTCGTCGGCGATGCCATGGAAGAGAAGCTCGATGACCTTTGTCATGCGGCTGGCGCGCTCGGGCTGCTCGGAGTCCCTGCCTTCATGTTCCAGGAAGGCTTCGATCCGATCACCGAGCAGGCGTTTCGCGAGATTGCGCGCCTGACGCGCGGAGCCTATTGCCGCTTCGATCCCGGCGCGGCTCATCAACTCGCCGAGCTGTTGCGCGCGGCGGCCGCCTATGCCGCAGGCGGACTGCGCGCGCTCGCCGACCTCTCGGCGCGACGCCAGGGCGGCGCCATCAAGTTGCTCGAGCAGATGAGACCGTAATGGCCACGATCCTTTTCGGTCTGGTGGTGCTGGCGCTGGTGCTGTGGGCGTTCAATGCCTTCACGAAGATCAATCCGCAGACCGCCGCGGTAGTTCTGAAAACTGGAGGCGGGCTGGGCGCGCTGGCGGTTGCCGGCGTGCTCGGCGTGCGCGGGCGGCTCGACATCGCAATCCCACTCGGCCTTACCGGCCTTGGCTTGCTCGGCTGGCTGCCGTGGAGCATCCCCGGGCTTACCGCGCGCACGCAGAAGAGCGTCGGCCAGGTCTCGCGCGTGCGCTCGGCCTTCGTCGAGATGGAGCTCGATCACGATACCGGCGCGATGCGTGGGCGCATTCTCGCCGGGCGGCATGAAGGCGCGGTGCTGGATGCGCTCGACGTCGCAACGCTGACCGGCTTGCTGGCCGAGATCGACGAGGAAAGCCGCGCGCTACTGATGGCGTATCTCGACCGCCGGGAGCCCCGCTGGCGTGAACACGCGCAAGCTGACGCGGCAATGGGGACGGACCGTCGCGCGTGGAGCGGCGGCAAAATGACGGAGGAGGAGGCCTATCAGATCCTTGGCGTGCAGCCGGGGGCGAGCGCGGAGGATATCGGGCGCGCCCACCGTACGCTCATGAAGAAACTGCATCCCGACCAAGGGGGGTCGACGTATCTCGCGGCCCGCGTGAACGAAGCCAAGGACGTGCTTTTGCGCCGCCATCGCTGAACTCCTTTACCCGCGACATCTGGCGGCTCCTGTGCGACGCGGCATCCCGGTTTCGACGTCAGTTCTTGATCGTTACGCACTCGACGTCGTTTTTCTTGAGATATTTGCAGGCGGCTTCCG
>Ga0137371_10004937_pt1 | contig 10443 bp, 8 predicted proteins | sample SagtaG_7_FD_104919 | JGI IMG/M metagenome (GOLD analysis project Ga0137371, IMG submission 104919) | Vadose zone soil microbial communities from Sagehorn Ranch, Mendocino, California, USA - Sage1_R_40_16 metaG | ecosystem: Environmental > Terrestrial > Soil > Vadose zone | place: USA: California... | reverse complement strand
GGCTAGCGGGCCGGCTCGACGGTGTAGCCGCGGCGCTTCAGGTCGGCGACGACCTCGTCGGAGTGGATCGGGTTGCGGGTCTCCAGGGTGAGCCGGACCTCGACCTGCTCCATGTCGAGGGCCATCCCGGAGCGGTGGTGTTCGACCTCGAGGACGTTCAGGCCGAGCCGCGCCACGTCGGCGGTGAGGCCGGCCAGGGCGCCCGGCCGGTCGTCCAGGATCACCCGGAGCACCACGTAGCGGCCGGCCGCGGAGAGGCCGTGGTCGATGACCTTGATGAGCAGCAGCGGGTCCACGTTGCCGCCGGACAGGATCGCCGCGACCGGGCCGGAGCCCGGCACCTTGCCGGCGATGATGGCGGCCAGCGTGGCCGCCCCGGCGGGCTCGACCACGGCTTTGGCCCGCTCCAGGAGCAGCAGCAGCGCCTGGCTGATCTCCTCTTCCGTCACGGTCACCAGCTCGTGCACGTAGGCGCGGACGTGCGCGAGCGTGAGCGGCGAGGGCGACTTGAGCGCGACGCCGTCCGCCATGGTGGCGATGCGGTCCAGCCGCACACAGTCGCCGGCCTGGAGCGAGGCGCTCATGCACGCAGCGCCGGCGGGCTCCACGCCGATCACGCGGACATCGGGTCGGAGCGAGGCGAGGGTCGCGGCGATGCCCGAGATGAGCCCGCCGCCGCCGACCGACACCACCACGGTCTCGACTTCGGGCGCCTCCTCGATGAGCTCCAGGGCGATGGTCCCCTGCCCGGCGATGATCAGCGGATCGTCGAACGGCGGCACGAACACGGCGCCAGTCTCCTCTGCGAAGCGCTTGGCCGCCACGATCGAGTCGTCGACGTTCTCACCGCCGAGCCGCACGGTGGCGCCGTAGGCAGCGGTGGCGTCGACCTTCGGCAACGGGGCGCTGGCCGGCATGAAGATGGTGGCTTCGTGCCCGGTCAGTGTGGCCGCCAGGGCCACGCCCTGCGCGTGGTTTCCCGCCGAGGCGGCCACCACCCGGGCCCCTGGCTCCAGGCGCGAGATGCGGTTGTAGGCGCCGCGGATCTTGAAGGAGCCGGTCCGCTGCAGGTGCTCGGGCTTGAGCAGGATCGGCCGGCCGGCCAGCCTGCTCAGCGTCTCGGAGACCCCAGTGCGTGTGGGGCGCAGCACGCGGGCGATGCGCTCACGGGCCGCGCGCACGTCGTCGACGGTCACCAGGACCGGATCGGCGCTCGGCTCGCGTTGCTCCGGTGCACGCGCTGCCATGAGGATGACGATACCGCCGCCGGGGCGACGCCGAAAGGCCGCCCCTGGCGGGCACCGTCTTCGGCCTCGGCGGCGCCCGGGTGTCCGGTGGGCCCTTCTGGCCCTGCGTGACCCGGGCGCCTTCTCGATGCCCCCAGACACCTGGGGCGACCGGCCGGTCATGGCCGCACGCCCATGCCGTTCCCGTTCGCGAGCGCGGCGTCCTCCCCCTCCAGGTCGTCGGTCACCGCGCTGAGCCTTCCGGCCGGCAGCCACATGCCGAACAGGGCGCCGCCGCCCTCGCGGTCGCGCGACCACAGCCGGCCGCCGGCCTCCTGCACGAACTTGCGCACGAGCTGCAGGCCGACGCCGCCGCCGGAGCGCCGGGTGGCTGGCGCGCGACCGAGTCCCGGGCCACGGTCGGCCACCAGGACCTCGATGCCTGGCAGCCGCCGCGCGACCGAGAAGCGGACCACCACGTCGACGGGAGCGCCCATGCCGCAGGTCGCCGCGTTGTCGATCAGGTTCTCCAGCGCCTGGCGCAGCATGGTCGGGTTGGAGCGGATCCGCAGGGAGCGCTTGGAGCCCTGGACCTTGATGTGGCTCTTGCGTGCCCAGCCGACCGTCTGCGCGGCCGCCTGTGCGGTCTCCAGGACGTCGACGTCATCCAGCGCGTCGCGTCGCGGGCTGCCCAGCATGGCGGACTCGAGCTGCTCCAGGTCGTGCAGCTCCTGCACGAGCATGTGGACGAGCCGGTCCACGTCGTTCTCGGCGGTGCGGACCTCGATGGCTTCGCTCAGCACTCGAAGTGCTGCCAGCCGGCGGCGCAGCTCGTGCGCGAAGGTGACGTTCTGGCCGCTGGGCGTGGCCGGGGTCGCCGACTCCGGGGAGCGGCCGGGTCGGCGGACGACGGCCGGAACTTCAGTCTCAATTGGGACGGATAACACGTTGACCTTCCCTTCCAGGCGGGCGCCGCTGTCTCGGGACGAGCTGGCACCAACGGACGTGCGTGATCGCAAGGAGGGAAGTGCTATCCGGGAAGGGCGAGCGGCCGGAACGAGCGGGAGAAGCCGCTGGCGCTGGCCATCCTCGAGAGCCCGAGGGGGCGGAGGTAGAAGACCAGGAGCGCGCCGCCGAGGATGGCATGCGAGCTGCCGCCCTTGTGGTGGTTGTGGGAGCCGGTGGAGACCGAGGAGCCGCTGGACTGCTCCGCCGGGGCCGGAGGCGCCGGCGGCGGGGCGGGCATGGGTGCGGGCAGGGGCGACGGATCCGTGCCGTTCGGGGTCTTGCCGGGCAGCGTCTTGGCCTGCCGCGCAAGGTCGCGGACGTGTTCGATGACGTCGCTCAGGCCCAGCCGCAGGCCGGACCCTGGTAGCGCGGTGGCGATCAGGCCGTGCCCGAGCAGTGTGAAGCCGCCGGGAAGCGGTGTGGTGATCAGCAGGCCGAGCCCCGCCACGCCGGTGGTCAGCGGGCCGACCGGCGCGAGGCACATTGTTGGTGCGGCCGGATTCGTCGGGCCCATCGGGCCGACCACTGCGGGGCCGGTCGCGACGGGCGCGTCCGTGGTCGTGGCCGACGCATCCGTGGTCGTGGCCGACGCGTCCGTGGTCGTGGCCGTGCCGGTCGAGGTCGTGCTGTCGGGCGCTGTGGTGCCGCCGGTGGAGGGCGCCGGGTCATCCGTCTCCCCCGCCGCCGGTGCGTCGGTGCCGGAGTCCGCGGTCCCGCTGTCCGAGCCCGTCGAGGTGGAACCGGAGTCGGCGGTCGACGTGGTGTCGGAGGTCGGGTACCCGGAGTTCGTGTCCACCGTGGAGGTGCCCGAGTCCTCGTCCGACCCGCCGCTCGGCGAGCTGGCGCTCCCTCCGTCATCCGCCGCCGGCGCCGGGTCGGAAGCGGGCGTCGGAGCCGGGTCCGAGGGGGCCGCGGGGGCCGGGTCCGAGGGGGCCGCGGGGGCCGGGTCCGAAGCGGGAGCCGCCGGAGCCGGGTCCGAGACCGCCACGGGGGCCGGGGCCGAGGGGGCCGCGGGGGCGGGGGCCGAAGCGGGAGGCGCGGGGGCCGGGGCCGCGGGGGCCGGGGCCGCGGGGGCGGGGGCCGAAGCGGGAGGCGCGGGGACGTCGAATGTGGTCGAGCCCTGGTCGGTCGCGACCTGCGGCGCCACGGTCCCATCGCTGGAGGCCTGGTCCGTGCTCCCACCGGAGTCGGAGGCGGCCGGGGGGCCGATCGACTCCGGGTCGTCCGCCGGCGCACCCGAGCGGGACTCGCCCTTGTGGCCGTGGAAACGGCCCAGCTTCCCGGCCTGGAACCAGCTCTTGGGGCCACCCGCCCAGTGGTTGTGCGCCCGGGCCTGACCCGACTGGCCGCTGGCATCGGAGCCCGACGCGTCAGCGGACGCGGATGCCCGCGAGGAGGCAGCCTCGGATGACCCGTCGGAGGCGTGTGCCTTCTGCGACAGGAACATCAGCAAGAGAAGGGACGCGGTGGCAAGCAGCGTCAACCGCAGTGCAAGACGCCATGCATGCAACAACCGCGGCTCTTCGGGCAAGTGGTACGTGCTTAACCCCCCACTAAGTTCCCCCAAAGACCCCATCAACCGCTAGCGATCGGGCCGCTCTCGCAATTTACCTGTAACAGGTGGCCAGTGGTAGAGGACTTTCGGAAACAGATAGCTAACGGGAAGGTTGCGATTGAACTCAAACCCTGCTGGCCTGTGGAAACGCATGAACCGTAGAATCGTCCGCTTCTGACCGACCGCCCTTTCCGCCCTATCCGCTCGGCAACGCCACGGCCGCCGGGACCGAGCGGCGCAGCAGGCCGTACTGGATCCCGTCTACCAGCGCTTGATAGGAGGCGGTCACGATGTCGTCTGATACCCCCACCGTGGTCCACTCCCCCTGCTCGTCGGCGGAGGTGATCAGCACGCGGGTCACGGCCTTGGTGCCGGCGCGGCCGTCGAGGATGCGGACCTTGAAGTCGACCAGCCGGATCGACTCCAGCTCCGGGTAGCGGTCCTCGAGGGCGCGGCGCAGCCCCTGGTCGAGCGCGTGCACCGGCCCGACCCCCTCGCCGGCGGCCATCACCCGCTCGCCATCGACCCGCAGCCGCACAGTCGCCTCGGACAGGTCGCTGCCGTCCGGCCGGCGCTCGACGATCACCCTGTAGCCCTCCAGGTCGAACAGGTCCCGCAGCCGCCCGGCCTCCCGGCGCACCAGCAGCTCGAACGAGGCGTCCGCCGCCTCGAAGGCGTAGCCGCGGTGCTCCAGCTCCTTGACGCGGTCGAGCACACGGGCGCCCAGCTCCGCGTCGGCCTCCAGGTCGAGCCCCAGCTCGCTGGCCTTGGCCAGCACGTTGGAGCGCCCGGCGAGCTCGCTGACCAGCACCTGCATGCGGTTGCCAACGGTGCCGGGATCGACGTGGGAGTAGGCGTCGGGCCGCCGCGCGATCGCCGACGCGTGCAGCCCGGCCTTGGTCGCGAACGCGCTGGCGCCGACGTAGGGCTGGCGGCCGTCGGGCGGCAGGTTGGCCAGCTCGGCGATGGCGTGGGCGGTGGAGGTGAGCGCCGCCAGCCGGCCGCTCGGCAGCAGGCGGCGGCCCTCCTTGAGCTCGAGGTCCGCGACGATCGCGAACAGGTCGGCGTTGCCGCAGCGCTCGCCGTAGCCGTTGGCGGCGCCCTGCACGTGGCTCGCGCCGGCCTGGACCGCCACCAGCGAGTTCGCCACCGCGCAGGCGGCATCGTTGTGACAGTGGACGCCGATCCGGACACCTTCCAGCTGGCGGCGCACCTCGCCGACGACCCGCTCGACGGCGCTGGGGAGCGTGCCGCCGTTGGTGTCGCAGAGCACCACGGTGCCCGCCCCGGCCTCGGCGGCGACCCGCGCGACCGCCAGCGCGTAGGACGGGTCGGCCGCATGCCCGTCGAAGAAGTGCTCGGCGTCGAAGACCACGCGCCGCCCCGCCTCGACCAGGTGCCTGACCGAGTCGCCGACCATCGCGAGGTTCTCGTCGAAGCTGGTGCGCAGGGCCTCGGTGACGTGCAGCGTCCACGCCTTGCCGACCAGCGTGACCACCGGCGCCCCGGAGTCCAGCAGCGCCAGCAGGTTGGGGTCGTCGTCGGCGCCGCGGCGGGGGCGGCGAGTGGCGCCGAAGGCGGCCAGCACCGCGTGGCGCAGCTCCAGCTCGCGGACCCGCTCGAAGTACTCGGCGTCCTTGGGGTTGGAGCCGGGCCAGCCGCCCTCGATGACGTCGACGCCGAGCTCGTCGAGGAGCTGGGTCACGCGCAGCTTGTCGGCCACGGTGAAGTTGAGGCCGACCTGCTGCGACCCGTCCCGCAGGGTGGTGTCGTAGGTTTCGACGGCGGTGGGGGTTAGGGATGCTTCAGCGGTCACGAGATGGTTCCCTCCAGTTGGCAGCGTGGAACTCGGACCGGGGGGCCGAAGCCCGCGGGTCCACGGCGGGAGGGATGCGGGAGGTTGGACCAGCGCCAGCTCTAGCCGACCGGCTCGAGCCAATCCCTGTAGCGCTCGTCCTTGCCGTGGATGGCGGCTTGGAAGACCTCCTGCACCCGCCGGGTAATCGGGCCCGGGTCGCCGAGGACCCGGTCGTCCACCTCCCGGATTGGCACGACTTCGGCGGCCGTGCCGGTGAAGAAGGCCTCGTCGGACAGGTACAGCTCGGTGCGGACCAGGTCGGTCTCCCGGACGGGGATGCCCTCGTCCTCGGCGATCCGCATGATGCTCGCCCTGGTGATCCCGGCGAGGCAGCCGGCGGCCAGCGGCGGTGTGAGCAGGGTTCCCTCGCGCACCACGAAGACGTTCTCGCCGGAGCCGTCGGTCACGTAGCCGTTGGGGTTGAGCAGGATGCCCTCGTCGTAGCCGCCCTTGAGCGCCTCCGCCTTCGCCAGTGAGGAGTTCAGGTACTGGCCGGTGGCCTTGGCCGCCGGCGGGATGATGTTGGGGTCCAGCCGGCGCCAGGAGCTGATCTTGACGCGCACGCCGCGCTCGAACGCCTCCTCGCCGAGGTAGGCACCCCACGGCCAGCAGGCGATCGCCATGCTGACCGGACTGTTCAACGGGTTGAGGCCGATCTCGCCGTAGCCGAGGTACACCAGCGGCCGGATGTAGCAGGCGCGCACGCCGTTCATCGCGACCAGGTCCTTGGTGATCTTGATGGCCCCCTCGAGCGAGACCGGGGGCTCCATGTGATAGATCTTGGCGCTGCGGAACAGCCGCCGCATGTGGTCGGTGAGCCGGAACACGGCGGTTCCGAGGGTGGTGTCGTAGGCACGGATGCCCTCGAACACCCCCCAACCGTAGTGCAGAGAAGGGGTCAGGACGTGGACCGTCGCCTGGTCCCAGTCGACGTACTCTCCGTCCATCCAGATCTTGCGGGTCGCCTCGAACGGCATCTCCAACCTCCTTGTCCGGTCCGGGGGCTCCGCCTCGTTGCTCCTGCCCCCTGGATCCCGGGCCGGCCGCTGATCGTCGCTGTCTACGCGCTGACCTCGCGCGGTACGGCGACGGCGATCTGGTCCCCGATCTCCTCAGTGGAGTATCCCGCAGCACCTGGCAGGACCGCTATGACCGCCTGCTCCAGCGCGGCCGCCGCCTGGTGCTCCCCCAGGTGGTCGAGCATCAGCCCGGCCGAGAGCACCGCGGCGATGGGGCTGGCCCTGCCGGTCCCGGCGATGTCGGGTGCGGAGCCGTGCACCGGCTCGAACAGGGAGGGGACCGGCCGGCCGGAACCGCCGGCGCCGCCGAAGCGGCCGGAACCGCCGGCGCCCTCGGCACCCGTGGAGCCCCCGGGCCCCCCGGGGTTCAGGTTCGCGCTCGCCGCCGTGCCGAGACCGCCGGCGATGGCGGCGCCGACGTCGGTCAGGATGTCGCCGAACAGGTTGTCGGTGACGATCACGTCGAAGCGCCCCGGATCGCTGATCAGGTACAGGCAGGCCGCGTCGACGTGGCAGTAGTCGAGGCGCACGCCGGCCTGGTCGGCCACCTCCCTGGCGGTGCGCATCCACAGGTCGCCGGAGTGGGTCAGCACGTTGGTCTTGTGGACCAGCGTGAGCCGTCCGTCCCGCTGCGCCGCCTTGCCGGCCGCGAAGCGCACGCAGCGCTCGACGCCCGCCCGGGAGTTGAGCGAGGTCTCGATGGCCATCTCGGCAGGCCTGCCGCGGTGCGCGGACCCGCCGGCGCCGACGTAGGGCCCCTCGGTGTTCTCGCGGACCACCAGCATGTCCACGTCCTGGGGGCCCTTGCCGGCCAGCACCGACGGCACGCCCGGGTAGAGCCTGACCGGCCGGAGGTTGATATACAGGTCGAGCTCGAACCTGAGCTTCAGCAGCAGGCCCCGCTCCAGCACGCCGGGGGCGACGTCCGGGCGGCCGACCGCGCCGAGCAGGATGGCGTCGACCTCGCCCAGCTCCTTGAGCACCGTGTCCGGCAGGACTTCGCCGGTCCGCAGGTAGCGGTCGGCGCCGAGGTCGTAGTCGACCCAGTCGACGCGGAAGCCGAAGCGCGCCGAGGCGGCGTCGACCGCCTTGCGCGCCTCGGCGACCACCTCGGGCCCGATGCCGTCCCCGGGCAGGGACGCGACGGTGTAGCCGCGGTCGGCCATCAGGCCTCGGTTCCGAAGACGCGGCCGAGCGCGGCGCGCCGTTCGGCCTCCTCGACCGCCGGCTCCGGCGCCGTCGATTCCGCGGGCTGGGCGTCTCCCGGCTGGACGTTCACGCCGAACACTCTGGCCATGGCGGCATGCGCCTCCTCGGCGTGGTGCGTTCGCGTGCTGGCTGGTGTCCTGGTCATCGGACTTGCTCCTTCGTTTCGTACGACCTGCGGCTACCCCGTCCCCGGGGCCTCCCGGACCCCCCCGATCTCCTCGGCGACACGAGCCTTGGCGCGGGAGAGCTTGTTCACCGCTTGCAGGTAGGCGCGCGCCGAGGCCTCCACGATGTCGGTGGCGACGGCGCGCCCCGTTACTCGCGTGCCCGCCGCGGCGCCGGAGGCGGCCTCGACCTGCACGGTCACCTCGCCGAGCGCGTCGCTGCCGCCGGTCACCGCCGCGACGTTGAACTCGGCCAGCGCGGCGTCCACGCCGACCGCCTTGGCGATCGCCGCGCAGGCCGCGTCGACCATGCCGTCGCCGATCGCCGACTCCTCGATGACCCCGCCCTCATGGCCGACCCGCACCGTGGCGGTCGGCGACAGCGCGGTGCCGCCGGCGACCTGCAGGCCGATGAGGGTGTAGGTCTCCTCGTCGGAGAGCACCTCGTCGCTGACGATCGCCTCCAGGTCCGCTTCGGTGATACGAGGCTTCTTGTCGGCCAGCTCCTTGAAGCGGGCGAAGGCGCCGTCCAGGTCTGCCTTGCTCAGCTCGAAACCCAGCTTGGCCAGCGCGTCGGCGACCGCATGGCGGCCGGAATGCTTGCCGAGGACGATCTGGGCCGCCTCGCCGCCCACCTCGCGGGCGTCGATGATCTCGTAGGTCGAGCGGTCCGAAAGGACGCCGTGCTGGTGGATGCCGGACTCGTGGGCGAAGGCGTTCTTGCCCACCACGGCCTTGTTGTACTGCACCGGGTAGCCGGTGAGCCGCGACACCATGCGCGAGGTCCGCACGATCTCCTCGGTGTTGACCTGGGTCTGCAGCCCGCCGAACTGGTCGCGCCGGGTCCGCAGGCCCATCACGACCTCCTCCAGCGAGGCGTTGCCGGCCCGCTCGCCGATGCCGTTGACACAGACCTCGATCTGGCGCACGCCGGCGCCCACCGCGGCCAGCGAGTTCGCCGTGGCCAGCCCGAGGTCGTTGTGGCAGTGGGACGACAGGATGTAGTCGCCGGGGACCTCGGCGCGGATCTGGCGGATCATCTCCGCGAAGCCCCACGGCATGGCGTAGCCGACCGTGTCCGGGATGTTCAGCGTGGTGGCGCCAGCGTCCACCGCCACCTGGACCACCCGCAGCAGGAACTCCATCGGCGTCCTGGTGGCGTCCTGGGGGCTGAACTCGACGTCGTCGCACAGCTCGCTGGCGCGGGCCACCGAGGCCCTGGTGGCCTCCAGCACCTGGTCGGGGCCCATGCGCAGCATGTGCTCCATGTGGCTGGGGCTGGTCGACAGGAACACGTGGATGCGGCTGCGCTCGGCGTCCTTGACCGCCTCGTAGCAGCGCTCGACGTCGCCGAGGCTGGCGCGCGACAGCCCGGCGATGGTCGCCCCCCCGACGGTCCGGGCGATCCCCTGGACCGCCTCGAAGTCGCCCTGGCTGGCCACGGGGAAGCCAGCCTCGATCACGTCGACGCCCAGGCGCGCGAGCTGCTCGGCGATCTCCAGCTTGGCCTTGGCGTTCAGGTTGATGCCTGGCGCCTGCTCGCCGTCCCTCAGGGTTGTGTCAAAGATGACGATGCGTTCGGACACGTTCCGCTCCTCTGGTCACGTCGCTTCCCACTCCTTCGCGCCACGCGGGACCTCGCCGTGGGGCGGCCGGCACAGAGCCGCCCCACGGCAGCGAAGGACCAGGAGGCTCGGCGCCACGGAGATCGTCCGCATCACGCGCCCGCTCCCGGAGCCTGGCCGGGTTCGGTTCGCCCCGGCCGGCTCAGGTTGAGGAAGGTGCCGTCGTGGGCACCGACCTCTGTCATCACCCGGTCGAGAACGCCGGGTGGGACCACGCTGTCGACGGTCAGCGCCATCAGCGCCTCGCCACCCTGGCGGCGGCGGCCGACCTGCATGCTGGCGATGTTCACCCCGGCCTGGCCGAGGATGGTCCCGACTCTGCCGATCACGCCCGGCCTGTCCTCGTAGAACAGGAACGCCATGTGGTCGGCGGGGGCCAGGTCGACGGGGATGCCGTTGATCTCGACCAGCCGCTCGGCGTCGCGCGGGCCGACGGTGGTGCCGGCGACGCTCACCGGGCCGCGTGCGCCCTCGCCGGACAGTGCGACCAGGTTCACCCAGTCCTTGCTCGAGCGGCTCCTGGTCTCGGTGATCTCGATGCCGCGCTCGGCCGCCAGCAGCGGCGCGTTCACGAAGGTGACCGGCTCGCTCACCACCGGCGTGAACAGGCCCTTGAGCACGGCGAGGTTGAGCACGCGGGTGTCCTCGTCGGCCAGCCCGCCGACGTAGTCGATGTGCAGGCGGCCGGCGCCCAGCGCGGCGGCGCGGCCGCTCGGCCCGCCGCTGGCCAGCGCCGTGTAGATGCGGCCGAGCTTGGTGACCAGTGGCAGGAAGGTGCG
>Ga0137371_10004933_pt1 | contig 10447 bp, 8 predicted proteins | sample SagtaG_7_FD_104919 | JGI IMG/M metagenome (GOLD analysis project Ga0137371, IMG submission 104919) | Vadose zone soil microbial communities from Sagehorn Ranch, Mendocino, California, USA - Sage1_R_40_16 metaG | ecosystem: Environmental > Terrestrial > Soil > Vadose zone | place: USA: California... | reverse complement strand
CGACGGCGGCGGGGACGTACCAGCGCTCCCAGCCCGCCTTCGCGGCGCGGTAGTTCAGGTCGATGTCCTCGCAGTACATCCGGAAGCCCGGATCCCAGCCGCCGATCTCCTCCAACATCGCGCGGCGTTGCAGCAGGAACGCCCCGAGCATCGTGTCAGCCTGCACCGGCTCGCTCGGCCGCTCGTCGAGCAGGTAGTGGCGGCGCTGGTGGCGGAGCGGCGGGAAGAGCAGCCGCAGCGGCGTGCGTCGCACGAGTGTCCCGCCCACGGTCGGGAAGCGGCGCCGCGACGCCTGCCAGGAGCCGTCCTCGTAGCGCATCTGCGGGCCGGCGACGCCGCAGCGCGGGTGCGCCTCCATGAACTCGTGCAGGATCCGGACCGCGTCCGGCTCGGGGATCGCGTCGGGGTTCGCCACGACGACGTATTCGCCGTGGGTGGCCGCGGCGCCGGCGTTCGCATTCGCGGCGAACGAGAGCGGCCGGGCGTTCTCCACGACGCGCGCGCCCGGCGGGAGTGCCGCAGGGAGGCTGCCCGGGACGTTCGCGATCACGACGAGCTCGTCGACCTGCGGCGCGAGCGCGGACAGCGTGCGCTCGAGCTCGCGCGCGTGCCCGTGCGAGATCACGACGGCGGAGACCGTCACAGCACCTCCCGATAGACCTCGACGGTCCGCCGGGCGGTCTCCTCCCAGCTGAACAGGCGGGCGCGCTCCAGCCCGGCGCGCACCCAGCGGTCGCGCTCCTCGAGTGCGCGCCGCACGGCCGCGGCGAACTGGCCCGGCTCGGCATAGAGGATCGCGTCGCCGCCCACCTCCTTGACCGCGGCGTCCGGTGTCGCCACGACGGGCGTCCCGCTCGCCATCGCCTCGGCGACCGGGAGCCCGAAACCCTCGTACCGGGTGGGAAAGAGCAGGCAGGCGGCACCGCGGTAGAGCGCGACGAGCTCGTCCTTCGAGACGAAGCCACGGACGTCGACGCCGCGCCGGCGCAGCTCGGCCGCGAGCCCCGCGTCGCGCTCGGGCCCGACGGCGACGAGCGGCAGGCCGACCTCCCGCGCGGCGTCGGCGGCCGCGAGCGGGTTCTTCCGCGGCTCGATCGCCCCCACGAGCAGCAGGTACCCGTCCCCTTCCGAACCCACGTAACACGTTGTTACTTGGGAGAAGGAGGAGTCGTACGCGAGCGGAGTCACGACGACCCGCTCCGGTGGCAGGCCGTACAGCTCGACGAGGTCGTCCTTCGTCCGCTCCGAGATCGCGAGCACCCGGGCCGCGCGGCGCGCCGACCACGGGACGACGGCACGGAAGATCGCCGTCTCGCGCCGGCCCATCAGCGACGCGTTCCGCTCGAAGGAGAGGTCCTGCACGGTCAGGACGGCCGGGCACGGCAGCGCGGGCGGCAGCGCGTGCACGAAGTGGACGAGCGCCGGCCGCAGACGCCGCAGCAGGAGCGGCAGGCGGACGGCCATGCGCAGCTCCTGGATCCGCATCCGCAGGACGATCGGCTCGATCCCGTCCGGCACGAGCTCGGGAGCGCGGGTCACCGCCGCGAAGCGGAACCCTGCGCCGACCGCCGGGAGGGCGCGCAGCAGCTCGCGGACGTAGGTCTCGTCGCCGGTGCGTCGGCGGCCGAGCGAGTCGGCGTCGATCACGACCAGCGGCTCAGCCACCGGCGGCTTCCTCGTACACCTCGACCGTCCGCCGCGCGGTCGCGTCCCACGAGAAGGCCCCCGCCCGCTCAAGGCCGCGGGCGCGCAGCTCGTCGCGGCGCCGCATCGCGTCCTCGAGGCCCGCCGCGATCGCCGCCGGGTCGCGCGCGTCGACGAGCACCGCCGCCCCGCCCGCCACCTCCTCGGTCGCGCCGCCTGCGGTGGTGACGACGGGCGCACCGCAGGCCATCGCCTCGAGCACGGGCATGCCGAAGCCCTCGTACAGCGACGGATACGCGACGGCCGCCGCGCCGCGGTACAGGCACGCCACCTCGACGTCGGGCAGCTCCCCGAGCCAGCGCACGCCGTCGAGGCTCACGTCGCCCCAGCCGCGCGCACCGACGACGCGGAGCTCCACCCCCGCGCGCCGGGCGGCGGCGGCGAGCCTCGGCAGGTTCTTGCGCGGCTCCAGCGTCCCGACCGCGAGCACGTAGTCGCCCTCGGCCACGGCGCCCTCGGCCGTGAAGACCTCGTCGACCCCGTTCGGCACGACACGGATCTTCCACTCCGGCACACCGAGCAGCTCGACGAGCTCGCGGCGCGTGAACTCGGAGACGGCGATCACAAGCGTCGCCGCGCGCAGCACGTGCGGGATCACGCGCGGCACGTACATCCTCGTCCAGCGCGGGAACGAGCCCGCGAATCGCAGCACCGCGAGATCGTGCACCGTGACGACGAGGGGCCGCCGCGGCCACAGCGGCCCGTAGTAGGTCGGGCAGTGGAGCACGTCCGCCTCGGCGTGGGCCGAGAGAGCCAGCGGATACCACGCGAGCTCGCGGGCCAGCACCGACGCTTTCCCGGCCCCTCCGAATCCAAGTAACAGGTTGTTACTTGGATCGGGAAGGCGCGCGAGAAGGTTGCGGAGATACCTGGCCGTTCCGGCCCGGGTCAGGCGGAGCGGCGTCGTGTCGATCGCCACCTTCACGGCAGCGCCTCCCGGAATGCGTCGAGGTGGACGCGCCCGTTCTCGTGCCACGTGAAACGCTCCGCGTGCGCGAAGCCGCGGCGGACGAGCTCGTCCCGCTCGGCGAGCGCACGCTCGATCCCGGCTGCGATCGCCTCGGGGCGCTCGGGGTCGACGCGAACGGCCGCGTCGGCGCAGGCCTCGTCGAGCGACGGGTGCGACGAGACGACGCACGGTGCGCCGCACGCCATCGCCTCGAGCACGGGCATCCCGAAACCCTCGAAGCGCGACGGATAGACGAACACGGTCGCGCCGCGGTAGAGCAGCGGCAGCTCCGCCGGCGGCGTGTAGCCGAGCGGGGTCACACCCGGGACCGCGAGCTCCGGCGCGCGCCCCCAACCGGCGGCGCCGGCGACCGCGAGCGTCAGCTCTCCGTCGAGCAGCCGATAGGCATCGACGAGCGTCTGCAAGTTCTTCCTTGGCTCGAGCGTGGCCACCGTCAGCAGATAGGGACGGCCGAGCTCGGCGCGCCGTCCGTCGGGCGCGAACTCCTCGCCGACGCCCGGGTGCGCGACGCGCACGCGCTCGCGCGGCACGCCGAGCGTCTCGACGACGTCGTTCGCGGTGAACTCCGAGTTCGTGAAGACCAGGTCGGCCGTGCGGGCGGCGTGCCGGTACTTCGCGCCGTGCATCCGCCGCGTCCGCGGATGCACCCACTGCGGGAAGTGCAGCGGGACGAGGTCGTGCACCATCGTCGTCCGCAGTCCGGCTCGCTGCGGCGGGTACATCCAGTCGCTGAAATGGAAGACGTCGAGGGGGCCGACGAACCGCTCGACCGGCGGCCGGGCAAGCCGGCTCCACGCCGTTCGGGCTGCGTGCGCGAGCGGCAGCGACGGCAGCCGCCGCTCGACCCGGACGCCGTCGAGCGAGCGCTCGATCTCGCGCTTGCCGGCCGGGCTCGCCGGCGCGAACGCCACGATCTCGTCCCCGTCCGCGGCCGCCGCCATTCCGAGGAGCGAGCCGCGGATGTAGTTGCCGACGCCGGTCCGCGGATGCGAGAGCGGCGAGACGTCCACCACAACTCTCACCGCGACGGCGAGAAGCGGATCTCGTCGAAGTGCACGCCGAGCAGGCGCGGGTCCTTCGGTCCCGGGACGCGCGCCGGATCGATCGAGAACGTCGCCGAGCACGTGCCGCGCTCGCCGCGCAGAGGCAGGTTCAGGGTCGTCTGCGTCACGCGTCTCGAGAGCCGTACCGTCCGCGGTGCGAGTGTGCCGGTGATCTGGATCCGCTGGCCGGTCGGGAACAGCGAGAGGTCGGTTCGCATCGTGACCCGGAGCGTGCCGCCGCGACAGCCGGAGCGGATGAACTGCAGCTCCCGGCCAGACCACGTGTCGCCGGGATACTGACCGATGATCCGCTGCGTCAGGCGCACGGGCGGCCGCGCCTTCACCAGCACCATTCCGCGCTCCGAGTCGCGGGCGACGACGTTGCCGACGAGCGGCGCCGAGGTGTCGGTGAGGACGTAGCCCGCCTCGATCGGTCGACCGCCGGCGCTGAGCACGCCCGTCGCCCGATCGACCGAGACGCGCTGCTCGGGCATCTCGCCGGCGAGCGGCCTGCCGAGGTCGTAGACGCGCCGCACGCTGCGGTTGAAGAACTCGTTCTCCCAGATCGCGAACGGGTTGCCGCGGTCGGTCCAGAGCGCGGCGACGTTCGCGTCGCGGCCGACGCGGGTGTCGATCCAGTCGCGGTCGCCGGTGCGGATGCCCTGGAAGAGCGCGCCGACGGAGGCGTCGCGGAAGCTGTAGTGCCAGAGCTCGAGCGGCAGCCACGTCGCCAAAAATCCAGCCGCGACGAGCACGGGGAGCCACGGCGCGTGGCGGCGCGGCAGCCAGAGGAAAGCGGCTGCGAGGGCGATCGAGGCGAGCACCGCGACGAGCGCCACGGTGGAGGAGCCGACGAGCTTGTCCTGGAGGTACCACCACGGCCGCAGGCCGAGGGTGTCCGATTCGGAGGTCACGCCGCCGAGCAGGGAGGTGAACGGGATCGCCCCGGGCAGCGCCGCGGCGAGGCCGGCGGCGGCGACGGTCGCGCGCGGCGGCCGAGGCTGCCCGCGCTGGATCCACGCGAGCAGCGCGATCAGGAAGAGCGGCATCAGGTAGAAGAGGTTCCGCTCCTCGACGCGCAGCGAATAGCGCGATGCGAAGACGGCGACCTCGAGGACGAGCCACGCCGAGACCGCGACGGTCGCGGCGGCGAAGGCACGGAGCGGCCTGTCGAGGTGCCGCGCGGTCGCAACGACGACGACGAACGCAGCGAACGGCAGCACCCAGAGCGCGAGATCGAGCTCGGCGACGTGGTAGACGAGCCACTTGAACGACGGCCACGCGTGGTAGCCGGCGCTGCCGGTGACGCTGTAGTTGCCGAGCGCCGCTGCGGGCGAGCGGCCGCGCGCGAGCTCGACGGTCACGACGACGAGCGCGCCGAGCAGCGTGATCGCGTAGAGCGGCGCGAACGCGATCAGACGTCGCGGCCGGCCGCGCTCGATCCACGCGAGCGCGACCGGCGCGCTCAGCGCTCCGGCGAAGAGGGCGAGCGCCTGCGCCCGCGTCAGGAACGCGACGGCGCAGAGCGCGAGCACGAGCGCTTGCTGCCTCGGCGTCGGCCGCTCGAGCATCGCCACGAGCGCGAGCACGAAGCAGAGGAAGAGCGGATAGAAGACGTTCTCGGTCATCACCGTCCCCGCGTAGGCCAGCGAGGGGAGCGCGACGGCGAGGGCGGCCGCGGCGAGGGCCGCACCCTGGCGCAGCACGCGGCGCGCGAGGAAGTACGCGGGGACCGCGGCGAGCGAGATCAGCGGCGCGTTGATCGCCTTCGCGGCCGCGTAGACGTCCGGGATCGAGCCGAGCAGCTTGTACGGGACGGCGAGGATCGCCGGGTAGACGATCCCGTAGTTCGCGTGCACGCCCCGGATCAGGAAGTGGCCGGTGTCCGCGAAGCTCCGCGCCATGTCGGAGTAGACGAGCTCGTCGACCATGATCCAGGGCGCCACGACGCGCCGCCCGAGCAGGAACTGCACCGCCGCCGAGACGAGCACGATCCCGCCGAGCCAGGCCCAGACAGGTGCCCGCACCGGCCAGGTCCTGGTGCCAGGCACCGGGGCACGGCCGTTCGGGCCGAGCAGGGCGGCTTCTTCGAGGTGCGAGGCGAGCAACTCGGGGTCGACGCCGACATCGGCGGCGGCTTCGGCGACTTCGCGGAGCACCTTTGCCTCGACGAGGCCGGAGCCGGCCGACTCCTCGAGCGCGGCGGCGTAGCGGTGCGCGACGGTCTCGAGGTCGTGCTCGCGCTCGGCGTACGTGCGCGCGGCGACACCCATCGGCGCGCCCTCGTCCGCGAGACGCTCGAGCACGTCCGCCAGCACGTCGATCTCCTCGTCGCCACCGACCGGCACCTTCAGCGCGACCCCGTCCGGGAGCTCTGCGAACCAGCCGACGTCGCTGACCGCGAGCGGCTTGCCGAGCGAGAGCGCCCGTACGACGCTGCCGGAGGTCTCTCCCATCGTCGGCGAGCGCAGGGCCACGATCGCGTCGCACGCGGCCATGAGCGCCCACAGCCGCTCCTCCTCGACGTAGTGCTCGCGGGTCACGCCTTCGCGCGCGAGCCCGAGCCGCTCGATCCGGCCGTCGAGATCGAAGCCCGGCGAGGACGGCCCGACGAGCAGCAGCCGCGCGCCCGGCCGCGCAGCGCGGACGCGCGCGAACGCCTCCAGCAGCTGCGGGATCCGCTTGCTCTCGTTCAGGTGCCCGAAGCAGCCGAAGAGCGGCTCCCCCTCGATGCGCGCGGGCTCGACGGCCGGCACCGGCCAGGCCGGGTGCGGGATCACCCACAGCGGTCCTTCGTACCCGGCCTCGCGCACGCGCGCCTCGACGTAGCGCGAGTGGACGACGAGACCGGCCGCGCGGTCGAGCACCTCGCCGGCGAGCGGGAACTCGTCCGGCCGCACCTCCCACAGCGGCGGGACGCGGCCCTCGAGCACGCCGTAGCCGAGCAGGCGCCCGGGCACGCCCGCCTCACGTTCCATCGCCGCGAGGTAGGCATGGCCGTCCTTGCGGCCGATCGTCAGCCCGGCGACGAGATGGTGGAGGACGAAGTCGTGCAGGACGACGACACCGGGCCGCCGCCGGAGGGCGTCGACGATCCAGGCGTGCGCGTCCGGGTTGTTGCCGACGTGGTAGACGGCGACATCCGCGTCGGGGAGCGGACGCGTTCGCCCGGGCCGGACGACCTCGACCTCGACGAGCCGGGCGAGTGCGGGCAGGAGCAGGGCGCTGTAGTCGGCGATCCCCGACCGGTCGGGTGGCAGCGGTGAGAAGTAGGCGACCTTCACGCGGAGAGCAGCCGCTCGATGCAAGAGTCCCACGTCACGCGCTGCGCGAGCCGGCGGCCTGCGCGCCCGAACGTCCGCGCGTCATCCGGGTGCGTGCGTAGCCAGGTGCACGCGTGCACGAGGTCGTCGACGCGAGGCTCGACGACGAGGCCGGTCTCGCGGTCGTGGACGATGTCGAGCGGCCCGCCCGCGTCCGTGGTCGTCAGCACCGGCTTCTCGGACAGGAATGCCTCGAACGGCACCATCCCGAAATCCTCGTCGATGGGTGCGTAGTAGACGCCGAGGCAGCGCGCGTAGAGATCGGCCAGCTCGTCGTCGGAGACGCGCCCCGTGAACCGGGCGCGCCCGTCGAGGCCGTGCCGCGCCGCGAGCTCCTCTAGCCGTCCGCGGTCGGGGCCGTCGCCGGCGATCACGATCTGCAGCGCCGGATCGGCGGCGGCCGCCTCGAGCAGCAGGTCGATCCGCTTCGCCCGGTCGAGCCGGTTGACCGAGAGGATGAAGTCCTCGTAGCCGTCGCAGCGGTACGCGAGCGGCGCCGGCGGGTGCGGCATCAGCTCGGCGTCGAGCCCGGTCGAGCCGCGCAGCCGCGCGGCGACGTTCCGCGAGGTCGCGAAGATCTTCCGTGCCTCGCCGAGCGCGGTCCGCTCGAGCTCGAGCACCTTGCGCCGCAGCGCCCGGTCCTCGGCGCTCTCGGAGAACTGGCCGAGCTCGGTGCGGTCGAGATCCCAGGCCTGGCGGAACTGGTGCAGCAGCCAGACGACCTTGCGCGGATGGCGCACCGCGTACGACGGAAACTTCGTCGCGACCACGAGATCGACCGGCCGGCCGTTCGCCTCCTCGAGGTCGAGCAGCCGCCAGAGGAATGCCTGGGTCAGCACGCGCTCGCCGGGATACCACTTGAACGGGACGGTGACGAGCTCCGCCTCGTGGCCGCGCCCGCGCAGCTCGCCGACGAGATCGTCCGCGAAGATCTCGGCGCCGCCGCGCTCGAACGGCACCTGCGGGGAGCACACTGCAATCCTCACGCGACTCGCCGCCCTTCGCTCCCGCGCGGCGGAGCCGCGCTTCGCGAAGGCCTCGCCCCGAGAGACGCGAGGCATCGCATCAGCGACGCTCGAGCTCGTCGACGCGTCGCGACAGGTCGTCCACGAGCCGGAGCAGAGCGTCGTTGACGATCCGCTGCTCGGCGAGCGCCGGCTCGACGTACCAGCGCATCAGCTTCCGCAGCACGCGCTTGACCTGGAAGGCGAACCAGCCCTGTGGCCCGGGGCGCCGCTCGAGCGGCTTGTCCGCGCTCACCGGCCAGAAGCGCTCGGCGAGGCCGCGCACCGCAGCGGGGTCGCGCCGGTCGCGGTCGAGCGCCTCCTTCAGGCGCTCGTAGACGTCGTCGACCGAAAGCTCGGCTGGAGCAGGGCTTTCCACCGGCGAGATTGTAAAGACGGCCTGTTACGAACTCGTGAGCGTGGCGGCCGAGCCGCGCAGCCGCTCGAGCTCCGAGTCGACGAGCAGGCGGACCAGGTCGGGGAAGCGCAGCTGCGGCTCCCAGCCGAGCTCCGCGCGCGCCTTGGACGCGTCGCCGACGAGATGGTGCAGCTCCGCCTGGCCCCGCTTCAGCGACTGGTCGATCTGGACGTAGGCGCGCCAGTCCAGGCCGACATGCTCGAACGCGAGCTCAACGAGCTCCTGCACGCTGTGCGTCTCACCGCTCGCGACGACGTAGTCGTTCCCGCGCTCCCGCTGCAGCATCAGCCACATCGCGCGGACGTAGTCGCCTGCGTACCCCCAGTCGCGTCGCGCCTCGAGGTCGCCCAGCCAGAGCTCGCCGGCGAGACCGAGGCTGATCGAGGCGGCGGCGTGCGCGACCTTGCTCGGGACGAAGTCGAGCGGCCGCCGCGGCGACTCGTGGTTGTAGAGGATCCCGGCGGAGGCGTGGAGCCCGTAGCGGCGCCGGTACGAGCGCACGATGAAATGGCCGTACGCCTTGGCGACGCCGTACGGCGTCACCGGCGAGAGCGGCGTCCCCTCCGTCTGCGGCACCTCGGCCGGCTCGCCGAAGATCTCGCTCGACGACGCCTGGTAGAAGCGGATCGAGTCGTCGGCTGCCCGGATCGCCTCGAGCAGCGACGTCACGCCCACGGCCGCGAACTCGGCCGTGACGACGGGCTGGCGCCACGACATCGGCACGAACGACGGCGAGGCGAGGTTGTACACCTCGTGCGGCCGCGCGCCCCGCAGTACCTCGACGAGCGCGAGCTGGTCGAGCAGGTCGGCTTCGATCAGCTCGACGCGCTCCCGCACCGCGTCGAGGTTCTCGTAGCGCGACGACGTGGGTCGGCGCACGAGCCCGTAGACGTCGTAGCCCTGCTCGAGCAGGAGCTCGGCCAGATACGAGCCGTCCTGTCCGCCGATCCCGGTGATGAGCGCCCGGCGCACGCGTCTACGTTAGATGGTCGATGCGACGACCGCGCGCGGTCAGAGGAGCGCCAACCCTCGCCACGTAGCGCTGAACTCTCGTGGGTCGGGGTCGGTAGATCGAGCAGTTCGACTCTGGGATAGTCGGTCGGTGACCGCCGGGCGCCGCAGCGCGGCGGCGCCGCCACAAAGAGGAGGACACATGAGACGGCACGTGAGAGGAACGCTCGGCGCGCTCCTGGCCATCGGGATCGCGCTTGCGGTCTCCGCGCCGGCGGCCGCGCAGACGAGCGGGAACGAGACGTTCAGCGGCGTCATCGTGACGTCAGGCTTGTCGGGCACACGCGTGGTCGTCAGCAGTGTGGTTGTCGCCAAGGGTGTGTTCAACGGTGTCGGTCGTGTCGTCGAGGTCCAGAACCTGCCGGGCGATCCCGACAACGTCAGTCGCGACGATCTCGTGTTCGCCGACGGGACCCTTCACATCGTCAGCACGACCTCGACTTCTCGGTCTCGCTGAACCCGAGGAGCTGCACCGGGACCGCCACCCTGCAGCAGACGGGAATGGTCGTGGGCGGCACCGGACAGTTCGCCGCCGCGAGCGGCAGCTACACAGCAACGGTCACAGGTCGCGCGGTTCTGGCCCGCAACCCGGACGGCAGCTGCTCCGTGGAGCAAGCGCCCCTCCACGAGGTGGACATGATTGCGTCGAGCGGCTCGCTGTCGTTCTGACAGTCCCCGCCGAGTCACGGCGACGCGCTCGCTGCCCGCCCGGAGGTTCCGCCGGACTCTCGCCCGCGCTCTAGCGGAGCAGCGGGCCGAGCCGGATCGGACCAGTCCCGGTGCCAGGCAACGGGCCGTGGCTGCGGCGGACCGGTCCCGGTGCCAGGCAACGGGCCGTGGCCGCGGTGGACCGGTCCCGGTGCCAGGCACGGGGCCGAGCCGGATCGGACCAGTCCCGGTGCCAGGCAACGGGCCGTGGCTGCGGCGGACCGGTCCCGGTGCCAGGCAACGGGCCGTGGCCGCGGTGGACCGGT
>Ga0137371_10004926_pt1 | contig 10451 bp, 8 predicted proteins | sample SagtaG_7_FD_104919 | JGI IMG/M metagenome (GOLD analysis project Ga0137371, IMG submission 104919) | Vadose zone soil microbial communities from Sagehorn Ranch, Mendocino, California, USA - Sage1_R_40_16 metaG | ecosystem: Environmental > Terrestrial > Soil > Vadose zone | place: USA: California... | reverse complement strand
TCAATGAGCTCGGACAGGCGCGCAGAGAACTCATCCTGGTGTTGGATGACTATCATGTAATCGACGACCAGGTCATCCATGAGGCCATGCTCTTCTTGCTCGATCATCTGCCAGACACCCTGCACCTGGTGCTTGCTACACGTACTGATCCTGAGCTTCCCCTCTCCCGGTTGCGCGTGCGTGGGCAGCTGGTCGAGATCCGCTCCAGTGATTTGCGCTTTACCCAGGAAGAGGCGACCACCTTTCTTTTGCAACGGATGGGCCTGCCCCTCTCGGAAGGAGATGTGGACGCCCTGCACTACCGGACTGAGGGCTGGATCGCCGGTCTGCACCTGGCGGCGCTTTCCCTGCGCAAGCAGCAGGATCTCTCCGGCTGGGTCTCGGACTTTGCTGGCAGCTACCGCTATCTCCTGGACTATGTGCAGCAGGATATTCTCGCGCGATTACCAGTCCCACTTCAGCACTTTCTGCTCCAGACATCGATGGTGAGCAGGATGAATGCCGCCTTATGTCAGGCCATCACCGCAGGGCCGACACTCCAGGCGAGCCAGGAGATGCTGGAGGAGGTGGAGCGAGCCAACCTCTTTGTGGTGCCGCTGGATGAGCAGCGGCAGTGGTACCGCTATCATGATCTGTTTCGTGAGGCGCTGCGCGCCCGTTTGCACGCTTCTCAGCCGGAACTGGTGCCGCTCTTGCACATCCGGGCAGCCCGCTGGTATGAAACGCAGGGCGAGTGGCGAGAGGCCATTACGCACGCGCTGGCCGCGCCTGACTACCCCCTGGCTGCCTCCTTGATGGAGCAGGCTGCTCCTCACTTCTGGCTCAGTGGGGAAGCAAGAACCGTTCATACCTGGGTGCTCACCCTGCCAGATCCCGTCCTGCGTGTGCATACGAGCCTGGCCCTGGACGCTGCTCTGCGCTTCCTCAACTCCGTCCATATCAGCATCGAAACGGTGCATGCCAGCATGGCCGCCCAGGTGCAGCGAACCATCACGCGCATGGAAGCGATCCTGCACGGGAAGCTCCCGTTTTTGTTAGGAGAGGCAGAGGCGGCGTTGATCGAGCGGCGTCTACGCCTGCTGCGGGCCTTGATCGAGGCCAGAGCCATCATGGGGCGTGGCGACAAAGAGCGCCTGCGTCGCTTGACTCACGAGATAGAAGCGCTGCCTCCCGATGAGGAGGTGAGCTGGAAGATGATCCCGCTCACCTTCGCCTTCTGGCTGACCCTGACGGTCCAGCAAGCAAGTGCTCTGCTGGTGGAAAGGCTGCGCGCGGCGAAGCAGTGGATCAGTGAGGCAGGGGACCACCCGGCGACGTTCCGGGTGATGACCTGGCTGGCCAGAGCCTATATCGAAGCTGGACAGTTGCACCTGGCACACCAGGAAGCGCTGTCAGCACTCGCCCTGCTCGAGCAGATGGGTGGGAGCACCGCAGTAGCAGGATATCTGCTGGCCTCTCTGTTTGACATCTCCTACGCCTGGAACTGGTTGGAAGAGGCGTCTGAGGCGTTGCAGCGTTTGCAGTGTCTCGCGCAGGACTGGCAACAGGTGGAACTGCTGGTGATGGGGGTGAGAGCTATGGTGCGGCTCGCACTCGCAAGAGGGGATCTGGGCACTGCACAAGAGGCACTGCACAAGGCGGAGGTACTTCTTGAGCAGGAGGAATTTGCCAACAATGCTCGCTGGGTGGGAGAGACCCGCGTCCAGGTGTGGCTGGCCCAGGGCAACCTGGCAGAGGCAGGCAATTGGGCCGCACAGATCACACTCTCCCCGGAGGCCTGGAACCCCTTGCACAAATGGGAGGTGCTGCTGCTGGCGCGTGTCTTTTTGGCACAGCGGCAGTACGCCCAGGCGGTCGAGACGCTGGAGCGCTTCAGAGAGCACCTTGACCAGCCAGCAGATATCGAGAAAACGCTCGAATGGATGGTGCTGTCTGTGGTCGCTCTGCACCACGCAGGCAAGAGAGCACAAGCGGCGTCCGTCGCGGCTCGTCTGCTCGCGCTGACCGAGCCCGAGGGTTACATCCGCCTGTATCTGGATGCAGGGGAACTCATGCGTCAGGCCCTCCTGGCGCTCCTGGAAGCTGCGGGCAAAGGGGGCCCACATGCGTCACGAGAGGATGGAAACAGCGTTTCGGCTCATTCCATTTCCAGGTCCTACGTGTCGCGCTTGTTGGCGGTCTTTGAGCAGGAGGAACAGACACACGCTCACAGAGCTGGCATACCCCTCGCAAGCTGGCAAGAGATCCAGCCTGTGCCTCCAGCAGCCGAAGTGCAAAGGCAAGGGGCTGAGCCACTCTCTCGGCAGGAGCTGAAGGTGCTGCGTTTGCTGGTCACCGGGCAGACGTATGCCGAGATGGCCGAGGCTCTGATCGTCTCCCCCAATACGATTAAGACGCAGGTCAGCAGTATCTATCGCAAGCTGGGCGTGAGCCGGCGCGCCGCAGCCATCGCCGTGACGGCGCGGTTACACCTCCTCTAACCGATGGTCCGCAAGACGAGCCCTTGCCCGTGGTGGAAAATCATCATCCCTCGAATGTGAGAGCATCGTTGCGAAATCACCCGTCCAATCACGAACACAGGTGATGTCAGTTCCCCCACCCCCCGGTTATACTCTTCTCAAGCAGAGCCGAGCTGCACCTACTCAGAACAAAGGGGGGACACCGATGCATGTTTCGATTCGCATCAAAGGGCATCTGGACCCGGGCTGGCAGGAGTGGCTGGAGGGATTACAGATCGTGCATGAGCCAGATGGCACGTCTCGGCTTTCCGGAACGCTTCCAGATCAGCCAGCCCTCCATGGAGTGCTCACGAAGATCAGCCATCTGAGCTTGATGCTGCTCTCGCTCGAAAGCCGGGAAACGACGCCAGACGAGGGCAGATGAGGTCCTTCTAAGAAGGCCTCCCCTCGCAGTCGGATCAGTTTTTTTGCTGATCGACGTTCAGGACACTGTTTGGAAGCGGCAAAATGCTGCTTCCCAGTCTATTCACGAGAGAAGGAGAAATACCGTGAGTAAACTACAAGTTGCAGAGTTTTTGACCCTGGATGGGGTCATGGAAGCGCCTGACCAATGGAACGGACCATTCCTGAATGAAGAAATGGGAGCAGATATCGGTGGCAGCCTCTTTCAGATTGACGCGCTTCTCTACGGGCGCCGGACCTATGAAGAAATGGCAGCCGCCTGGCCATCGAGAGAGGGGGAAATGGCTGACTTCTTTAACCGCATCCCCAAGTTCGTTGTTTCTACGACCCTGGCTTCGGCTTCGTGGAACAATACCAAGTTGATCACGGGGAATATCGTGGAAGAAGTGTCCAGGCTCAAGCACGAGTACGGTCAGGGCATCCTGATCCTGGGCAGCGGCGATCTTGTCCGCCAGCTTGCGCACCATCACCTCATCGATGAGTATTCGCTCGTAGTCTGTCCGCTGATCCTGGGCAATGGCAAGCGACTCTTTCAAGACGCAAGCCGAGCGACGCTGCGACTGGTCACTTCCAAGGCATACACGACAGGCGCCGTTTGGCTCACCTACCAACCGATCAAGGAATGATGGAGACGTTCAGCTCATCAGAAACGTGTGCGAAATGCGCACGTTTCCGATGAGCTTCAGCGCGAGACTCGTGATGCCGAGTCTCGCGCTGAAGCTCATCTGTTTGTCGCAGCAAATCAACGGTTTTGAGACGCCTCGGTTCGTGCTTGCGCTCTTTGAGCCTCTGAAAGGGCCGTAAGCGCTACAGGTGGTTCCGTCATAACACATCTTCTCCCATACGCAAGGAACCAATAGCACGATCTCCCTCTCAGTGTGTCCGATCGCCCGCATAATTGTCAAAATTCCGCTCATGGAATTCCAAGATTTACGACCAGAGGCTCATTAACTTCGTGGTACAATCATAAAAAAATATGTAAGACGTACCAAGGAGTAACGCGCCATGTCCCGGCCTCACGGCTCTACCTTCGCAGCACAAACGCCAGGGGAAGCGGTTTCACGCAAGCGTCCCAGCAGCGTGCCGCTGCGCATCTTCGCTATCTGCCTGACCTCGGTGACGATCACCGTGCATTACACGAACTACGGTCCTCTTATCCCGACTCTGCGCGGCGACCTGCATGTCGATAGCAGCCAGGTTGGACTGCTCTCGACCCTGCTATTTCTGGGGCTGGCAGTTGCTTATATCCCGGCAGGAGTGTTGATTGACCGCTATGGCTCGCGCCCTGTATTACTTGGTTCTACGATCACCATCGCCCTGGGTGGGATATTGCTGCCGCTCTTTCCCAATTTTAGCTGGATGCTTGCCTGTCGAGCCGTGATAGGTCTCGGCCTGGGAGGTGGCTTTGTGTCGGGTGCTCACATTGCAGCCAACCTGGGCAAACACTCGTCCCTGGGACAGGGACTCTATGGAGGCGCCATACAGGTGGGAACCGGGCTCGGGCTGCTGGTGACGCCGCTGCTGCTCGCGCACTTTGGCTGGCGCGGCGCTTTTCTGTGCTGGGGGCTACTTGCCCTGGCGGCTGTCGTTGTATGGCTCTTCGTCAACGACGGCGAAGAAAGCCATACTCCCAGCAAAATCGACATCAGAAGCGGTATACGCTCACCGGCGGTATGGACACTCGGGCTGTCACACCTGGGCACCTTTGGACTCGGCAACGCCATTGCGGCATGGATCTCCGTCTACCTGGCCTTCCAATATAACCTGCCACTGGCACTGGCTGCCACGTTCGGTTCCATAGCATTGCTGAGCGGCGTGTTCTTTCGTCCCCTCGGGGGCATACTGATAGCAAGGCGCGTGATCGGTCCTATCCCGCTGCTGCGCTTGGGCACTATCATGAACTGCGCCGGGGTCGGGCTGCTCGCCATTCCTGTGCGCTTCCCGCCGCTGGCCGTGGCGGGCCTGGCGCTGATCGGTATCGGCGCTACCATACCTTATACCTCCGTCTTCAACGAGGCGGCACGCCTGCGCGGAGTCGGCAAAGGAGTCTCACAGGCCCTGGTCAGCATCATTTCTATCCCGGCGGTAATCGTGGGGCCGCCGTTGATCGGCTTTTTTTACCAGCACACCAGTAATTTCACCCTGGCCTTCGGCTCGGTGATGATCTTCGGCTTTATCGCCATTACTGCCTCGTTCCTGGCGGGACCAGCGGTGAAGCGCGAAACAGTGGTATAGAACGCCTTATTGCTTATCCTGGAGGAAATCTTCGGGGTTGACGAAGAGTTGTACATAGCCACACTGAGTACACACCAGTGGAGTAATGGTCGATCCCAGTACAGTATGTCTTGGCGAAATCACATGTGTATATTGACTTTGGGTGAACTGACTCCATCTGCGATATCGCGGATCGGCATTACATACGGGGCATGGCTGAGCTAGATTAGTGACATATGGCTGCATTTATAGTATCCTCCAATTAGAAGCCTGGCGGCCAGGAAACGTGCTGTTTTCCAAGAAGGCATTGTAGCAAATTTTTGTTGATTGGTGTTATAGGATAGCAGGAATCCCGGAAATTCCTACCTTTCCGACGATTTGTGCGCTACTTTCTCTCATAGTGGGACGTTTACTTAGCAATGATTGAAAATTAGCACCTAGGGAGAACTGACACATGCAAAGACCAAAAGCTATCATTTTCGATCTTGATGGCGTTCTGACCGATACGTCAGAATATCACTATCAATCCTGGAAGAGGCTGGCGGACGAAGAGGGCATTCCCTTCACGCGGCAGGAGAATGATGAGCACCTGCGAGGCGTCAGTCGCGCAGAGTCGTTGACCTATTTACTCAAAGGCCGCAAGGTCTCGGATGCAAAGTTTCAGGAGTTGATGGATCGCAAGAACCGTTACTATCATGAGATGATTAAGAAGATGACGCCCAAAGACCTGGTGGAAGGGGGCAGGCAACTGTTAGAGGAAATCAGGCAGGCGGGAATTAAGATCGCCGTTGCCTCGGGCAGCAAAAATGCTCATACTGTACTCGATCTCTTGCAAATTATGGACCTTCTCGACGCCGTTGCCGATGGCTATAGCGTCTCTAACAGCAAGCCCGCGCCCGATATCTTTGTCTATGCAGCAGGCATGGTACGTATACCCACTTCCGAGAGCCTGGTCGTCGAAGATGCTGATGCAGGTATCGAGAGTGCAAAGGCCGGGGGGATGCAGGCAGTTGGCATTGGTCCAGCGGAACGTTTTCATCGAGCAGACAAAGTGCTGCCTTCGCTCGCGAACAAACATTTGCAAGACCTGATAAGCTGATGATCTCCGTCCTCCGGGGGCGCGATAAATCGGCCCCTACGGGATGGAGTTAGGGAGGATAAAATATCTGTGAACCTCTGGAACATAGAAGAAGATAAATTTGACCCCAAGAGGCTAAACATCCAGGAAACGGTGTATACCATAGGCAATGGCTATTTCGGTACACGAGGCACTTTAGAGGAAGGCTATGTTGGGTCTGAACCTGCTACCCTGCTCTTCGGTGTTTTCGACAGGATTCCCATAGGAAGAGAAGAACTGGCGAATGCGCCTGACTGGCTGCCGCTCAAACTATTTGTCAACGGTGAGCGTTTTCGCCTGGATAGAGGCAAGCTTCTCGCATACCAGCGCACGCTAGATATGTACAACGGCGTTCTTACGCGTACTATGCGCTGGGAAAGCCTTGAAGGCATGCAGCTGACGATAAAGAGCGAGCGTTTCGCCAGCCTGGCTGACGAGCATGCCGGCGCTATGCGCTACCATGTCACCATCGATGAGCTGCCGGGTGCGGTGGGTGGAAGCGAGGGGCAAGAGGTGGACGTGATCCTGTGGGGAACGTTCAACATGGCGGTGGGTAACTACGATCTCATGCACTGGGAGAGCATCGAACAGGGAAAAGAGGACGACCTGATCTGGTTTCAGACGCAGACGCGGCACAAGACCGTGCAACTGGTGCAGACTGTGAGTTTTGATACCCAGGCGCCTGGCTTCCAGAAAGAGCCATTCTACTCGGATTTTGCGCCGGGCTGGCGCCTGCGCGGAAACCTGGGCGTAGGATCAACGCTCACGGCGGAGAAGCTGGTCGTCATGTATACATCGCGTGACACGGAGTCTCCCCGCATGGCGGCACTCGAGCACCACCACAGGATTTACGACGGCGGAGAGCCACTACAACAGCGGCCTGCCAGCGCAACGGAAGCGGGGACGACCCCATACGAAGCGCTGCTGGCACAACACGAGGAAGCCTGGCACGGCTACTGGCAAGAGGCAGATGTTGTCATCGAGGGCGATGACCAGGCGCAACTGGGTATGCGCTACAATATCTATCAACTACGCATCAGCACCTCTTCGCATGACAGTCGCTACAGTATTGCAGCCAAGGGGTTGACGGGCTTTGGCTACCGGGGCCACGTCTTCCATGATACCGAAATTTTCATGCTGCCTTTCTTCACCTATGTCCAGCCCACTATCGCCCGCAACCTGCTGTTCTATCGCTACCGGCTGCTACCGGCTGCGCGCAAAAAGGCGAAGGAGAACGACTGCAAGGGCGCGCAATATCCCTGGGAGAGCACACTAGATGGTGAAGAAGCTACCCCAGAGGCGATCATCCACCCGGAAAGCGGCGAAATCATCCCTATCCTGAACGGCCAGATCGAACTGCATATCAGCGCCAGTATCGCGTATGCTGTCTGGAATTACTGGCGTGTCACGGGCGATGACGAATTTATGCGGAACTATGGAGCAGAGATCGTGCTATCTACGGCAGCATTCTGGGTGAGCCGGGCCGAGTTCAATGCAAAACTGGGCGAGTACGAGATCAACGACGTGATCGGCCCTGACGAGTGGCACGAACATGTCGACAATAACACCTACACCAACTACATGGCGAAGTGGAACATCCAGGCAGCACTTAAGAGCTTGCACTGGCTGCGTTCGACCGACGCCGATAAGGCTGAGCAACTGGCGCAGCAGCTCGAACTCAACGAACAGCAACTGGATCACTGGCGCGAGGTTAGTAGCAATATGCGTATCCTCCAGGACCAGCAGACGGGCCTGTTCGAGCAGTTTGAAGGTTTTTTCAAGCTCGAGTTCCTCGACCAGAGCAAGTTCAGCGGCCGCAAGACCTCCTACCAGGGTTTGCTCGGCATAGAAGTGGTGCAGCGATACCAGATCAGCAAGCAGGCAGACGTGTTGATGCTGCTGACGGTGCTGAACGAGCATTTTGATCTACCAACCAAGCGGGTCAACTGGGACTATTACTTTCCCATCACCGACCATGACTATGGTTCGTCACTCACCCCGGCGCTGCACTGCATTCTCGCGTGCGAGATGGGCCTGACCGACGAAGCCTACAGGATGTTCATGAAGGGCGCGTTGATCGACCTGGAGGACCTGCGCGGCAACACGGCGGAGGGCATTCACGACGCCTGTTCGGGAGCGGTGTGGCAGGCGGCGGTATTCGGCTTTGCCGGCCTGCGCCTTAATGATGAAGGTTATACCACGAAGCCAACCTGGCCCGATGGCTGGACGCGCCTGGCCTTTAATTTCCATCACCAGGGGAAGCCGATCCGCGTCGACTTGCGGAGGGAATGATATTGGAGAAAGCGTATGTCTCAGAGGCACGCACTTTGGGCTTTTATGATTGGATGTCTTATTTTCTTGCTTACAGCCTGCGCCGCAGGCCCTTCGGCAACGCAGGCTCCTGGGGCATCACCAACGGCAGCTGCTCCTACAGCGACGTCGCAGCCAACGGCGACAACGCTGCCAGTGGGAACGGTGCTCTACCAGGCGAGCTGGTCCCATGGGCTCTCCGGCTGGCAGGGCACGCACGGGTGGAAGGTGGTTAACGGGCAGCTTGTGGCCGATTCCAGTGGCCCGAACATTCTCGCTATTCCTTACAGACCAACGGTGAGCGATTACGCGGTCGAGGTTCGCCTGCGGGTCGTGCGTTTGCTCAAGCCGAACGGGGGCTACTTCACTATTGCTGCTCCCAAGACGACGGGAAAAGATGGCTACCAGGCAGGGGTCAATAACCTGCTGGGGATAGAGCCACGTCCAAATGGAAGCCATCCACAGGCGCAGGTGTTCATAGATCCTTCCAGTTCTATGGCGCCAGGCAGTGCTCTGCCGATTGATTACGAGCCGGGCTCCGGGTGGCATATCTACCGCGTCGAGGTCCTGGGGAACGAGGCGCGTTTGCTGGCGGATGGTGTGCAAATAGGACGGGCGAGCAGTGAGCAGACCAACGTGCTCTCGAACGGGCCGATCAATTTGAGTACGGCGTTGATTGTGCTGCGGGTGAGCAGTGTGCGCGTTGTCGCGGTGTAGGAAGGCTGGCGGCCGCTTTTTGCCGGACCGTGGCGGAAACGCTATTGACATTTGGGTGCAGGGCAGGTATGATATGGCGGTGGCAAGTTATGGAAAAAGGCCACGAAGCAGGAAATGAGGCGCATTCGTCTAGCGGCCTAGGACATCGCCCTCTCAAGGCGGAGATCACGGGTTCGAATCCCGTATGCGCTACCAACCACGTTTTCAAAGATGCCTCAAGCCAGATGAGAAGTGGCCTGGGGCGTTTCGTTTTCTCCCACTACCCTCGCTATGTAGCAACCATGTAGCAACGGGGCAGGTGTGCTTTGCCAAGCACTATGGCTCTATCGCATCCTTGCTGATCCGCAAGAGGCCAGTTTACCGCGAGTCGGGGTGGTCTGCTCCTGGCTGCTCTTCTCGACGTGAGAGAGCCCCTCCCGAGGCGATCTCGTGCTTCAACGGGCGAATCCATAGCGAGAGAGAGGCAGGCTGCATCGTCTCCTGCACGATAGCCAGCAACTGCTCGTGCAACTGATCCAGGTCCACCTCCTGGCGCAAGCTGGCGCTGAAGGCTGCGATGGTCCTGGCAGCGTCATACTTGCGGCGATAGAAACGCCGGTCGATGGTGCGCTGAATGCCATGGCGCAGGGGCTGGAAGAGGGCGGCAACGATCAGGGTCGAGCCGACCAGGATGAGCGGAGATTGCGCCGCCCGTGGGCTGAAGGTTGCGAACGCCACCTGCAAGCCAAGAACTAGCCCGACATACAACACGGCCAGGGTAGCGGTGAGCAGGGTATAGACCAGCGTGCGTCTGACAAACACATCGATATCGAAAGCATTGGCATACAGGACTGCCATCAAGAAACCCGCGATATTGATACCACAGCCAAAGAAACCCGCGATATTGACGATGAGCAAGGCGAACGAGTCTGCCGGAGCGAGGGCTGGTAAGAGGAGAAAAACCAGGAGAATGATCAGGATGAAGAGGCTCAAACTCACAATAATCCACTTGGTGGCAGCTCGCTCCTTCGGGTTCAAGAGACGGCGAGAACGATAGATTAAGATACCGACAATAATCGGAAAGCTGAGCAGACTGAACACCGTGTTGATCAGGACAAAGACAGGAGTAGTGATGAAGGCGAAGAGCACTACTGCCAGGCTATTGACAAGATAAAACCCGAGCACCCAACGAG
>Ga0137371_10004923_pt1 | contig 10452 bp, 8 predicted proteins | sample SagtaG_7_FD_104919 | JGI IMG/M metagenome (GOLD analysis project Ga0137371, IMG submission 104919) | Vadose zone soil microbial communities from Sagehorn Ranch, Mendocino, California, USA - Sage1_R_40_16 metaG | ecosystem: Environmental > Terrestrial > Soil > Vadose zone | place: USA: California... | reverse complement strand
GAGGGATACATCGGCGATCTGGAAACATGGAACAAAGCAGAGGCTGTGCTGCGACGCATTTTGGATAAGCATGTCGGGCCAGGAAATTATAGAGTTGCAGATGGGGATGGAGCCTTCTACGGCCCGAAGATCGACATTTTGATGGAAGATGCGCTTGGCAGGTCATGGCAAATGGGAACGATTCAGCTTGATTTCCAGTTACCACGCCGTTTCGGCTGCTCCTATATAGATAAAGATGGCCAGGCGAAAACGCCCGTTGTCATCCACCGTGTCATTTATGGATCGCTCGAACGGTTCATTGGGATTCTAATCGAGCATACGGCTGGAGCCTTCCCTGCCTGGCTTGCCCCTGTTCAAGTACGTATTATCACAATAGCTGATCGCCACGTCCCCTACGCCCAGGAAGTTATGCAGCGCCTTCGTGACCAGGGTATCCGTGTAGAGTTGGATGACTCGCCAGAGCGTATGAACGCGAAAATACGCGATGCGCAACTTCAGAAAATTCCCTATATGCTTGTAGTTGGTGACAAAGAACAACGCGAGCAAGCCGTCTCTGTACGCCTGCGCACGAACGAAAACCTTGGAGTAACCCCTCTTGACAGTTTCATAGCTCGGATCACAAATATCATCAAAACCAGGAGCAGTGAACTGTAATCTGTGTATTGTAGGGGCGGGGCTTGCCCCGCCCTCGCACCTTGCCTTGCCCCGCCCGGGAAAAGCACCCTCAAATAGCCTGCTTATTTATGCCCCGAATAGCCTTATTATTCACCAATGTGAATGAACTTACCTCCTTGACGTACTCTATCTAGATTCTCTACAATGACAGGGGCGACAACCTATTTGGGGAACCGATCTGTATTTAAAGGAGTATATCATGGCAGATCGTGTAGGTCAGCAGCTTGGCAATTATCGCCTGGTACGCATGTTAGGACAGGGTGGTTTTGCCGAGGTCTACCTTGGTCAACATATCTACCTGGACACCTTAGCCGCCATCAAAGTGCTCCATACACGCTTAGACAGCGACGATGTGGAACACTTTCGTGCTGAGGCGCGCACCATTGCACGCCTGCTGCACCCTAACATTGTGCGTGTGCTTGAATTTAACGTGGAGGAGATGACTCCATTCCTGGTAGTAGACTATGCTCCCAACGGCACCCTGCGTAAGCGTCATCCTAGAGGAGTCCCTTTGCCTCCCTCAACTGTAGTCAGCTATACCAGGCAGGTTGCTGCAGCCCTATTTTACGCTCACGAACAGAAAGTCATTCACCGCGACGTCAAGCCAGAAAATATGCTGGTAGGTCGGCGCAATGAAATCTTGCTCACTGATTTTGGTATTGCCCTTGTAGCTCAAAGTTCACGCTATAGCGGCACACATGGTATACAAGATATGGCAGGAACCATTGCTTATATGGCTCCAGAACAGATCCATTCACAGGCATGCCCTAATAGCGATCAATACTCTCTTGGCATCGTCGTTTATGAGTGGCTATCTGGCACACGTCCTTTTCAAGGATCATTTACCGAAATCGCTGTCAAGCAGACGATGGCCCTCCCTCCCTCGTTACGTGAAAAAGTACCAGATATCCCACCGGCCGTCGAAGAGGTGGTCATGAAGGCCCTGGCCAAAGACCCGCAACAGCGTTTTGAAAATGTCCAGGTCTTTGCCCTTGCCCTCGAGAAAGCATTTAGTAAAGAATTAGCTTCTTCCTCTGTCTTTACCGGTTCGCCCGCAGCTGAAATTCAACCAGCTTCGTCTAAAAATACCATTGTTTTGTCAAGCGTCGAAACACCTGATGAGAGCTTTGCTACAGTACAAAGCCTACCTCCAGAGCTTATTCCATCCCCTCCTTCGACATCCATGCTAAACGCGACTTCTTCATTGCAGCAGCCCGAGACAACCTCACTCCCATCCCATACTCAACACAGGCGTATTTCCAGGCGTAGCGTTGTGATAGGCCTGGCAAGTCTGGCTGCCGTCGGCATAGCCGGTGGTGGTGTTGCCTTAGTGAGGCACATGCAAACGCCATCCCCTCCTCTGCAAATGCAGGCAATGCCCCTCTTCACCTATACCGGACACTCCGACTGGGTATGGTCGGTGGCCTGGTCGCCTGTGAGCGAACGCATCGCCTCGGCAAGCTCCGATGCTACCGCGCAGGTCTGGGACGCTACAAATGGTGATCACCCTTTGTATCACAATCATTCAGATACTGTCTATACCGTTGCGTGGTCGCATGATGGTAAACGTATCGCCTCCGCCGGTTATGATAAAACCGTCCAGATCTGGGATCCTACCTTTGGTGATCACTTTTATACGTATGCTGGACATGCTAATTGGGTGTGGTCCGTAGCGTGGTCGCCCAATGGAAAGCGCATTGCCTCGGCTGGTGGTGACAAGACTGTCCAGGTCTGGGATGCGGCCGATGGTCACCATCCTTACATCTATACTGGCCATACGGGCTATGTCTATGCCGTTGCCTGGTCGCCCGATGGGCAGCGCATTGCCTCGGCTGGCTCCGATGGAACAGTGCAAATCTGGGACGCTGCAAATGGTAATCCACTTTATACATTTCGATTGCCTGGCACGACAATGTGGTCAGTAGCCTGGTCACCCGATGGGAAGCGCATCGCCTCGGGTAGCAATAACAATACGGTCCAGGTGTGGAATGCCACTGATGGAAGCTACCAGTTCATTTTAGGCGGTCATACCGATTTCGTCTATAGTGTCTCCTGGTCGCCCGATGGGAAACACATCGCCTCAGCCAGTGGTGACAAAACTGTACGCATTTGGGATGCCACGAATGGCCATCACATCTCCACCTATACCGGCCATACTAACAGCGTGCGGTCGGTATCCTGGGCGTCTGATAGCAAGCGCCTGGCCTCCGCTTCCTGGGATAAAATCGTGCAGGTCTGGCAGGTGCAATGATATGGTAGAGTATCTATACGAGAGTGACCATAATGCAATTACCACCTGAGCAGGTCAAACGCTTTTACCATATTTGGTTCGAATTGCTCCATTTTGTGAATGAGCAGCGGCATCTAGCTCCGGACTTTCCCGATGATCCCATAGCGGGGTCAGTATCAACCTCCGATGCCTTAGAACTCCGTAATGCTTTGTGGGCTGATGATGCACTACGCGAAAGCTTCATTGCTACCAATCCCGCCGATCTATCGCCGGATGATCTAGCCCTGGTTGCAAGCTGGCAGTACCGGGTCGACGGAAAGTTTTTCATCGTTCGCCATCTCAAAAAATATTCCGTCTTTCTCTCAGAACAACCTGCTGCACATGCCTACGGAGTGCTGGGACTAGTCAGCCCGATTGAGGAAGTTGTGATTTACCCCGTTCCTGTATATACCCACGCAGTGTTGCTAGCATTTGAGGGCCAGATCACCTACGATGGTCTGCTGGAGCCGTACGCGATCACCTTTGGCCCCGGATTCCGCAGCGGAGTGAACGAGGCGTACCGCAATGCCCAGGAACGCGAGGGGATTGTCACCACCCTTGAACCAGTCGCAGTACCTACCAACATGCGAGAGGTGCGAAAGGGAATGCTCACACGCAATGCTAAAATCCTGGGCGCTTTCCGCAAGAAACTGGCCAGGAGGGGCTTGAGCCATAACATGGTAGAGAAGCACGCATCGAATATCGACTCTTTCGCCCAGGAATATCTTCTGGAGCAGGACCCTCCGCGTGGGTTGATCGACATGACTGCTGTGGATGTGGAAAACTACCTCCGTGCATCAGAAGACGAAACGCTAACAACCAGCTTCAAGCGCTATGTCCGTTTCCTCGATGAGACGGCGCGGATGGAGGACTATGAACAAATTAAGTCCCTGTACGCTTTGTTGAAATAGCTTGGTATCGATCGATTAGTCCAGGCTCCTTACCCAATCCCTGACGATGGACACAAACTTGTCATGCTCCTCGATAAAAGGAAAGTGACCACTATTCTCAAAAATAACCAGCTTCGAGTTGGGTAGTCCCGCGTGGAGGCGTTCAGCCCCTCGCGTCGGGGGAGCGATCCAGTCGTGTCGTCCTGCCATGACTAGCGTCGGCACTGTGATCTCACCCAATCGACTCAGGACATTGAAGGTAGGCAAGCACACCCCCATACCTTGATTAAAGGCTCCAGCGCTATACTCGGTCGCCTCGTCCATTTTCGCACCCACTTTTGGATCATATTTATTGAAGTACAAGGGCAAGATAGTTGTCCAAAGTCGCTGAAAACTGGCATCATCAGCGACTGGCGCAGAGAGCCCTGCGATGACGGCCTGTACCTGCTCAGGTGTACCTCGAGACTGAGCATTGGCCGACCCTGGCCGTTTGTCGTGTAGAACACTTCATTGCCATTGATTTGCGCTTGCATTTTCTTCTTCTCCTTATTCTTCACTCATCAGGAGTACAGCTTTTCCCGTAATTTTCCGCTCCATCAAATCGTTCAGCGCATCCGCTACATGTTCAAGTTGGTAAGTAGCAGAGACATGTGGCTTGAGCTTGCCATCTGAAAACCACGTGAGCAGTTCGTGGAGATTCTCCTGGCCATGTTTAGGGTCGCGTTCCATGAATGAACCCCAGAACACACCGACGATGGAGTAAACCTTGAGAAGTGGCAAATTGAGCGGGATGCGCGGAATATCTCCTGCCGCGAAGCCAATTACCAGGAAGCGTCCTCCCCAGGCCATACTACGCAGCACCGGCTCAGAATAATCGCCCCCCACAGGATCGAAAGCCACGTCAACACCTTTCCCACCCGTAAGTTGTTTTATATGCTCCTTTAAATCTACGCTTACATAATTGATGACTTCATCCGCACCATTCAGCTTGCAGACCTCGAGCTTCTCATCTGACGAAGCGGCGGCGATCACATGCGCACCTATCACCTTGCCAATCTCCACTGCCGCGAGACCCACACCACCTGCCGCGCCAAGCACGAGCAGCGTCTCTCCCTGCTTGAGTTCCGCCCTGTCCTTGAGCGCGTGATGAGATGTCCCATACGTCATCACAAAGGCGGACGCAGTGGTGAAATCCATACTGCGAGGCATCGAGATCAGCCGAAGTGCATCAGCGACAACTTCCTCAGCAAAACCACCCAGTCCAGTGAATGCAATCACCCGGTCACCTACCTTGACGTGATCTACACCCTCTCCAACCTCTTTGACGATGCCAGCAACCTCACTGCCTGGTATAAAGGGAAATGGCGGCTTAGATTGGTATCTTCCCTGGATGATCAATGTATCAGGGAAATTTACACCACACGCCTTCACGCTAATAACCACCTGACCTTTCCCAGGTTTGAGTGGTTCGATATCTTCGATCACAAGGCTCTCTGGCGGCCCGAATGCCTTACATAACACTGCCTTCATCAAGCGGTTCCTCCTGCGTCGTTATATGTAAGTGGTTTCTGTTCGTGCTTATCACATCTTTGTGTTTGAATAATGATACCATGCATGTAAGCTCTTCTGCCATCTATTGGTTTATACTTACACTGATAATTATGCTAGTATGCAGATCAAGTTTTAGCAGCAATATCTTATTCTCTGTAAGGATCTGACTAAATGAACAACTACACTCATGAACTAATCAGAGGATAGTAAAAATGCACTTGGAAAGAGGAAAAGGAGTAAACTTGTACCAGATTGCGATTCCAATGTTGATCAGTGTGCTCACCCTTATTTCTGGTTGGGCAGATGCGAACGGTTTTGTTCATGCTTCAAGTATATGGAATGACGGAAAACTTATTTAGAACGGGTGGATGAACTTCTTTTGACCCGTTTGTGTATTCTCCGTTTTTCGGCTTATCTTTGGAGAGTGCGTCGATGAAGCACTCTCCAAACAATCCTACCCATATTTTCAGCCACTAGCAAGCCTGGTTGGCCTATGGTGTAGGCTGCACATAGTGTGGCACAGGTACTGGCTCGGCCGGATTGGCGTTTGATCCCAAAATCTGTACCGGGTGATAGAACAAGTTCATTGGAATTTGAGTAAGTAACCACTTGTTGAACTCCGTCTGTTCGGTGATGAGCTGCGCTCGTGCATACTCGATACGGTTGAAGGAACCTTCGATCTGCACCAGCACTGAGTGAGAGTTACTTCCTACCCCATAATCCGGATAGCTCTCGACAAAGACACGAATCCCTCCTGTCATCTGTCCAGCCGCAGCGAGAGCTGCATTGGTATCAGTTATTCCCTGACTGGCTTTGAGCGACGTAGCATAACTTCGCGCCTGGGCAATCTTGGTGATGGCTTCGTTCTGAGATGCAATTGTTGAGTTGAGCAGCGCTGCATCCTGTTGGAGTAGTTGTGACGCTCTGTCTACCTCATTCCAGACTTCGCCGACCTTCCCTTGTACGTCGTATTGCCGTTGTTGTATGCCGATATTTTGACTTATCAGGAAAATGCCACCAACTACAACAAGTACAAGAATAACTGCTGAGATTATCTTGGTACGAGTCCAAAAGCGCTTCGGTGGAGTCACTTTTTCTCCTATTGGTGTATTTGCCATCTCGCCATAGGTGGGCGACGGGCGATCGTAGCCCGACCTTTCGCCGTACTCTGACCTTCTGTCATAATTTGGATACTGTTCTTTGTCTAACATGTGATTATCCTTCCTTTCATTTCAGGTTAAACATCGCCACCTGATGATGGTGAACTGCCACCACCTCCCCAGGGCCCTGAACCGCCACCGCCTCCCCAAATTCCTGAACCACGCCGACCAAATGAAGAACCACCTCTGGTGCTTCTACTAAGTATGGCAAGCACGAGTAATAAGCGTCCGAGTAGGCGGAAAGCCGTGTAGAAGAAATTCTCCCGCCGGCGAGCAGCGACTATAGCACTTACCACAAGCCATCCTACGATAACGATAAACCCGAGTATGACAATGAGAATTCCGTTGGGGTAATTGTTTGTATCACCAGTAGGGCTTGTTGCCGTAGGTTGCTTAGGATGTGTGGTCTGCCATTCCTGGGCGATGCTTGGATCTTGCTCTGCCGTGGAGACTTTGTCGTAGAAAGCCAGCAGGCCATCCTGCCAGTTTCCTTGCGCGCGTGTGGGGACAAAAGTGGTCTGGGCGTAATCATCCATCAGCGTATCTGGAAGCGCTCCAGATATACCTCCACCAGTAATGTAAGCCAGCCAGGGTGCATGCCCATCTTTACCTGGTTTCTGCAGGTAGAGGACGAAAAGTACGCCGTTATTCTTGTCTTTAAATCCAATACCATTGGTATTGAATACGTTAGTAGCAAACTGATGAGGATCGCTCGCCACATCATTGAAGAAAACCACTGCGATCTGAAATCCATGCGCTTGCACGTCATCTGATCGTGACCTCAGTTGCGCTATCAAACTCTGTGGAACTGTTCCTGTTGTGTCCAATATGCCATGAGTTGCTTCAGTGAGTTGTGGGATGGGTGGGTCCTGCGTAGAAGTCCCCGCTGGATTTTGTGCCTGTTGCTGTCCTGCGCATGCAGTAAGCAGACCCGGTAATACCAGTACTAGCAGGAGCAACACTAAAAGAAGGATATATCTGATGGCAAGAATTTTGAATATCCTACCCCTTCGAACCTCCTCGTCTGGCTCTCTCCGCAAAGGTCTCTCGATTATTACGTGTTCTCCACTCACTTTCTCATCTATCCGCTTCTGAGATATCATGATTGTTTCTCCTCATTGCGAGGCTATCCTACGCTAGAATAACTCTTTCCGACACCTACAAGCCTGCGTACCACACCTCGTCGTATCCATCAACACACGTACAGAACTTTCCTGTATTGAGTGTAATGCAGAGACTTCACAGAACGATCACAGACTTCGGCTTCACTAACACGAATCCATCACGATTACATTCTGTCTCAGCTCCTTCACAGCCATCCCTCCACTTCCACAACTAAATGCTTCCAGGTTGATCATGCGGTATGCCCCCGTGACTGGGTAGAACGCTTTTCAGGTGCAAAAGGATTGCCGATATGACGAAGCAGGTCATTAGGAGTATGGGTGAGCGTCTCAAAGTGCGTTCTGGTATCAGCTAGCAGCAAAATGCTACATTCTCACCTGAACTCAGCCCAAATTGGAAAATGATCCGAAGCCCTCTCAGCATCCCCTACAGTCACAATGTCGGATGCATACAGGTGCTGAGCAAACATGGGAGAGACAAACATGTAATCGATCCGCAGCGCTCGATAAGGGGTAGGAAAGGTATATCCAGCTGTCATTGGGTGCAACGCACGATAGCAGTCAACATATCCAGCCTCGAGGAGAAAGGGAATAACCTGACCAGGAAAACGAGGGTCTGGCGCTTCAACCCCTTTCGCCTTCAACGCTGTAATATACATAAGGGTGTTTGGATTATCTGCCGGATGAATGGTGTTTAAATCTCCTACCAGCGCATGCAACTGATTGCTGCGTGAATGTAGGAGTTCGAGAATAGCCTGCATTTCAGCAACCCGAAAGTGCTCACTCTCGTGGTTCTGTCCTGCTTGCAGATGTGTCGCGAAGAGTGCCACAGGAGTTCTTTCCCAGAGAATCTGGATCTCTAGAAGCGTCTTGGACAGAACAGGAAGTTGATGGTTTTCTGTGCGGATTACTGGGAAATGGCTCATCCACACTACATGGTTCTGGTTGTTGTTATTGGCCTCACCGAATGTCAAGCTCATCTCCAATTGCTGAGCAAGTGCTTCTGCATTAGGACGACTTCTTGCTTCCATTAGTGCGACGACATCCGGCTGCTGCTGTTGAATGATGCGAGCAATGAGAGGAAGGCGATCTTCGCCTCCAGCAAGAATATTGTAACTGAGAATGCGCAATGCCATTAGAGATACACCATCTGACCATTCCTCACGCGAGACGCGATTCAGCAAGATCAGGCTCAAGAGTCAGCAATATATAGCCATTGGCCATTCCTGGCTCTCCCAGGCTGGTATAATGCACAGTTGCTGGCACTTCACGCCCATCTTTGAGGGTAATCGAATACTGGGCCGTGTAATCCTTGAGCCGGTTAAGAGAGATATTCTGCATCACGCACTCACCTTTACAAAGCAACTTGCCGTCGGCGTAGTGGCAGAGCAGCAGGCTATAGCATTTCACCTGGCCGATCACCTCTTCAGCAGACCAACCACAGAGTCGCCTGGCAGCTTCATTATAAAGAACGACTGTGCGATCAGCAGTGATCACCAGTAGCGGAATTGGTGCGCGCTCAAACGCTGCCAGAGCCAGTCGTCCCTGCTCATTCGTCAGAAGAGCAGCCTCAACTGGGACTTCTGATACCTGCATATTCAATCGGTAACCCACTCCGCGTACCGTTTCAATGGGTACTTCGCTTCCCATGACATGAGCTAACTTGCGACGCAAATTGCTGATATGAATATCAACCGCCCGATCAAGTGGCACATTTTCCTGAAAACCATGCAGGTGCGTCAACAATTGTGCGCGCGAAAATACGCGGCCAGGATTGCGCATCAGCACATATAGCAGCTCAAATTCTAGACCTGTCAGTTCAATCAATTTGCCATTGACTTGTACCTGTCGTTGCTCTGGATCCAGTTCCAGTGGGCCACAGCGCAGCACTCTCTGTTCGCTAGCGCTTTGTCGTTGCACTCTCCGTAGCATGGCTTTGATGCGAGCAAGCAACTCACGGGGATGAAATGGAAGTGCAAGGCAGTCATCAGCGCCAGCAGCAAAGGCGAGTAGCTTACCAAGTTCATCAGGCCTGTCACTGAGGATAAAGATCGCGGGGCTATCTGCTTCCTGTCGCAAGGTGCGACAAAGTTCAATCCCATCGAGCAGCGGTAAAGCCTGGTCGAGTAACAAGAGGTCAGGGTGATGCTGGCGAGCATATTGCAAGGCCGTCCGGCCATTATAGGCACATAACGTTGTAAAGCCCTCGCCTTCCAGCAAGGCTTTCAGTAATTCCACTGTATCCCGTGTGCGATGTGCCACCAGAACAAGCGGAAGTGGGATATTCACCTGCGTAGACATGACTGACTCAACTTCCGCACGCTTGCGGCATCCAAGACCGACCTCGTGAACTGGCAGTGAACTACAGGCATCATACCTACAACAAAATGTTGCTGTCTTGAGTATATTCAGTCTGCACTTCGCACGTCAAGAGCGATTCCCTGTCCCCCTACAAGGCGACGGCAAGGGATTGCCCCTACTACGGACGGGCCTGGCCAGCGCCCTCTACGTGTATAGTAGGGACGGGGCTTGCCCCGTCCTTGTGCCTGCTTACCTTCACCCTGCTTACCTTCGCCCCTCTTGCCCTCATCTCTCTTGTCCTCGTCCCCAGCAGCAACTCGACGATCATAATGCCTGCTTGCCCTCACCCCTCTTGCTCACACCCTCACCCTCCTTCCACACAAAAAATACACAATTATTACCGATCAATCTAAACAATTCCCCGCTATCATCTCCAATAGAACCTGTGTTAAGTCCGCCAAATGTTGCAAGGAGATATGCTCGTG
>Ga0137371_10004920_pt1 | contig 10455 bp, 10 predicted proteins | sample SagtaG_7_FD_104919 | JGI IMG/M metagenome (GOLD analysis project Ga0137371, IMG submission 104919) | Vadose zone soil microbial communities from Sagehorn Ranch, Mendocino, California, USA - Sage1_R_40_16 metaG | ecosystem: Environmental > Terrestrial > Soil > Vadose zone | place: USA... | reverse complement strand
TGCTCGGCGAACGCAGCGTGGTCGATCACTTCTATGACTTTCTTGCTACGCGCGGCGCGCAGATTCCTGCAGACGTAAAGAATCGCGACGTAACGCAACCAAATGAACCCGACGAGCATGTGCAGAAAGAAACCCTTCGCCTCTACAAAAATTCGCCCGAGTGCTCGATCCTTTTCGAGTTGATGACTGATTTCGACGAAGGATTGCAGGAGTGGCGCTACCGGCACATCAAGCTTGTCGAGCGAACGATCGGCGCGAAGAAAGGCACTGGCGGATCGCCGGGCGTGCCGTTTCTAAAGGAATCGCTCTTCAAGCCGGTGTTTCATGACCTGTGGGCGATCCGGCATGAGATGTAGCGCTGCTTCGCAGAGAAAATCCGAATGTCGAAATCAGAGGCCAAGGAATTCGCGGGCGGTGCCGGAGAGTAGTTGCGCCTTATCTTTCGCCGAAAGTTTAATCGATTCGATGAGTTTACCGGGATTGGCTTCGCCTAACGGGAACGGGTAGTCCGAGCCAAGCGCGACGCGTTGCGCGCCAAAGAGTTTGAGCAGCAACTTGAGCGCGTCGGGATCGTGAACGAGCGAGTCGACGTAGAACCGCGCGGGGGCGACGTCACCCTTTTTGTTTTCGCGAGCGAGATAACTTCGAGGGTTCGCACTGTTGTCCGTCGCGCACAAATCCGGCCGCACGTGAAACGCGTGCTCGATCCGACCGATCGTAAATGGAAACGCGCCGCCGCCGTGCGCAAAGGCGACGCGGAGCTTCGGAAAGCGTTCGAACACGCCACCAAAGATCATTGAGCAAATCGCAAGCGAAGTCTCGGCCGGCATGCCGACGAGCCACGGCAGCCAGTATTTCGGCATGCGCTCCTTGCCAAGCATGTCCCACGGATGAACGAAGATGGCTGCACCGAGCTGCTCGGCCGCGCTCCAGACCGGCTGAAGGAATGCATTGCCGAAGTTTAACGTGTCGATTCGCCCGGAGTGCGGATTCGCATCCACGTGCGTGCCGATCTGTGCGCCACGCAAGCCCAATTCGCGGACGCATCGCTCCAACTCGCCCGCCGCCAAATCCGGATCTTGCATCGGAATCGTCCCCAAGCCGGCGAATCGCTTCGGATGATGGCGAACGACTTCAGCGATGTGATCGTTTAATCGCCGAGAAAGATCCAGGGCGTCGGCCGGTTTCGCCCAGTAACTGAACATCACCGGCACGGTGGACAGCACTTGCATGGAAACACCATCGCGGTCGCACTCCTCGATCCGGCGCTTGGGATCCCACACGTTGTCGGTGATCTCTCGAAAGACGCGGTCGCCCATCATCATCCGCGCACAGCATGGCTTGTAATGATCAAGGCGAACGAATCCAGGATAGCCGTATTTCTTATCAAGATCGGGCCAATCGTGCGGCAGGATGTGCGTGTGCAGGTCGATCTTCATGTGAGCGGCGTCCACAGTTGGAAGTACCGGTTTCTGCAAAGAAGCAACAGGCAAGATGCCTGTCGGCCGAGACAGGCAGGATGCCTGTCTTCCGACGGCCAATCACATGGCAGAATGTGCGTGTGCAGGTCGATCTTCATAGGGTTGTGGCGTCCGATGTCTCAGCGGACTTCGATGCAGCCGAGGACAGCGCGCACTACAGCGATTTCATCGGCACCGGTTTCTCGACTTTTTTGCCGCACTTCTTGCATGTCCGCCGCGCGTCATCGTTCCAGAAATCAAGCATCGCCTGGCTAAAATGCTCGACGATGTCGGCGCAATCGAAGTGAATATCTTCCACCAACGCCCCACAATTCTCACAATAAAAGATGACGTGCTCCTTCTCTCCCGGCGGCCGCCGGCGCTCGACCACCACACCAATCGTGTCTGCCGGCCGCTGTGGCGAGTGCGGCACATTCGGCGGGATGAAGAACGTCTCGCCTTCGCGCACGATATGATCGACCATCTGCTCACCTTCGCGGATGCGCACCTTGATATCGCCCTTCAACTGATAGAAGTACTCTTCCGAATCGACGAGATGAAAATCATTTCGCGCGTTGGGTCCTTTGATCACCATCACGAAAAAGTCGCGTCCGTCATAGAGATAACGATTGCTCACCGGCGGTTTGAACTTTTCCCGGTTCTCTTCGATCCAGCTGTTCAGATTAATCGGCGGTTGTACGGTGGCCATGATGCCGAGCGTATTTCCTCTAGCCGATAGCGTCAACCACACGGGAGGGACGGATGCCGTTTCGTCTGCCGAATAATTCGACGACACGGATTCGCCCCTCTAATCCATCTAAGATCGACATCTTTTGCGATTGAATACTGTACCGCCCTAACATACTGTGCGCGGCTCTATGAAACTTGGCCGTTTGCTCCAGATCACAGCCGCAGGCGCAATTGGCCTTGTCCTTTGCAGCTGCGAAGAACTTCCACCTTACGTCGAACATCCGCTCGCCGTATTCGCACCACGGCCGGCCGGCTATTGGAATGACGATGGCTTTTCTGGGCCACCAAAAATTGTCGTCCATGTCAGCGAACAGAAAGCTTACTTTTACAAAGGCAAACACGTAGTGGGCGAAACGACTGTCTCCACCGGCAAACCCGGGTTCTCTACTCCTCCTGGTCATTACCGGGTGGTTTCGAAAGATAGGGACCACGTTTCAAGCGAATTCGGTGATTACGTCGATGATTATGGGAACGTGGTGAGATCCAACATCGACGTGCGCAAAGACCGCCGGCCGCCGGGCACGCATTTCGATGGGGCGCAAATGCCCTATTGCATGCATTTCAACGGCGGCTACGCCATGCATGAAGGCTATGTCCCACCGTATGCCGCGTCGCACGGTTGCATTCGCTTGCCTAAAGGAATGGCAGAGCCATTCTTCGAGAATGCTCCAGAAGGCACACCGGTAATCGTGAGAGAGTAATCCGATGGATGATTCAAGTCGCGTCAGCCAACTTACGCGCAGTAACTCAGTTCCGCTCCCATTCGCTGAGGATCCTTTTCAACTCGCTAATCTTCATCCTGTTCTTTGCAGTGGTGCTCGCGTTGAATTATTCGCCGCTGCCGTGGCGCACCGAGAAAGCGAACCGACTTCTACTCTTGTTTTACTGATTCCCCTACGCAGAAGCTGAATTGGCTGGGCGTTGGGTCACAAGCTAGGATTCGTGCTAGAATAAGGTTCGAACATGCACAAAAGCATTATTGCGCACGAAAGAATTTCCAACCTCCGGCTAAGCAACGAGGAGATCACTCGTTATTCGCGCCATCTCATGATGCCCGAAGTTACCCCTGAAGGGCAGCGGCGGTTAAAGGCTGCGCGCGTCTTGTGCATCGGCGCCGGCGGTCTCGGATCGCCAGCGGCGCTCTATCTCGCCGCGGCCGGGGTTGGGACACTTGGAATTGTCGATTTCGACGATGTCGATCTTTCAAATCTGCAGCGCCAAATTCTCCATGGAACAAAGGACATCGGCCGTAGCAAATTGGAATCCGCGCGGGATCGGCTGCGCGATATCAATCCGGAGATCGACATCGAATTGCACGAATGCCGTTTCTCCAGCGAAAACGCATCCCAATTTGTCGCGCGGTGCGACGTGGTCGTGGACGGCTCGGACAATTTTCCCACGCGATATTTGTCCAACGACGTCTGCGTTTTTGCGCGCAAGCCGAATGTGTACGGCTCCGTGTTCCGTTTTGAAGGACAAACCACTGTGTTTGCGCCTCACCTGACTGGGCCATGCTATCGCTGCCTTTTTCCGGAGCCGCCTGCGCCGGACACGGTGCCAAACTGCGCGGAAGCGGGAGTGCTTGGTGTTTTGCCCGGGATTATCGGAATGCTGCAAGCGATTGAAGCGATCAAATTGATTGTCGGCATCGGCGAACCGCTCATCGGGCGTCTCCTCCACTTTGATGCGCTCAAAGTAAAATTTCGAGAGCTTAACCTGCGACACGATCCTAAATGTCCGGTTTGCGGAGAGAATCCAACAATCTTTTCGCCGATCGATTACGAACAATTTTGCGGAGTACGTCCCCACCCGGCGCGCGATCACGATGACCACCCCACAATCAGCGTGCACGAGCTGAAGCGAAAAATGGAAGGCAACGGGGGTTTTACGATTATCGATGTAAGAGAAGAGTTTGAATACGAAATCGCGCGAATCGAAGATTCGAAACTAATCCCGCTGGGCGAATTGCCGGCACGCCTCGATGAGCTCCAGCAGGATGAGGAGGTCGTCCTCCTTTGCAAAAGTGGCGCGCGCAGCGCACACGCGGCGGAGTTACTCCGCGCCGCTGGATTCACGCGAGCATATAATCTGGAGGGTGGAATCGACGCATGGGCGGATAAGATCGATCCAGCCATGCCGAAATATTAGCTAGGAACGCTGGCTCCGGGAGCTCGCCTCCGTCGCTAGCAACCAGGCGAACTATTTCAACACTGCCGCCAGATCATCCGCGGGCGGGACATTGTCCCATTGCTTCAGCAACTCGCCATCTTTCCCGAAGACGAAGACGCGGAAATCCGTTCCTTCGGGCTGCCCGCCGAGTTGCGACGACACCGTCCCATCAAAATCCGCCACCGCGAAGACGTCGTCTCTCGCATTGCGCGTAATTTTTTTGGCCTCGTATCGTGGCTGAAGGCGCTTCGCCTCTTCGTCGAGGCGACGCCGCACCAACATAGTCGCGATTTTGCGCCCGAGCAGGATGTCCTTCCTGGTAAAATTCAGGACCGTAATTATTCTATAACTCGGATTGCCGAGACAAAATTCGGGAGCACGGTCCCCGACCGCGCGCGCCTTCTCCGAATCTGCCTTGGTTGCCAGGACGACGACGCTAATGTGACCGTCGGCGGTGGAAAGTGTGTGTCCATCGACGTCGACAAAATTGAGTGCGTAGATTTGTCCGACCGAAAGACTTGCGTGTAAAGGCGCAACGAAAAGCAAAGAAACTGCCTTCGTGAAGAAAAAGAATTGAAGTGCGCGCGGCCTCACAACTAAACACATTGGCGACAATGACGCGCGCTGACAAGTTCTGGCCCACTGCGTCCTCCTGGCGTTGTGCCTTGCCAGGAAAGACGAGCGTGGCTTGTATCTGGTTGTCGGTCTTTTTCGCCTGCGGTTTCATCGGCTGCGATCGCTTGACCACTTCGCGCTACGCTCAACTTGTGCAAGACGCGGACAGGAAATCGACCCAGGGAGACTTTGACCGCGCGATCAACCTTTACGAAGCCGCGCTCGATGACAGCCCACGATGTGCTGAGATCCATTACAAGCTCGCGCTACTTTACGATGACAAAATGAATGATCCGCTCAATGCATTGCATCATTTCAAGCGTTATCTCGCGCTGAGCCCGAACGGCTCTCATGCAAGCGACGTGAAGAATTCCGTCAAACGCGACGAGATCGCGGTGGTCACGAGTTTGTCCGGCGATTCTGTCGTCACTCGAGCCGAGGCAGCCCGATTGCGAAACGAAAATCTTAATCTGCACAAAGAACTTGAAGCGCGTTCTGGAACGCTGCCGATCGGCTCCGGTAAAGCGCAAGCACGCGATGCAAGTTCAAAAAAAACCGCGTCGAGGAAATCTGAGGGACGAACTTATGTTGTTCGACCAGGCGACACACTCGTGTCGATTTCGCGGAAGTTTTAAAAATCATCAGCGCGCTGGAAAGGGATTCTTGACGCAAACAAAGAGAGCATCCACGATCTAAAAAAACTCACGGTGGGCCAAACGCTCGTTATTCCGTAGGACCTTGTTTTCGCCGTGAGGTATTGCAATCCACACCGCGCTGCGACCAATATTCCTTCAACGCTTTCGCATGCCCATTCTCGCCTTTGTCATCTCGAGAGAGGGTCTTGCCTGAGCGCGGCCGAATAGGCCGAATGGGTTGAGACGTCTTTTCCTGCTGAATTCTTAAGCTTAATAACGAGAGATTCCTCGACTGCGCTCCGCTCCGCTCGGAATGACAGCAGCGTTGGGCGCGTCGCATCAAAAACCGCACCCGTACATTTTTGCTCTGTCGCTTGGACGCGACCGCGCTGTTCACGCCTTTATTCCGAGCAATTCCCGCTGCCACGGAACCAGCAAAGATGCCGCGCGCGTTTCCTTCGCCGCGATCGCCTCGATCGTGCTACGCGGCGCGATAAAGGATTGCTCTAGATCAAGCTCCCTGGCTGCTCGATCACGCCGACGCCGTAGTTCTTCCGCGCGACGTATCGCCTCCTGACTCGGGCGCGTTCCGAATCGACGTTGCAAAACCGGCCACTCCGATTCAGGCAATTGCATTGCGTTCTGCGCTGCCATGCGAAATGCCTGGCGACGGCGCGAAGAAAAATGCCTGTAATCAGGCACCCTTCCAGAGGCGAAATTTAGAGCCGCTCCCAGCAACTCGTGATTTTGCAAAATATGAAAAGGCGGGCGATCTGCCGTTTCCGCTTCCTTCTCGCGCCATTGCCAAAGCGCGCGCAGGACAGCCGCCTCGCGGCCGCGCAGGGAGGCGGATCCGGGGACGCGCCAAAGTTCATCCTCATTCCGCACACGCTCTAGCGCGGCCTGCTCGATTGCACGCTGACACGATTGCCGTAACCAGTCGAGCCGATCGCATTCTCGTAACTGCGAATCGAGGCACTCGGCCAGAGGCAAAAGATAATGCGTGTCATTGATCGCATACTCGATCATCCGCGCAGAAAGCGGCCGCTGCGCCCAATTTGCCTTTTGAGAGCCTTTGCCGAGTTCAACGCCAAAATGCCGTTTCACCAGAGCGGCCAGACTAAATTCGCGGATCCCGAGCAGGCGCGCGGCAATCACCGTATCGAAAATCCGGTGCGCGACCAAGTTTAAGCCGCGACGGAGCAATCGCAGATCGAAATCCGCACCATGCAAAACAATTTCTTTACGCTCAAGCACAGCGCATAGCGGTGAAAGATCGACGGCCGCCAGTGGATCGACAATATAGTCACACGGTAGCCGGGATCGGTGATCCCGGCCCGCCTTTGGGCCACGCGGCTCGCGGCCGGCGTCACCGATGCCGACACGCCGCTTCTGACCGGCATCATCCCGCAGTCGCGGGACTACAACATCCGGTACGGGAAGACTGATTTGTACCAGGCAAAGTTTTTCACGATAACAATGGAGGCTGTCGGCTTCCGTATCGATTGCCACGCGATCAACCGATTCGATTTGCGGGAGCAACTCGGCCAGCTGCGTTGCGCTCGCGATCAAATCCCTCGGCAATGACGAATGACGAATGTCTAATGACGAAGGAATGACGAAGCCAGAATGACTAGAAGTTTCCGATCGCTGCGTCGTTGTCTGGTCATTCGGGCTTCCTTCGTCATTCGTCATTTGTGCATCGTCATTTTTTCCTCGCCATCCGAGCATCGTCATTTTACCAGAAATCACCTTAACCCGCTTAACAGCAACTCCGCGTTCGTTTTCGTCGCTTCGAGGTTTTCGATCAGCTTTTCCATCGCTTCGATGGGAGGAAGCGCCGCCATGGTCTTGCGCAACTCCTGTACGCGCTCCCACTCCTCGGGATGATACAGCAAATCTTCGCGGCGAGTGGCCGATTGCAAGACGTGGATCGCAGGATAGAGCCTCTTCTCTTGCAGTGAACGATCGAGATGCAGCTCCATGTTTCCAGTGCCTTTGAATTCTTCGAAAATTAATTCGTCCATGCGGCTCCCGGTTTCGATCAACGCGGTGGCGAGAATGGTAAGGCTGCCGCCTTCTTCAACATTGCGCGCCGAGCCGAAGAATTTTTTGGGTTTGATAAGTGCCTTCGCCTCGACGCCGCCAGACATGATTCGGCCTTTGCCTGGTTGCAAATTGTTGTACCCGCGCGATAGCCGCGTGATACTGTCGAGCAAAATCACCACGTCTTGTTTCATTTCCAGCAGACGCTTGGCGCGCTCCAGCACCATCTCCGCCACCTGCACATGTCGATGGACGCTCTCATCGAAGTTCGAATGATAAAGCTGGCAATCGACTTCCCGCTCCAGATCGGTCACTTCTTCCGGCCGCTCGTCCACTAAGAGCAGAAGGAGAACGATCTCCGGATGATTTACCCGGATCGCCTTGGCGATTTCTTTGAGCAGGATGGTCTTGCCTACGCGCGGGGGCGCCACGATGAGACCGCGCTGTCCGTGCCCGAGCGGTGCCAGCAGATCGACTGCCCGGGCACTGATGGAATTCGTCTTTGGATTTTCCAGCATAATCCGGCCTTGCGGAAATTGCGGCGTGAGCTTGTCGAAATCAGTCGGTTCTGTCCACTGCCCCGCGGGTTGGCCCTCAATCGTTGTGACTTGTTCAAGCGTGAGAAACTTCTCGCGATTGGCCGGTAGCCGTATGGTCCCGGCAAGCTTTTGACCGGGCCGCAGGCGATATTGCTCAATCACTGCACGCGGAACACAAACATCCTCCGGTACTGGCAAAAAGTTTAGTCTCGGCCAGCGCAGCATCGCGAACGAGTCGCTCACCTGATCGAGGAAGCCTTCCGCACTGACCGTTACCCCGGCGGCTAATGCGACACGGATGATATCGAGAACGTGCTGATGACGCGAGCGCGTCGGATGCAAATGCAGATCCAAATCACGCGCCAATGCTTCCAGCTTTTCACCCGAAAGCTCTTGCAGCTCATTTAAGTCAAGTGAACGCTCTGTAGCCGGGATCGTTGATCCCGGTCTTCCATTCCCCGTTACACCTGGCGTCACCGATGTTGCGGCCCGGACTGGTTCCGCAGCTGTAGTTTCCGCCGTCGCTGACGTCGAGGTTGTTATCTTTTCGTCCATGACTGCTGCTGCCAGAGCGCAATGAGAGAGCGCGCCTGCGCGGCGAGCGCCACACGATCGTCGTTGTTCCAGACTACGTGGTCCGCGCGCCTGATTTTTTCGTCGAGTGACATTTGGGAGTTGATCATTTGTTCGGCCGCAACGCGTTCGAGCGACGTGCGTGCCATCAGCCAGTGCAATTGCGTCTTGAAAGAGCAAGCGACCACTACTACTCGGTCGCACAACGTTTCACCGCCAGTTTCATAAAGAAGGGGAATATCAGCGAAGAAAAAATCGGGAGAGTCGCGATGCGTTTCCGCTTCCGCACTCCATTTGCGGCGAATCCGCGGATGAAGCACCTGTTCAAGCGCGCGTTTTTTAGCGGTGTCGCCAAATACTATGGCGCGAAGTTTCTCTCGATTCAAGTCCTCAGCCCTCGAAAAGACTCCGCTGCCAAATTCCAGACGAATTTCTTGTTTAACTTGCGCATCAAAATCGACAAGCCGGTGCGCCTCCTGATCCGCATCGAAAAAACTGGCAGCGGGAACGATATCGCGGAGACATTCGCAAAAGCTGGTCTTGCCAGTGGAAATTCCGCCAGTGATCCCGATGGCAGGCATGCAAATAGCATTAAAAGGCCATTGAGGCGGCTGTGTCAGCCGCAAATTACTCGGAAAATCGTCACGCGCTCAAGCGAAGAGAAACAATTATCTGGTAGCGGAACTCCCGAAATCTGAGAAGGGTAATCACTCAACGACGCGGAAAATTATGAAAACACTTAAGCCATTTACTCTTTGTATTGCCATTTTTGGATTGACCGTGGCCGCTTTTGCCCAAAACGATTTGAACCTGCCCGACGTCAGCCAGGCCGCCGAGGTCAAGCAACGTATTGCTCTGACGGATATTACTATCACCTACCATCGGCCCCTGGTGAACGGACGAAAGATTTGGGGTGCCCTTGTTCCATACGGCAAGGTCTGGCGTGCGGGCGCGAATGAAAACACGACGATCGAATTCAGCGATCCAGTTTCGGTGGAGGGACAGCCGCTGGCCAAAGGAATTTATGGTCTGCACATGATCCCGAACCCGGATTCCTGGACGCTGATCTTTTCAAAAACCAATACGGGATGGGGAAGCTACAGTTACAAGCAGGACGAGGATGCTTTGCGCGTGAATGTGAAACCGCGCGCGCTCGCCGAGATGAAAGAGGCGCTCGAATTCGAGTTCGAAGATTTGAAGCCGGAATCGACGGCGGTCGTGCTGAAGTGGGAGAAATTAGGCGTCCCGTTCACTGTCTCGATTAAGGACTCCGACCAGACGCTGCAGAACATCCGGGCCCAATTAAAGGGTCGCGGCCAGTTTACCTGGCAGGCTTTGGATGAGGGCGCGCAGTTTTGTTTAACCAGAAAGATCAATCTGGATGAGGCGTTGCGCTGGGCTGATGCCTCGATTCAGAACGAGGAGAGATTCGATAACCTCAGCACGAAAGCAGACATCCTCAAAGCGCTGAACCGCCCGGATGAGACGAAGGCCGTTTGGAATCATGCGCTCGAAATGGCGACTGCGGTGCAGCTTTATTCCTATGGCCGGCGCTTACAGTCTGAGAAGAAAGGCGCCGAAGCAATGGACATTTTCCAAGCGGTCGCCAAACGGTTTCCGCAAACTGTCTACGGACATCTGGCGCAGGCCCGCATCAAGTCCGCGGCC
>Ga0137371_10004917_pt1 | contig 10457 bp, 8 predicted proteins | sample SagtaG_7_FD_104919 | JGI IMG/M metagenome (GOLD analysis project Ga0137371, IMG submission 104919) | Vadose zone soil microbial communities from Sagehorn Ranch, Mendocino, California, USA - Sage1_R_40_16 metaG | ecosystem: Environmental > Terrestrial > Soil > Vadose zone | place: USA: California... | reverse complement strand
TGGCTTCGATCAGATTGAAGCCTCCGAGGACTTCCTTGGCCTCACTGAACGGGCCGTCGGTGACCTTGGTCTTGCCGTTGCGGATGCGTACCGATTTCGCCGTTTCCACACTCTCGAGCATCTGCGACTCCGTGAGATGTCCGTCCCGGCGCAGCTCGTCGGCGTGCGTGAGGCAGTCGCGCATCATTCCATCGGTCTGCGCCCGGGGCAGCGCGTCGTAAAGTGCGGGGTCGTTGTAGATCACGAGCATGAATTTCATGCGAGTAGTATCGACCTCACCGTAGGTTGGGTAGAAGCGGTGTCACGGCACAACAATCCAAGCGAATCGCTCCCGAAAGTCGTTGAAACACGGTTTGCAAATCCAATGGTACCGATCCAGCGTCGCATAGCCGGCGTGTACAGTGTCCGGCACTGTCTTCTCCATGAACTTAGCCCAACAGAATGCGCAGTGATCGTGGTCCCAATCTGCACGCGGAGCATGATACTCCTGCCAGCGCAGGGTCACGCCGGTGAGGTACCGTTCCTGTCCACCGAGACGCCAGTCAGCGTTATCGGACACGTGACCTAGCGGGGTGCGTCTAAGACCGCCGCCTTGGGAGCAATACTTTCCTTCGGGGGTTGCGCAGGTCCAAGTTCGCTCGGTGTGAACCGATACGGGATGCGGGTCCGGGTAAACGTCACCCCGACGCCTTTCACCGAGGCGAACCCCACGTCAATGCTCCGCAGTTGGTCGTATCGCGCGTAATGATCGCGCACATATTCAGCGACGCGACGAGCGAAGACCGACTGTTCGGGTTCCGACAGATCGGCGACGGGAGAATTCGTGAAGACGATCGTGAGGTATGCAGAGTTGTTGATGTTGACACTGATCGCCGACGTCTGGAACTCGCGCGACAAGCCCCGTTGCAACGAAAGGATATCCTTCAGATCGGCACATCCGAGCGCCCCGGCGAGCGTTACAAGACTGAGTAAACCGCGAGACGAGAGCATCTGTGAATCTAACCCCCGTTCCCCACTACCCACCGCGCCGCCGCCCGCTGCATCAACGCCTGCCCATGCCACGCACACAGCACCGGCACATCCTCCGGCACCTGCGCCGCCAGCCGCGGATGCGCGAACAGCACGATGAGCGACGCCTCGGGCACCAACCGCTCGAGCTGCGCGATCGACCTCGGCCCGAGATCGCCCCGGCCCTTCCACGAGCGTGGCTCGGCGTAGACGAGCACGATGTGGCGCGTGCCGGGCTCCGGATGTCGCGGAACACCAACCCCCATCCCCACCAAAGTCTTCGCGAACACATCCCGTGGCGGAATGGAATACGGCCCGCCCACGTCATCATCGACGATCGTCACGCTCAGCGCCTTCCCGAGCTGCGGCCGGTCACCGCGCACGAGATGCACCGCCCGATCGGCGAGACCGTCGGCGAACTTCTGATGCTCGGCGAGCGTGGCGTCGTCGAGATCGCCCGGCTGACCCCGGGCCGGCGCCCCGGGGTTAGCCGCCTGCTCGTACCGCCGCATCGCCTGCTGCGCCCGCTGAGGCTCCACGCGTTCGAGCGCGCGCGCCACGCCGGCCCAGTCCGTCGGATACAGCAGCATGTCGCACCCAGCATTCACCGCGGCGACAGCCGCCAGCCCCTCCGGCGCCGCAGCCGTTGCACCACCCATGATGAACGCGTCGGTAACGAGAAGACCATCGAAGCCGAGGCTCGCGCGCAAATAGTCCAGGATCGGTCGCGAAAACGTGGCCGCCGATCCGCTCGAATCCCAGTTGGGATAAGCAACAAATGCAGGCATCACACTCCCGACACCAGCCTTCACGGCCTCCACAAACGGATTCACATCGGCCTGCTGCAGCTCGGCAGCGGCCGCGTCGACAACGGGGAGCCCTTCGTGCGAATCGGTCGTGGTGCGGCCATGCCCCGGATAGTGCTTGGCGCACGCCATGACGCCGTGCTCCTGACAGCCCTTGATCCACGCCGCCGCGTGCCGTCCAACGGCCGCAGGATCCGCACCAAAGGACCGCGTCTGAACGATGGGATTGCGCGGCTCGATGTCGAGGTCGCACACCGGCGCAAACACCCAGTTGATTCCCACCGCGCGTGCTTCTGTCGCGGTGACAGACCCACACGCGTAAGTCGCAGCGACGTCGTCGATGTAGCCGAGCGCCGCCGGCGGCGGCAGCTCGGTGAGACCGCGCACCTGCTGTCCCGGGCCGCGCTCGAAGTCGGAGCCAAGCAGCAGCGGCCGGCCCGCCTTTCCGCGCAACGTGCTGGTGAGTGTCGTGACCGCAGCGCGAATGCCGCCAAACAGAATGAAGCCGCCGACGCCCGCGGCGAGCGCGTCGCGAATCTTGGAACGTTCTGAACTGAAAGATCCGCGCCGCCACCGAATCGCCGGACAGACGAGACGTGCTACGGGCGTCATGCGGGCGTGATGTGCCCCAGGATGCGCGGGCCGCGCGCCCCCGTCGCCGCAGGGAGATTGCCCGCCTTCCCCGACACCGTCTGCATGCCGAGAAACGCGAACGCGACGGCTTCTTTCGCTTCGCCGTTGAAGAAGAGTTGTTCGAACAAGACCACGGGACGCGGCTGGACCTTTGCGGCCAACCGCTCGACGAGCGCCGGGTTCTTTGCGCCGCCGCCCGAGATGACGATCTCCGCGGCATCGTCTTTCCCCCAGCGCGCCACCGCCCGCCCGATCGACTCGGCGGTGAGCGCCGTCGCGGTCGCCACCGCGTCGTTGTCCGACCCGCCCATTTTCTTCACCCGTGCCAGCAGCTTGTCGGCATAGTCGATCCCAAACCGCTCGCGGCCCGTGCTCTTGGGAGGCGGCTGGTCGAAGTACGCATCGGCCAGCAGCTCGTCGAGCAACTTCGCGACGGGCCGGCCGCGGCGCGCGCGCTCGCCGCCGACGTCATACGTCGCCTCCGGATCGATGCGCCGGGTGACCGAGTCGATCACTCCCACGCCAGGCCCCGTGTCGAACGCGAACGCCCCGTCGGGCACGCCGCGGCGCGGCACCCAGGTGACGTTGGCGATCCCGCCGATGTTGAGCAGCCAGCGGCCACGCTGCTCGTGGCCGAACAGCATGACGTCGGCGAGCGGCACGAGCGGCGCGCCTTGCCCTCCCGCTGCGACGTCGCGGGCGCGAAAGTCGCTTACCACCCGCACGCCGAGCCGCTCGGCGAGCACCGCCGCATCCCCGAGCTGCAGCGTCGCCCGGCCCGGCTCGTGCCAGATGGTCTGCCCATGTGAGGCGACGAACGAAAGGTCCTTGGGCGACACACGCGCCTGAGCCAGCAGCGCGAGCACGGCGCCGGCAAATCGCTCACCCAGGGCGACGTGGAGAAATGCGAGATCCTTCGGCGTGCCGCGCGCCATGGCGTCGATGATCGCCCCGCGCTCGGCGCTGCTGTAGGGCTCCTGGCGAAACGCCACCAGGTCGACTGCGCCGTCCCGCCATCGCACCAGCGCCGTCGAAATGCCGTCGAGCGACGTCCCCGACATGACACCGACAGCGAGTGCGTCGGTCATCGTCTCACGGACGGCGGATCACCAACCACGGGCCGCACAAAGCCGGCGGCGGCGTCCAGCAACTTGCGAGCTGCCGTGGCGCTCACGCCGCGCCGCACCATCACGATGGCGAGCTTGATACTGCCTTCCGCCTTGTCGATTGCGGCGCGCGCCTCGTCCCGGCTCACACCGCAACACTCCATCACGATCCGCTCGCCGCGATCGTGCAGCTTCACGCTCCAATCCATCAGATCCACCATGAGATTGCCGTACGCCTTGCCGAGCCGGATCATGGCGCCGGTGCTGAGCGTGTTCAACACGAGCTTGGTCGCGGTGCCGGCTTTGAGGCGCGTCGAGCCCGTGAGCGCTTCAGGCCCCGTGACGGGATTGATGATGACGTCGCACGTTTCCGTGAGGACTTTGGGCGGCGAGCCGCACGTCACGAGCACCGTGCGCGCGCCGAGGGTCTGCGCGCGCGCGAGCGCGACGCGCACGTACGGCGTCGTGCCGCTCGCGGCGATGCCGACGACGACGTCGCGCTTGGTCACCGCCGCGTTATCCATCGCGGTCGCGCCGGCATTGGCGTCGTCTTCGGCGCCTTCGGCGCTTTTCACCAGCGCCGCGTAGCCCCCGGCGATCACACCGGTCACCATTGCCTGCGGGATACCGAAAGTCGGCGGGCATTCGGCGGCGTCGAGCACGCCGAGGCGGCCCGACGTCCCCGCACCCACGTAGATCAGGCGGCCGCCGTTTCGAATCGCATCGACGAGAAGATCGATCGCGCGCGCGATCGCCTCGCGCTCGCCGCGCACCAGCCCCGGTACCTTCGCATCCTCGGCATTCATGAGGTCCACGATTTCGAGACTCGACGCCACGTCGATCCGCTCGGTGCGCGGATTGCGCTGCTCCGTGGGCCTGGGGTCGGTAAAATCGCGGTTTGTCATGGGAGGGAAATAGACGCAAGATTACCAAATGCGAAAGCTCTCCGCGCTCTGCCTGGTGACGGCGCTGGGCTGTGTTCATCACCCCGCGCCTCCTGCGCCTGTCGTTCGTGACGCTCCTCCCCCCGTTATCCCCGCCACGTGGACATTGCGATCGCAGCCGGTGACGGCCCCGCACGCGATGGTCGTGACGGCGCATCCCCTCGCGACGCAGGCCGGCGTCGATATCCTGAAGCAGGGCGGCAACGCCATCGATGCGGTGGTCGCGGTGGCCTTCGCGCTCGAGGTCGTGCTCCCCGAAGCCGGCAACATCGGGGGCGGCGGCTTCATCGTGCACCGCACGGCCACCGGCGAAGTCTCAGCGCTCGACTATCGGGAGGCGGCCCCCTCCGGCGCGTCGCACGACATGTATCTCGACTCCGCCGGCAACGTGACCAACAAGAGCCTGGTGGGGCACCTCGCCTCGGGCGTGCCCGGCAGCGTCGCGGGGCTGCACGAGGCGTGGCAACGCTACGGCTCGCTGCCGTGGTCCACGCTGTTGGCTCCCGCGATTCGCCTGGCGCAGGTCCACGTGCTCGACAGCGCCCGCAGCCGCGACATCGGCTACGAGGCGGAGATGCTGAGGCGCTTCCCCGCCAGCAGGGCGCAGTTCCTCGTGCATGACAGCGCGCCGCCGCCGGGGACGATGTTCCGGCAGCCCGACCTCGCCCGCACGCTGCAGCTTATCAGCGATTCCGGGCCTGACGTCTTCTACCGCGGCCAGATCGCCGATCTGATCGTCGCCGAAATGCAGCGCGGCGGGGGGTTGATCACCAAGGACGACCTGCGGCGCTATCGGGCCAAGTGGCGCACCCCGGTGCAGCTGAGCTATCGGGGCTACCACATCTACTCGATGCCGCCGCCGAGCTCCGGCGGCGTGACGATGGGCGAAATCCTGAACATTCTCGAAGGCTACGACACGCTCCCCGCCTTCGGGACGCCGGCGTACGTGCATCTGCTGACCGAGGCGATGCGCCGGGCGTTCATCGACCGTAACCATTGGCTGGGGGACCCTGATTTCGTCGACATGCCGCTCGACCGCTTGCTCTCAAAATCATACGCCGCTACGCTGCGCTCGCAGATCGATCCACAGCACGCGACCCCGACGCCGCCGCAGGCGACGACCGGCAGCGAGGGAATGAACACGACGCATTACTCGGTGGTCGATGCCCAGGGCAATGCGGCCGCGGTCACGACGACGTTGAACGGCGGCTTCGGCAGCGGCGTCACGGTGGCGGGGGCCGGTTTTCTCCTGAACAACGAGATGGACGACTTCACGTCGGCACCGGGCAAGGGGAACATGTACGGGCTCGTGCAGGGGGAGGCCAACGCCATCGCGCCCAACAAGCGGATGCTCTCTGCCATGACGCCCTCGATTGTGACCGACAGCAGCGGCCAGGTTGAGCTGGTGCTGGGAACGCCCGGCGGGCCGACGATCATCACGACGGTGACGGAGGTCATCCTCAACGTGCTGGACCACAGAATGAGTCTGGGCGCCGCGGTGGCGGCGCCGCGGATGCACCACCAGGCGCTTCCCGACGTCACCCGCTACGAGCGCGGAGGGCTGAGCGACGAGACCGCGGCGGCGCTCCGCGCGATGGGGCATGCGATCGAGCTGCGCGGCCGGCAGGGGACGGTCGCCGCCATACAAAGAACCGCCGGGGGGTGGGTCGGTGTCGCTGACCCACGCTACGCCGGCGGTGCACTGGGCTACTGAGAGGTCTCTCGAAAATGCGCCCAACCCAGCAGTCCTCACCCGCGGACGTCGTCGTCGTGGGCTCGGGAGCCGGCGGTGGCATGGCCGCCTACGTCCTGACCAAGGCCGGCCTCAACGTCACCGTGCTCGAAGCGGGCGGCCCGTGGGACAACACGACCGACTCGGCCATGTTCACGTGGCCCTACGATTCACCGCGCCGCGGCGCCTCCACCAAGGAGCGGCCCTTTGGCGAGTTCGACGGCTGCATAGGCGGGTGGGAGATCCCCGGGGAGCCCTACACCGTCGCCAGAGGGGACAGGTTCCGCTGGTGGCGCGCGCGGATGGTCGGCGGTCGGACGAACCACTGGGGTCGCATCTCGCTGCGCTTCGGCCCGCGCGACTTCAAGGCGAAGACGTTCGACGGCCTGGGCGATGACTGGCCGATCAGCTACGACGACGTCAGGCCCTATTACGACAAGTTGGAGCAGCTGGTGGGCGTGTTCGGGAGCAAAGAGAACGTCCCCAACGCCCCCGACAGCATCTTCTTGCCGCCCCCCAAGCCGCGCTGCTACGAGTTGCTCGTGCAGCAGGCGGCTCGCCGGCTCAATGTCACCTGTGTCCCGTCGCGGCTCTCGATCCTCACCAGACCGCTGCCCGGACGCGCCGCGTGCCACTACTGCGGGCAGTGCAATCGCGGCTGTAAGACGAACTCCAACTTCTCCTCGACGAATGTCCTGATCGCCCCGGCCCTCAGGACGGGTAAGCTCACGCTCGTGACGAACGCGATGGCGCGTGAGGTGACGATGGGCCGAGATGGTCGCGCCAGCGGCATCACGTACATCGACACCAAGGACGGGAGCGAGCATCACATCGACGCCCGGGTGGTCGTGTTGGCCGCCAGCGCATGCGAAACGTCGCGTCTGCTGCTGAACTCCAAGTCGCCATCATTTGCCAACGGTCTCGCGAACGGCAGCGGGACGGTGGGCAAGTATCTGACCGACACGACCGGCACCGACGTCTCGGGCTTCATCCCGAAGATGATGGATCACGTCCCTCACAATCACGACGGCGTGGGAGGAATGCACGTCTACATGCCGTGGTGGCTGGACAACAAGAAGCTCAATTTCCCGCGCGGCTATCACATCGAGGTGTGGGGCGGCGCCGACATGCCGGACTACGGCTTCATGGGCGGAATTCACCGCTACCCACCGGGCGGCGGCTACGGGAAACAGCTCAAGCAGGACTATCGCCGCTATTACGGCGCGTACGTGGGCTTCTCCGGCCGCGGCGAGATGATTCCCAACGACGGCAGCTACTGCGAGGTCGATCCCAACGTCGTGGACAAATGGGGAATCCCCGTGCTGCGCTTCCACTGGCAGTTTACCGACCACGAATACCTGCAGGTCAAACACATGCAGGAGACCTTCCGGGCGCTGATCGCGGAGATGGGTGGTGAGGTCTACTCGCCGATGCCGACGCGCGAGGACGGCTACGGCATCGCGGCGGGTGGCGTGATCATCCACGAGCTGGGTGGCGCGCGCATGGGCGCCGACCCCAAGACCTCGGTCGTGAACAGCAACTGCCAGACGCACGAGGTCAAGAATCTCTTCGTCGCCGATGGTGCTCCGTTCACGTCGCAGGCCGACAAGAATCCCACCTGGACGATCATGGCGCTGTCGTGGCGCACGTCGGAATACATCGCGACACAGCTGAAAGCGAGGAGCTTGTGAAACGGCGCGAAGCGGTAGGCGCGATGGCCATGGCCGCGGTGACGGCGGCGTTTAAGTGGACGCCGGCAGAGGCGGCACGGGCGGCAACGTTGGCGCGCACCGCGCTGCGAGCCCCCCCCCCGTACGCGCCGACGTTTTTCACGCCGCATGAATGGGAGACGGTGCGGGTGCTGGTCGACCTCGTGATCCCGCGCGACGAGCGCTCCGGTAGCGCGACCGACGCCGGGGTCCCGGAGTTCATGGACTTCATGCTCAGCGACCGGCCGGACGGCCAGGTCTCGATGCGGGGCGGGCTCGCGTGGCTGGATAACGAGTGTTCCGAGCGCTCGGGAAAAACCTTTCTGCAGTGTTCGGAAAGTGAGCGCTCCGCCGTTCTGGACGACATTGCCTGGCCCAAAAAAGCAAAACCGGAGCACAGTCAAGGGGTTGCCTTCTTCAACATGTTCCGCGACCTGACCGCGTCGGGGTTTTTCACGAGCAAGATCGGATTCGCCGATCTCGACTACCAGGGCAACACATTCGTGAGCGAGTGGAAGGGCTGCCCGGACGCCGCGCTGCGCAAACTTGGCGTCACCTACGAGGGGACGGAATGAGCAGGCGACTCGGGATTGGGATCGTGGGGAGCGGATTCAACGCGAAATTCCACATGCTGGGGTTCGTCGGCGTCCGCGACGCCGACATCCTGGGCGTGTGGAGTCCCAATCAACAGAACGCGGCCAGGACCGCCGGAGTCGCCAGGCAGCTCGGCGTGGGCGAAGCCAAGCCGTATCCCTCCATCGCCGCGCTGGTCGAAGATCCCGCGATCGACGCGATCTGGCTGTGCGGTCCGAACTACGCGCGCATCGAAAACGTCGAAGAGATGGTCAGCACGATCGAGCGCGGCAAAGGCTCCTTGCTTGGCGTTGCGTGTGAAAAACCACTTGGCCGGAATGTGAGTGAGGCAAAAAGGGTGTTGGAGTTGGTCAATAAGGTAGGATTACCGAACGGCTACCTCGAGAACCAGGTGTTTGCCCCCCAGGTAGAGGTTGGCCGCAACCTGCTCTGGGGTCGTGGAGCCAAGCTCACGGGCCGGCCGTATCTGGCGCGAGCCGCCGAAGAGCACAGCGGCCCGCACGGACCGTGGTTTTGGCAAGGCTCGCTGCAGGGCGGCGGCGTGCTCAATGACATGATGTGTCACTCGTCGCTCCTTGTGCAGCACCTGCTCACCGATCCTGCCAAACCGACGTCGTCGGTTCGGCCGGCGCGGATCACGGCCCATATCGCCAGTCTCAAGTGGACCCGCCCCACCTACAGCAAGAAACTCGCGGCCACGATGGGCAAGGACGTCAATTACGACAAAGCGCCAGCCGAGGACTTTGCGAGCATGGTGATCGAATTCGCAACGGACGATGGACATCGGGTCATGGGCGAGGCCACAACGTCGTGGAGCTTCGTAGGCCCCGGACTCAGGCTATCGGCTGAGCTGCTCGGCCCGGAGTACTCCCTGTCCTGGAATTCGCTGGACTCGGGGCTGAAGCTGTTCTTCAGTCGCGAAGTTCAGGGGAAAGCGGGCGAGGACCTCGTCGAGAAGCAGAATGCCGAGGTCGGACAGATGCCGGTCGTCGCCAACGAGGCCGTGGCCTATGGGTATGAGGCGGAAGACCGTCACTTCGTGCGCTGCTTCCTCAAGCAGCAGAAACCTTCGCTGACGTTCGATGACGGCCTCAACGTCGTGAAAGTGTTGATGACGGCCTACATGAGCGCCGAGCAGGGTCGCACACTCGACTTCCCGCCGCCGGGCGTCGATGCGTTCGTGCCGGCCGTCGCCAAGGGGACGTGGAAGCCATGAAACCATTGCGGATTGTTGATTGCGGATTGCGGATTGACACCGGATGGATCAAATCCGCAATCCGAAATCCGAAATTCGCAATCCTTATCATCGGGGCTATTCTTCCAGCAACGATGCCCGCCCAGCAGTGGCCGCAACACTCGATGGATCGTCCGCGGCCCCCGGTCGTGGATCCGGGGCCGGAGCGCCCGCCGGTCCCCGCGCCGAAGGACGCGATCGTCTTGTTCGACGGCTCCGACCTCGCGCAGTGGCGCGCGCAGGACAGCAGCGCCGCGAAATGGATCGTGAAAGACGGCTACGTCGAAGTGAAGCCGGGCACCGGCATGCTGGTTTCGGCGCGCGGGTTCGGCGACGTCCAGCTCCACATCGAATGGCGGACGCCGACGCCGCCGCAGGGGGAAGGCCAGGAGCGCGGCAACAGCGGCATCTTTCTGATGGGGATCTACGAGCTGCAGGTGCTGGATTCCTACCAGAATGACACCTATCCCGACGGCCAGGCGGGGGCGATCTACGGCGAGAACCCCCCGCTCGTCAACGCCACGCGGCCACCCGGCGCGTGGCAGGCGTACGACATCGTGTTTCGCCGGCCGCACTTCAAGGCCGACGGCTCGCTCGAGCGCCCGGCGCGCATGACGGTATTTCTGAATGGGATTCTGATTCAGGACAACTTCGAGCTGGTGGGGCCCACGGCGAACCAGGCTCGACCGCC
>Ga0137371_10004916_pt1 | contig 10462 bp, 9 predicted proteins | sample SagtaG_7_FD_104919 | JGI IMG/M metagenome (GOLD analysis project Ga0137371, IMG submission 104919) | Vadose zone soil microbial communities from Sagehorn Ranch, Mendocino, California, USA - Sage1_R_40_16 metaG | ecosystem: Environmental > Terrestrial > Soil > Vadose zone | place: USA: California... | reverse complement strand
GGCCCCGTGACGGTCAACTGGAACGGCCGCGACGGACGCGGAAAGCGTGTGCGGCACGGGACCTACGTCGTTCGCGTCGCGGCGACGAGCCCGCTCGGGCTCAGCCAGCTAGTACGCACCACGACGCGCTAGGACCGCCGGCAGGGTCTTGGCGAGAATCGTGATGTCGAGCCAGATCGACCACTCCTCGATGTAGTAGAAGTCGAGCCGGACGAGGTCGTCGAAGCTGAGGTCGATGCGGCCGGACACCTGCCAGAGCCCCGTCATCCCCGGCAGCACGAGATAGCGCTTGCGGTGCCACTGCTGAAGCTGGTCGTAGTCGCGGATCGGCAGCGGACGCGGGCCGACGAGCGACATCTCTCCCCAGAGCACGTTCAGGACCTGCGGCAGCTCGTCGAGCGAATACCGCCGCAGCACTCGGCCGACAGTCGTCACGCGCGGGTCGTCCTTGATCTTGAACAGCGGGCCCGAGGCTTCGTTCACGGCCTCGAGCGCGGCCTGGCGCTCGGCCGCGTCCGCGTACATCGTCCGGAACTTCATCATCCCGAAGCCGCGTTCGCCGAGACCAATCCGCCGGTCGCGGTAGAAGACAGGCCCGGGGGACGAGACCTTGATCGCGCACGCGATCGCCGCCCAGACCGGGGAGCCGATCACGATCACGAACGTCGACACCACGACGTCGAAGCAGCGCTTCACCGCCCATTCCCAGCCTGCGAGGGCGGGCGGGCGCAGCTCGAACAACGGCGCACCCTCGCCCGGGATGTACTCGGCGCGCTGCAGCAGCAGCTCGGTCGTGCGCGGCGCGATCTTCACCTTGACGCCGAACCGGTGCGCCTCCTCGACGAGCTCGAGCAGGTCACGCTCGCTGAAGCCGGCGTCGGTGACGATCAGCTCGTGCACGTCCTGCTCGCGCAGGATGCGCGGGACGGCGTCGAATCCCCCGAGCAGTGGCAGGCTGCCGGTGTCGCCGCTGGGCGCGACGGCGCCGAGGAACTCGTAGCGGATCCCGCTCCGGTCCGAGCCGAGCATGCGGCGCAGCTCGGCGAGGTGCTCCCCCTCGCCCACGAGGATCGCGCGCCTGCGCACGCCGGCGAGCTGCAGGACGTCGCGCGTCAGCACGTCGTAGCTCGAACGGAGCACGCCGATGAAGAACGCCGTCAGCACGAGTGCCGTCGGCGTCAGCCCGTAGGTCGTGAAGTGGTAGCCGGTGCCGAGCCCGAACGCGAGCGTGATCACGGCGACGAGCACCAGGGAGAACACGATCTGGCCGAGCCCGGCGCGTAGCTCCCGCCTCCGGTACAGGCCGCCGACCCAGAACACGAGCACCGTGATCACCGTCAGGAACGGGAGCCAGTCGGTTTCGGTGTTCCAGAGGATCCCCCACAGCGGCGGCCACTGGCCGAGGTAGAGCTCCCGGAAGATCAGTGCGACGTAGATGCCGAGGAGGAGTCCCGCCAGGTCGAGAAGGACAAGGGCGGCCACGCTCGCGAGGCGGCGCCCGACGGCAACGAGGGTGGCGCGCGTGAAGAGGTACGGCCGCGCGGAGCGGATGTCTTCGACGGGCGCCGGCCGCGGCTCGGTCTCGGACGTGCGCCGCGCAGCTGGCTTCGTGCTCACCGGCGCAAGTGTACTTCCGGCTTGTTCTAGCCTCCCCCCGTGGGCCTGGAAGAGCTGAGCGAGCGGTACGCCGAGCACAACCGCAGCGAGCGGGGGGCGGGGTCCGTCTTCGCGCGGCACGAGCGCGAGACGCTCTTCCGGCGGTACGTGGGCGGGCCCGGCCGCCGCGTGCTCGACCTCGGCTGCCGCGACGGCGCGCTCACGCAGGCCTATGCGGAGGGGAACGACGTTCTCGGCGTCGACGCCGACCGCGAGGCGCTGGCGGAAGCGGCGAAGCATGGCATCGGGACGCACTGGGCTGACCTCGACCAGCCGCTCGAGCTCCCGGACGAGAGCTTCGACGTCGTCGTGGCGGGCGAGCTGCTGGAGCACCTGCGCGACCCGCGGAGGCTCGTCGCAGAGGTCCGGCGCGTGCTCCGACCGGGCGGCACGTTCGTGGCGTCGGTGCCGAACGCCTACCGGCTCAAGGGGCGCCTGCTCTTCCTGTTCGGCCGTCCGCCGGAGAACGACCCGACCCACCTGCAGATGTTCTCCGGGACCGGCGTGCGCGCGCTGCTGGCGGGGTTCGAGCAGCCGCAGCTCCACTTCGTCGCAGGCCGGCTCGTGCCGCTTCACCCACGGCTGTTCGCGAACGACATCGTCTTCGCCGGCCGCAAGCCGCGCTGAAGCTCACGGAGGTCGGTCGCGGTCCGCTTCAGGCCGAGGAACGTCAGCCCGATGCGAAGCGCCGCGGTTCGGCGGCGGTCGAGCAGGTCGGTGTCGTGGAAGTACGCGTGCACGACCTGCCGCCGGAACGGACCGAGCAGGCCGCGCGCGAGCATCCCGATCGAGTGCGTCGTCGGCAGCTCCAGCAGACGCTGCCCCGAGCCGAGCTCGAGCCACGCCGGCTCGTCGAGCTGGACGTGGGCGGCACCGGGCTCGAGGTACGAAGGGCGGAACGCCGTCGCCGTGCAATCGGCGTAGCCCAGCTCGGCAACCGTACGCGCGACGTCTGCGTCCAGGTACCAGCCGCCGCCGCAGAAGAGCTCGACGTCGAGGCCGGCGGAACGCAGCCACTCTCCCTGCTCCCGCACGAGTGCGGCCGGGTCGCCGCCGGTCGGCCGGGCATGGTCGGGAGCGGTCCAGTGCGTGTGCAGCCCCAGCGGCGCCAGCGCCTGCGCCTTGCGTGCACGTTCGAGCCAGAGCTCCTCGTCCTCACCTGCCGCCGGCGGCCGCATCAGCGCCGCGATCGCGAAGCGCCCGGGGCGACGTGCTTGCAGGCGGGAGAAGCGGCGCCACACCTCGTCGTCGAGCGGACGCTCCACATGACACGAGACGACGGCGTACCGTCCGTGCAGTATTGAGCCCGTGTGCGGCATCGCCGGACTCTATTCGCCCACCGCTGCGCCGAATCCCGAGCTCGTCGACGCGATGCGCGGCGCGATCGTGCACCGCGGTCCCGACGAAGGCTCGACGGACGCGTTCGGCCGGTGCGTGCTCGGCCACCAGCGCCTGAAGGTGATCGACCTCGACACCGGCTACCAGCCGGTGTCGAACGAGACGGAGGACGTCGTCGCGGTCTTCAACGGCGAGGCCTACAACTTCCGGGCGCTGCGCGAGGAGCTCGGCAACCATGAGATCCGCGGCACCGGCGACACACCCGTGTTGCCGCACCTGTACGAGGAGAACGGTCCGCGCTTCGTCGAGCGGCTGCACGGGATGTTCGCGCTCGCCCTGTGGGACGGGCCGCGCGAGCGGCTCGTGCTCGCGCGCGACCGGGTCGGGAAGAAGCCGTTGCTGTGGACGCGCCTGCCCGACGGGACGTTCGCGTTCGCGTCCGAGTTGAAGGCGCTCCTGCGCCTCCCCGGCTTGCCACGCGACGTCGACCTCGCCGCCGTGGACGCCTTCCTCGCCCTCCAGTACGTCCCCGGTGATTCGAGCGCGCTGCGCGGCATTCGCAAGGTCCCGCCGGGACACATCCTCGTCGTCGAGGGCGACAGCGAGCGGCTCGAGCGTTACTGGACACCGGAGCCCGCCGAGGCGAGCTCGACCGAGGAGGAGTGGCTGGAACGGGTGCGCTCTTCCGTCCGCGAGGCCGTACGGAAGCGTCTCGTTGCCGACGTTCCCCTCGGCGCGTTGCTCTCCGGCGGCATCGACTCGAGCATCGTGGTCGCGTTGATGGCGCAGGCGTCGGCCCAGCCGGTGCGAACGTTCACCGTCGGCTTCGCCGATGCGCGGTACGACGAGCGCACCTATGCCCGGGCGGTCGCCGAGCACTACGGCACGGTGCATCAGGAGCTCGCGATCGAAGAGGACGTCGCCTCGACGCTGCCGAGGCTGGCGACAGCCTACGACGAGCCGCTCGGCGACGAGGCAGCCTTTCCGACCTTTCTGATCGCCGAGCAGGCGCGCCGCCATGTGACCGTCGCCCTCGCCGGCGACGGCGGCGACGAGGCGTTCGCCGGGTACGAGCGCTACATCGCGCACGGCCTCGCCCAGCGCGTCCCGGGCCCGGCCGCGCGCGTCGGAGCCGCAGCGCTCTGGCGCGTGCCCGCCGCACGGCGCGAGCCGCGCTCGCCGCTCTTCCGCGCCGCGCGCTTCCTCGACGTCGCCGGGTCGGCCCCGCGCGAGCGTTACGGACGTCTGATGGAAGTCTTCCCACTCGAGCTGCGGCGCAAGCTCTGGTCAGACGCGAGCCTGCCACGCGCCGTCCACCTCGAACCGCCCCGGCCCGACCTCGCAGGCCTGCAGCTGCTCGACCTGCGGACCTACCTGCCGGGCGACCTCCTGCTAAAGGCCGACATCGCGTCGATGGCGCACTCGCTCGAGCTGCGCTCGCCCCTCCTCGACCACGAGGTCGTCGAGCTCGGCCTGGCGTTGCCCGACCGGCTCAAGGCGCGTGGCCGCGAGGGCAAGGTGGCACTCCGGCGAGCGTTCGCCGCCGAGCTCCCGCCCGAGGTCGCGGAGCGCGGCAAGACCGGCTTCGGCGTCCCGCTCGGACGGTGGTTCCGGGAGGACCTGCGCGAGCTCACACGGGACGTCCTCTCGACCGATCGCGGCTGGTTTCGGCGCGACACCGTGATCGGCCTCCTGGACGAACACGAGTCGGGACGTCGCGATCACGGTCACCGGCTCTGGTGCCTGCTGATGCTCGAGCTCTGGGTCCGCGAGCACGTCGAGAGTCCAGTTCTCGTAGCCGCGTGAGCGGCGACGTGGAAGGGGAAGGGGGAAACCGGGAGGTTTCCCCGCTCCATCTCTTTGACGCTCGCGGCGATCACAGCGGCGCGAGGGTCAAAGCGTGCATTCCACAAGAAGGGGGCTCGTGGGGGAAACATGGTTTCCCCCACGGGAGCGAGCCGAAGGCGAGGGACGTTCCGGCGTGAAACGTCTCCACCTCTGGCTGATCGCCGTCGCGGCGATCGCCCCCCGGCTCGTGGTCCTCCTGCACGAGCGCGCCGCGATCCTCACGTCGTTCACCGACAAGAGCGACGACTTCGCGCAGGCGTTCGTCCACCACGGGACGTTCGGGCTCGTGCCGGGCGATCCGTCCGCCTACACCCAGCCGCTGTACGGCTTCTTCCTCGTTCCGTTTTACTGGATCTTCGGGCGCGAGTGGTGGTCGGTCGGCTTCGCGCAGATTCTCGTCGCGACCGCGACGGCGTTTCTCGTCTACGCGATCGGCGCCCGCGTGCTGTCGCGCGCGGCCGGGACGTTCGCAGCGGTCGTCGCGACGCTGAATCCATATCTCGTCTGGCACGACGTCCATCTCAACCGCGAGATCCTCGACCAGCTGCTGGCCGCGGCGCTCGTGCTCTGCGTGCTCGTCGCCGCCGAGCGTCGTTCGCTGCCGTGGGCGATCGCTGCGGGCATCTACGCGGGACTGGCGATCCTCGGGAACGTGCGCCTCGCGCTGGTGCCCGTCGTGGTGGCGTTCTATCTCCTCTTCCGCTCCGGCTGGACCTGGGCGCCCCTCGCCGTCGTCGCCGCATCGGCGCTCACGGTCGCGCCCTGGGTGGTGCGGAACCGTGTCGAGCTCGGCTGCTTTGCGCTGACCACCGACGGGCGGGCGTTGTGGAAGGCGAACAACCTGCAGACGTACGGGCTCCTCTCACACGGAAAGTGGATCGACGACGTGCGCGACCCGCCCGGGCATCCGTTCCCGAACCCCGAGGAGGCGCGTGTCATCTACCAACGAGGCGGCGGCAAGTACCACGTGGACGAGTGTGCGAATGAGAGCTACTACCAGCACCGCGCGTGGGTCTTCGTCCGCGAGCATCCGGGCGCGAAGGCGAAGCTGGCCGGGCTCGCCGTGCGGATGGAATGGGATCCGCGCACGACCGCCTCGGCGACGGACTCCGGTCACGGCGCGATCCGCCGGTGGGCGCAACCGGTCTACACATCGCTTCTGTACGCGCTCGGGCTGCTCGGATTGCTGTTCGCGCCGCGCCGGTTCGCCGCGCTTGCACTCGCCCTGCTGGCCTACCAGACGCTGGCCGCCGTCGTCTTCGTCGGGGCGACGCGCTACCGGATCCCGACCGACTTCCTGATCGCCCTCCTCGCCGCGGCCGTGCTCGAGCGCGTGCTCGCGCGGCGCCTGCGCGCTCCGTGAAGGTCCTGCACGTCCACCGCATCGGCGGCATCGGCGGCTCGGAACGGCATCTCCTGACCTTGCTCCCCGCGCTGGCCGAGCACGGTGCCGAGGTGAGCTTCCTCGGCCTCGACGACCCGTCGCGGGCGCCGGATCCCTTCTACGAGGCGCTGACCGTCCCGTTCGAACGGCTGTCTGCGCCGCGCGACCTCGACCCGCTGCTGGCCTTGCGCGTACGGCGCGCCGTGCGGCGGGCGGACGTCGTGCACACGCACCTCGTGCACGCCGACGTGTACGGCGCGTTCGGCGCGCGGCGGCTCGTGTCGACCAAGCACAATGACGATCCCTTCCGCGCGGGCGCGTTTCGCTTCGTCGAGCGTGCGCTCGCGCGTCGAGCCGCCCGGATCATCGCGATCACGGAGTCACTCGCCCGCTTCCAGGTCGAGCGCGTCGGGTTGCCCCAGGAGAAAGTCGAGGTGATCCACTACGGCCTGGACGACGTGCCGCCCGCGTGGGGCGAGAACCCGCCGGATCCAGTGCCGGCGGATGCACTGGTGCTGCTTTGCATCGCGCGGCTCGAGCCGCAGAAGGGCGTCGACACGGCGATTACCGCCCTAACGCAGTTGCCCGGAGCACACCTCGTGGTTCTCGGCGAAGGGCCGCAGCGTGCGCAACTCGAGAGCCTTGCCCGCACGCTCGACGTGCCGGTTTATCTGCCAGGGCGCGTTCCCGACGTCGCTGCGTGGCTGCGCCGCGCGGATGTCCTCGTGCATCCCGTGAGGTGGGAGGGCTTCGGCCTCGCGGTCTTGGAAGCGATGCTAGCTGGGCTACCCGTCGTAGCCGCGCGCGTCAGCTCGATGCCCGAGCTCGTCGTCGACGGGGAAACCGGCGTGCTCGTATCACCCCACGACCCGTTCGCGTTGGCGGCAGCAGTTGAGGACGCTCTTGCGAACGCCCGCGAGTACGGCGAGCGCGGCCGCGCGCGCGCCCGCTCGAAGTTCAGCGTCGCGCAGATGGTCGAGCGGACACTCGAGGTCTACGAGAAAGCTGGGGTCTGACCCCTTCCGGGGTCAGACCCCAGCCGTTGAGCCTTAGCCGTTGAGAGCCTGCTCGTAGAGCAGCTCCGTCCGGTCGGTACAGCGGTCCTGCAGGAACTGCTCCAGCGCCCGGCGGCGGCCGGCTGCGCCCATCTCCGCCGCCCGGGGGAGGTCGGAGGCGAGGCGGACGAGCGCTGCGGCGAGCGGCTCGGCCTCGCCGGCAGGGACGAGGTAGCCGGTGACTCCGTCCTCGACGAGCTCGCCCAGGCCGCCGATCTCGGCCGCGATCACCGGCCGCGCGCGCTCCATCGCCTCCAGCGCGACCATCCCGAAGCCCTCGCCCATGGACGGGACGACGACGACGGCCGCCTGCTCGATCGCACGCTGGACCGGCGCGACGTAGCCGAGGAAGTGCACGGCGTCCTCGATGTCGAGCTCCTTAGCGAGTGCGCGGAGCGCAGGCTCCAGCGGCCCGCGCCCGGCGAGGTCGAGCCGCAGAGACGGCACCCGGCGCCGCGCCTCGGCGAACGCGCGCAACAGGACGATGTGGCCCTTGATCGGGATCAACCTGCCCACGCACAGCAGACGCGGCACGCCGCCCCGGTACGGCCGCGGCTCTCCGTCCGGCTCGATCCCGTAGTGGACGATCTCGAAGCCGGCCCCGTCGAAGCCCTCGACTTCCTCCAGGTAGCGCGCGAGCCCGCGCGAGATCGCGATGTGCGTGTGCGCCAGGCTCGCGATCGCGCGATCGCCGAGCGCGAAGCCCCGGTTCTCACGGAACTCGTTGAAGCCGTGCTTCGTCGACACGCGCACGGGGATGCCCGTCAGGGCCCCGGTCAATTGGCCGTAGACGTCCGCGTGCACGAGATGCGTGTGCAGGATGCGCGGGCGCGTGCGCGCGAGGTAGCCGGCGATGCGGAAGAAGGCGACCGGATCCACGTCGGCCGCAAGCGGGATCGCATCGAGCGGGATGCCGCGGGCGCACAGCTCACGCGCAAAGTCCCAGGCGCCCGGTTCGTGCTCGTGGAGCATCAGGAAGCGGATGTCCCAGCCGCGCTCCTGCAACTGCGGGAGCAGCGCAAGCAGATGCGCCTCCGAGCCGGAGATTCCCGCCACCTTCTGGAGGTGCAGGACCCTCACGTGGCGGCCGCCAGGATGCCGTCCGCCCAGGTGTCGACGGAATGACTCTGCGCGACGCGTTCGCGCAGCGTTCGTCCGATCTCCGCGCGCTCGACTTCACCGAGCGCGGCGAACCAGCGCAGCCGATCCGCCAGGCTCGGAGGAGACTCGCGCTCGAAGAAGAGCGGGTAGCCCGCGAAGAGCTCGTCGAACACCGGGTTCGACGCGAGCACGGGTAGGCACGCCGCGGCCGCCTCGTACACGACCTTGTCGGGCGCGCCCGCCTCCATGTTGTTCACGAGCACGTCGGCGCGCGAGAGCAGGTCGGGCACCTGTTCGTGTGGCACCGCATCGCCCAGCTCGAAGCCGAGCGTTGCGAGCTGCTCTCGGTGGCGGCGTTCGAGCTCGTTCAGCGCGACGCCGTGCAGCTCCACTTCGACGCCGTCCACCTCCCGCACCGCGCGGAGGATGGTCTCGATCCCCTTCGCCGGCGAATAGCGGCCGAGCACGAGGGCGTGCACGCCGGTGCGGCCGCTGCGGTCGGCGCAGGCGAACTCGCTCACGTCGATACCGTGACCGATCGGCCGCACCTTCGCCGAGTCGAGGGGAAAGGAACGCCGGTCGACGCTGACGATCGCCGTCGCGAGCTGTTCCGCCACGCGCAGCTGCGCCGACGCCTTCCAGTGCGTATACCACAGCAGGAGCGGAATCCGGCGCGGCCGCACCTGTGGCGCCGCGAGCAGGACGTACAGCGGGATCATGTGCGCGACGACCGCATCGCCTGGCAGCGCGCGCGCAAGCTCGCGTTCGAAGTGCGCGAAGCGGCCCGGCCGCGTCGCCGCGCCGAACGTACGCACCTCGACGTTCTCCGGCAGCTGCGCGCCGTCGGCCGACTGCGCGAGCACGACGACCTGCTCGACGCGCGCCGCGAGCGCGCGGATCTTCGGAATCGTCGCGGCCAGCACCGGATGCGCCGGATCGACGCTCTGCGTCAGGAACAGGAGCCGTTTCATCAGAAGAAATCCGTGTCGCCGAGCGTGAAGCGCCACGCTCGACGATCGGCATCCAGGCGCCCGGCCAGCGCCTTTCCCATCAGGCGCAGCGACGTGCGCGTCGGGAAGAAGCCGAGTGAGGCGTAGATCGCCCGGTGCTCCGGTTCCGGGACGGCGACCAGAGCGCGCGCGTCGGGCCCCACCGCGCCCAGGCAGGCACGCAGGAGCAGCCGTGGGTGCCCCACGAGGTCTGCGACGTAGGCAACGCTCGTGCCTCGATGCTCCTTGTGGCCGAGGACGGCGTAGCTGCCGCCGGCGGCAAAGGCTCGGTATTGGCGTGGCGACTCGAAAAACCGCCAGTTCAGGTAGCCCGCATCGCGCACGACGTGGTTCGGCCAGCTCCGCGCCGCGTCGCCGGGATGCCGGAAACGCTCAACGCCCCCGACCGCTTGTCTCCGGCTCCGGAGTCGTGGAAACGGCCGCGCCCAGACCCGCAGCCGGCCGATTTCCGTCCACCCGAGCGGCCCGAGGAAGATCGGGGCCGTGGGCTTCGACGCGAACCCGAGCACGACGGCGACACCTCGTGCCTGTGCCTCCTCCTCGTGTTTCCGCTCGAGCGCCTCGAAGATGCCCTGCCCACGGGCCTCCGCCGCCGTCGTCGCGTGGACGGAGAAACTCGCCAGCGCGTCTTCGCCGCCCAGGACCATGCGGAACAGCGAGTGTCCGGCGACCCCCACGACTCGCCCGTCGGCCCGTGCCACCGACATCAGCGAGCCGGCCGGGTTTTCTCGAAACCACCAGTCGAACTCCTCACCTGACAGCGCGAGATCGCCCCACGCGTCGTGCAGGAGCGCCAGGTAGGCCGCCCGGTCGCCCGGCTCGTATGTGACCAGCTCGTAGCCGGCCATTTACTTCGTCGACGTGCCCAGCGCCGCGTTGAAGAGCCGGCGTGCATGCGTGCCCGTGACCGTGTCCTTGATCGAGATCAGGTCGCAGGCGCCGGCCAGGACGAGCTCGAACGTTCGCGGCGGATACGGCTCGATGTTGTAGCGCCGCAGCTGCAGCGGATCCGTCGCCGGCGAGTTCGAGCCGGAGACGGCGGTGAACGCGACGTCGTAGCCCGCCTGACG
>Ga0137371_10004911_pt1 | contig 10465 bp, 7 predicted proteins | sample SagtaG_7_FD_104919 | JGI IMG/M metagenome (GOLD analysis project Ga0137371, IMG submission 104919) | Vadose zone soil microbial communities from Sagehorn Ranch, Mendocino, California, USA - Sage1_R_40_16 metaG | ecosystem: Environmental > Terrestrial > Soil > Vadose zone | place: USA: California... | reverse complement strand
GCGCCCGACCCGCCGTTGGCGATGGCGCCGCCGGCCGCCCCGAGGCCCGCACCGAGGAGCCCGCCGAGCGCGCCAGGCTTGGCGATGCGCAAGGCCCGATCACCGCCCGTGGCGCAATCCGAGGCCGTCGTGGCCACCGGAGTCGCCCGCGGCGCCTCCACCGTCGCGCGGCTCACCGCGGGCACGACGCGGGGCGCCACCACCGCGGGGGCGCGGCGTACGGGAGTTGGAGCGTAGGTCGCGGTCATGGTATCTGCGGACGCCGCCGGGCGAAGCATGTAGGCGGTGGTGACGCCCGTGAGGAATGCGGTTCCTGTGACGAGAGCGATGCCGATCGTGACGATTTTACCGAATGGGCTCATGGTCGTTTCCTCCTCTTGCCGTCTATGACGGGCAGGGCGGGAGGCGTATTCGGCGCTGCATCGACATGGGCTGCGCGCGCTGGACAGGTGAGCGGCCTGTTGATATGGTCGGACGGTTCCATGGGCGCGAAACTCTTCGGAGCCTCCGTTCGCAGGAAAGAAGACCCTCGTTTCCTCCGCGGTGAAGGCCGCTACGTGGACGACATCAAGCTGCCCGGGATGCTCCACGCGGCCTTTGTCCGGAGCCCGCACGGCCACGCCCGAATCCTCTCCGTGAAGACGGACGCGGCGCATCGGAGGCCCGGCGTGGCCCACGTCTTTGCCTTCGCCGACCTCGAGCGATGGATGAAGCCGCTGCCGCTCTTCGGCAGCGTTCCTCCGGGTCTCGCCGCGCGCGTCGACGTGACGATGAAGCAGGTGCCCCAGCTCGCCATGGCGCGTGATCGTGTCCTCTTCGTGGGCGAGATCGTCGCCATGGTCCTGGCCACGAGTCGCGCGCTCGCCGAAGACGCCTGCGAGGCGGTCGAGGTCACGTACGAGCCGCTCGTCGCCGTAGTCGACACGGTGGCGGCGGCGGAGCCGGGCTCACCGGTGCTCCACGCCGAATGGGGCGACAACGTTGCGATTCATTTCGCCACGGGCTTCGGCGACACGGAGGCGGTGTTTCGAGGGGCCGATGTCACCGTGCGAGAGCGCTTCCACATCCAGCGCTATGTCGGCATGCCCATCGAGACGCGCGGCGTGGTCGCGCAGTGGGACACTCGCGACGGCACGCTGACGACGTGGAACGGCACGCAGGTCGTCCACTTCGTCCAGCAGGGGCTGGTGGCGGCGCTCGGGCTGCCGCCCCACAAGGTCCGCGTCATCGCCCCCGACGTGGGCGGAGGCTTCGGCACCAAGGCCACCGGATATCCGGAGGACTTGCTGATCCCCGTGGCGGCCATCGCCGCTCGCCGCCCTGTGAAGTGGGTCGAGGACCGCCGCGAGCACATGATGGCGGCCGCCCACGCCCGCCACCAGATCCACGACATCGAGATCGCCGCGCGGCGCGACGGGAGCATGCTGGCCGTGCGCGACCGGATCTGGGTCGATCTCGGCGCCTACAATTCGTGGGGCATCGTCCTCCCCTACAACACCGTCGCCCACCTCCTGGGCCCTCACCGCGTGCCGAGCCTGAGCGTGGAATGCCGTGGTGTGGTCACCAACAAGAGCCCGAATGCGCCGTATCGCGGCGCGGGCCGCCCCGAGACTGTCTTCGCCATGGATCGCATCGTGGACTGCCTCGCCAGAGAGCTGCGCATGGATCCCGCGGAGCTGAGGCGGAAGAACTACCTGAGCGCGGCCGACATGCCCTATGAGCTCGGCATCCCGTATCGAGACGGCAACCCGCTCGTCTACGACAGCGGCGATTTCAAGGCGGCGCTCGACTCCGCGCTCTCGGCCATCGGCTACGACGCGCTCAGGAGAGAGCAGGCGGAGCTGAGGGCGCAGGGCATTCACCGCGGCATCGGCATCTCCGGCTATGTCGAGGGAACAGCCATCGGCCCCTACGAGGGCGCCGTGGTCCGGCTCGATGCCTCGGGGCGCGCCGTGGTGGCCACGGGGGCCTGCTGTCAGGGGCAGGGGCACGAAACGTCATTCGCGCAGATCGCGGCGGATGCCCTCGGCATCCCCCTCGACTGGGTCACGGTGATCGGTGGCGACACCGCGGCCATCCCCTTCGGTGTGGGCACGTTCGCTTCGCGGAGCGCGGTGAATGCGGGCAGCTCGATCCACGTGGCGGCCGGCAAGGTGAGAGACAAGATCGCCGAGGCGGCCGCGGCGCTCCTGGAGGCAGCGCCCGCCGATATCGAGGTCAGCGACGGCGCCGTGTCGGTGCGCGGGGCGCCGGCCTCCTCCGTGCCGCTCGCGCGAGTCATCCAGTCCGCCATCCCGACCTTCGCCAGGCCGAGCCTCGTGTCGCCCGACTTCGAGGCCACCGTCTATCACCATCAGCCGACGGTGACCTATACGAGCGCGGTGCACGTCGCCCTCGTCGAGGTGGATCCCGGCACGGGGTCGGTCCGGCTCCTGCGCTATCTCGTGTCCCACGACTGCGGCAAGGTCATCAATCCCGTCATCGTGGAAGGGCAGATTCACGGCGGCGTGGCGCAAGGCATCGGAGGCGCCCTGCTCGAGGAGATGGTCTACGACGAGCATGGCCAGCTTCTCACCGGCACCTTCATGGACTACCTCGTGCCCACGGCCATGGAGCTGCCGCCCATCGAGACCGTGCACCTCGAGTACCCGTCGCCCCGCAACCCCCTGGGCGTCAAGGGCATCGGTGAGGGCGGGGCCATCTCGCCTCCCGCCGCCATCGCCAATGCCGTCGAGGACGCGCTCGCCCCCTGGAACGCGCGCGTCACGCGCACGCCCCTCGGCCCCTCCGTGGTGCTCGACCTCATCCGCCGGGCCACGAGGTCGTGAAGCCCGCGCCGTTCGAGTACGTGGCGGCCTCGAGCGCCGCCGACGCCGTGGAGGCGCTGCGCCGCCATGGGGACGAGGCCAAGGTGCTCGCGGGAGGACAGAGCCTCATTCCCATGCTCGCCCTGAGGCTGGCGCGACCGGCGGCCCTCGTGGACATCAACGGCTGCGGCGATCTCGAGGGCATGGCGGAATCGCGCGGCGTCCTCACCGTCAATGCGCTCGCGCGGCAGCGCGACCTCGAGATCTTCGCACGTGAGCGCGCGCCCCTCCTGGCCGAGGCTCTGCGGTGGGTCGCGCACCCCCCGATACGAAATCGCGGGACGGTCGTGGGCAGCATCGTGCACGCGGATCCCGCCTCCGAGCTGCCCGCGCTCCTGCTTTGCCTCGACGGCGAGGTGGTGGCCCGGCGAAGGGGCGGGGAGCGCGTCATTGCCGCCGACCAGCTCTACGTGGCGCCGCTGACCACCTCGCTCGAGTCGGACGAGCTCGCCACCGCGGTCCGCTTCACGCTGCCCCCGGAGGGGGCGGGCTGGGGGTTTGCCGAGGTGACGAGACGCCACGGAGACTTCGCCCTCGTTGGCTGCGCCGCGGTGCTCGCGCTGGATGGCGCGGGCGCGGTCACCCATGCGCGCCTGGGCTTCTTCGGCGTCGGCGGCACGCCGGTGCGAAGTGGGCCGGGCGAGTCCGCCCTCCTGGGACGGCAGCCGACGCCTGCGCGCATCGGCGAGGCGGCGAAGGCGGCGGCGGCCGCGCTCCGTCCTGATGGCGATCTGCACGCCACCGCGGAGTATCGCTCGACCGTGGCCGCCACCCTCGCTTCGCGCGTGCTCGCCGCTGCGCTCGAGCGATGCGGGAAGGCCGCATGAAGCGGGCCGTTCGCGTCACCGTCAACGGCGCGCCCCACGCGCGGGATGTGGACGTGCGCTCGACCCTGGCTGATTTCCTTCGCGAAGATCTCGATCTCACGGGGACGCATGTCGGGTGCGAGCACGGCGTGTGCGGCGCCTGCACCGTGCTCCTCGACGGCGCGCCGGTTCGCGCCTGTCTCGTGCTGGCGGTTCAGGTCGACGGCCGGGAGATCACGACCATCGAGGGCATCGCGCCCGGAGAGGGGCTGCATCCGGTCCAGGAGGCCTTCTGGGCCAAGCACGGGCTCCAGTGCGGCTACTGCACGCCCGGCATCATCGTGAGCGCCTGCGCGTTTCTCGCGGAGCATCCGGCGCCGACCCACGAGGAGATCCGCGAGATGCTGGCCGGCCATCTGTGCCGCTGCACCGGCTACCACTTCATCGTGGAGGCCATCGCCGAGGCCGCGCGGACCATGGCGGGCGGCAGGAAGGCTTGACGCATGTGACGGTGTCGGGCAGAGTGCGGGCAGAGCCGCCTACCTTCGCCGCCGACATCGCCATGCTGCTCACGTGAGTCATCGAGAAGAACGGAGGACCGGACCATGCGCAGCTGGCTCAATCGACTGATGCTCGGCGCGGCCGCGCTGGCGGCGCTCCTCGGCGTGGCCATGAGTGGGCCGACGGCGCAGCCCAAGGACGTCGTGATCGGCGTGCTCTATCCCACCACGGGCCCCACGGCTCAGGCAGGTATCGACTCCAAGGTCGCCGCCGAGCTGGCCGTGGAGATCGTCAACGGCAAGCACGACCTCGACCTGCCCCTGGCGCGGACGGAGGGATTGCCGAACCTCGGCGGCGCCAAGGCGCGGCTCGTCGTGGTGGACCACCAGGGCAAGCCCGAGCTCGGCCAGTCCGAGGCCGAGCGCCTCATCACGCAGGAGAAGGTCGTCGCGCTCTACGGCGCCTACCACAGCTCCGTCTCCGCCACGGCCAGCCAGGTCGCCGAGCGCTCCGGCATCCCCTACCTGTCGGGCGAGTCGTCCTCGCCCACCCTCCACCGGCGAGGCTTCAAATGGTTCTTCCGCACGAGCCCGCACGACGAGCACTTCTCGATCGCCATGTTCGAGTTCCTGAAAGAGTTCCAGGCCAAGAAGGGCGTCAAGTTCCCCACCGTGGCCACCTTCTACGAGGACACGCTCTTCGGCTCGGACTCCTCCCGCGTGCAGGAGAAGCTCGCGGGCGAGCACGGCTACAAGGTGGTGGAGAAGATCGCCTATCGATCGCGGAGCACGTCGTTGACCTCGGAGGTGCAGCGGCTCAAGGCGGCGGGCCCGTCGGTGCTGCTCCCGACCGGCTATACCAATGACGCCATTCTCTTCGTGCGTACGGCTCGCGAGCTCGACTACAACGCCCCCATGATCCTGACCCAGGATTCCGGCTACATCGAGTCGGACTTCATCACCGCCGTGGGCAAGGACGCGGACGGGATCATGTCGCGCTCGGTGTTCTCGCTCGACCTCGCCGCGAAGAAGCCGATGGTGGCCAAGGTCAATGCCATGTACAAGGCCAAGCAGGGCAAGGACCTGAACGACAACACCTCGCGCTCCTTCACGGGCATGATCGTGCTCCTCGACGCCATCAACCGCGCGGGCTCGACGGACCCGGAGGCGATTCGCAAGGCCCTGCTCGCCACGGATCTCAAGCCGAGCCAGCTCATCATGCCGTGGAAGGGCGTGAAGTTCGATCCCGCCACGGGGCAGAACGAGTCGGGCACGCCCCTGATCACCCAGTGGCGGGGCGGTCAGCTCAAGATCGTCTGGCCCTTCGAGCTCGCGTCGACCGACGTGCTCTACCCGCTCCCGAAGTGGTCCGAGCGGAAGTAGGCAGGTCGAGGCACGAGAGGCGAGGGGATGGCTGAGGGCATTCGCATCGGCGTGGACGTGGGCGGCACCTTCACGGACCTGGTGGCCTGGGATCCCGCGGGGCGGATGGAGTCGTGCAAGGTGCCGACCACGCCCGCCAATCCCGCCGAGGGCGTGCTCCACGGCATCGCCACCCTCGCCCCCCGGACCGGGGCCTGGGCCTCCCTCGCCCACGGGACGACCATGGTCACCAATGCCATCGTGGAGCGCCGGGGCGCGCCGGTGGGCTACATCACCACGCGCGGCTTCCGCGACGTCCTGGAGATCGGCCGCATGAGCCGGCTCCACCTCTACCGGCTCGACCTGCCCGCCAAGCCCGAGCCGCTCGTGCCGCGCCGCCTGCGCCGCGAGATCACCGAGCGTGTGGGCCCGGACGGCACCGTGCTCACGCGGCTTCACCTTGAAGAGCTCCCCGCCATCGTGGAGGACTTCAAGCGCGAGGGCATCGAGAGCGTGGCGGTGTGCCTTCTCCATTCCTACGCCTCGCCCGCCCACGAGCAGGCGCTGCGCATCGCCCTCGAGGCGCATTTCCCTTACGTCTCGATCTCGAGCGAGATCAACGCGGAGTTCCGGGAGTACGAGCGCGGATGCACGACCGCGCTCAACGCCTCGGTCATGCCCCTGGCCGCCCGGTATCTCGACGACCTCGTCCAGCGCGCGTCGGGCAAGCCGCTCCATCTCCTCCACTCGGCCGGCGGCATGATGTCGGTGGAAGCGGCCAAGGAGCGGCCGCTCAGCATGGCCATGTCGGGCCCGGCGGGGGGCGTGGCCGCCGCCGCGCATACGTCGCGGGCCCTCGGTCTCACGCGCGCCCTCGCCTTCGACATGGGCGGCACCACCACGGATGTCTGTCTCATCGCGGACGGCGTGCCCGAGACAGCGGGGCAGCGCAAGCTCGGCGACTATCCGGCGCGGCTGCCCATGATCGCCGTCGAGTCCATCGGCGCGGGCGGCGGCTCCATCGCGCGGGTCGAGCCGACGGGCGCGCTCAAGGTCGGGCCCCGCAGCGCCGGCGCCGTGCCCGGACCCGCGTGCTACGGGCAGGGGGGCGCCGAGCCGACCGTGAGCGATGCGAACCTGCTTCTTGGCTACCTCAACTCGGAGCGGATCTACGGCGGCTCCATCCGCCTCGATCCCGCCCGGGCCGAATCCGCCATCGGCCCGCTCGCCGCGCGCTTCGGGTTCTCGCTCATCGAAGCCGCGCACGGCGTGGTCGAGGTCGCCAATGCCAACATGCTCCGCGCGCTCCGGCTCGTCTCGGTCCAGCGCGGCTACGATCTCCGCGACTTCGCCCTCATCGCCTACGGCGGGGCGGGCCCGCTCCACGCGGGCGCCCTCGCGCGTCAGGCCGGCATCTCGAGCGTCATCGTGCCCGCCCACTCCGGCGCCTTCTCGGCCCTGGGCTGTCTCGTCTCGCCGCTCCGCTACGACACCGTGCAGACGCATCGGTCGCGGCTCGAGACGTGGGACGCCAAGGTGGTGGAGGAGCGCTTCAGCGCGCTCGAGGCCCAGTGCCTGCGCCCGCTCCTGGACGAGGGGCATGCCGTGGAGCGGATCGTGCTGCTGCGGAGCCTCGACCTCCGCTATGTCGGACAGAACTACGAGCTCGAGATCGGCTTCGTCCCCGGGGGACCGGGGGCGCTCAGGGCGGCTTTCGAGAAGCGCCACCGTCAGCTCTATGGCTACGCCACCGGCGAGAACGTGGAGTGCGTCAACCTGCGCGTGACGGCGCGGGCCGCCGAGGAGCCGCCCCCGATGCCCGCGCCGCCTTCGGGCACATCGGCCGCGGCCACCGGCTCGCACCGCGCCTACTTCCCGGAGACGGGCGCCGTGGAGATGCTGCGCTATGACCGGGCCAGCCTGCCGCCCGGCCACCTCGTGGAGGGGCCGGCCATGGTCGAGGATGACTGGTCGACCACGATCGTGTACCCGGGCATGCGCTGCGTCGCCGACCGCCTGGGCAATCTCGTGATCGAGGCGGGAGCCCCGGCATGAGCGTGCCCGCGTTGAGCCCGATCACCCTGGAAGTCGTCCGCAACGGTCTCTATGCCATCGCCGAGGAGATGAGCGTCATCGTCATGCGCTCGGCCCGCTCGCCCCTATTAAAAGAAGCGGGCGATCTCTCCTCGGCGCTGACCGACGCGCAGGGTCGGTTGATCGCCCAGGGGCGCGACATCCCCATCCACATGGGCGTCATGGGCTTCACGGTGAAGGAATTCCTCAAGCGGATTCCCGCGGACACGCTACGTGAAGGCGACGTCTGGTTCCTCAACCTTCCGGAAGTCGGGGGCAACCACCTGCCCGACGTCAAGGCGGTGCGACCCGTCTTCTTCGGGGGGCGACTCGTCGCCTTCGCCATCAACCTCGCCCACTGGGCGGATATCGGCGGCGCCGTCCCCGGCAGCTATGTCCCCTGGGCCACCGAGTGCTACCAGGAAGGGCTCCGGATCGCCCCCATCCGGCTCTTCTCGGCCGCGGGGCCCGAGCGGCCCGCTCTCGATTTCGTGCTCGCCAACCTGCGCGGGCGCGACGAGCGGGAAGGGGACATCTTCGCCCAGTTCGCCGCGAACGACGTGGCCGCCCGGCGTCTCCACGAGATCTTCGCGCGCTACGGCGCGGAGACTGTCCTCGCCTGCTTCGACCGGCTGCACGACGAGTCCGAAGAGCAGATGCGCGCGGCGCTGCGAGCGCTGCCTGATGGCTCGTGGGAAGGCGAGGACTTTCTCGACGATGACGGCGTCGAGGACCGGCGAATCCGGATCAAGGTGCGCGTGACCAAGCGAGGCGACGAGGCGAGCTTCGACTTCTCGGGGAGCGATGGCCAGGCCATGGGACCCGTCAACACCACCTACTACATCGCCTGCTCGGGCGTCTACTACGCCATGAAGGCGCTGGTGGCGCCGGACGCGCCGCCCAACGAGGGTTGCTACCGGCCCCTTCGCGTCATCGTCCCGAAGGGGAGCGTGCTCAACGCCGACCCTGACCGGCCCGTGGTCGGGGGCAACCACGAGACGTCTCAGCGCGTGGTGGATGCCATCATGCGGGCCATGGCCCAGGTCATCCCGGACCGCGTCCAGGCGGGAGGGCCGACGACGGCGGGGCTGCTCATCCTGGGCGCGCGCCTGCCCGACGGCCGCTGGGCGGTCTACTACGAGGTCCACGGCGGCGGCGAGGGGGCCACGGCGGGCAAGGACGGCGTCTCCGCCACCCGCGTGCACATGTCGAACGTGATGAACACGCCACTGGAGGTCGTGGAGAGCGAGTACCCGCTGATGATCGAAGAGCTGGCCCTGCGCCCGGGCTCGGGCGGCGACGGTTGCCACCGCGGCGGCCTGGGCTTCCGGCGTGCCTATCGCGTGCTGGGATCCGACGTGACGCTGACGACCATGATCGAGCGCCGGATCGTGCCGCCATACGGTCTCTTCGGCGGCAAGGAGGCGGCGCCGTTCAGGATCACCCTCAATCCGGGCACCCCGCGCGAGCGGGACGTCAAGGGCAAGGAGACGCTCAAGCTCGCCCAGGGGGATCTGGTTCTGCTCGAGACGTGCGGCGGCGGCGGCTACGGGAATCCCGCCGATCGCCCGATCGCTGCGCGCGAGGCCGACCGCCGGGAGGGCTACGTCGCATGAGGCTCGAGAATCGCGTCGCCCTCGTCACCGGCGCCGCCAAGGGCATGGGCCGGGATATCTGCCTGACCCTGGCGCGCGAAGGAGCGGACCTGGCGCTGGCCGCGCGCGATGTCCCGCCCCTCGAGAAGCTCAAGGATGAGATCGAGGCGCAGGGGCGCCGAGCGCTCGTGGTTCCCACGGACGTGACGGACGAGGCGGCCGTCGAGCGTATGGTGGCGAAGACGCTGGAAGCCTACGGGCGCATCGACATCCTCGTCAACGCCGCCGGCGTCACCGGCCCCATCGAGACGCCCGTGCAGGAGATCAAGGTCGACGACTTCCGCTTCGTCCTCGAGGCCAACATGCTCGGCACCTTCCTGCCCACCAAGCACGTCCTCCCGGGAATGATCGCGCGGAAGTACGGCAAGGTGGTCAACATCAGCGGCACCTCGGGGCTGCGGGGCTACAAGTACCGCGCGGCGTACTCCTCCTCCAAGTGGGCTCTGCGAGGGTTCACGCGCACGGTCGCCCTGGAAGTGGGGCCGCACAACATCAACGTCAACGCCCTCCATCCGGGCATCGTGGCGGGCGATCGCATGGACAAGCTCTGCCGGGAGAAAGGGAAGAAGCGCGGCTGGACGCCCGAGCAGGTGCACCAGGAGTACGTCAACGAGATGGCGCTCCGCCGCGTCACCACCTCGCAGGACATCGCCAACGCGGTGCTCTATCTCGCCTCGGACGACTCGAAGAACATGACCGGCCAGTCGGTGACGGTGGACGGCGGCTGGGACGTCTGATGCGTTCGGCTCTCGACCGCGGAGGAGAGCATAGCGGCCTTGTTCTGCATCCCTCTCCCCCACTGGGGGAGAGGGCCGCAGTTCGAGCCGAGACGCTGCCATGGGCGGCGAGGTGTGGCCCGAGTAGGTGAGGGGGCCAGTTCTCTCTCCTGCGAGATATCGAATGGCGTGGCGTGGCGGAATGCACACCCCTCACCCTGGCCCTCTCCCCTCGAGGGGAGAGGGACGTTAGATGGCCTATCGCGTGATCGGGGGGTCCCAGCCCAGGGCGGACGCCTGGGAGAAAGTGCGGGGCCGTCCCATCTATGCCGGCGACCTCGCGGTAGCCGGCATGCTCCACGCCAGGATCGTCCGCAGCCCGTATGCCTCGGCGCGCATCGTCAGGATCGACACGAGCGAGGCCCGCGCGCTGCCGGGAGTGGTCGCCGTGCTCACCCACGCCGACGTGCCGCAGAACGCGCTCCG
>Ga0137371_10004907_pt1 | contig 10469 bp, 13 predicted proteins | sample SagtaG_7_FD_104919 | JGI IMG/M metagenome (GOLD analysis project Ga0137371, IMG submission 104919) | Vadose zone soil microbial communities from Sagehorn Ranch, Mendocino, California, USA - Sage1_R_40_16 metaG | ecosystem: Environmental > Terrestrial > Soil > Vadose zone | place: USA... | reverse complement strand
TCTCTGCATTCACAAAGTTCCCGAAGGCCTCGCGCTCGGCAGCCTTTTGATCGGCGCCGGATTGCACCGCAGCGCTGCGCTTGGATGGGTCGCCGCGGTGGAGGCGACTACGCTTCTCGGCGGCATGATCGGATATTTTTTTCTGGCGAACATTTCGACTTTTTGGCTCGGCTTGATCATGGCAGAGGTTGGTGGCGGATTTATCTATCTGGCCGCGCACGCTGTGCTCGGAGAAATGCTGAAGCACGGAAAGAAACTTGTACTGACAAGTTTTGCGTTGGGAGTGGCGTTGATCGTGCTTCTGAATATTGGCTTAAGGGTGCTTGGGTAGCGCGTTGCGCTTCGCACAGCGAAGCGGCTACAGTGATTCGTGCATTTTTTTCATTATCGCGGCGGGACGCTTCACTGTGAAGATGTCGATCTTGCACGCATGGCGGAGAAATTTGGCACGCCCACCTATGTTTACAGCGCGGGAACGATTCTGGATCACTACGCGCGGCTGGACGCGGCGCTCGCGCCGCTGGATCACCTGATTTGTTACGCGGTCAAGGCGAACTCGAATCGCGCGATCCTGAAGTTGCTCGCAGACGCGGGCGCAGGATTCGACATCGTTTCCGGCGGCGAGCTTTTCCGTGTGCTTGCAGCGGGTGGCGATCCGGCAAAATGCACGTTCACCGGCGTAGGCAAATCGCGGGAGGAAATCGAATACGCGCTCGAACAAGGCGTTTACAGCTTCAATGTCGAGAGCGAGTCCGAGTTGGAAAACATCGATCGCATTGCCGGTGCAAAAAACTTACGCGCGCCGATCGCGCTGCGAGTGAATCCCGATATCGATCCGCATACGCACGAATACATTTCGACCGGCTCACACGAAAATAAGTTCGGGATTGCGCTCGATCGCATCGCCGCAGTTTACGAAAGCGCGGCAAAAATGCGCAACATCGACATCGTTGGCGTACAGATGCATATCGGTTCGCAGATTACCGAAGCGCAGCCGTTCGCGAGCGCGATCTGGAAGCTGGCGCCAATCGTGCGCGAGTTGAAATCAAAATACGCAATCAAGTTTTTCAGCATCGGCGGCGGCATGGGAATTATTTATCGGCGCGCACTGGAGAGTGGATCAGGCAAATGGTGGCACGACCACGGCGGCGAATCGTCCGCGTTCAGCATTCGCGATTACGCCGACGCGATCGTGCCGCCATCGCGCCAGCTTGGCATTCGGATCGTGGTCGAGCCTGGTCGTTTTCTTGTAGGCAACGCCGGCGTGCTTCTGACACGCGTGGGCTACATCAAAAAATCGGGCGCGAAGAAATTTGCGATTGTTGATGCTGGAATGAATGACCTGATTCGGCCGGCACTGTATCACAGCTATCACGAAATCGTGCCGGTAAAAGAGACGAAGAGTGAGAGGGAGAGGAAGATTAGCAAGATCGACATCGTCGGGCCGGTATGCGAGTCGGGTGATTTCTTTGCGCTGGATCGGGAAATGCCGAAGCTCGATGAAGGCGATCTTCTCGCGATCATGAGCGGGGGCGCCTACGGATTTGTGATGGCTTCGAATTACAATTCGCGGCCGCTGCCGGCGGAAGGGCTGGTGCGCGGCGACAAGTTCGCGCTGATTCGAAAGCGGCAGACGTGGAAGGACCTCGTGCGCGGTGAGATCGAGCCGCTGTAGCCGGCATCGTTGATGGCGGTCGGCCGCGATCAGCGATCGCGGCTACAACTTGCGCAATTTTGCAGGCCGCATAAATAGTGCTTCTCTCCAGCTATGATGAAACGCCTCTTGCTCGTTTGTTTTTTGTCGATGTTCGCGCTTGCCTCAGAAGCGGCGTCGCCGGCATCGGGTGAATACATAATCCTTGTAGGCGGGCCATCAATGTATCAATGGGAAAAGTACAAGACCTATCCGCACGATCATTGGTGGGCCAACTTTGTGCGCGCCGCGCGTCTGCGCACCGAACAGTTGCGTAGCGAACTCGGACCGGACGCAAAGATCACATGGCTCGTTTACAGGCAGGGTTATGAGGACCGCGCCAAACAGGAGCATCAGGACCTGATCAGTCTGATCGGCTCCGTGCGCGATAAATTCAATCTCAACCTCGTTTGGTTTAACCCAGGCTCCGCGGTGATCGACTATCTAAACAATGGCCAGCCGCGAGATCAGGTGAAGGTTATCGGCTTTGAATATTTCGGGCACTCAAACCGGGCGTGTTTCATGTTCGATTACAGCAACAATATCGACAGCGCGTGCAAATCGTGGCTGCACGATAGCGAGCTGACGAAAATCAATCGGCGCGATTTTGCCCGCCACGCATACGTCAAGAGTTGGGGCTGCCATACCGGCGAGGAAATGTCAAAGAAATGGTACGCCGCGACCGCCACCCACATGATTGGCGCCATCGGCAAAACTCAGTTCATGATGGAAGAACTGCCGATCCTTGTTTCCGAGGGTGGCAAGTGGGTCAATTAAATTTGGGATTTGGGATTTCGGATTTCGGATTTAACATCGCGACCACGCGATGATCTTGCCGGAACTCGAAGAGCTGTATCATCAGCCCTTGTTCAATTTGATTTCGCAAAGCCGCGGTGTTCATCTCCGGCATTGGCATGGCGAGGACGTGCAGCGTTGTAGCTTGCTTAGCATCAAGACTGGCGGATGCAGCGAAGACTGCGCTTACTGCGCGCAGTCCTCTCATCATTCGACCGGCGTCGAGCGCGAAGAGCTCTTATCGATGGAAAAGGTTCTGACCGCGGCCAGGCGTGCACGTTCGCAAGGCGCGACGCGCTTTTGCATGGGCGCGGCCTGGCGCGGCGTGCGCGAGGGTTCGGAAAAATTTCAGCGCGTGCTGGAGATTGTGCGGGAAGTGAGCCGCCTGGGCATGGAAGTGTGCGTTACACTGGGCGAGATCGGCCCTGCAGAAGCGCACAAACTCAGGGCCGCTGGAGTTACTGCTTACAACCATAATATTGACACTTCCCCGGAATTTTATCGAGAGATTGTCAGCACACACACGTTTCAGAATCGCCTCGACACAATTGCCGCCGTGCAGCAGAGCGGGATGGCTGTTTGTTGTGGCGGCATCATCGGCATGGGCGAATCGGAGACCGACCGTCTGCGAATGCTGGAAGTGCTCAGCAACTTTGATCCGCCTCCTGAAAGTGTTCCGATCAATTGTTTAATGGCAATGCCCGGCACACCGCTGGCCGACCAGCCGCCAGTCGACATTTTTGAACTCGTTCGTCTAGTCGCAGTCACGCGCATCGCCCTGCCGAAGGCGCGTGTTCGCTTGGCGGCAGGGCGCACACGGCTGTCGCGCGAAGGCCAGGCACTCTGCTTTTTTGCCGGCGCCAATTCAATTTTTTACGGTGATAAACTTCTCACCGCAAAAAATCCTGCGGCTGACGTGGATGTTGCTCTTTTGCTCGACCTCGGATTGCGCCATTCAGGACTGACAGCTCCTTAGCGTTGAGCCTACACAACAGCTGGAAAGGTATCGTTCGCTGCCTATGCAATAAATTTTTAGATCGACAGCGGAACGCGGTTTTGCGATGAAGACCGCCGGGCTAATGGGATTCAAGAAAACCTCAACACAAAAATATTATGGACTGGAAAAAATTCTTTGTCGCATTTGTTGCAGCCTTCGGTTTCATCTTCCTGTTTGGCTTTCTTTGGTACGGAAAGCTGATGCACGGCGCGCATCAGGAAGTGCCAATACTTTGGCGGACCGAAGCCGACTTTGGTAATCACTTCTCATCGCTCGTTTTTGGACACATTGTGATGGCATTCTTCCTCACGCTACTTTGTGCACGATTTGTTCCCGCGGGTGGGCCAGGCGCGTGCGCGACGTTGGCGATTCTGGTGGCGCTGATATATGCCGGCGCGGACCTAATCACTTTCGCGGTACAGCCGCTGACGACCAAGATCCTCTGCGGCTGGATTGTTGGCGACTTGATCCAATTCGCGATTGCCGGCGCAATCATCGGCGCGATCTACAAGCCAGCGCCTGCGCATATTACGTTTGTAAAAGAGCGCTCTTCTTAACGGATTTGCCTCGCCTGCTCCCTGCTGGACAGACTCTAGGATTATACCAATTCATGAAGCGGTTTATGCTCGCATTCGTCGCCGCGTACATTTTCATATTCGCCTGGGGCTGGCTGCTTAACGGCGTTTTTCTCAAAGACGTGTATGCGCAAACACCAAATCTCTGGCGGCCGCAAAGTGAAATGATGAGTTTGTTTCACTGGATCATCATCGGCCAGGCACTGATTGTTTTTGCGTTCGTGATGATCTACGCGAGCGGCTTCGCTGGCGGCGGCGTGCTTGCGGGAATTCGGCTTGGTGTTCTGCTGGAAATTGCGGCGGTCGGTATGCGCCTGGGCTTTTACGCGGTGCAACCGTTTCCCGGGAAGTTGGTTTTCTACGGCAGCGTGAGCGGGCTGATCGAGATGATAATCGTGGGGGCAATCGTCGGTGCGATCTACAAGCCTGCGACCATACGAACGGCGTAGCGTCCTTTGACTGGGGAGCACAGGCTGCCAGCATATTCGTCTCGGCAGCTTGCCGAGACGCCGTGCGGAATGTGGTTCGCTCGCGCGAAAAGTGTTGCCGGCAAGCTGCCGGCAACTGCAGGCTGGCAGCCTGCGCTCCCCAGAATTTCGCTGACGCAGCCGAAGAGATTGCGAATCTTAGGTGGGCGTTCGACGTTTATTAATGACATCACAGACTCCCGCGGCGCTCGGCTATCGCATGCCAGCGGAATGGGAATCGCACTCCGCGACGTGGCTCTCATGGCCGCGACGCGAAGGGATCAGTTTCCCCGAATCATTCGATCGCGTTTTACCAGCGTTGCGAGCAATGGTCGAGGCGCTGATCGAATCGGAAAAGGTTTGCATCAATGTTTGCAATGGCGCGCATGAAGCGGAAGCCCAATCGGTTCTCCGTGGATTGCCTATGGAACGCATCACTTTCTATCGCATTCCGACAAACGAGCCTTGGTGCCGCGATCACGGGCCGATTTTTCTCACGCGCAATCGCGACCCGAAACTTGCAGTCGTGGATTGGGATTACAACGCCTGGGGAAATAAATACCCGCCATTTAATCACGATGAAGTCGTGCCGACACGTGTGGCCGAGATCCTCAACGTTCCAGTTTTTTACCCGCACATGATTTTGGAAGGCGGCTCTATCGATGTCAACGGCGCGGACGCGCTGCTCACGACAGAATCGTGTTTGTTAAACAAGAATCGCAATCCAAATCTTTCGCGCGATCAAATCGAAGAGCGTCTGCGGGATTATTTGGGTGTCCGCGATATTTTCTGGCTCGGCGAAGGCATTGCCGGCGACGACACCGACGGCCACATTGACGATCTCGCGCGGTTTGTCTCCGCACAAACCGTCGTAGCTGTTGTTGAAGAAGATCGCGACGATGAAAATTACGAGCCGCTCCAGAGAAATCTCACGCGCCTGCGCCAAATGAAAATCGGAAAAGACAAGATTGAAATCGTCACTTTGCCGATGCCGAAAAAGATTGTGCGCGAAGGGGTGCGTTTGCCGGCGAGTTACGCCAACTTTTACATCGCGAATTCCTGTGTGCTTGTACCGACATTCGACGACTCGGCGGAGGCGGTTGCGTTGTCGATCCTGCGCGAATGTTTTCCAACTCGCCGCGTCGTCGGAATCAATTGCCGGGAATTAATCTGGGGACTGGGCGCGTTTCACTGCCTCACCCAGCAACAGCCAGCGGTGTGACACAGACAATCCTGTCTGCGTCATCTCAAGGAGGGCGATCCCCAGTTCGCCCCAGCGGCGGACAAGAGACCGCCGCTCCTTGCGCTCGCAGACGGGGTTGCGCGCGTCACTCATTTGCAACCGTCCCTGGTTTGTAACCGCTTTTTAAAATTGCATCGTGAAGATCGGGTGGATGCGTTTTTCGCGCATCAAATGTCACAATGACCCGCTCATGCTTGAGATCGATTTTTACGTCTTTCACTCCGGTAATTTTCTTGAGCACCGGTCGCAGCTCGCGCACGCATTCATCACAATCTTCGCCTTCGGTTGCGATTTCGATTGTCTCCAAGATGGCGTGGTCGGCGCGTTCCGGGAAAAACGGATCGGCTGGATCGGGATCAGTTGGTCGCGCAGGGTCCATCGCTCTTTTTATCTAACGTGTGGAAACGGCGCGGCGGTCGTCTCTCGCCGCATGCCGTAATGGGTAGGGCGATTGACCTCAATCGCCCGCAGGCGGTTCCGGTGAACCGCCCCTAGCTTGTGACACCTCGCGCGCGACTGGTTCGAGCACGCGCCAGACGTTTTGGGCAAGAATTTTTTGGCCGGCTGCGTTTGGATGAATGCCATCGGGTAAATTTAACGAGGGATCGCCTGCCACCCCTTCGATTAAATATGGCACCAACGCCGCTGCATTTTTGGTGGCGAGGTCAGGGAACATTTTCCCAAATGCCGACACATAATCGTCCGCCGCGTAATTGGGCAACTGCATTCCCGCGATCACGACCCGCACGTTCGGATTTCGCGCTTTCACCCTATCGATGATCTGCTGAAGATTGTGTTGAATCTGATCGACCGACAGGCCGCGGAAGGCATCGTTGATTCCGAGTTCCAGAATGAAGATGTCGATTCTGTGCTTCAAATGGGCGGGGAGCCGTTCCAAGCCGCCTTCGGTGGTACCGCCGGCAGCGCTCGCGTTGATCACTTGAAAGTTCAGTCCGGCGGCGTGCAGCTTTTTCGCAAGCAAAGCCGGATAGGCTTCGCTCCGTTTGAGCATGAAGCCGTCTGACAAACTGTCGCCGAAGACAAGAATGGCTTTCATTTCGGCAGCAGAAGCCACTTGAGCGAGGACCATTGATAATGTCACAGCGAGGAGTGCGGCAGCGTAGTTCATTCGCAAAACCCTTTAATCTTCGAGGTTCGGCGCTCAATTCATGAACGGAAAACGAATTCTGCCATGGAGCTGGATGTTGAGCGTTGAACGTTCGACGTTAACAGTTTAACGGTTCAACGGTTCAACTCTTTAACGTATCAACACCAACTCTTTCCTATGCCAAATTTCGCTATCAACGGTTTCGGGCGCATCGGGCGCAACGTGCTTCGCGCCATGTCACAAAAACAAGTCGAGCGCGTTGTCGCGATCAACGATCTCACTGACACGCATACTCTGGCCCATCTGCTCAAATGGGATTCTGTGCACGGCAAATTCGAGGGCGAGATAGGTTACGATGACGAAAACATCATCGTCCGCGGTCACAAAATTAAAGTTTTAAAGGAGCGCGACCCGGCGAATCTGCCGTGGAAAAAACTGGACGTCGATGTTGTGCTTGAATCGACCGGGTTGTTCACCAGCCGCGATAAAGCCGAGCTGCATTTAAGCAAGGCCGGAGCAAAACGGGTCTTGATCAGCGCGCCAGCAAAAGATCCGGACGTGACGATTTGTATCGGCGTGAATGACGATGTCTTTGACCCTGCGAAAGACAAAATTGTATCTAACGCGAGCTGCACGACGAATTGTCTCGCTCCCATGGCGAAGGTCTTAAATGACAAATTCGCCATCGCACACGGCTTTATGAGCACGATCCACAGTTACACAAACGACCAGCGCATCCTCGATTTTCCGCACAAAGATTTGAGGCGGGCACGGGCAGCGGCGATCAACATTATCCCGTCCACCACCGGTGCTGCCAAGGCGATCGGCGAAGTGATTCCGGAATTGAAAGGCAAACTGAACGGCGGCGCTTTCCGGGTGCCGACTCCCGATGGGTCGGTCACCGATTTCACGGCTGTGCTCGAAAAAGATGCGACAGTTGATGCCATCAATGTCGCATTCAAGGAAGCGGCATCGGACAAGACCTACAAAGGCGTGGTCGAATACAGTGATGAACCGCTGGTTTCCGAAGACATCGTCGGAAATCCCCACTCCTGTATTTTCGACAGCAAGCTGACGCTCATGCTTGGAAACCGTTTCGTGAAAGTAGTCGGTTGGTACGACAACGAGTGGGGCTACAGCAATCGCTGCGTGGAATTGATGGAGATGTTGGCAGAATAGGGGCTCCTAATCGTGCTCATGCTCCTGCTCATGATCGTTTTCAATTGAGCAATGGCAAAACTCTCCCTACGTGATCTGGATGTCCGTGAAAAACGCGTGTTGGTGCGAGTGGACTTTAACGTGCCGACCGAAACGCGCGGCCGCAAAATTCGCCTCATTGATGACACGCGAATCCGCGAGAGTCTGCCCACGATCAACTACCTGCGCGAGCACGGCGCGAAAACCATTTTGATGTCGCATTTTGGCCGGCCCAAAGGCAAGCCGGTGGAGAAGTATTCGCTGCGCCCGATCGGCGAGTATTTGCATTCACTGATTCATCACCCCGTCATTTTCAGTCACGATACGATCGGCGACGTGCCCAAGAAAATCATTGAGCATATGGAGGGCGGCGATGTTGCGCTGCTCGAGAATCTCCGGTTCCAGCCAGGCGAGGAAGCCAACGATCCAAACTTTGCGAAGGCGCTCGCCGAACTTGGCGATCTTTATGTGAACGACGCGTTTGGCGCCGCACACCGCGCGCACGCATCCACCGTGGGCATCACAAAGTTCGTGGAGAAATCGGCGATGGGTTTCCTGATGGAGAAGGAGCTGAAACACTTGAAAGAAGGCCTTGAGAAGCCAGCGAAACCATTCGTGGTCATCCTGGGAGGAGCGAAAGTATCCGACAAGATCGGCGTTCTCAAAGCGCTCATGGAAAAGGCCGACACAATCCTCATAGGTGGCGCGATGGCGAACACGTTTTTGAAAGCGGAGGGAATTCCGGTGGGGGCAAGCCGGGTCGAATCCGACAAGGTCGATCTTGCGCGTGAGCTTCTCGATCTGGCGAAGACGCGCGGCGTAAAATTTTTGCTTCCGATCGATGTCGTGGAGGCGGATGAAATTCGCGCTGGCGCCGACATGCGAAACACGAGCCGTCTCTCGCCACAACATGGCATCACCGATGGATCGCAGGCGGTCGATATTGGCGCGGCAACGATCGCGCTTTACCAGGAGGAAATCGCCAAGGCGGAAACAATTCTCTGGAACGGACCGATGGGGGTCTTTGAAATTCCAGAGTTCGGGGAGGGGACGATTGCAATCGCGGAAGCAATGGCGCAATCGGGAGCGATAACGATCATCGGTGGCGGCGACTCGGTCACGGCAGTCAAACAGGCTGGGCTTGCCAGCAAAATGACGTTTATCTCTACTGGCGGCGGCGCGACGCTCGAATTATTAGAAGGCAAAGAGCTTCCCGGCGTTGCTGCGTTGAGCGACAAAGCTTAGATAGAATTAACAAAATGGGCAGAATTGGTTTCTACTGAAATCTCTTTCGTAAATTCTGTCCATTCTGTCAGGAACCTTTATGCGCAAAAAAATCGTGGCCGCTAATTGGAAAATGAACATGACGCAGGCCGAGGCGGCGCGATTTGTGGAGGCGTTACTTCTTCGGGACATAGGCGAAATCACCGATGTGGAAGTCGTGATTCTCCCGCCGTTCACCACGATTCCGAAGGTGATGGAAGCGCTCGGCAAAGCGCAGAACATAAAGGTAGGCGCGCAAAATATGTATTGGGAGAAGAACGGGCCTTTTACCGGCGAGATCAGCGCTGCGCTTTTGCGCGACTTGTTTGTGCATTACGTCGTGCTCGGGCACAGCGAACGCCGCACTTTGTTTGGTGAGACCGACGAAATCGTGAATCGGAAGGTGCGCGCGGCGCACGCGGCGGCATTGCGTCCGATTGTTTGCATCGGAGAAACCCTCGAGCAGCGCGACAAAGGGAACGTTGAAAAAATATTGGCAATCCAATTGCGCGGCAGTCTCGATGGTCTGAATCCAAAGGAACTGCAAGAAACAGTGGTTGCGTACGAGCCGGTGTGGGCGATCGGCACCGGGCGCAATGCGACACCAGATCAAGCGCAGGAAGCGCACTCTTTTGTTCGCCACACCTTGAGCGAAATGGCTGACGACACGACGGCCGAGCGAGTGCGCATTCAGTACGGCGGCAGTGTGAAACCAGAGAACGCACACGAACTAATGAGCCAGCCCGACATCGATGGCGCCCTCGTCGGCGGGGCCAGCCTGGATCCGCGGAGCTTCGCCCAAATCGTCAAGGCCGCGCGCGATAAGTAAGACGCAGCTCGGTTTGACTGGATGAGGCGCGCGTTTTTTATCGTCGGCCCAACTGCAACAGGCAAATCCGAGCTGGCGGCCGATCTCGCGGGCGAGATAGAAGCCGAAATTGTCAGTGCCGACGCCTTTCAAATTTACCGCGGTCTCGATCTCCTGACGGCAAAACCGGACGCTTCGACCCTTGCAAAAGCTCCGCATCATCTAATCGGCACAACCCCTCTTCACGAAGAGATGAACGCAGAAAAATATCGCCGTGCTGCGTCGCGTGTCATTGATCAAATTCATTCGCGCGGCAAACCCGT
>Ga0137371_10004905_pt1 | contig 10472 bp, 7 predicted proteins | sample SagtaG_7_FD_104919 | JGI IMG/M metagenome (GOLD analysis project Ga0137371, IMG submission 104919) | Vadose zone soil microbial communities from Sagehorn Ranch, Mendocino, California, USA - Sage1_R_40_16 metaG | ecosystem: Environmental > Terrestrial > Soil > Vadose zone | place: USA: California... | reverse complement strand
GGCTTCCGCTCGGCGAAGATCAAGGTCGGCGGCGGCATCGAGGCCGACCGCAACCGCGTCAAGGCGGTGCGCGAGGCGGTCGGCGGCACGATGGCGCTCAGGATCGACGCGAACGCAGGGTACGACGCGGACACCGCGATACGCCTTGCACGCTTGGTGCAAGCTTGCGATCTCCAGCACTTCGAGCAGCCGGTCGCGGCCCGCGATCTCGCCGGCATGGCGCGCGTGCGCCGCGAGGCGGGCGGCGTGCCGATCATGGCGGACGAATCCGTCCTCGACCACGCGAGCCTGATCGCGGTGATCAAGGCGGGCGCCGCCGACATCGTCAAACTGAAAGTCATGAAGCAAGGCGGATTCCACCGCACCGCCGCCATGCTCGCGACCGCCGAAGCCGCGGGCGTGCGTTGCGTGATCGGACACGGTTTCGGGCTCGGCGTGAACACCATGGCGGAGATCATGCTCGCCGCGACCAGCGCGAACGTGATCGACGGGCTGGAATGCGTCGGGCCGCTCAAGACCGTGGAGGACATCACCACCGAAAAACTCGACCTCGGCGCGGGCGTCCTCGCGCTTCCGCCCGGGCCGGGCCTCGGCGTCGCGCTCGACGAGGCGAAGCTCGCGCGCTATCGTTTCGCGTAAAAGCGGGGACTTCGATGACTCACTCCTTCCGGCGTGCCTCAGCCGCCTTTGTCTGCATGCTCGCTGCCGCGTCTGCGCTCGCTCAAGGGTATCCAACGCGGCCGATAAGAATGCTCGTCCCGTTTTCCGCGGGCGGCACCGTGGACATCGTGGCGCGCCTCCTCGGCGTGAAGCTCTCCGAACAGCTGGGCCAGCCGTTCGTGGTCGAGAACAAGGGGGGCGCGGGCGGCACCATCGCGGCCGCTACGCTCGCCAAGTCGCCCGGCGACGGCTACACCCTGATGACGATGCACCAGGGACTCGCTTTCAACGCGAGTCTCTACCCCGACCTTCCCTACGATACGCTGCGCGATCTGGCTCCGATCGCCCACGTAGGTGCGACACCCAATGCGCTGGTGGTCACCCACTTGCTGCCGGCGAAGACGATGCAGGAGTTTCTCGCCTACGCGCGCGCCAACCCAGGCGGCATCGCCTACGGCTCCGGCGGAATCGGCAGCGCGGGGCATCTCTCGGTCGAGCTGTTGCAGTCGCTCACAGGCACCAAGTTTACGCACGTGCCGTACAAGGGCTCCGGTCCGGCGATAACCGATCTCATCAGCGGCCAGATCCAGGCGATGTTGCTCACCATGCCCGCCGTAATGCCTTACGTAAAAGGCGGCAAGGTGCGAGCCATCGCCACTTCCGGGGCGCGCCGCTCGCCGGCGCTGCCGGACCTGCCCACCATCGCCGAAGCGGGCGTGCCCGGTTACGAATACACGCCCTGGTATGGAATGTTCGGCCCGGGAACGCTGCCAAAACCGCTGATCGCGCGGCTCAACTCGGCCGTCAACACGTCACTCGCCGACGCCGGGGTACGGGAGAAGCTCGCCCAGCAAGGTCTGGAAGTGCGCGCGATGGCGAGCGACCAGTTCACCGAGATCGTGCGTGCCGACGTGACCCGGTGGGGAAAAATCATCCGCGAGCTCGGCGTGCGCGGAGAATGAAGCGGCTCAAGGAAGCTTTGCGCCCTGTTCCATCAACAGCGTCTTGATGTCGTTCATCACCACTTGCGAATGCAGAAAGGTCGAAGTATAGATCTCGCGGATGCTCCCGGACCGGTCGATCAGGAAAACCTTCAGCACGTGGGAGAGTTCTCGCACCGGCCTGCCGGTGGATTTGTCCACCGAATAGCGGATGTCCTGACCGAAACCCTCGACGAGCGGCAGCAAATCCCGTACGGAGCGCGTGGTCAGGAAATACCAGCGCAAGCCCCGGTCTTCCTTGATGCGGCTCCCGGCGTACTGCTTCATGACCTCGGGTGAGTCGCGCGCGGGGTCGAAGCTGAGGGTCACAAAGCGCACCCGGTCGTGCAGGGCCGGGGTGGCCTGGATTTCTTTCTTCAGGCCGTCGAACACCCGATAGGCAAGCGGGCAGCCCTCCGGATCGGTGCAGGTCGTGTAGATGAAACCGAGCAGCGTGATCTTGCTCCGAAGAAAGTGGGAAAGCTTCCGAGCGTTTCCGTCTGCATCCAGCACGCTGCCCTCGGGTGCCGGCATGATTCTGTGAAGCTGATACGTGCCCGGCGCAGGCGGAGTGAAATCGAGGACTGCGTGATAGTCGTCCTGCTGGTGTCCGCAGGCGATTCGGGACACCAGCATGACTACGAAGAGCGTCAAGAGCCGCGCGATGGTCGTATCGCGGCGCACGATCATCGGTTAAGCGCGAGCTGCCGGGACGTTTCCGGCCTCGTGTAGGCCGTGCGCAAAGCCTTCGACCCGAGCTTCATATGATGGGCGCGGCCGAGCTTCTCCGCGGTGAAATCCACCTCGAACACCTGCTTCAACTCCTTGCCGTTCCAGGTGAACCCGCGCAGGAATTGCTCGTTATCCGCGCCCCCCTTGTCCCAGTTCGCGAGCAGCGACGAGGTGATGTAGACCCGCTTGCCGTCCCAGCTTTGCGAAATCATGTTGACCTGCTTGCCGGTCTGTTTTTCGTAGGTCTGCTTGGGCGCTTCGGGATTGGAGAGGTCGAAGTAGCGCGTCTTACCGTCCATGAAGGTGTTGACCCAAAGGCCCCTGCCGTCGCGGGTGATGCTGATGTCGACGGGCAGCGGAATCTTGGTCGGATCGCCGATCGTCGCCACGTCCTTTGCCTGCCATTCGCCCTTCGCGTCCTGCTTCACGAGCCAGATTTTGGAGGTGAGCGCCGTCGCCGCCACCGCCCAGTTGTCGCCGGGCTTCAAGGACCAGCGAATCTCGAGCGGCGCGCCAGGCACGCTGAAGACTTTTTGCGGCTTCATGGCCTTCAGGTCCCAGAGCAGCATGGTATTGCCGAAACGCTTCATGGCCTCCGGGTCCTTCACGACTTCACCCAAGGACCGCATATAGTTGTTGTAGCCGGTGAAGCTCGAGGTGAGCAGCATGTTTTTCCTGGGATTCACTGCGAGATCGTAGCCGTAGCCGTCCCCGCCGTTGTCAACCGGCATCGCGTAGCTCGTGATGAAGTCGCCTTTGTTGTTGTATAACGCCATCCCGGTAACGCCGCCCTTGTCCCGGGTGTTGGAGAGCGCCTGGACCAGCATCCGCCCGGGCAAAGCGTAGTAGGTGTGCGGACCGACATAGCCGGTCTTCTCCGCGAGGTTCGTGATGGTGTTGACGAGCCGAGGTCTGCCGGGATCGGTCGCGATGTCAAAAACGTGGATCCTGCTGTTTTCCAGGCCGCCTGCCCAGAGGAAGCGCCGGTCGTCGGTGAAGCCCATGTGATGAGCCTCGCCGCGCGACCCGACCGAGACCCGTTGAATCGCCTTGCCGTAGTTCTTCGACCTGGGATTGACATCCACCGTCACCATTTTGTCGGAGCCATCGCCCAGACCCTCCACGCCCAGCGCCCAGACATAAACGTAGTCCTCCTGCCCCTTGATCAATTTGGTGACGTAAGGCGAGTTGCAGGTTTCGTCGCCGTAGGCTTGCGGGACGTCAAGCGACACAGCACCTGCGCAGACGAACGCCGCGTAAAACATTGCTCGATTGAACCGGATCATGACGACTCCCCTTTGGAAAATACGTTGACAAGTGCTCCGAATGTTTGAGCCGCTCAATCCAGCTTCGCGCCGGAGAGCTTCACCAGCTTCGCGTACTTATCGTACTCCGCGCGCATCAGCGCGTCGAACTGCTCGGGCGTGCTGGTGCCGATACGCACGCCGAACCCGGCGATCTTGGCGTTGACCTCGGGCGATGCGACCGCGGCGACGACGCCGGCGTTCAATTTCGCGACGATGTCGCGCGGCACGCCCGCCGGCACGAGAGCGCCGAGCATGGAAGCCATATCGAAACCGGGAATGCCGAGCTCGGAGATCGTCGGGATGTCCGGCAGCGCGGGCGTGCGCTTGCCGTCGGCGCTCGCGAGGATGCGCACCTTTCCCGCCTTGGCGTACTGCGCCATCGCGGTATAACTGGAGAACGCGACCTGCACGTCGCCCGCGATCAGCGCCGGCCCGGCCTGTCCCATTCCCTTGTAGGGCACGTGCACCATGCTGATCCCGGCGAGCGACTTGAAGAGCTCCGTGGTGATGTGATGGATCGAGCCGTTGCCCGCCGAAGCGTAGGCGAGCTTCCCCGGATTCTTCTTCGCGTAAGCGATGAACTCGGCGTAGGTCGTCGCCGGGACCGACGGGTGCACCGTGAGGAAGGTCGGCAGCGTGGAGATCGTGCTGATGCCCGCGAAATCGGCCAGCGGCCGGTAAGGCACCTTCGCGTACAGGTGCGGGTTGATCGCCCAGATCGCGCTGTCGCAGACGTAAGCGGTGTAGCCGTCGGGCGCGGACTTGGAGACCATTTCCGCGGCGATGTTGCCGTTCGCGCCGATGCGGTTCTCGATCACCACGGCGCCCCAGGATTCGCTCATCTTCTGCGCGATCAGGCGCGCGAACACGTCGGGCGAGCCGCCGGGCGAGGTGCCGACGATGATCCTGACCGTCTTCGAGGGATAGCCCTGAGCGGCGGCGGGGAGCGGCGCGAGAACTGCGATCGCGAGGGCGAGGAGGAGAGGGCGCATGGCTTCGATGTCAGGCCGGGGCGAGACGCGCGGCACGCTTCAACATAGTCATCACCTCGTCAGAGAACAACGCGATCGAGCGCAGCGTCTCCTCCAAGGTGAGATTGCCGAACGCGAATTGCCCCACGAAATAGTTCGCGCCGGATTCGGCGAGCTGCGCCCGCACGTATTCGGCGACGCCCTCGGGGTCGCCGGCAAACGCGCGCCCGTCCTCGGCGATCGCGTCGAATTCCGGCGGCCGCGAATGCCGGTGGCCGAATCCCATGCGCGAGGAGAGATAGGTGAAGCTCTCGTGCCAGCTGCGGTACGCCCTGCGCGCAAGCGCGCGCGCCTCGTCTGTATTTTTTCCGACGACGATGAACCTTCCGAGCCCTACCTTGGGCAAAGGCGCATCGCCCCGCGTCTCTTTCCAGACTGCGCGAAACCGCGCGAAGGCGGGCTTGAGCTCCGCGACAGTGTCGAGACCCACCACGTTCATGCCGCGCCGCGCCGCGCGCTCGGCGGCCTCCGGCGAATGCACGCCGTACCAGAGCGGCGGATGCGGCTTCTGCAAGGGCGGAATCGCGAGCGGCAGGCGCCGCTTTCCGGTCTCGGCCGTGACCGTGACTTCGCCTTCGCTCAAGGCTTCGAGGATGAAACCGACCGTTTCCTCGTGCATTTTCTCCGTCTGCCCCGGATCGACGTCGAAGAAACGCACCTCGGCGGGCAGGGCGCCGCGGCCGAATGCGACCTCCAGCCGGCCGCCGCTCATCTGGTCGAGCATGCAGATCTCCTCGAGCAGCCTCAAGGGATGATAGAGCGGCGCGACGTACACCATGGGCCCGAAGCGCAGTCGCTTCGTGCGCTGCGCCACCGCCGCGAGAAACACGGAGGGCGAAGGCGCCATGCCGAGAGGCGTGAGATGGTGCTCCGCGACGTGATAGGAGTAGAAACCCGCGCGCTCGTAGGCTTCCACGATCTCCAGGCGCTCGCGGTAGAAGCGCTCGTGCGGGCGGTCGCCGAGGTCGAGGTGATCGAAGACGCCGAAGTCCACTATTTTCCGGCCTTCGGCCACACGCCCGCGCGTTCCAGCTGGTCCATCGATCCGCTCGTGAACTCCGCGCTCGGCGCGTCGCCGCCGATGACGAACATCAGGATCGAATATTTCTTCTTGGACCCCCGAGTCACGTTCATGAACCGGCGCGACGCGCCCGGCGGGAACGAGATCACGTCGAGCGGCCCGAGGTCGACGTGCTCGAGCTTTCCCTTCTCGTTCTCCCAGCTTGCCCGCCACGTCCCGGTGATCGCGATGAAGGTCTCGTTGGTGTCGTGGTTGTGCAGCATCGGCCCCTTGCCCGGCAGCGCCCTGCAGTAGCCGAGGTTGAAGCCCTCGGAGATCTTGATCGCCGCCATGCGCGCCGCCTCCTCGCCGACCGGCGATTGCTTGCCCGCCTGCTCGACCGCGGGCGGCTGGAAACCGATGACGTTGTAGAGGATGCGCTCGCAGCCGGGCATCTTCGAATCGGGCAGCCCGCCGTCCGAGCCCTTCAGCTTCCTGAAGCGCGCGACACGCTTCATCATGTCCTTGCGCGAGACGCCGATGCGGGAAAGGGTTTCCTGGTAGCTCATGACGGCCTCCGTGGAGGCTAAATGATACCGCCCGCGGGCACGGCCGCGCACGGAAGAGGAGACGATCAGCCGCCGATGCGGATCGTGATCACCGCGGCGTTGACGCCGCCCCGGCCGTCGGTCACGACGTAGACGAAGTTATCCGTCCCGCCCGTCGCGCCGGCGGGGGGCGTATAAGTCGCCGTTGCGCCGCTCAGCGTCACGGTCCCGCCGCGGCCCGAGCCGACGTGCGACAGGGCGTACGACAGCGGGCCCCCGTCGACATCGCGGGTCAGCGCGGCGAGGTCGATCGAGAGCGGAACGCGAGCCGCCGTGGGAAGCAACGCGAACGCAGCGTCGGGGCGCCTGTTCCCGCCGAGCGCGGCGACGCGCCCGTCGAGCCAGGCCGTGACCGGGTCGACCGCGATCTGCTCGATCCCCATGTAGCCGTGGAAATGCTGTGCGCCGCATACGTCCGTGTCGTTGATGAATCCGCCGCTGACCGCGTTGAAGGCAGCACCCAGATTATTCGCCAGCGTCTGCGAGTCCGCGGGCTGGGTCAGCGGGCACTGGTCGTCCGTATTCCACAGCACGTGCGACGGCCGCTGCACGAAGCCCGGCAGCAGGTTGGCATGGCGCACGTCGTTGACGAAGAGCGGGCCCGGGCCGGTCGATGCCCGGGTGACGACGCTCGAGAGCGCGATGCCCGTGGCGATCAGGTTCGTCGCGACCGCCGAGATCCCGCCGCGGCTGGTGCCTGCGATGAACACGTCGAGGCCGTCCGTGTTCACCTCCCTCAGCACGGTGAGGATGTCGACCGCGTGCCGTACCGATATCCGGTACTGGTCGGCATCGATGGTCGTATTGGTCGTGCCCGGGGTCGGCAGATCGCTCGGCTTGTTCATCGCGACTGCGAGATAGCCCGCCTCGGCGAAGATCTGCGCCGTGCGCACGAGGAAGTTCGCGCCTATCGTGGTGGCCGCGCCGGTCGCCGCGTTACCGACGAAGTTCAGGTCGAAATCACCGCCGCCGATCAGGAACACGGCGGCCTTGGGCGCCGAGCCGTTCGACGGGCGCACCGCGATGTACTGCACCGTCACCGGCGCGCCGGTTGCGCTGATGCGCGTCTGGACCTCGCCGTAGAAAGCGCAGTTCAGGACGTTGGTGCGGGTCACCGTCGGAGGGGTGGTCGTGTTGTCGATGGTGCTCGTCATCGTGCATCGGTTCAAGTTCCCCGAGTTGTACACGCGCACGAGGGCGTTGCCGTCGCGCGTCGATCCGTCGGCCGCGGTCGCGCGATAGAGGAACGAGTCGGACCCGCTGAATCCCGGATTCGACAGATAGACGAGCTTGTTGCCGACGACCGAGCCGGTGCCGTTCGCCGGCGGAGCGAGGGTCAGGAAGCCGAACGCGTCCCGGAAATCGGCGCCCTGCACGAACGGCGTGACCGGACTGCTGGAAACGCCGCTACGCGTATTGAGGCCCGCGCGGGTCGCGGTGAACTGCGCGTTCTGGGGCGCCACCGTGAACGGCCCGCTTTGCGCGGTCCCGCGGGAATTGGCGACGGTGATCGGCCCGGTCACGGCGCCCACGGGCACCTTGACGGTGATCTGCACGGAGTTCGCCGAGATCACGGCGGCCGCCGCGCCACCCGAGAACACGACTTGGTTGTTCGCCGGAACGGGATCAAACGCGACGCCGGTAAGCGTGACCAGCGCCCCCGGCGCGCCGCTCGCGGGCACGACGGCCGTGACCTGGAGCCGCGGCAGGACGGTGAAGCGCAGCAAACCCGGCAACCGGTTCGGTGCGTTCGCGGTGATCGTCACGTCGCCGGGAGCGAACGCTGAAATCTGGAAACTCGCCGATGTCGCGCCTTCGGGGATGAGAACACCCGCCGGGACGGCGGCCCCGCCCGTCACGTCCAGCGAGACGAAGAGCCCACCAGCGGGCGCCGGATCGCTCGAGACGATGGTCGCCGTCGTGGTATCTCCCGTCAGCATCGCCACCGGACCGGTGAGTGCGAGCGCCACCGGTTGCTTCACGGTCAGCAACGTGCCTCCGGTGACCGTCACGCTTTGCGTCGACGCTGACGGGATAAACGCGAAGCTCGCCGTGATGGTGGCCGTGCCGGCGGCAAGCGCGCTCGCGACGCCGTTCGCATCGACGGTCGCCGTCGCCGAGGGGCTCGACGACCAGAACACCCGCGTCGTGAAGTCCTGGGTCGAGCCGTCTGTCAGGGTCCCGGTCGCCGTGACCGGAACCGTCTGCCCGATATATAGGGTGGGCGTCTGCGGCGAGAGCGCGAGCGCGGCCAGCTCGGCCGGCGTGATGGTCACCGTGGCGCTCGCGCTTCCTTCGTTCAGCGATGCCCTGATGGTCGCCTGGCCTTCGCCGTTCGACGCGACCGGGAAATCGGCGGACGTCGTTCCGGGCAGGATGTTCACGGCCTGAGGCACCGACGCGACGCCGGGCGCGCTCGAGGAGAGGCTCACCGTCGTGAGCTCGCTCGGCGCGCGCGAAACCTTCACGGTGAGCGTTCCCGGCGTCCCCTTCGCCAGCGTGAGCGCAGCCGGCGCCAGCTCCGTCACGACCGGCGGCGGCGGGCTGACGTCGACCACCGCGACCGCGCTCGAGCCGTTCACCGAGGCAGTGACATTCGCGCTTCCCGGGGCGAGCGCAGTGACGCCGACGAGCGCGGAGTCCGACCCTGCCAGGACCGTGACGCTCGTCGGTACCTGGACGACGAGGGGTGCGTCGTTCGCGAGGCCGATGACCGTGTCAGCTTCCTGTGCGACGTTGGTCGTCACTCTGAGATTTCCGATTGCACCCTGCTGCAGCGACAGCGGGCTCGGGAGCAACGACACGATTGCCGCCGCCTCCGGCGACACGTGCACGCTCGCCGTCTGCTGCGTGCCATTGGCGAAGGCCGTGACCACTGCGTCGCCGACCGCGAGCCCGGTCGCGGTGAAGACCGCGCTCGTCGCGCCTCGAGGCACCGTCACGGCGGCCGGCAGCTGCAGGATGCCCGGCGTGTCGATGGAGAGCGCGATCTCCTCGTCGGCCGCCTGCACCGCGTTGATGTTCACGGTGAACTGCCGCGTCGCACCGACGTTCATCTTCGAGATCGAGGGAAGGACCGAGACGACCTGCAGCGACTGCGGCACGACGTTGACCAGCGCCGAGGCGGACGAGCCGTTCAGGCGGGCCGTGACTCCCGCCTGCCCGAAGGCGATCGTACCGATCGGGACATCGACCTTCGCTTGGCCGGCCGGGACCGTCACCGACGCCGGCACCGAGGCGACCCCGGCGGGCGTGGTCTCGAGCGGCACGACGGTGTCGGTGGTCTGCACCGGCGCGATCGTCAGCCCGAGCGCAGTCGTCGCGCCGAGCGTAACCGTCGCATTGACCGGCGTCAGCGACACGACCTTCGGCAGCACGGCTTCCCCGGAAATGGCGAGCGTGAGGTTCGTGCGTGCGCGGCCGCGGATGATGACGACCAGGCGGTTTTGCGGCTGGAGCTGAATGGTGCGCCCGAATTCGCGCGCCCCCGGGTGGAAGTCGTCGGGGCTCGCGACCAGCGCGCCGTCCAGGAATACCCACGCCGCATCGACGGCCGCGCGGTCTTCGCCGTTCCGCACCCTCAAGGCGAAGGGCGCCGTCGCGTTTTCCGGCACCGTTACGATGTCGGCGGCGAAGCTCGTTCCCGCCGCCGCATGGTCGTATTGCTTGGGACCGAAGAACGTCTGCTCCGGCGTCTGCGCCAGGGCGAGCGCCGGCTGCGCGAGGAGCACCGCGGTCGCCACAAGCGCCGATATCGCCAGCCGCATCATCGCCCCTCCCTTTTTGTTGCTTTGGTCGAGCCGCCTGGAGCGCAGAGGTGGAAACATACCGGGTTTCCGCACAAAAATGAACACCTGTCGGAAACGACGGGTGACCTGCCGTCATGCGGGAAATGGCGCGCTGCGGCATACTTTCGGCGAGAACCCGAGGAGGTCCCTTGAAAGCCCCGCGCTTTGCCTACGCGCGACCGGCAAATGTCGCCGAGGCGCTCGCGCTGCTCGATAAACACAAGGACGAGGCGCGGGTGCTCGCGGGCGGCCAGAGCTTCGTGCCGATGCTGAATTTCCGGCTCGCCGCGCCGAAAGTTCTCGTCGACATCAACCGCATCGCGGCGCTCGCGGGGATCAAGGTCGCGAAGAACCACGTCCGCATCG
>Ga0137371_10004902_pt1 | contig 10476 bp, 9 predicted proteins | sample SagtaG_7_FD_104919 | JGI IMG/M metagenome (GOLD analysis project Ga0137371, IMG submission 104919) | Vadose zone soil microbial communities from Sagehorn Ranch, Mendocino, California, USA - Sage1_R_40_16 metaG | ecosystem: Environmental > Terrestrial > Soil > Vadose zone | place: USA: California... | reverse complement strand
CTGCTGGAGATGATAGGACTGCAGTTGGTAGATGGCTGCGATGATTGTGGTGGTTGTTGTTGTTGTTATTGGCATTGGCATTGGTGTTCGTATTATCTGCTGGAGTAGACGGAATTATAGTTGGAGGAGGTGGAGGAGGGTTATTCGCATTATCTGCTGGAGTTGATGTGATGTAATTATCATAGGGGTTAGTCGCGGCAACAGGAGTGACTTTAAATGTTTTGCTAGTTGAATATTTTTGATAACCAGGAGAAGACACTTCTGTCGTCAGTTTATATTTTCCAGTTGTGTCTACGTAACTGACCGTCCAAGAATAAGACGCCTTGCCCCTCTCATCTGTGATGCCCCCCACCTTCTTAAACGGTCCAACTGGACTTGTGATTTTACCTATTACTGAAGCCCCTGCAATGGGATTACTAGAGTTTTTATCACGAACTGAAATTGTTATTGTTTGTTTATCTCCTGGATGAAGGGAGTTCTTGTCTAAACGAAGAGAAACTGATAATACTTGATTGTTATTTTTGCCAGTCAGCGAGGAAGCAGAGGTAGGTTTTGAAGAAACAGGAATAGTTGCTTTTGAAGAAACAGGATGGGTAGAATTGGAAGAAACAGGAATAGTTGCTTTTGAAGAAACGAGACTAGTGGAATTTGAAGAAACGGGACTGGTAGAATTGGAAATAAGAGGACTGGTAGAATTGGAAGTGACTGGATTTGCACCAGTTGGGTTCGATCCCGCTGATACACCAGTTACATTTACGCTATAGTGTGATATTGCGGTTGGATCCTTGATACATGAAAACTTGGAAGTTATCTTATTCTGTCCTTGTTTGACGGCAGTGTATGAGGGAGTGAGTGTAAAGTTCCATTTCGAATAGTCATTGTGCGAACTCGTACCATTAGGCGAGGCATCATGATATCGACCGATACCGTTCACTATGACGGACACGCTGCAGTTTGAAGTCGTTGCGTTGGCTGTAGAAGTTCCGGATATTCTGAGGTCCTTTCCAACAGGAACTGTTTGGCCTTTAATGGGTGATGTGATTTTTACTAAATGTAGGTTAGGCTGACCCTGCTGTTGTTGTGGTGGTTGAGGCTGCTGCTTTTGCTGTTGCTGTTGCATTGTTGACAGATGTCTAGGAGAGACCGTAGCAGTCGTACTAGTCGAATTAGTATGAGTAAAAGGAAATATTTGTGCATTTGCAGCTACAGTTGTCCATACAGCGCTTGTGAAGAGTGTCAGGATGATGATTATGGTTAGTCCTAGTGCTAAAGAGGACAATGATACTAACAAATATGATTTAACCTTGAATGGCGTTATCACAATATGAGAAACCACACAATGAAACAATAAAAATAATTTGAATACAGATTGTAGTAGACTTTTTTACTATATTACAATATAGTTATCTTATCGCCTTGCGTAGTGGTACAAGATTCGGTTACGGATTGCAAGTATCTGGTTTAGCTGGCCCTTCTTATCCTGTCATTTATTGTTCTAGTGATTTTTTGCTTGCCCAGTATCAGTTGTTATCTATGTTGTGATGATGACAATAGTAGTCTAGATTTCTCCATTTCCTTTCTTGACCTCAACTTTGCCTTGTATTTTAGGTTGCGTGGTCTTGTTCTTAGTCTATATCCACAACAAGGACACCATAATCCGTCCCATTTTATAAAGATCTCACATACTTGACATCGTTTCTGTCCTGCAGAATAGCGACCACTACCAACTGGCTTTGCTGCTTTGTGACGAGAACATATGCCTTTACAAGTCAATATTATCGATTCCTAGATGATTGTACTAGATATAGTATTTATACTGTTTAAGGAAATTGTATATAAAAACTGCAGCTTTGTCTTTGATCGGAAGATACATGATTAATATTACCCAGATTAAATAGAGTAAGCAATCAATGGAAGAACTCGATTTCTTTGAGGAAATCTGTTTGACTTCATTGTATGCTACTAAAGCAGTCAAGTTTGCAGCTGTTGTCGATTCTAATGGAAAAATGGTGACCGGTAAATTTAGCAAATTCCACGGATGTAAGTGTTCTATGAATATGGATATTGGTTCTAAATGTGTGGGAGGAGGTTACTTATTTTATCACCATTATTTGGTTCCAGCCCTAAATGACAAGGCACCAATCTGCTGGTTGGATTGGAGCACTAATAAGTCTCATTTCGAAATAACTGAAATAGCCAATCGGGAGGAGGATAATAATTGTGGTAAGGTGCTCTTGGCTGTCACGCCACTGACAGAAACAAAAGACAAGTTTCTGTGCATATATCTGCAAATGCCGTCAGAAAGCTCTAATCAACATCAACAAATAATGTCGAGGCTTTGTGACGCAATTCAGTAGCACAACATGCAATACTCCTTGAACTATGCCGAGGGCTAAAAGTCGCCGGCATATATATTTCGCTGATCCTAGTAAGACTCATAGTTCAACTGGTACTAATAACCTTGGTCAACCATTTGCCAATGGACAAACTCCAGCAGATGCTGCGTTCGTTGGCGCTGTTAATTGCGTAGGCAATCCCGGAATCATCAAGAACGGCAAACAACTTTGCTCGGGCTAAACTACTCTCCATTTTTTTGAGTCAACGATCGTTTTTCAAAACCCATTTAAAACACCTACGATTCAACAGGACCAATAGGATTGCTAAATCTACACGCAAGTTATAATCGATAAAAGCTATCTGTATTGCTAAGAGTTCTATTCTAATTAATACTTCACCATAATCTTTCTGATTAATTTATTATAGTTCGAATATATCGACAGATTCTCATATATTTTTAGCACTTCATGTGAAGCAGTTCAAATATACTATAATGGAAGCTAGGCTCTGAGAACAAATGAATCACAAAATAACATGCACAGCAAAGAACCACAAAACAGCGACTCTATTACTTGCAGTAGCAGCCCTTGCAGCGGTATTAGTATCAAGCGCAGCAGCTGTAGGAAATGGACACATGGCACTTGCAGGAAAAGGGAATGACGGCATTAAAATCTCTACAGACACAAAACAGAAGCAAGAATGTCAAACTGCTGGTGGAACCTCCCCAATTACTGCCTCATGCACTGCTCTCTCCACGAACAACGTTACTAATGCCGGTGGCGTAATAGGTGAAGTGACGAGGTAACACAAAAAAACAATAGATCGAGATAGACACACAAGTCTATTATTTTTTATCAGCAAAAGAATTATTGAAACCTATTCTGAGATCGATTCAAGTAATTTTTTACAAGTCGTTATTGTTTAAATCTAAAAAGGTGTAGACGGCTTAAATGAAGACACGGATTAGGGATAGGAGAATTATGAACCACACAGGAACAAACTATCCCTAATCTACTCTTAGTCAAGCCAAATCTACACCTAAATTATTATTGTGCAAATGTAGAATAAATAGGATTGCTAACTCTTTGCGTTATTCATAGTAGATAAAACATATCTGAATTGCTAAGAGTTCTATTCTAATTAATACTTGAATCGTTATTTCCACCATAATCTTTCTAACGAGTATACCAGAGTTTGAATATATCGACAATTTCTACTGTATTATTACCAGTTGTTGTAAAGCAGTTCAAATATACTATAATGCACGATATGCTCTGAGAACAAATGAATCACAAAATCGCACGCATGACAAACGACCACAAGACAGCTATTGCACTAGTAGTACTGGCAGCAGTTGCAGCTGTACTAGTAGCAAGTACTGCAGTTGTAGGAACAGGACACATGGCACTTGCCGATAGCGGCAACAAAACAAAAGTATTCAAGAATAGCGGCATTAGCCTACCTACAGACACAAAGCAACACCAAGAATGTCAAACTGCTGGTGGAACCTCCCCAATTACTGCCTCATGCACTGCAGCCTCCGCAAACGTCATTACTAACGCTGGTGGCGTTTTGAGCGAAGAGAAGTAACACCAAAAAAACAGACAAATAGCATACAAACTTCCCCTATATTTTTTGTCGTTAACAGAAGAGTAAGGATATTCAAATCACATTTACAATATGATTAGACTGTCCAAAATATATTGTTCAACTGATTCGGGACTTGCTTTCTGATAATATTTCAACTCCTACCGTTTTGTCTTCCATCCATGAAAAGAGGCAAACGGCGGACAGAAGAATTATGAACGAGGAGCTAGCCAGAATCTATAAAAGATATCCTTGTTGATATGGGTATTTTTCTCTCCAATACATGAATATAATCTTTCTAAAGAAAATATCAGAGTTTGAATATATCTACAATTTCTACTGTATTATTACCAGTTGTTGTAAAGCAGTTCAAATATACTATAATGCACGATATGCTCTGAGAACAAATGAATCACAAGAACACGACTTTGGCAGTTGCAGCAATAGTAGCGGCAGTAGCTATGACCGCGAGAGCATTCGCCATACCACAACAAGCATTGGCACATTACGGACACCACAACCATAACAGCAACAGCGTGGACGTTAGTCAAAGCATAAGCCAAGCCAACCTTTGTAGCAACTCCACCTGTTTGAATGACGCTAGCAATAGTGCCGACATAGACCGCTGATCCCATGCAATTCAAGAGTAAAGACACATTCTCTCCATTATTTTTTTGAGCTCGCTGCTTTTCGTTGAGACGATGACTGGACCATTATCATTCAAATATAACCGGCTCAACAGCTACTGCTGACTAGCTATGGCATCAACCTTGCAGAGTCCAATACCCAAACTACCTACCATGAATTTCGAGTCCTACAGAACTATTTTTTCAATAACGTTTCCTAACCAAAATTTAATTCTTTTAGAAAGGTTGTTTGGGTATCAATTAGTTAATTAATTAAACCTAACATCTTATTGATTCAATAAATTCCATACCAAGGTTGAAAGTTTATCGTAAGGGCCAAAACCTATCTGTGAGACAAGAAGATTTGCCTGTAATCCACTGCACAATATAACAATACCTTTCCCTTTAGATGGGTTAAACCCAATAAAACTATTGTAGCCATTAAAGAGACCATTATCCCATGTAAGATTTCCACTTGTACCAGGATTATAATTGGCGGTCGTAAACCATGCTAGACCAATATAGATTTTGCCGTGACCACCAAACCCAGTCATATTAGTATACGATCTTACCAGGTGCGATTCTTGCATAGCACTAGATAAGTTCGTTTTAGTCAATCCCATATTAGCAGAGAGGTATTTCGGCAAGTCTGCAGCAGTTGAATAAAAGCCTCCTGCTGGAGCAAAAGGAAGGTGATTTCCAGTTATTGGAAGAGGATGACCATTTATATGACCTATCGCTAAGCGAGATTGAAGTGGCGCAGAAAGAGTAATTCTGGTACTACCCATTCCTAACAAGTTTAGAACTCTGTCTATGACAAGGTGTTCATATGGCATACCAGACTTGGATGCTAGGATGTTGCCTAATAGCCCCACACCAAAATTTGAATAGTTGTATTTTGAGCCAGGAGCTCTTGCAAGTTTAATACTAGAAAGGGCTTGGTATATTTGAGCAAGGGTGTATTTCTGAAAGCCTGGGCCAGATAGTGGCATGTTAGGAGGATTTTCGGGCAGTCCTGAAGTGTGTGTGGCTAGACTTTCAAGGGTGATATGCTGCCCATTATATGTAGGAACTTGTACTGTGGGTGGTAAGTATTTTTCGATTGAATCATTCAAATTGACCACCCCACAGTTTGCCATGTCAGCCAAAAGAAGTGTAGTTAGGGTTTTTGTTACAGAACCAATAGCAAATATTGTATTTTTATCTACTGTCGTCTGATTTGCTGTAGACATTTTACCATATCCATAAAATTGCGTTCCATTCGGATCTACAAGTGCTATAACAATTGCAGCATTAGATCCATTGTTTATATTAGTCTGTATGGCCGCCTTTAGCTGATTAGATATTGTGAAATTACCTGTACCTGCAGCTGGTGTTTGTTGCCTTATCTGAGGTAATGAATTAAGCGGAGCAGCAAGTACCGAGTTTGCTATTGGCATAATACCATCTAGAACTGCCCCGCACAATAACATCATTGCAAACATCATAAATGATATTTTGTTGTAAATACCTTGAGGCAAAGAACGTGGTATTTTGTAGGAGATTTCGATGTAAATACTAGATGCGTGAAAGGCGATGGAATATTAAAGTTTATTGCAATGACAGATTGAAGTGCTAGCAACAAAAACCTACAATGAGTATAAAATCAAATGGTAGCTTAAGGATTCAAAATTATGTTGATTCTCCTTTGCACAAGTATTAACTCTCGACATTTATTATTATTTTGTCATAGCATTGAAACAGTACATATGGAAAAACAAGTACAGAAGACGCATTAACAAAACTAAATCAGGAGAGGCCTCAACATGGCAAAGTGAATGAAAATGTAGCTCCTTTTCCGTTAGAATTGTTCTCGGCCCATATTCTTCCACCGTGAGCCTCGATAATACTTTTACAGATAAACAAGCCGAGTCCTGCCCCTTTCTCGGATTTTGTTGCAAACTTTGAAAATACTCCTGGCAACATTTCAGGGTCTATTCCCGAACCTGTATCTTTTACAGTTACAAGGGCTTGATTATCTTTTTCTTCCACATTAAGTGATATCGTTCCTTCTTTAGTAAATTTAATACAGTTATTTAACAAATTAGAAACAACTTGTTCCAGTCTTGACTTGTCTACCCGTATCAAAAAAATATTATCCTCACCTTTATCGTACAGCAACTCTACTCTGCTGCTATCTATTTGATCTCTGGTATCCTGAACAACACTTCTTATTACATCATATAGATTACATTCTTCGATATCCAGCTTTAGTGACTTGTTCTCGATTCTAGCCACATCCAGAATATTCTCTTCGAGAAGAAGCAATTTTTTGGCATTTCTCACAATGATGTCAAGTAGTTTGTATTCTTCGTCTATAGTGATGCTCTTATTGTGACTATCATTTTTTCGCATTTTTTTTGAGCGAAGAATTTGGGCTAGGCCAAGTATTGGTTGTACAGGATTGCGCAATTCGTGCGCTGCTACATTAATGAAATCGTCTTTTAATCGACCTGCCTGTTTTAGTTCTTCGTTTGCTCTTGCAAGATCCTTTGTCAATTCGTCTTGTTTTTTATTATGATTTCTTATAGTATCTAACATTAAGTTGAATGATCGGGTAAGAATGGAGAGTTCATCCTTAGCTTTATTGTTCTCTTGTACTGATATTTCCAGGTTTCCCTTTTTTACTTCACTCATTGCCTGGGTCAGAACAAATATTGGTCTGAGGATTCTGGTAATTAGATAAAGAATTAATGCAAGAATGCCCATATTTAAGATGCCAAGAGTGATTTGTAATATCAAAAGATTGTAGGAATTCTTGTCGACTTGTTCTCCTAGCTGTGTAACCAATACATCTGATGCACCAATAAGATCTAAAGCCAATGAGTTGAACTGTTTTCTTATTGTTAATTTATCTATCGTATTTGCCTTGCCCTCTTCACTTGGAATAATCAAATTATTAGAGATAGCAGTTCTGTAAGTATTCCATTTCGCGTTAACTGTGTTCCACAAGTCAGAAAATTCCGAGGGCAACGGTCTTAAATGTACACCAGAAATACTTCCTCCTTCCGTCAAGCCAATGATATTTGATTGCAGGCTATTCATAACAACATTTATGTGTGAAATGTCAGAGGACCCATCTAGATATCTTTCAATTTGTAACAAAAGATTGGCAGTAAGATAGCGATTCTTGCCTGCAATATTAATTGAGTTTCCTATTGATGATTGCAGAGATTGAAAATACGAAAGTACACCAAAACTACCAACAATTAGAATGATCTCAATGATAACCAATAATGTGATTTTTGAAGTGATTTTAGAATTTATTCTTTGGACCATTGCACTTTTTCTCTCTGCTCCGATTTGGCGAAAAAATGCTTATAGCTATTCTTTTGTTGGGACAATTCCTGAACAAACCCTAATCCTAATCCTAATCCAATTCTGCCATAATTCTATTAACCAAATAATCTATCGTAACTGGCTTATTGATAAAACATCCCAGACTTACTGCTGGATAAATTTCTCTTAATGCTTCACGGCTTACTACTCCTGAGGTCATGAAGCAAACTTTGACATTGATATCTATCATTAACATTTTTTCGCATAGTTCCAATCCATTCATATTTGGCAGATTAATGTCAATAAGCAGAAGATCATAGAAATCTGGTTTAAAGTCGGATAATGCTGCTATAGGATCGTTGTATGTGTAAACTTCAATTCTTTTGTTGTGGTTAGCGTAATTATTGCTACTTTCTATCCCCATCTTAAAAGTCGTAGTAATATCAGGATTGTCATCTATAATCAAAATTCTTTTCCAGAATGCTTCCTTCTCGCTTGTAGTGTGAAAGATTCCTTGAGAATGAGTTTGAACATGGCCGTTTTTAGTTATTTTTTAATACTTCCCTATTTTATATTTGAAAGACATACTAATAAATCTCTGGATCCAAAATTGGAGTAACAACCTCTCTGGGATAGACTTTACGAACGAACGAGTCATCGGATGGTCACTCCGTAGTAACTGATCTTCTCATATTGCCGTCGTTCCATATCGCATAGCTAGTGCAGCTATAAGTGGTAGTGGTAATGTTCAACTTTGCCATCTGTTCAGCAGATGGGGTTTGCTCTCCAAGGAGTGGTGCATGTGCCTTTAGCTACCCAGGGTCGCCAATTAGCTTTACTGCTTCTCATCAGACAATTGCCCAAGCTAGGGTAACGGAGGTGGTCCAGCAGCGGACAAACAACCCTCAAGCCAAGGCTTTAGCGAAGCTTTCGCCAATGGTTTCACGGGAACCCCCTGCGCAGGGAGTGGTACGCATGGACTAATCTGCGCGCCCTAGGCAGCCATCCTTTTTTATAGCTCTGGTCAATTAACGGAGTCTGAGGAGGAATAGTGAAAATATAGCATTAGCTCCACTATGGAGGAACCCTTCTTAAGTAGAGAACGAAAAAGGAAGCTTACGACTCGAAATTTCCAGCCTTAGGGGTTCTGCTACTTTACCTTTTCTAACGCATGTATCAAAGCCTACACTACATATAAATCAGTTTGGTAACCTCGTTATACCTTATTGGTATATTATTGCAATTATAATCGCGGGTATTTTCTTCTATTACGCCTTTAAGAGAGCCAAATATAAGTAAATAGTACGTCCAGCAGAAGAAATAACCAGAAGAGTTCCTAGGGCAACACCCAGGACAGCCAAGACAGTAAGAAACGGAACTGGCTGTAGAGCAGCAGAATCTACTTCACACCAAATACTGAGCAAATCAAGAAAGGATTTGATCCTCGTTATCCCTACCATGGAGTAAGACGATAAGAACGACACTGTAAGCTCATCGGGATTCTGCAATCCTTGTATGCAAAAACAATAACGGAAAACAATAAAGCTACTACTTATAAGATAGGAATGCAGTTAAGAACATACATATGAAAACTGTAAGCTGTCGTGAAGCAGGATTTGATTGTGACCATGTTGTTAAAGGTGAAACAGAAGAAGTTATGAAAAATGGAGCGGAGCATGCCATGAAAGTTCACGCTATGAAAGAAGAGGACATGACTCCAGAAATGCAACAGAAAATAAGAGGACTTATTCGCAGTTCTTAATTTTTTGAAGAATCCTTCTTTCTAATTTTTTGCAGTTTTGTGATCATAAAATTTCTATCGTATATCATTAGAGGTCCGTTAATATTTGGTTATCTAGTGTCTGGTCTTTTTCTCCTTCTATCACCTAACACCCACCAAGTTACTAGAACTATTCCAAAAATTGGGAAACTAGCTAAGAACACATACGGAAACATTGCAATGTAAATGGAAGGTTGAAATATTTCCATAGTCAATTTAGTATTTTCATTTGGGGATTTATAATTCATTATGTCAGAAATAAACGCTATTTAATTCTCCTTGAGGAAAGGCATTTAATTTAAGCGAACTTTTGTACAGACCCGTACAATGTTACATTCTATTAATATTGTAGAGAAGAGTATATTATGATATTATCTTAGGATGGGTCGTTTTGTACATTGCTCCGTAATATCCTCCTACTTCTCTAATTATTCCCTTTTGTGATAATTCATGTACTTTAATAATTTCTTCCGCCACTAGTTAGTATTGGTATATTCAAGTTCATTAAAGCTGCAGGTATAGCCCTGTTTTTTCATCATTTAACAACCAATCACTAATTATTATAGCTCCATTTTCATCAGGTAGACTATCATAGACTTTTTTCAATAGAAATTTATCGTATTATATGACTGAGACTGGCATGTAGATATTAAATGGAGGCAGGTTAAAGTTTCCTCCGCACGGGACCAAGAAGGTAAGAGCTACCATAGAATGCAGGAAAACTGGACACGCGAAAGGTTGACGACAAATCAATACAACTTTATAATGCAGGAAAGACTCTCATATTCCTAGCTATTGATAGAAAGATAGAAGCTGTAGTTGGCGTCG
>Ga0137371_10004897_pt1 | contig 10485 bp, 7 predicted proteins | sample SagtaG_7_FD_104919 | JGI IMG/M metagenome (GOLD analysis project Ga0137371, IMG submission 104919) | Vadose zone soil microbial communities from Sagehorn Ranch, Mendocino, California, USA - Sage1_R_40_16 metaG | ecosystem: Environmental > Terrestrial > Soil > Vadose zone | place: USA: California... | reverse complement strand
TGTTCATGATGCGCCACGTCGGCGAGATCGAGCGCGCGATCGACGAGGGCATCTATGCGGACCTTTCGCTCGACGTGGTGGAAAATATTTTGCAGGAGGCCGCGCGCTTCTCCGGAGAAGTGCTGGCGCCAATCAACCGGTCCGGCGATCGCCATGGCGCGCAGTTGCGCGACGGCGTCGTCACGACGGCGCCGGGCTTCAAGGAGGCTTACCAGGCGTGGATCGGCGCCGGCTGGAACGCGCTCGCCGGTCCTGCCGAATACGGCGGGCAGGGCCTGCCGCTACTGCTCAATGCCGGCTGCTCCGAGATGTGGAACGGTGCCTGCCTCGCCTTCGGCGTTGCCCCGCTCTTAACCTTCGGCGGCGTGGAAGCGCTCGCCGCGCACGGTTGCGAAGACCTCAAGCAGCGATATCTGAGCAAGCTCGTCGCCGGCGAGTGGACGGCGACGATGAATCTGACCGAACCGCAGGCGGGCTCCGACCTCAGCGCGATCCGCACCCGGGCGGAGCCGTGCGGCGACGGCAGCTATCGGATCTGCGGACAGAAGATCTTCATCAGCTACGGCGAGCACGATCTCACCGACAACATCGTGCATCTCGTTCTGGCGCGATTGCCCGACGCCCCGAAGGGCACGCGCGGAATATCGCTGTTCGTGGTTCCGAAGGTGCTGCCCGACGGCACTCCTAACGACGTCCGCTGCAGTAGCCTCGAGCACAAGCTCGGGATCCACGCGAGCCCGACCTGCACGATGATCTACGGCGACGGCGGCGGCGCGCGCGGCTGGCTGCTGGGCGAGGAGAACCGTGGGCTCGCCTGCATGTTCACCATGATGAACAGCGCCCGCCTGTCGGTCGCGCTGCAGGGCGTCGCGATTGCCGAGCGCGCCTGCCAGGACGCGGTCGCTTTCGCCGGCGAGCGTCGCCAAGGCGCCGCGCTCGCCCGCAACGGCAACGGCATGGTGCCGATCATCGAGCACGCCGACGTGCGGCGCATGCTGGCAACGATGCGCGCCCTGACCAACGCCGCACGCGCGATCTCTTACGCGACCGCGGCGGCGATCGACCGCTCGCAGCAATGCCAAGAATCCGCCGAGCGGGAGGCGGCCAGCGAGCGCGCCGCGCTGTTGACCCCGGTCGCCAAGGCGTTCGCGACCGACATCGCCATCGAGGTGGCTTCGCTCGGCATCCAGGTGCACGGCGGGATGGGCTTCATCGAGGAGACCGGCGCTGCTCAGCACCTGCGCGATGCCAGGATCCTATCCATCTACGAAGGCACCAACGGCATTCAGGCGATCGATTTGGTCACGCGAAAGCTCCCGATGTCCGGCGGCGAAACGGTGCTCGGCCAAATCGACGCGATGCGCCAAATCGCGGGACGACTGGCGGACGCCGATTGCACGAGTTTACAGGCGGCGGCACCGCAAATCGCCAAAGCCGTCGACAGTCTCGAGCGGGCGACGCGGTTCATGCTCGGTGCGCTCGCCGAGAACGCCACCGAGGAGGCGCTCGCCGGAGCAAGCCCCTATTTGCGGCTGTTCGCGACGGCGCAGGGCGGCGCGCTGTTAGGCGCATCGGCGCTCGCGGCGCATCGCGCGGCGAGTGCGGGCGACAACGATCCGGCGAATGCCGGACGCGTGCAGCTCGCGCGGTTTTTTGCCGACAACGTCGCGCCGAGCGCGCTCGGACTCGCGGAGGTGGTGGTTGCCGGCGCGGCTTCACTCGAGGACGCACAACGGATGTTGGTCGACTGAGCAGGCGTGCCGCCCTTCTCGCGAACCTGCGGCACATCGGGAACACTGACCGTCGCTGTCACTGACCAAAGGAGGAAGTCATGAGAGCCGTGTTGAGGTTGGCCATGATCGCGGCCGGTGCGGCCGTCGTTGCCACGCCGATCAAGGCTGCCGACGAAGCGATCAAGATCGGCGTGCTGACCGACCTCTCAGGTCTTTACGCCGCGCCGACCGGGCCGGGATCGGTCTTTGCCGCCCGACAAGCCGTCGCGCATTTCGTGGCCTCGCACAAAGGCCTCAAGGTCGATGTCGTCGCCGCCGACCACCAGAACAAGCCAGACATCGGCGCCGGCATCGCCAACCGTTGGATCGACGCGGAGAAGGTCGATGTCATCGTCGACGTGCCGACGTCGTCGGTCGCCTTCGCCGTCAACGACATCGTCAAGAGCAAGAACAAGGTGTTTCTGGCCTCCGGCGCCGCGGCCTCCGACCTCACCGGCGCGCGCTGCACGCCCAACACGGTGCACTGGACCTACGACACCTGGGCGCTGGCGAACGGCACCGGCAAGGCGATCGCGACCACCGGCGGGGACTCCTGGTTCTTCCTCACCGCCGACTATGCGTTCGGCCATGCGCTTGAACGCGACACCGCGGCGGTGGTGGAAGCCAACAAGGGCAAGGTAGTCGGCCGCGTGCGCCACGCGCTGGCGACCAACGACTTTTCATCCTTCCTGATGCAGGCCCAGGCCTCGAAAGCGAAGATCATTGCACTCGCCAATGCCGGCGGCGACACCGTCAACGCCATCAAGCAGGCGGCGGAATTCGGCATCGCGCGCGGCGGGCAAAAGCTCGCCGGCATGCTAGTCAATATCAGCGACATCGATGCGCTCGGTCTTCATACCGCGCAGGGCCTGCTGCTGACCGAGCCGTGGTATTGGGACGCGAGCGACGCCAACCGCGCGTTCGCGAAGACCTTTGCCGCCGGCAATGGCGGCCGCCATCCCACCATGATCCATGCCGGCGTCTACGCCGCGGTGACGCACTACCTCAAGGCGGTGGTTGCGCTCAAGGGCGCTGCCGACGGCAAGGCGGTGGTCGCGACGATGAAGACGCTGCCGACCGATGATCCGTTGTTCGGTATCGGCAGCATCCGTCCCGATGGGCGCAAGATCCACGACATGTACCTGTTCGAGGTGAAGCGGCCCGAAGAATCGAAGTACCCGTGGGACTATTACAAGGTGCGCGCCACCATCCCCGCGGCAGAAGCATTCCGTCCGCTCAATCAAGGCGGCTGTCCGTTGGTCAGCGGCTGATCGACACCCGAGCAATCGCGCTGCAAAGGAGGAAGTCTATGTCACGCAAGCATTGGCTCGCCGCCTACGGCGAAAAAATTCCCTGCGAGATTAATCCGGACGCCCATGGCTCGGTGCTCGCGATGCTCGAAGCGGCCATGCAGCGGTTCGCCGACCGCCCCGCGTTTCGCTGCTTTGGCCACACGCTCACCTATGCCGATACCGACCGGCTGTCGCGAAACTTCGCGGCCTTCCTGCAGAACAAGCTCGGCGTGAAGAAAGGCGATCGCATCGCCGTGATGCTGCCCAACATCGCCGCCTTCCCGCTCGCCCTGCTCGGCATCGTCCGTGCCGGCGGCGTGCAGGTAAACGTCAATCCGCTCTACACGCCGCGCGAGCTCGAGCATCAGCTCAACGATGCCGGGGTCGAGACCATCGTCATCTTCAACGGCGGCTCAGCGACGCTCGCCGAGATCATCGGCAAGACCGCGGTGAAGCAGGTGATCAGCGTCGCGCCCGGCGAAGGCATCGGCGCGGCGTTGCCTGCTCCGCCCGTCGACGCAAGGCTCAAGAGCGTGATCACGCTCTCCGACGCGCTGGCGCAAGGCGCGCAGCGCCCGTTCACGCCGGTGGCGCTCTGCGGCGACGACTTGCTGTTTCTGCAATATACCGGTGGAACCACCGGCCTTTCGAAGGGCGCTGCTCTCTCGCACCGCAACCTCGTGGCCAATACCGAGCAGTTCAAGGCGTTCATGGCAGATGCCTTGCGCCCCGGGGAGGACGTGGTGGTCACCGCGCTGCCGCTCTACCACATCTTCGCGCTGATGGTGAATTTCATCTCCTACTACTCGATCGGTGCGGAGAACTGGCTGGTCGCCAATCCGCGCGACATGGACAGTTTCGTCGAGATTCTCCGTCAGGCGCGCTGCACCGCCTTCACCGGCGTGAATACGCTCTACGGCGGCCTCGTGATGCATCCGAAGATTTCCGACGTGGACTTCAGCAGGCTGCGCCTGGCGATCGGCGGCGGCGCCGCGGTTCTGCCGACGACGTCGGCGAAATGGAAGGCGCTGACCGGCAACGATATCCTCGAAGGCTACGGCCTCTCGGAAACCTCGCCGATCCTCACCCTCAATCCGCCGTCGACGAACGACTTTTCCGCGACCGTCGGCCTGCCGTTCCCGTCGACCGACATCAAGCTGCTCGACGCCAACGACAACGAAGCAGCGATCGGCGAGCCGGGCGAGGTGTGCGCCAAGGGCCCGCAGGTCATGCGGGGCTATTGGCAGAACCCGCAGGCCAATGCCGACACCTTCACCGCCGACGGCTATTTCCGCACCGGCGACATCGGCGTGTTCGATGCCAAGGGCTTCCTCAAGATCGTCGATCGCAAGAAGGACATGATCATCGTTTCCGGCTTCAACGTCTTTCCCAACGAGGTCGAAGCGATCGCCGCCGCCTGCCCCGGGGTTGCCGAATGCGCCTGCGTCGGCAGATCGGACGAGAAGACCGGCGAGGCGGTGCGGCTGTTCGTGGCCAAGGCGCCGGGCGCGACGCTCACTGAAGCGGATCTGATTGCGCACTGCCGGTGCCAGCTTGCGGCCTACAAGGTGCCGAAGGAGGTCCGCTTCCTCGATTCATTGCCGAAGTCCGCCGTAGGAAAAATCCTGCGCAAGGATCTGCGCGTGTTGCCATAGGCGGGACCATGGCGATGGCACAATACTCCATGGCAAGCGCGCCGCGGTTCGTGGGCCGCGAGCTCGGGGCGTCCGACTGGGTGGCGGTCGACCAGGAGCGCATCGACGCCTTCGCGGCCTGCACCGGTGATCGCCAGTGGATCCACGTGGATGTCGAGCGCGCCCGGCGCGAGAGTCCGTTCGGCGGTCCGATCGCCCACGGCTATCTCACTCTGTCGCTGGTCGCCGCAATGGTGATGGAGCTCGGGGTGATCCCGCCGGATGCCGCAACTGGGCTCAACTATGGATTGGACAAGGTCCGCTTCCTTGCGCCGGTAAAAGCAGGCGCGCGCGTGCGAGCGCGCGCGAACCTCCTCGCGGTCGAGGCGCAGAGCCGCGGGCGGGTGCTGCTCAAGCTCAACTGTACGCTGGAGATCGAAGGCGAAGCGAAACCCGCCCTCGTCGCCGAGCTCCTGTGCCTGCTCATCGGCAAACACGATGCGTCTTAACTCGTGCACCGTCGCGCGACATGCCCGGCTCTGCGTAATGAGAAGCACCCATGGCAAGCGAAGCCTCAGTTGCCGCCAACAATGATATCCGCGAGCAGGCGGCGCAGCACACGTTGGCGGCGAATCCGCTGGTCGGCGTGCGCGGGCAGGACATTCTCGATTCGGCACGTTTGCTGCTCGGGCAGGTTCTGAGCAATCCGGTCGCGGCCGCCCAGCAGTATCTGACGTGGCTTGCCGAGCTCGGACGCATCGCAACCGGCACAAGCGAGCTCGCGCCCGACGCCAAGGATCGGCGCTTTGCCGATCCGGCCTGGAGGGAAAGCGTCGCCTATCGCTCGCTCGCGCAGAGCTACCTGGCCTGGGGCGGCGCGCTTTATCGCTTTCTGGATGAAGCCAAGCTCGACAAGCGCGATGCCGAGCGCGCGCGGTTCGTCGTCTCGCTCATCGTGGACGCGATGTCGCCGACCAATTCGCTCGCAGGCAATCCCGCGGCGCTGAAGAAGCTCGTCGACACCGGCGGCGCGAGCCTCGTGCATGGATTGGAAAATTTCGTCGCCGATCTCATGCACAACGGCGGCCTGCCGGCGCAGGTCGACGCTCGGACCTTTGCGGTCGGCAAGAATCTCGCGACCACCTCCGGCTCGGTCGTGTATCGCACCCCGGTGATGGAGCTGATCCAGTACCGGCCGATGGGAGAGGAGGTGCACAAGCGGCCGCTCCTGATCACGCCACCGCAGATCAACAAGTTCTATGTCTTCGATCTCGCGCCGGAAAAAAGCATCATTCAGTATTGCCTCGAGGGCAACCTGCAAACCTTTGCCATCAGCTGGAAGAATCCCACCCCCGCCGAACGCCGCTTCGGAATCGACACCTACGTCGCGGCGCTGGAAGAAGCCGTGGATGCGATGCGCGAGATCACCGGCAGCGAGGACGTCAACATCTGGGGGTCGTGCTCGGGCGGCATCACCATGTCCGCATTTCTCGCGCACCTCGCGGTGCGCGACGAAACCAAGGTCCACAGCGCCACCGTGGCGGTCTGCCTGCTCGACATGGCGGTCACGCAGAACACGACGGCGGGATTGTTCGTCACCCCGGAATCGATTGCTGCGGCGAAGAGCGCGTCACAGCTCACCGGCGTCGTCGAAGGACAGGAGCTGGCGCGCATGTTCGCCTGGATGCGGCCCAACGACCTGATCTGGAACTACTGGGTGAACAACTACCTGCTCGGCAACGCGCCGCCGGCTTTCGACGTCCTCTACTGGAACAACGACACGACGCGGTTGCCCGCCCGGCTGCATGCCGACTTCCTCGATCTCATCGACACCAATCCGTTCGTCAATCCCGGCCGGCTTAAGGTACGCGGCACGCCGCTCGACATGCGCCGCGTCGACTTGGACAGCTATGTCGTCGCCGGCCTGACCGATCACATCACGCCGTGGCAGGGCTGCTACAACACGGCGAAGCTTTACGGCGAGCGCAGCACCTTCGTGCTCGCCAACAGCGGCCATATTCAGAGCCTGCTCAATCCGCCCGGCAATCCGAAGGCGTGCTTCTGGACCGGCGCGGCGAGCGCAGGGAGCGCCGAGAAGTGGCTGGAGCAAGCGGCAAAGCACAGCGGCAGCTGGTGGCCGCATTGGCTCGGATGGATCAAGGCCCGCTCTGCCGACATGACCGCGGCACCGGCCGCGCTGGGCAGCGCGCACAACCCGCCGCTCGAGGCGGCGCCCGGCCGCTACGTCATGGAGCGATAGATGCAGATCACGCTGCACGATGTCGAAGGACAGATGCTACGCGTCGGCATTCGCCGCGGGGAAAAGACGCGCCCGCCGCTCCTGCTCTTCAACGGGATCGGCGCCAATATCGAGCTGCTCGAGCCGTTTCTCGAGGCGCTCGATGGATCCGAGGCGATCATCTTCGACGTGCCCGGTGTGGGCGGCTCGCCGTCGCCCTGGCTGCCGTACCGTCCCTCGGGTTTGGCACGGCTGAGCGCGCAGCTCCTGGACCAGTTGGGGCATGCACAGGTGGACGTGCTCGGCCTGTCGTGGGGCGGTGCGCTGGCGCAGCAATTCGCGTTCCATCAGGGCAAGCGGTGCCGCCGGCTCGTGCTCGCAGCCACCTCGCCCGGCCACCTGATGGTGCCAGCGAAGCTCACGGTCCTGCTAAAGATGGCAACGCCACGGCGCTACAAAGACTCCCAGTATATGGAGCGCATCGCCGGCGACATTTACGGCGGGGCAGTGCGCGGTTCGCCCGAGCTCGTGCACAGTTATCTGCGCCATGTCCGCTGGTCGAGCGACTACGGCTATTACCTGCAGCTGCTCGCCGGCTGTGGCTGGACGAGCCTGCCTTGGCTGCGCTGGCTTGCGCAGCCGACGCTGGTCATGGCCGGAACCGACGATCCGCTCGTGCCCGTCGCCAATGGGCGCATCCTGGCAAGCCTCATTCCGGATGCGCGTCTGGTGACCATCGACGACGGCCATCTGTTTCTGGTCACCAGCGCCAGTAAATCCGCGGCAATGATCTCCGAATTCTTGAGCTGAGCGGGATACAACGGCGCAGCGGAGAGCTTGTTTCGCTACTCTTCAGACCAACGTGACAGCGGACATCCCGCGGATGTCGAGAACCCGTCGATCCGACGAAAATGACCCAAACCGGCCATATCGGGGACCGAAATCCCGCCCTGCACCGGTTCCCTGGCCCACTCCGGTGGTTGCTATCTTTTGTGGTAGCCGCACAGGAGGGGGTCGGCGGGGGGCCCCACCTAGATTGAGAACAATCAGGTCTGTCCCAAGGACTTGCCTCCCCCGCTGCGGCAGGTTGGAAGTGCGGACTGGGGGGCGGATGGGGGATGGGGTGGGTGAGGGACTGAGCAGCAGGATCCAAACCAATGCTTGCGCGGCGTCTGAACTCGATCCCGGCGCTGGGAGCGAAGGAAGGAGTGCTGATTGCACGGGTCAATCGAAACTGATCCAATCGCTAGCGCTAGGCGGCGGAGGAAAAATATGACAATCACCGTTTGGCCGGTCACCCCGGCTTTTGCCGCCGAGATCGGCGATATCGATCTGTCGCGGCAGATCGCGCCGACCGACTACCTCGCCATTGAAGAGGCCTTTGCAAGATACGCGGTGTTGATTTTCCCGGATCAGCACCTTTCGCAGGATCAGCATCTAGACTTTGCGCGCCATTTCGGCCCGCTTGATGTCTCGATTGGGGTTCACCGCAAGGACACGCCGCTGCGTGTGCGCCAGGAAATTACCGACGTTTCCAATCTCGATTTCAAGAACGAGGTCTGGGGCAAGGAAAGCAGGCGACGGGGTTTTCAGCTGGGCGCTCGGATGTGGCATACCGACAATTCGTTCAAACGGGTGCCGGCGCGGGCGTCGCTGCTTTATGCGCGTTCCATCCCGCCGATCGGCGGGCATACCGAATTCGCCGACGAGCGCGCGGCTTACGATGCGCTGCCCGAACCAATGAAGCGCCGCCTAGAAACGCTCGTCGCCGAACATTCGATCCTGTACTCGCGCGCCCGGCTTGGCTTTAGCGATTTCAGCGAGGAAGAACGACGGGAGATGCCGCCGGTGCCCCAGGCGGTGGTGCGCACGATTCCCCAATCCGGCCGCAAGTCGCTCTACCTCGCCTCCCATGCAGGACGCATTCTCGGCATGAGCGAAGCGGAAGGCCGTGCTCTTATCGATGAACTGATCATGCACGCGACCCAACGGCAGTTCGTTTACACCCACCGCTGGCGCCTGCACGACCTGGTGATGTGGGATGACCGCTGCACCATGCACCACGGCACCGAGTTCGACGATCTGCGCTGGAAACGCGATCTGCAACGCGCCACGGTTTGCGACGTCGCAAATTCCTGCGAGCAGGAAGGCATCGCACCGGTAGCCGCCTAGCCTCGTCGGAGCATGCACGAGGCGGCGTCTCGAGTGCCAGGCTCATAGGGTTGGGCAACGATCGGCGGCTTAGCGGATCAAGAGCAAGCCGGAGATCAACAACATCGATAAGACGGAATAGCGGAATTTGGCGTCGTCGATCTTGCCCCACAGCAGAATGCCGACGAGCGTGCCGGCGACCACCGCCGGAATAGCCAATGGAAGAGCTCGCAGAAGATCGGGATGAGTGGTGCCGGGTATACAAATGAGCAGGATAACGGCAAAAGCCTGCGTGATCAGAATGAACGGCTGAACCTCGCCCCGTTGCTGTTCTTTTGAAACACCTCGCAGATCGCACCAGATGATGGGCAGCGAACCCGGCATCGCCGTCAGGCCGCCGATTAGCCCTCCCGCAAAGCCAACCATCGTACGAATGACCGGGCTGGCAGCCTGGCGGACTATACCGAAAGCTGGTTTGGTGAGCATGTAGATCGCATAGCTTACAAGAAAGATGCCAACCAAAATTCGGAATGCGTGAGCGTTTGTGAGCGTCAGGAAGTAGAGGGCAATCGGTACCCCGGCGGCACCCCCGATAAGCAAAGGCGCGCTCTCGCGCCATTGCACGAACTGACGAATGACTGCCAGCGAGCTGATTTGGGAGGCGATGCTGCAGCACATCATCAACGGAATGGCCAGCAAAGGCTCAAGGAAATGGAGCAGAATAACGCCTGAGACGGCTGAAAAAGCAAAACCGGAAAATCCTGATACGACACCGCCCAGGAAGACCGCGATCATGAATACCAGGGTGCTTAATTCGCTCATTTTCAGCACGAAATCTTGAGAAGCCGCACGCCAAGGGGAACTGACCAAGACATTACTGCTTCCCCCCGACTACGCAGATCGTAGAACCATTGTCCCCGCGCAGCAGAAAGTTAGCACTGACATGCACTTGGAAGTGTGAGGCGTGTCACACTGCCGCGATTCTGGGGTGTGCTTCCCAGGGGCAACGCCGCCCATTCGCGGCCGCCTGCGCAAGAAGCACTTACGCAGAGGTCAGCTCATAAATCGATGCGCGATGATACCGGGACGCGATTTTTCGCAGTCTAGTCCGCCGTAACGCCCGAGAACTTGATCACCTTCGCCCACTTGTCGATTTCTTTGCCGATGCGCTCAGCGTACTCCCCCGGCGACAGCGGAAGCACCTCGCCGCCAAGATCGGCAAAGCGCGCCTTGATCGTCGGATCGGCGAGGACGGCGTTGATCTCTCGGTTGAGCTGGTCGATGATTTCGGCTGGCGTGTTCTTCGGCGCACCGATGCCGGCCCATGCGCTCGTCTCGAACCCCGGCACGAAATCGCCAAGTGGCGGGACGTCAGGGAGCGCCTCCAGGCGCATCGT
>Ga0137371_10004893_pt1 | contig 10487 bp, 10 predicted proteins | sample SagtaG_7_FD_104919 | JGI IMG/M metagenome (GOLD analysis project Ga0137371, IMG submission 104919) | Vadose zone soil microbial communities from Sagehorn Ranch, Mendocino, California, USA - Sage1_R_40_16 metaG | ecosystem: Environmental > Terrestrial > Soil > Vadose zone | place: USA... | reverse complement strand
CGAGCTTGTCGGCAACGGCGGCCCAATCTACCGGCGGCAGCCCATCCGCCTTACCCAAATTGATGATCTCCATATCCAGAACCTACCTGCCCGTTCTTCCCCGGCAAGAGCAATCCGCAACGAGACTCGCGGCCGTGCGCAGGCGTCTGCCGACGAACTGCCAGCGCGCTGACGTATTCGCGCTCGTCCTGTCATCGGCTACTCCGAAACTGCCGGTGCCGCTGGTCTTCTACGGGCGAAAGGGCGGGATTTGTGGTCGGCAAGTCGCGGCAGCATCGCACCCCTTTATCGGCGCCTATAGCGGCCAAGTGGGCGACCGGCAAGGTGAGCTTTCGGGTTGTGACGCTCCACGACGGCTGGGCCTGCCCAGGCTTGGGCCGAGCGCCCAGGTGGTCGCTGTTTGGGGGGCTCGGCCGGGTCTGCGCCGGTCGGCAGCCGCCCGTTCCAGCCGCAAACGCGCCGCCTCCCGCGCGAGCCCCGCTCGAACCAGACCCGCTGGACGTCTTCCGCCGTGGCCGTGGCCGTGGCCGTGGCCGCGGCCAGCACCGGCGGCACTTCGCCCACGCCAGCCCGGTAATACCAGGCCCGGCCAGCGATCCGGATTCAGCCAGATCCGCGAGCAGATCCAGCCGCCGCAGCCTCGTCCGCAGCGCCTCAAATTCCGCCACAACCCGCGCCGCCTCTCGGCCGCTGTCACCGGTAGCGGGCGGATCCGGCGCAACCGCGCCCGCAACGCCCGCCGCACCTGCCCGCTGCTCAGGCCCGGATCGTGATCCAGGCCCAGCACCACGAACCGATCCCAGCCTCATCTAGGAGCTGGGCGTTGCTTGAGCTTTTGGGGGGGCGGGGTGTAGAAGTCGCATTTCGCGCAGGCCATGCGGTGCGGGCACTGTTCGAAGAAGGTGTAGGAACACAGTCCGTGCCCGAGGTCGTAGTACTGCCACGGCTCGCCGGCCGCTGCGGCGCCTGAGGCGACGGCGTCCCGGTCGAGGAGGACCTCGATGGTGCGGATGTTCCGGGCGAAGTACCCGGCCTCGGTGTATGCCCTGGTGAGCGTGTTGGGGGTGATCTTCGCGTAGTGCTGGGTGGTGGCCGGGTTCCGGTGCCCGAGCCAGGCCTGCAGCTCGAACAGGGTCATCGGCTCCTTGGCGTTGTAGAGCTGGCTGGCGATCGTGGAGCGGGCGCGGTGGCTGGTGATGTTGCCGGACGTCGGCGGTCGGGACTCCGGCCTTGGCGCAGAGCGCCGGGATGATCGTGCGGTTGATGTAGGTTTTCGCGACCGGGTGCGCGCGGACCGAGAACCATGCCAGGCGCAGTGAAATCCAGAGCGCCGCGGTCGTCAAGGCCAGAGTCGAGCAGCACCAATTCAGCGTGCGGTGCCCCGGCGCTTCGCGGCGCGTCGGCCGCGACCGACAGCGCCTCCAGATCGTCAACGCCCGGTGAATCCAAGCGCTGATCCAACGACGGCGCTGGTGCATTCCGGTGTGCTCCAATGATCAGCACGACACCCTGCGGGTGCCCCCAACCCGCCGCGGGTGCGGCTGGCGTGCTGCCCACTTCCGTGAGAGTTCCACACGCGGGGAGGAAGAGCGCGCTGAGGATCACCAGCAACAGCATTCTGCGGCGATTCCCCCCGCTGCGGATTGCCATCCGCACCTAGAGCAGCCTTTATAACGTGGCGGGCAGTGATCGCCAGATCAGGGGCTAATAAAAACGCCGCGCCGTGCGGCACTCCACCGATGACGACGCGACCCTCCGCCATCGTCGCACCGTTACCCTCCCGGTTATGAGGAGCGTTCCGCACGTTCAAAGGTGACGGTCACCTCAAACGTCGTCTGCGCAGAGGCCTTCGTCAAGATGACCCCGGCCTCGGCGGCCAGGCTCAACCCGAACGATCCAGACACTTCGCTAACCTGCCACCCCGGCGTACGAGGCAGTGCCCCCAAACTATCCGCAACCGCTGCGGCCCCTGAGGCGATCGCTGCCTTTATGTCCGCAAGGCGATCCGCGAGGTTCTGCACCTTGTTGGAACCCCAGCTAATCTCGCGCCCGTCCTCCACCGGCACGACCTGCACCAGAACCCGCCCCGGGCTCGACTCAGTCATGGGCATCTTCCCGTCTATCGAGGCTGGCCCGATCTGCTGCAGAAGGGCCGATTGACACGTGTCCGAAATTGTATCGATGGCTCACTTCTAGGCGACATAGGTATCAGCCACCAATTGGATGCGAAAGCCGCTGCCCACGGTTACGTCTCGCTGAGATTCCCCAGAGTCCGCGTCCGCGACCTGTCCCGTCTGTGAGGCTCCAGCACCATCGTGTCGCCGGGCACTCCGGGCACCGCGGGGCGACTGGCACCGGGTCGTCGCCCGGCACGCCGTACGCGACCAGATCGCGATCTAGCTCGACAGGCGACCAGTCATGCCTTGTCCCGCCCGCCTCAAGCGATCTTGAAACGGCCGCGCCGACCGTCTGACCGCGCTGTCGGGGCTGAGCCATGAGCGGAGGGCGGTGGCCAGCAACGGCCATGTACGTACGGGGCGTCCCATGAGACAATTCGATCTGCATTGAGAGAGCCACAAGCATGCATCAAGGGAAACCGGAGTGATGTGTTCAAAGTATGCGTTCGAAGAGTTCTTCGGGATTGTTCCGGTCATCCGCTTCCTACCGATCCGGACACGTTATTTCAGCAGGCTCCATCCCGCGCCCGCACCGCCCGAGGTGGTGTCCTATCTGAACGTCCTGAAGCGTGATGGAGTGGTGATCATCCCGGATTTCTTGGATGCCGGAGCGGTCGCGAGAATGCGCGATGCGGTACCCGACGTCGCCGAGTTCGACGAGTCTCCGGAAGGTGATGGCGCCTACCGATACCCTGATGCCGACCGCATCGCCGACTTCAGGCCTTTCTTTGACCACGCGATAGTTCCGCAGATCGTCCGCAGCTATCTCTCGGAGCGCGCGATACCGCTGCACCGGACGATCGGCCTCAAGACGCGTCTTGGTGTCATTCCGACCTTCGAGGTGAACTATCACATAGATACCTGGAAGTTGAGGGTCAAAGCCTGGCTCTATCTCGATTATGTCGGCGTTGAGAATGCCCCGACCGTCTACCTCAAGGGCAGCCACCGGGGAAGTTGGCGATATTTACATGAGGCTCGTCATCACAATTACTACCGTGTTGATGACAAAGGGTTCGCGCGGGATGAGGATGTGTTCTACGTCGGCTCACTATGGCCGCATGAGATCGCCCGGCTGAAGAATGAATATGGGTATCAGGAAATCGTGTGCACGGGTAAGGCGGGCACGCTGCTGGTGTTCGATGGCCGCGGACTGCACCGAGCCACGCCACTGCAGGCGAATCGCCGCTTGATACTGACCAGCTACTGGATCCACCCTGGTGATCATGTGTAGCGCTCAAAGCGCGGGCACCCAGGTGAATTTGCCGGACGGGCGGACGGCCCGGTGGGAGGGTTTTCAGACCGGTCCGAGGGTGTTGTCGAGGGCCGAGATCGGGCGCTTTTGCCGCCAGTTGCTCCGGGTCCCGATTGCGGAACTCAGCCCGCATGCGGGGAAGTGGATTCAGCCCGAGAGGGCGGCGGCAAGCCACGGTCCGGCGATCATCCTGCACTCTGCGACTTCGCTGAAAAAGGACTTCGAAACCAGCCTCTATAGTCTCTATGGCCCGGTCGGCCGTATCGCCGTCGAGGACCCGTCGGGTTATGGCGAAGCCAGGTCAGTCTATTTGGCCGGCAGTGATGACCTGGTCGTAGGGAGAGTGGAGCCTTGGCAGCGAGCAATTCGGCTGGCCGGTGTGCGGGCAGTCGACGTGGGATGCCTGGAGTACTACTACCTCTCGCACGCCCTGCTGAAGCTGGCCGGCGAGTACTCCCGCACCGGCACCGGCGTTCTTGACCCGCTCATTCGCTGGCTCCGCGCCCACCCTGCCGCCCGGGTCATGGTCTATGCCCTGGACGAGGAGATGCTGATCTTCCTTCTGTGGTTGCGGAGGACGGTCGGCCTGCCCGCGATCCGGGTCGATGCGAACGCCGTGTGGTTGTCGCGGAGCTGGGCGCACAAGACGCAGCTGCACCCCTGGGTCATGGACGTCACCGGCCTTTCGCAGCGCGAGTCGTCCGGGGATTCCTACCGGTTGCTCAGCGCCGAGCACGCCGATGCCCCATTCTGGCGGGATTTCGGTCTCCGGGTCCCCGTCATCCCGGGCTACACCATCAGGGCCGAGAGCGATGCCGAGTCCGTCTTCTCCCAACTCGCTTTGAGCGCGCGGTTCCTCGTTGAACGCTACGGGCTGCGAATCGGGTGCTCCAAACCATCGAGAGGTGGCGCGGGCTCAGGAATTCGGAAGGCGCTCGATCTACGCGATGTCGCCGCGCTTCGCGTTCTCGCCAGGGAGGTCGCCGCGACGGGAGAGGACTGCGTGCTTGAGGCCCACCTCAGCTACCTGCACACCGACCTTAGTGGCCATCGGCTCATGCTCGCGCCATCGGCGCACATCGAATACGGCCGGGTTGCCGACGGGGCGACACTGCAATTTCTCCGCGACGTGACCTGGCAGGGCAACATCTACATTGATGAATCTTGCCATCCTGGCCTTTCACCAGCCCACTATGACGGGATCCGGAGCGTTATGAACCGGCTGGTGGGCGCCTCGTTCAACGGTGAACACCTCGGCCTGATAAAAGCCGGACTCGACTTCGGGATCGGGCGGCTGGGTGGCCGTTTCGGCACGGACATCGTGCTAGCCGTGCAGGACCTCAACCCGCTCTCCACTGGAGCCGAGTATCTCCGCACCTTCCTGAACAAGGTCGCGCACGCGACGTTCCCTGACGAAGGAAGCCAGTACGCCGCGACGAAGGTGGTGCGGCCCAGTCCGAGGGCCTCCCTGGACGTGCTGACCGAAGCGATCCTGGCGTGCCGGACGGCCGACCGGTGCGAGCCGATCGCCTCCGTGCCGGGACAGTGGGCGATGATCGCGGTAAGCGCACCGCACCCCGGGCAGGCCGTACAGGACATCCTCGCGATCGAGCGAGATCTTAAGTCCCACAAGCTGGTCGTCTAAATGCGGTTCAGGAACCGTCCGCCTCCGCCGACGAAAGCCGACGGGCCTCCTCCTCGAACCACGCCGGGGGACACAGCTCCGCATTCCCTCTGGCCCCATGGGCCGTTCGCAGCAGAAGGTCGGCCGCCGCCTTCTGGTCTCCCGCTGCCATGGCCTCAGCAGCCTCCGCGAGAGCTCTCGCGGCCAGAGCGTCCAACCCGCCCCACGCCTCAAGGAGGTCGGCGGCCTCCCGCGCGGTCTCGACCAGTTCGGGAAGCCATCCCGCGACCCAGTAGGCCCACGTCAGGTTGAACAGGCACAAGCCCTCGACCTCGATCGTCTCGACCATCGAACCCTCGTGCCGACCGAGCTGGAAGCTTTGGATCGCCTCCTCAAGGCGGCCAATTGCCAGATGCGCGATCCCTTCGATGTTGCGGACATAGCCGATGGCTTCTGGGACCCCTGATCGGACGTAGGTAACCAGCGCCAGTTCAGCCGCCTCGATCGCCTGCTGCCACTGCTGCGACACCAGGCAGACGATGCTGCGGGCATCGGCGGCCCGGCCCGCGAGCAGATCGTCTGCCGGATGGCGCGCCACCAGCGCGTCCAACTCATCGGCCACCTGACTGGCGAGTTCGGCGTTGCCCGCGTAGCAGTGAGTCAGGCAGAGACCGAGCAATGAATGTGCCTCATGCACGAGGTCGTCAGCGCCCCGAGCGATCTCGATCGCCGTGGTGAGCGCGCCGATGGCGTGCTCAGGGTCGCGTTGCTGACGGTACGCCTTTCCGAGCTGCAACAGCGAACGCTGCTGGCGCTGGACGTCGCCGGTGGCGGTGGCCGATTCAAAGGCCCGTTCCAAGAGGTCGGCTGCCTCGCTGAAAGGCCCGCCGCGAATTCTCGCGATGCCCAGCCCGAGGTAGTGCATGGTCCTGGCCTCAGGGTCCTCCAAACGTCCATCAATGAGCAAGTGCATCGAGACCGCACTCGACACCGACCCTTGCAGGATGAGGAACTCGTCGAAAGCACCGAGCACCCGTGCGGCCTTGTCAAAGTCGCCGGCTCTCACCCGATGCTCGAATTCGTACCGGTGAAAGGTGACATCGCTCGTCGAACGCCACTGCTGCTCGGGCACCTCTTCCGAGGCGTACCAGTCGGCCACCCGGCGGTTAAGGGCTCGTTTGCCCCGCTCACCGTCCGGACTCAGCTGTCCATAGGTCAAGTCCGTGTCCATCGGGTGCAGGGCGAAGCTCCACGTGCTGCGATCTACGGCGACCATGTGCGCCCGCGCAAGGGCGCCAAGGGCTCGGCCTACATCGAGATCCGGCTCGAGCGGACCAATGGTCCATTCGAGCGCTCGGCGCGGTACCGGCCGTCCGAACACCGCCAGAACGTCCATGACGAAACGAGCCTCGGCGTCTAGAAGTTCGTACCGTTCCTGCACAAGGTTCGCGAGCACGTCACCGCGCTCGGTGAATTCCTCTAGCAGGTTCTGGAGAGTGGGCAGCGTCAAATAGTCGTCGGCCATCGCGCCGACCACAAGTTCGAGTGCCCTTGGAATGCCATAGACGCGCTCGGCCGCCCGGGCGAGTTCCTTTGGCGGCGCGTACCGTATACCTGCCTCCCCGTTGCGGTCCAGGTCCCGCAGCAGCTCTACCGCGTCTCCGACCGGAAGGCCATCCACCAGGTTGATGCGGATATCGAACCTCAGCAGCTCGGGCTTCAATGCGAGCGGGATCTGCGTTGTCACCAGGAGGCATGGCGCGTGGCGCGCCCGGAAGGCTATGTCGAAGAACGTCGAGAGCTCTTCGTCGAGCTGCCCTTCGTCGCCCAGCTTGTCTTCCAGATTGTCGAGCAGAATTATGAACCGGCCGGGACTAAGCGCGGAGAAGAGCTCATGAATCCGGTCCCCTAGCGATCGCTGGTTTCGCCAGACCGCGTGGAGGCGTTCTTCCTCCTCCCCCCCGAGGATACGGGCGCAGTCCATAAAGATCCGCTCGACGGTGATTCCCGACGTCCGGGTGCTGAGGCAGACTATGCCGCGAATTGGCGGCGCGTCCGCGCCATGAGGCCACTGCCCGTTCGCCGCCAGGTCCAGCACCTTGGCCGCCAGCGCGCTCTTGCCGATCCCCCGCCGCCCGACGATCGTAATCAGCCGGGTGGTCGGCGCGATCAGGTAGCCGCTGATGAGTTCGCGCTCCCGCACCCGATTGCGGAACACGTCAAGCCCGTAGGCGACCGGAATACCGATCATACGGCAGGAGATGGCCGGAACGTTCGTGGTCTCGAGCGCTTTGGCCTCGTCGACTGCGGATTCAAGGCTGAAGCGCTCGATCACCTCCTCGATCGGCGTCGCATACAACAGCGGCAGGGCACGCTTTGGATCTGCCGCCGAAGCTCGAAGCCGTGACCGAACCTGCTCGACTAGGACGCCGACGACGACCCCCGACGGCGACTCTACGGGACTCCCTGAATAACCCTCGTAATCGTCCGCTTCGGTATCCACCAGTAGTTGATGCGCCATCGTTTTGTAGCCCTTATGGTTCAGGAACGGGCGCCGAATGGCCGTCACCCGCCCATCTAGCTGCGGATCGTTTGGCTGGGGTTGTGTGATCACCTGCCAGCGGGCATTTTGCACCGCCGTGCCAGGAGGCAGCCAAATACTGGCGCGGTCGGCCAGATAAAGGACTGCGACATCGAGCCCCAAGTCGGTTTCGATGCGCTCGACCGCCAGCGTTCCCCCAGGCAACTCGAGACTGACCGAGGCCGCGTCGAGCGGCTGGCCGTCGCTTCCACGCACCAGGTGGTTGGCCGTCAGGGCGAGTCGCGGCCCGAGCGTGAAACCACAGCCGCGTAGCCTGCCCTTCACCAGAAGCGTGCCCACGGCCAGCGTACGATCCAGGCTCACGGTTCCCTACGGTACGTCAACGTGACTTCGAACGTCGCGCCGACGGACCCCTTGGTCAGGATCGCCCCGGCCTCGGCCGTTAAGCTCCGGCCAGCAGCGCGGACTCAGCAGGTTCATGATCAGCATGGGTAATGACAGACTGAACCACGACGAAGCTCCGGTGGTGACGCGGATCTTTAGCGGGACCCTTGTCGTACTGAAGCTTCGTCCTATTTCCGCAGCGACTCGCCACACGAGATCAACTTGCGACATCCCTTCGCACGCTGCAGCTCACCGAGCCTGACGATCTTGGAACGGCCGTGACCGCCCGTGGCCAGAGAGACAATTTGGCCGAACCAAAAAATTAGTCCTCGGCCAGCGTCTTGAGGTAGGCCGGAATGGTTATGTTGCGACCGGAGAGCACTACGACCAGGCGCCCGATGATCTCGACCTTCCCGGCCAGCACCGCGGCTGCACCGCACGCCCCGGCCCCCTCCACGACTAGGCCGTGCTCGGTGAACAGCCAACGCATCGCCACGCGGATCTCGGCGTCGGTGACCGAAACGAACTCGGCCCGCCCCCGCAGCAGATCCGGTGTCACGCAGCCGGGCTCGATATTGCCGCTGATCCCATCAGCGATGGTCGGCCCGATCTCCTGGCTGCGAATCCGGCCGGAGGCGACCGCCGTCGACACCGCCCGGGACACCGCCGACTCGACGCCCACGATTCTCACCTCGCCGGCCCGGACACGCTGCTCGGCCCACAGAGCGAGCCCCGCCGCCAGCCCGCCACCACCTACCGGTACGACCACCGTCAACGGCCCGTCAACCTGCTCGTCAAGCTCCCGGCCAATGGTCGCCTGACCCGCGATCACATGCGGGTCGTTGTAGGCCGAAACATGTTGACCGGGCAGGCCGAGGGCGTACGCTTCAGCGTCGTCATAGCTCGTTCCGTGCTGGACCAGCGCGATCGGGTACGCACTGATCTTCGCCACCTTGGCGGCCGAAGCGTGGGTGGAGACCACGACGGTCGCCGCAACGCCCGCCCGCGTCGCCGCGTACGCCATCGCGACCCCGTGATTGCCCGCGCTCGCCGTCACTGTGGGCACACCGGCAGGAAGGGCGCCGACGGCGGCCAGCGCCCCCCGCACTTTGAACGACCCCGTCGGCTGGAGCGTCTCCAGCTTCAGCAATGCACCCGGGGCCAATTGCGTCGCTACCAACGGTGTTGGTGCCAGCGCCGCAGCGACCTGCTCCCAGGCGCGTTCAAGATCCTCAGCTACCGGCGTACGAACTACGCGCTGCGACATGCCAGCAGCCTATAGATCGTGCAGAAATACAAGCGGCGCTTCCTGGCGTACCGGTCTGGGCGATCGATGCCGACGGGATCGTGGTACGTCCAGGACCCCGCCCCGTCGACGATATCGAGGTCATCGCCTCGATACTCCACCCCGCCGCCCCGCCTAATCCAGCGCACCGGGGACCCACCCCAGTTGATGCTCCCGCGATCGATCAGCTCATGCCGCCTGTCCACCGCGGGACACGCCCCCACGTTTCGTCAGATAAGCGCGCCGAGCCGACCTAACCCAGGTAACGCGGGCCATTTCCAGCGCTCACCGTCCTTCCCGATAGGTGCCGCGGCTGGGAAGGTAGTGCATGTAACTATGACGCACTGCAGGCCCCAGGGCTAGCGGTCGCCAGGCAGATAGGGAAGAATCGAATCCGCGCTATCAGCTGACAATTCAATTCATATATCGCGCTGACTTGGGAGATCTCCGATCGGCCGGATCAGAAATGGTTTCGGGGGACCATCACGGGTCTTGGCAATTGGAATCGATGAAGACCAGCACACTCCGCGGGCCAGCCGCTGCGCGTCGGCCCGCGGCCGCAGATGCTCGGCGAGTGCCTGGTGAAAAACACGTAGTGCTCCAAGCGGGACCGGCCGTGACCGGACCACTTGCAGTGGGACACCTCGGTCTGTCCGTCGCGGTGCAGCACAAAGTCCGGGCCCAAGTCGCCCTGGGTGGTGAACCAGGTCGGCAGCGCCAAGCGGCCGGCGTCATCGTTGCTCGGCGTCGCCCCGTTGACTACCGGAAGGTGGTCGTCAGCGCTGTCGTCGGTCGGCGGCATGATGTCGTCCTCGCTCGTCGCTGCTGTTCCTCTATTCTCTAGCCGCGCGATCCAACCGAACCGGCAAAAATCTTAGGCGACCCTCGACCCGCTCTCCGACGCTGCTCCGGGCGGGGTTTGTCGGGCGCTAGGATCACCCGAAGCTTCGAGCCCAGTGTCCCAAGCGCCGGTGCGTCTCAAAATGTGCCGCCCGTGCCCGTGAGAACTTTCGCTACGTTCGAAGGGCGTGCGGAGCGAGACTGTACGCTCCCACTATTGGGAGGTGCCATGGGAGTAATCACCGCGATTGCCTTCGTGCTCGGATTGGCGGCGAGCGCCGTGCAGCTATTCGTATTTGTAAAGAGTGAGAAGCGCCGTAACGTGATTGTTCTCGGCATCATCAGTCTTTTTTCATGGGACTGACAGCGAGCTTGGTGATCAT
>Ga0137371_10004892_pt1 | contig 10488 bp, 12 predicted proteins | sample SagtaG_7_FD_104919 | JGI IMG/M metagenome (GOLD analysis project Ga0137371, IMG submission 104919) | Vadose zone soil microbial communities from Sagehorn Ranch, Mendocino, California, USA - Sage1_R_40_16 metaG | ecosystem: Environmental > Terrestrial > Soil > Vadose zone | place: USA... | reverse complement strand
GTCGGCCGGATCTCACGAACGAGTTCTGGTCATGGAAGTGTTCGGACGCTACGCGGGGTTCACCGCGATGTTGCCGACGATGGCGGGTGCGGCGAATAGGTGCGTCATCCCCGAATGCAAATTAGACATCGAGCATCTGACCGAATTGTTGTGCTATGACCGTGCCCGGCACCCGAGCAAATATTCAGTGGTTATCGTTTCAGAAGGAGCAATGTTCGAAGGCGGCGAAATGGTGTTCTCCGACAAGACGACCGACGCGTTCGGGCATGTGAAGCTCGGCGGCATCGGCGACCTGGTCTCGGCAGAACTCAAAGACCGTGGCGCCAAATACAACAAGGGCAAGCCGATCAATGTCATCAACCAGCGTCTCGGCTACATGGTGCGTGGGGGCGATCCCGACGCAATTGATTCGATTGTGCCCATGGCCTACGGCAACCTCGCCCTCGATCTCATCTTGCATGGCCACCACGGCCGGCTCGTCGTCTTAAAGAATGGGCGCTATGACAACATGCCGATTGAAGCGGTGACCAGCACCAAGAAAACGGTCAACGTGGAGAGGTACTATAACAAGGAGCGCCTGCGTCCACTCTACACCGATTTCGAAATGCAGCCGCTATTCATTATGGCGAGTGATTAGGAAAGGCAGCGCTGGCCGTCTCTAAACCCCGAAATTCTTCGCGAGCAGAACATTTAACATTGCGTTCTCGTTAGGCCGTATCGCTCCGTTTCACACAAGGGTCAGCGGCCCGTCAAAGATTGTCAGGCGGATGACTTCGATGCGCGCGGCATGCGGGCCGTGGCGGACAGAGCATTTAAACAGAGGGCCGCAGTCAGCGACAACGGCTACAGTCAGATCGCAGGCGACACGCCTGCCACTACAGTGAATTGACATGAGTGGCGCTACGTTTGACAGCAGAGCGCCATTAAATTTTGATCCAGTTCGGACGCTACCCGCCTTCATGTGAACTACGGCGTGGCAGGTTTTTTCTCCAAAAGCGGCAGGTATGCTTCGTAACCTCTACTTTTCATTTCTTCTTTCGGAATGAAATGCAAGGCGGCCGAGTTAACGGCGTAACTTTGTCCGGTAGGCGATTTCGGGTCGGCAAAGAGATGGCCAAGATGGGCGTTACTTCGTTTGGCGCGAATCTCGGTGCGCTTCATATCGTTGGAAGTGTCCAGCTTCTCGACGAGGAGATCTTTCGAGATCGGTTTGCTAAACGTAGGCATGCCGATCTGGCCGTCGAATTTGTCCAGCGACGTGAAGAGTGGTTCGCCGGTAATGACGTCGACGTAGATGCCTGTGCGGTCGTAGTTCCAGAATTCATTTTGGAAAGGCGTTTGGGTGCCGCCTTCCCGCACCACGAAATATTCCTCGGCCTTTAATCGGCGTTTCAAAACGGCGTCGCTCGGGACAGGCCGGTTTGGATCAAAACCTGTGGTCTCCTTTTTTTCTTTCTGCGCCAGAAAGAAGACGTAGAGCCCGCCGGCGATGAGAACGATCGCGATGCCGACACCGACGTACGTGCTGATGGCCGATCTTTCCTCGCTGGTGATTCGGCCCCCGTACATCAGATCGCAACCAACGTTATTGAATCGGAGATTGGCTGCGCCCGTCAAGACGGAATAGGAGTCTGATCTTCGCTTTTGACATTTCTGCTTTCGATCGCGGGAGCCGGGCAGGAGTTAGAAGTCGGATGCCGGATCTCAGAATGGAGCGAACTGGATGAGCGAAGGTAAACCTGCCGAGGGGAGCAGCGAGCGAGTGCGGGCAGCGAGCGACTTTCAAAATCCGTTGCAAACGCTGCAGGTAAAACATAGTATTACGTCATGACGAAAACGATTTCGAAGATCGGAAATTCGCAAGGCATCATTTTTGACGCGGCGCTGATGGACCTGGCGCGAGTGAAGGTCGGCGATCAGGTCAACGTAACGGTTATCCAGGAAAGCGGCGCGATTGTGGTGATGCCAATTCGGAAAGGACCCTCGCCAAAGGAAGTCAAATCGGTGATTAAGAAAACGGTGAGGGATTACCGTAAAACGTTGCGCAAGCTCGCGTGAGCGCGACATCAGATGATTGCTTTCATCTCACCATCGACGTCGTCTGCGAGATTAACGACGAAGCATTAAAAAGATTCGGCGGGCTAAAGGGTATCCGCGATGAGAACCTGCTGGTCTCTGCCGTGCTGGCTCCGCAATCGAGCTTCGGCGGAAAGTCCCCCTTTACCGATCTCATCGATGTAGCAGCGGCATATCTCTTTTACATTTGCCGTAACCATCCATTTCTCGATGGAAACAAACGCACCGCCATGATGGCGGCAATCGTGTTCCTGCGATTGAACGGAATCGAACCAGCGCCCGATAGCGAGCGATGGGAGAAGTTGATGCTGGATGTCGCAGCGAGCCGACTGGACCGCGACCAGACGACCGCTCGTTTGCGCAAATTGTTAAAGCGAAGCGCTTAATCAGAAGTCAGCGACCAGGAGCGGGAACGGCCGCCTTTGCCGAGCCGACCTTCGCTAGAAGTTACGGCGTGCCGGGTAGGCGGCTTCCTTGCGCAAATCGTCACGGGTTGATAAAACGGCAACCGTGATCTGGAAGATCTTCCAAATTGTTCTGTGGCTCGCCGCCGCCGCTTACGCGGTTGTGGGCGTCCTCGCCATGGCAGGCGTGCTGGGTAGCGCTCGCGAAGCGGATTCGTTGCGCCATGCCTACATCGTGTTCGGCCTGATGTTCCTGATGATCGGCGCGATGGCCGCCGGCGCGACCTTCTTGGCTAACAAATGGCGAGGCTTGTTGATCGTCGCGCCTTTGATTCTTTGTGCTGGGCTTCCGCTTGCATTGTTCGCGGCGTTTTGGATTGACATGGAAAAAGGTGAGGTGCACCGCCGCCAGATCGACGAGGAGATTCGCTCCGGGAGATATGACTTTGGCAATCAGCCGGCGCTCCTGGCCGTCGCACAGGCAATTTCCGCGAACGATCAGGACGCGATCCGCGCAGCCGCGAAGGCCGTGCCAGATTTGCAGGCGTCAGGGCGGGACGGCACGACACTGCTCTGTTGGGCCGTCAGGGAAACATGGCAGCGTCAGCAATTAGTCGAAGCGGTGAAAACGTTGTTGTCGCTCGGCGCCGACCCGAATTATACCAACGGCCATCGGGATTCATTCGCAATGGGCAATGCTGTGCACGGGTCTGCTCGCCTTCTGCAGACCATGCTCGACGCCGGCGGAGATCCGAATGCTCACGATGAGTTTGGTCGGCCGATCATTCTCATGAACTGGTACCTGGGTTATTACCCAAACGATCAGCGTGCGCGGCTCGATCTGCTGTTGGATCGCGGTGCCGACATCAATTCTACGATGCCCCAAAGCGAATCGGAATTCGCCGGCTATACCTTACTGCTATATCGCACGCGAATGGGACCTGATCATAGCGACGCGTATGCGGATGCGCTGCATCTGCTCGAACGCGGCGCGGATCCGAACCGCGTCGCCGCCGATGGAATGACGCTCGCTAAAATGCTAACTCGGCATCGGGAACACTTCACGACGGGCCGGGGAGCGCCTGCGGAGTTCGCGCCGCTTTGGGAATGGGCCCAAACACATGGGATACTTGGCCAGACAAAGTGAAGAGAAAAGGGTTCGCCAGCCGCCGCAATGAAGTATTTAGATGCGTGAGAAAGGCGATTCGCGATTAACTACTCGACGACTGATCGACGTGCGTCTGCTGAGCTTTTACTGCTTTGTCGTACGCACCCTCACCCTCCTGAACATAACATCTAGTAAAGAATCGGTCATGATACCTGTCCCACCCTTGTGCAAAGAGGAATTCGTGGGCTTGTGATGGACTATAGTGACACTCTGCCATACTGCGCCCTTCTTTTCGCGCGGGCTCTGCGTCTTCAATCCCAAAAACGAAACACACAACGGCCTGCGAATCGTTAGGAATCTTTCGGGTTTTTCCGGTTCGCGGGTCGGTTGCGGAGTCAATATGAGCAATGAAATGCCGACTGTGCTCGTCGGGCTTGTACATTTGCATGACTGCCCCTTTGTTAACGAGGGTTTGCTCTTCTGCGGTAAGAGTGTCCGCCTGGCTGGAATTAAGCGGTACGAAGGGAGCCGTCATGATCAGCAAAATTCTCAATTGTGCTTTGCCAGTTCTCACAAGTGGCTTTCTCATGGAGAGTGTTCGGGGCAGCGCTGAATTTCTTTCAGACTATTTTTAAGCGTTACGCTTACTCATGAATAGACGGCACCAGAGGGGGCTGCACGTAGCCTTAGCGAGGGCAGGAGCGGAAGTAATTCCTAGGGCCACTGACGTCCGCAATTACATCGCTTTTTTCTCAGCTCTTAAGCACGCCATGGTACTTAAACGCGCTACGCTTGATCCTCGCGCTTCTCTTGCCCTACCTGGATGCCGCACGCGCCAAGGTTAAGCACATTGAGCGAGAAACCGCTGTACGGTCGTACCTTACCATCGACACGATTGCTTCCGAATCGCGGTAGCCCGGTAACAATTCAATTAGTTGAGGGCCTCTAGTTGAGAGTTGAGAGTTGAAAATCGTGCCGAGCTAAATCTTCAAGGCGCAAGCGTGAGAAGTCACAACACAAAGATCAGAACACAGAAATCAAAGGGCAGGCGGACCGTCGCAACCAATGTGGCGGCGAGTGCGGCAAAGCGATTGATCAAAAAGAATTCCGCTCTTTTCAAGTGCTTAGCCTGAGAGCAACGATTTACTGCCGAGCACGAAATCGCCTTTGAACGAATGGGAGAGCTTTGTCCTCGATGTCGCCGCAAGCCAGCTGGACCGCCATCAGACTACGGCTCGTCTGGGCAAGTTGCTAAAGAGACTCAAAGATCGCGTTTGCAACCGAAGGACGCAACGCCTAACCAATCGCTGCAAGTGAACGTGAAGATACCCGCCATCCTTTGTACCGCGCTCACCTTCAGTCTGTTCGTCGCGCCGGTGGTTAGTCTTGAAGAAGAGGGAACGGATGCGATGTTGCACAAGGAAAGTCTCGGCGGATTGCGCATTAACTTGCCAGAGAAGGATGTGCTCAGGCTCCTGGACCAGCCCGCGAAGCGGGGCAAGTTGGTCTTCCAAGCGGCGGATGGCAACTACGTGCAGGAATGGCATTATCCGGAGAAAGGGATCGATCTCTCAATGAGCGGAGAGAAGAAGACGGGGCCAAAGAGGATTGTTAGCATCACCGCTTCCGCCCCTTGCACGCTCGCGACCCGAAAGGGAATAAAGATCGGGAGCGCGGAGAACGCGGTTCGCAAGGCTTACGGTATGTTTGTGGATCGCAACGCCCCAGCCGAGCCAGGGACCTATGTGGTGGGCTCGATTTATGGCGGGATTATTTTCAATTTCGAGAAGGGGAAAGTGAGCCGGATTTTCTTCGGCGCGGCCGCGGAATAAATCGCCTGCGGAACACCGGGCGATTTTTTAGGTCAGGATGTTTTTGCCGGGAGGTAGCGAAACAGCTTGGGAACCGGCGGAGGATCCTTCTTCGCGTTGCTACGGCGTGACAAGCGGGCGAGTATTGACGCCTATGGGACACAACTACGGTAGAGATAATGTTAAGAAACGCGCAGTACGTCGCAAAAAGGCTGAACGCCTCGCCGCCGCGAAGAAAAAAAAGAAAACGGCGAAATAACGCTGCGTCAGATTACCAACGACAAGCCCCGCGGGAATGTCTACGTTGCACCCGATAACGCTAATCGCGGAAACCCAAATCAAATTTATCAGAACCTGCGTCGCCCTGGCCGCGTTTATCGCTTCGTGTGTAGTCGCATGCGGTGACCTCTGACTTTAAGAACATGTAGATCTTTCTACAATAGATGCTCTGAGCTAACGTTGGAGCGACGTAGTGCGTCGGAGAGCCGCGCAGCCGATGCCACGGTCAACAAGGTCAGAACTCACTATTGACACTTCGGTTTTCGATCGCGGTAACAACTCAACAAATTGAGAGTCTTTAGTTGAGAGCTGAGACTTGAAGCAATCAGAAGGAAGCAGGTGCAATTATGCGAAAGAAAACTCACGAAAGCTCTTCGCGGCCCAGGTTGTTGGTTCTTGTCGATGAATCGAACATTGGCAGTTCGGTGCGAACGGCAGGGCGCGGTCTGGATTGGCTGAAGCTCCGTGACTTTCTGGCCGGGCCGAACACGGGACGTGAGTTAATCGAAATGGTGGTCTATGCCGGACTTCCACCTGCTATCCCGATCTGGCAGGAAGAGCGCGATAAGAAGAACAAGTTCATGCATTGGCTGCGCTCTAACGGATTCATGGTTGTAACCAAAGACGGGTCGCCCGCCGAAGAGGGCCGTTACAAGGCTAACGTTGCCGTGATGATGGCAATCGACGCGCTCGAGCTTTCCGTCGAGATGCGGCCTGATGTTGTTATTCTCGTAACCGGCGACGCCGATTTCGCTTATCTCGCCACTAAGTTGCGGCGACGCGGCATCCGCGTGGAAGTGGCCTCGGTCGCGCAAAATCTTGGAAACATATTGAAATCGACCGCAAACGAAGTGATCGATCTGGCCCCGTTGTTCAGGACGTTCGAGATGAAGAATGTCCAGGATTCTGCTCCGCCTGTAGCCCGACAGCCGCAGCAACGCGCCTCACCCAGGCAAAGACAACGCCAGACGACGGTCAAGATTTCACCAGCCTAGCTAAATCGCAGGCGACCTGCAGTGGAACATTGGCGGCCGGAAACCGCCGCTACAGCGAACCGTCGACAGTATGAGAGCAATCGCGGTTCTCGTTCGCGGTTTGCCGGAAACAGCTTTCGGTTAGAGTCCGATTCATATGAAGCTTTCCCGGCAGTTTGAGGAGGCCTTGGTCTATGCGACGCGGGCGCATTGCAATCAGAGCCGAAAGAAAACCGGGATTCCGTATGTCGCACATATTCTTGGCGTGACTGCAATCGCGCTTGAGTACGGAGCCAACGAGACCGAAGCGATCGGTGCTCTTCTCCATGATACCGTGGAAGATTGCGGTGGCGCCGAACGGCTGCGCGACGTGCGAAAACGTTTCGGTGATAATGTGGCCAGGATCGTTGATGGTTGCACTGACACTTATGAGACGCCAAAGCCGCCGTGGTTGGAACGGAAACGAGCTTACATGGCGCATCTCAAGAACTCCGATTGTTCGATACGGCTGGTATCAGCTTCCGATAAGTTGCATAACACGCGCGCGATCCTGGCCGAGCTTCGAAGAACCGGCCTGGAAGTGTTCGAGCGGTTTGCGGGCAAGAAAGACGGCACGCTTTGGTATTATCGCGCGCTTGTGACCACGTTTCGCCAGCATGGCGATCATCCGGATCTCATCGACGAGCTCGATCGAGTGGTGAGTGAGATCGAGAAGTTTGTGCGGGAACGATGACGGATGAAGCGGTTCTTAGCCAGGGAGCAACACTCCACCGATACGACACGCCAAACCACAGTCAGCGACAGCGGCTACAAACACCGCTGACACAGCGGCCGCTACAGTTTTCATACGTCGCTATCATCGCGAAGGATTTTGAACGACGTTCTCTGCGGGAATGTCTAGGTTCCCAATATGACCAAACTCATTGCGTTAATAACAGCGGGACTCTTTGCGGCAGGCACGATGTTCGCAGGCGAACATGGCAACTGCACAAAGCAAGTCGGAAGCCAAGCGAAGGCGGCGTGTCAGGTTTCATTGGCGAGTCTTAACCTGACACCTGAGCAGAAGACAAAGATGGACGCAGCTATGGCAGAGCATCAGAAGGCCGGTTGCTCTGAAGCGAGCGAGGCCAAATACTTGGAACAGGCAAAAGCAGTCCTGACCCCGGAGCAGTACGCGAAGTTCAAAGCCCAGTGCAAGAAAGGCGAGAAAGGTAATACGCAGACCTGATCGCGGACTCGCACTCAGATTAACGCTTCGCGCCGAGAGCAATCTCGGCGCGTTCCGTGTACGGATTCTTGAGGCGACCGCTTAAACGATTGCAGCTGACCCGACTTCGCTTGGCTTCAGTGACCGGCACGCTTGTCGCTACAGCGTGCGCTCTCGTTTCGAGAAAACGGCGAACGGCAATGCTATCGCTGCGATAAAGTATTTTCGAGTATTCATACTAGATGATCAGCGCGCGGAGCCGGAAGTCACCGTTTTTGCCAAGGTGTCGAAATGCCCATAAAATCGCTTGCGTCGTCTTTTACGAGCCGCCGGCGTCTCTGGCCTCCAAAGTCGAAATAGCGGGCGCTGAAACGCCCGCCTGATTGTTCTCATCAAGGACTATCGCACGCTTTACCCGAATCTCGGCACGATTTTTCGGAAATTAGTGGAAATGGATTGTATCGCTCATCTTACTCGCTCCGTTGACTTTGCCGTTGAGATCGTCAACGGAGGTACGCATTTTTGGCAACGTGATAGAGGCGTCATCTGCTGTAGCGACTGCTTGCCAGCAGGTTTTGCACATGGTTGTCTCTAGCCCCCAAGCCATGGCTAGAGAATTCAAGCCGGTACGTTTTTTTGTGATGATGGGAGTAGCGGCGTTTGTCGTTTGCGGCGTGACGGTCTTTTGTACTCATCGCGCTGCTCATGGTAGGACAGCGGAGGAGCGGGCGGCTTATGCCATCGGAGAAAAGGCGGGAGAAGAGGCGCCGCAGGACGCAAAGTTGCCGAGTGACGCCGAGTTGAACATGATGGCTCAGAAGTATTTCAAGTGGCAGGGCTCCGGCGAACAACAGGGTTGGGACCTGGCTTTCGAAAAAGGGTACGCCAACGGATTCAAGAAAACGCATTCCCGACAGTGAATCGCAATAGTTGGGTGATCCTCAGAACGATTCTCTGGATCGGCTTGGTTGCCGGGACGCTGGACATAACAGAGAATCTCGTCTTTCGCCAATTGCGGGGGGCACGCCGTGGAGAGTTTTTCAATACATCGCCAGCGGATTGATTGGAACGAGCTTCTTTACGATCTCGGCGTGATGGGTTGGTTCATGCTTGTTACTATCCCCGGCGGGGTATTCGCATTCATCTTTTGGCTGATTGCTCTCATCCTTCATCGTGCCACCTGGCGAAGGCGACTTCCTGGCCATTTCCCGTCGTCTTCAGTAGCGTAAGCGCAATCGAATCGACGGGCAGCAAGGTTTTGCGGCGATGGAACCGGGCGAACACGTTCGGCAAAACGGTTGCAATGGCGAGTTTGATGGCCAGTTTTTGGATCTGTAATGAGATTAGGCCGAAAGATTCCACATAAACTTTGTCAGGCGTCGCTCACGTTTTTCCCAAAACCCAACCAAACAGATCCATGATCACATGAACATCGATGAAATCATACGGGCCGTTCAAGAACGGCTCGGCGTTGAGGCGGACGGCAAAGCCGGCCCGGAAACATGGGAAGCAATCTACAACCGTATCGTGCCCAGGAAAGCTACCGCCAAAGCAACGGCCGCTGTCATCCAAACAGTTGACGAACGGAGTGAGAAGACCATCGCGACGCTTCTGCCCCAGGTCCAACCCTACGCCCGCGCGCTGGTCCTTAAGGCGGCCAAATCAGGAATCACCATCAAGGTTATTAGCGGTCTCCGCGCCTACGAGGAGCAGAACGATCTTTACGAGCAAGGGCGTAGCAAGCCCGGCAAGATTGTAACGAACGCTCGCGGCGGTTTTTCCAACCACAACTTTGGCATCGCTTTCGATGTTGGAGTCTTCGAAGGTACAAAATACCTGGACGAGTCACCGAAATACAAAGCAATAGGTGCATTGGGCATCGAGCTCGGCCTCGAATGGGGCGGCAACTGGAAGTCCATCCAAGACGAACCGCATTTTCAGCTCCGTCCAAAATGGGCAGCAGCCGAGAGCGACAAGGATATGCTCGCCGAACTGCGTTCCCGAAAGAACTCGGGCAAAGACTTCTACGCATGAACCGCAGCGTCTAAACTTTTTCCCGTTTCGCTTCGTACTAAGGCGCGCCGCGAGACGCTCGACGAGATGGACAATCGCGTTTTCCAACTATGAGAATTCACATCCTTTAGCTTATTGCCCTACCAGCTGCCGCGTGCATCCACTCGATGCGCAAGAGACGCACGCCGCCGCTACAGCAGCGAAGCCGGCATTTGTTTTTGGAGGCGTTGGTTATTTGCACCGCTGGTCGATGAATGATCAGCTTGAATTTACGCCTGACGGTCAAGAGGACCTCGACAAGTGGTCGGACATGATCACGATAAATGTTTATCCGAACGCTCATGATGGTGACGCGCTGGCAACAAAGGCGAACGCGGTCCTGCAAAATTACAAAAGTCACAAAGGCAGGGTACTCCGGACCAATTCCGTTCCGCGAACACGGGATCAGCCTGCGGAGCATTTCATCGCGGTGGTGTTTGGACGGCCAAACTTTATCGAGGTGGCGCTTGCTCGCTTCAAAATGGTGGCCGATGTCGGATGCTCAATCGTTTATTCACAGCGCATTTACGGTGAGAAAGACGGCGACCAAATGAGTGCCTGGCTGCGTGATAACGGT
>Ga0137371_10004876_pt1 | contig 10508 bp, 10 predicted proteins | sample SagtaG_7_FD_104919 | JGI IMG/M metagenome (GOLD analysis project Ga0137371, IMG submission 104919) | Vadose zone soil microbial communities from Sagehorn Ranch, Mendocino, California, USA - Sage1_R_40_16 metaG | ecosystem: Environmental > Terrestrial > Soil > Vadose zone | place: USA... | reverse complement strand
TGGCCGGCCGCGCCACAGGTCACGCACCGTGTCCCGGTACTTGCCGTTCCACTCGGTCCACAGCGGCGGGAACTTGCCGACCTGGTAGCCGCCCTCGCCGACATCCCACGGCTCGGCGATCAGCTTCGCCTGCGATACCACCGGGTCCTGCTGGACCATCTCGAAGAACGTCGACAGCCGGTCTACGTCATGCAGTTCGCGGGCCAGCGCGGCGGCGAGGTCGAACCGGAAGCCGTCCGCGTGCATTTCCAGGACCCAGTACCGGAGTGAGTCCATGATCAGCTGCAGCGCGTGCGGATGGCGGACGTTGAGGCTGTTACCGCAGCCGGTGTAGTCGAGGTAGTACTGCGGCTCGTCGGCCCGCAGCCGGTAGTAGGCGGCGTTGTCGATGCCGCGGAAGGACAGCGTGGGCCCGAGGTGATCGGCTTCCGCCGTGTGGTTGTAGACGACATCGAGTATCACCTCGATCCCGGCCTCGTGCAGCGCCTTGACCATCGCCTTGAACTCGGTGACCTGACCGTCGGGCCGCGACGCGGAGGAGTACCGGTTGTGCGGGGCCAGGAAGGCGATGGTGTTGTAGCCCCAGTAGTTGGCCAGGCCGCGCCCGGCCAGCGGACGCTCGGACACGAACTGGTGCACCGGCATCAGCTCGATCGCGGTGACGCCCAGCCTGGTCAGGTGCTCGATGACGGCGGGATGGGCAAGCCCGGCGTAGGTGCCGCGCTGCCCGGGCGGCACCTGCGGATGCCGCAGCGTGAGCCCGCGCACGTGCGCTTCGTAGATCAGCGTCTCGTGGTACGGCGTGCGGGGCGCCCGGTCGTCACCCCAGTCGAAGTGCGGGTTGATGACCACGTTCCTTGGCATGTACGGTGCGCTGTCCGCGGTATTGATCGCCGAGCGATCATGCATCCGGTAGGAGAACAGCGCCTCGTTCCAGCGCACGTCGCCGTCGACGGCCTTGCCGTACGGGTCGAGCAGCAGCTTGGCCTGGTTGCACCGGCGGCCCTGGGCCGGCTGGTAGGGGCCGTGCACCCGGTACCCGTACCGCTGCCCAGGGCCGATTCCCGGCAGGTAGCAATGCCAGACGAAGCCGTCCACCTCGGACAGCGGGATCCGCTTCTCCCGGCCGCCGCCAGCGGCCGCGCCGTCGTCGCCCGGCTCGAAGAGGCAAAGCTCCACCGCCGTCGCTACCTCGGAGAACAACGCGAAATTGGTGCCGGCGCCATCCCAGGTGGCACCGAGCGGGTAGGCATTCCCCGGCCAGACGCGCATCCGCAGACCCTAGCCGGCCGCGTGCACCCGCGACCGGCTGAGGATGCTGGCCAGGTCCAGCCCGCGCGGCAGCATGCCGAACGGCAGGCTGGGGCCGGCCAGGCCGGCCGTGCCGGGCTCGAGCCTGGAGGCGCAGAAGGCGTCAGCGACCCCGCTCGGCGCATGCCGGACCAGCAGCGCGGCCTGCAGCACCAGGACGATCAGCCCGGCGAGCCCGCGGGCCTGGTACTCGGCGTCCCGGCCAGCCCCTGCGGCATCGCCGAGCGCTGTGCGGAGCCGCAGCGCCGCCTGGTCGAGGCGCCGGTCCGCGCCGCCCGCCAGATCCGCCTCGGCGAGCAGGGCCTCGCCAGACTCGGGGGAGCGGGTGAGGGCGCGCAGCACGTCGAGCGCGGTGACGTTGCCGGATCCTTCCCAGACGGAGTTCAGCGGCGCGTCACGGTAGATCCGCGGCATGCCTGACTCCTCCACGTAGCCGTTCCCGCCCAGGCACTCCAGTGCCTCGGCGGCGACCGCCGGCGTGCGCTTGCATACCCAGTACTTGGCAGCCGGCAGCGCGATCCGCAGCAGCGCGGCCTGCTCACCGTCGCCCCGTGCCGCCTTGTCCGCCGCGCCCGCTAGCCGCATCGCCAGCGTGGTCGCCGCCTCCGACTCCAGCGCCAGGTCGGCGAGTACGGCCGTCATGAGCGGGTGGGAGATCAGGCTCGCGCCGAACGAACGGCGTCCCGCCGCATGATGCACCGCGGTCACGCTGGCCTGCCGCATGGCCGCTGCGCTGCCGAGCACGCAGTCAAGCCGGGTTGCGCTGACCATCTCGATGATGGTCCGGACGCCGCGGCCAGGCTCGCCGACCAGCCAGGCGGAAGCGGCGTCGTACTCCACCTCGGCCGAGGCGTTCGACCGGTTGCCGAGCTTGTCCTTAAGCCGCTGGAGGTGCATCGAGTTCCGGGATCCGTCCGGCAGCACCCGGGGCAGCAGGAAGCAGGTCAGGCCCTCCGGCGCCTGGGCAAGGACAAGGAAGAGATCGCACATTGGCGCCGAGCAGAACCACTTGTGCCCGGTGAGCTGGTAGCAGTCACGGCCGGCCCGCACCGCGCGGGTGGTGTTGGCCCGTACATCGGAACCGCCCTGTTTCTCGGTCATCGCCATGCCTGCCAGCAGGCCTGCCTTGCCGTCCGGCGTGCGCAGCCCGGGCTGGTAGGTCCGGGCCGCAAGCAGCGGCTCGAACCTGGCGGCCAGCGCAGGCTCGTGCCTGAGCGCCGGCACGGATGCGTATGTCATCGACACCGGGCAGCCATGGCCGCCTTCCGCCTGCGCCCAGACGTAGAACTTCGCCGCCCTGGCCACATGGCTGCCCGGCGAGGCATCCGTCCACGGCGCGGCGTGCAGGCCGTTGCGCACCGCGGTGGCCATGAAGGCGTGCCAGGCCGGGTGGAATTCGACTTCGTCGATCCGGTTACCACGGCCGTCGTAGCTGCGCAGCACCGGCGGATTCTCGTTCGCCAGCCGCGCCTGCTCCTGGGTATCCGCGGCGCCCGCGAGGCTGCCGAGCGCGTGCAGGTCAGCAACTGCCCACGAGGCGTCCTCCCGGTCCAGCGCACCGAGCAGCGCGGGGTCATCGGCGACATCGTGGCCAGCCAGCGGCGGTACCTGGTTCAGCACCTCGTGCGTGCGATGCGGGCCGGCGGGGGTCATCGGCAGCTCCCTGTCTCTCCGAGAGCGTCCCCCGGCTGGGCCGGGTCCATGCGGCGCGAGCCGGCCAGCGCGCTGGCATACCGTAGCAGGATGAGCTCGGCCACCTCGGGGGCCGCGCCAAGGGCACCGGAAACACCGGCCGCGCCTGCGCGCAGCGCCGCGGCGGCGACCTGGTCGGCGAACACCCCGGGGGCGAGCAAGTAGGTCGCCACCAGCACGCACGGTGCGCCGTCCCGCAGCAGCGCGGCCACCGCCTGGCCGGGCGTCGGCGCCGATGCGGCCGCATACGCGGGGACGACCGCGCGCCAGCCCCTGGCAGCCTGCCACCGGACGGCAATCCTGGCGATGGCGGCGTTGGCGGCAGGCCGGCTAGATCCAGCGGAGGCGAGCACGACCGCGATGTCGCGGGGGGATCTGGGCAGCGGCCGACCCCGGGCAACCTGGCCGCGGCCGGGCTGCGGCGCGTCGGGCCACTGTGATCCAGGACCGGTCATCCCCGGCGCGGCGGGCGCGCCGCACTCCGCGAGGCGGCGGTCGAGCGCGCGCAGCAGCAGCGGGTGCGGCCCCAGCGGCTCGCCATAGCTGATGCGCAGGCCAGGAAGCGTGCCGCGGGCCTCGCCGAGCAGCGCGGGCAGGTCGGCCTCGCTGTGGTAGGCCGCGGTAAGAAGCAGCGGCAGCACCACGACGTGGCGCGGCCGCGACCCCGGATCCTGGTCGGCGAGCGCGCTGAGTACCTGGCCCACCGAAGGCGGGGCATGCCCGAGAAATGCGGTCCGCATATCGGGCACGGGCAGGCCGCGGCGCCCGGCCGCCTCGCTGGCCAGCCGCATCAGGCCGGCGATGGCGGCGGCGGCCCGCGGGTCAGTGCTGCCGTGCGCCACGGCCACGAGTGGCGGGACAGCCAGCCCGTTGGCTCGCCCGGGATGCACCGGAGCCAGGCCCGGCACGGCGTTCAGCCGTGGATACCGCATTCGGTTTTGCCGGTGCCTTCCCAGCGCCCGCTCCGCGGGTCGGCGCCTGGCTCGACTCTCGCCGTGCAGGTCGAGCAGCCAATCGACGGGTACCCGTCGTAGACCAGCGGGTTGACGAGCACCCCGTGCTCGGCGATGTAGGCGTCAACCTCGTCCTGGGTCCAGCTCACGATCGGGTTGACCTTGACCATCTGCCGCCTGGGATCCCACTCGACGACGCTGGTGTCGCTGCGCGCGCTGGTCTCCTCCTTGCGGACCCCGGTGATCCATGCCTCGTAGGGGTCGAGCGCCCGCTCCAGCGGCACCACCTTGCGGAGGTAGCAGCAGAGGTCAGGGTTGCGCCCGTACAGTCGCGGCCCGAGTTCGGCGTCCTGTTCCTCGACAGTCCGCGACGGCGTGACGTTAATCACGTTGACCGGATAGACCGCTGATACCGCATCCCTGGTGCCGATCGTTTCGGCGAAATGGTATCCGGTGTCAAGGAATATGACATTGATGCCGGGGCGCACCCGCGACGCCAGGTGAATGATGACCGCGTCGGTCATCGACGATGTGATGCAGACGCGGTCACCGAATGTATCCGTCGCCCACTTGATCACGTCCTCGGCGGGCGCGTCGGTCAGGGCCTCTGCAGCTCCCGCGACCAGCCTCTCCATTCCGATGACATCCTCCAGGCGCTTGCGTGCCGTCAGGTCAGTAGGCTCCCGCCGGGTCTGGGCCGGGCTCACCGGATGGCTCCGGTTCCCCCGTAGCGTAGCCGGAAGGCCCGGGCACAGCTCCGGCAATGCCAGCCGCCGTCCTCAGCCTGCGGCTCGAGATCCTCATCGCCACAGTAGGGACAATAGAAGGGAACCGCTCGCTGCGCTGCAAAGGTCGGGAGAGTCATGACACATCTTCCTCGCTCGCCCGGGCCGCCCATGTGGCAAATGTCTCGCCCGGCATCCTGGCCGCGTCGAACCGGCGCAGTATCCGCTCGACGTAGTCCGGCAGGCGGTCGGCTGTAGTCTTCAGGCCTCGCACCTTCCTGCCGAAGCCCGAGCTGGTCCCGTCCCCCCCGTTCAGGCTTCCCCCGAGGTGGATCTGGAATCCTTCGACCTGCTGCCCGCCGGGGAGGGTGACGAGACTTCCCTTCAGGCCGATGTCCGCCGTCTGGATCCTGGCGCAGGAGTTCGGGCACCCGTTGACGTTGATCGTCACCGGCTCGGTGAAGTCAGGAAGGCGCCGTTCAAGCTCGCTGATCAGGTCTGCGGCCCGCTGCTTGGTCTCCACGATCGCGAGCTTGCAGAACTCGATCCCGGTGCACGCCATCGTGTGCCTGCGGAAAACGCTCGGGCTCGCTGGCAGCCCGGCAGCGGCGAGTTCAGCCGCCAGGTCCGCCGTCCTGGCGGGTGGCACATCGAGGATCACCATTTTCTGCTCTGTGGTGGTCCGCACCCGGCCGCTGCCGTATTCAGCCGCCTGCTTGGCGACCACGGCCAGCGAGTCGGCGGTCAGCCGTCCTACCGTCGGCGCGAACCCGACGAAGCAGAGCCCGTCGCGCTGCTCGTGAATGCCGACATGGTCGCGCCGGTGCCCGGCCGGGGGCTCTGGCGCCGGGCCGTCGGGCAGCCGGAACCCGAGGTAGTCCCGTTCCAGCACCTCGCGGAAGCGCTCCGGCCCCCAGTCGGCGATCAGGAACTTGATCCGGGCGCGGTGCCGTAGCCGGCGGTAGCCGTAGTCGCGGAATACCGAGGTGACGCCGGCCCACACATCCGGGACCTGTCCCGGCCGTACGAACGCGCCGAGCCGCTTCCCGATCATGGGGTTGGTGGACAGGCCGCCGCCGACCCACAGGTCATAACCCGGCTCCCCGTCAGGGCCCAGCACCCCGGCGAAGGCGACGTCGCTGATCTCGTGCATGGTGCACTGCACCGGGCAGCCGCTCATCGCGGACTTGAATTTGCGTGGCAGGTTCGAGAAGGCTGGATCCCCGATATAGCGGGCGTGCGTCTGCCGGATCTCCGGCGTGGCGTCGATGATCTCCGTCGCGTCGATACCGGCCAGCGGGCAGCCGAGGATCACCCGCGGGGTGTCCCCGCAGGCCTCCGTGGTCGACAGGCCGACCGACTCCAGCGCTTCCCAGATCGCCGGGACGTCCTCGATCTGAACCCAGTGCAGCTGGATATTCTGCCGGTCGGTGACGTCAGCCGTGCCCCGGGCGTATCGCCGCGAGATGTCGGCGATAGTGGTCAGCTGCGCATGATCAAGCTGGCCGCCGTCGATTCGGATCCGCAGCATGAAATACCGGTCGTCCAGGTCAGCCGGTTCAAGCAGCGCCGTCTTCCCGCCGTCGATACCAGGGCGGCGCTGTGTGTAGAGGCCGTACCAGCGGAACCGGCCACGCAGGTCCGCAGGATCGATCGAGTCGAAGCCGCGCTTGGCGTAGACGTCGATGATCCGCTGCCGGACATGGAGCCCGTCGTCGTTCTTCTTGCTCTCTTCGTTGGCGTTCAGCGGCTCGCGGTATCCGAGCGCCCACTGGCCTTCGCCGCGGTTGCGGCGCGCACCATTGGACCGGGCGCTGCGGCGGCCGGGCGACGCCACCGCCGGGCCGTCGGCCTCTGCTAGCGGGCCGCCGCCGGCGGCCGTTCCTGCCATCTTTCCTGTATCCGGGCGGGCCTGCTTGTCCGCCGTCCTCGTGGTGATCGTCATGCGGGGCGATCCTTCGGGTCCGGGTGCGTGCGGGGCACTCAGTGCGGCATTCAGGGCACTGGCAATGGGCGACGGCGGTCCTGCTGCCGCCGCAGCGGTGAGCAGGCAGAAGCCCGCCGTGCGCGAACGGGTATCCCGTCAGCGGCGGCGGATCAGATCGCGCTGCGGATGCGGAGGAAGTCGACGTGCCGACGGGCCACTAGAAGCGGGTCCGTTCCGGCAACGGCGGCGGGGCCGAAGCCGGCCCAGGGGATCGGACAGGCGGCCGGGACGGCGACCTGCATGCTGGCAGCACTCACGACCGCGGAGACGACGTCTGCTGTCACGCCTAACGACAACCGTGCCGCCGCAGCGGCTATTCCGCAGCCCGCTGGCCACCCTGCGACGCGGCCAGTTCGCGCCCGGCCACCCGGTGCTCCGGCCACCCGGTGCTCCGGCCACCCTGCGCTCCGGTCATCCCGCGCCCCGGCCAGTCCGCGCCCCGGCCACCCTGTGCTCCAGTAAGTCCGCCCCCGGCCACCCGGCGACCCGGCCAGTCCGTGCCCTGGCAAGTCCGCGCGCTGGCCACGACCGGCGCCGCCATCGTGACCGCCGGGTGGCCGTGGCTCAGCCTTGGCGGATCCAGCCGAGCGGCGGCTCGGCATCCGCCGCGCGGGGCTGATGCTGGCAATCGCACCAGGTACCGCCTGGGCACTCATCGTGTCGTTGCTCGCGGCAGGGAAGGCAGACCATGCCCTCATTGTCGCTGCCCGAGTGGAGGCCGCCTGGCCTGGGTAGGTCCGGAGATGAACCGATACGATGCCTCAGGGACTGACGGATGGTTGGCGTGTCCGCGAGCGCACAGGAAGCCCTCCCGCTGCCCTTCACGGACCGCGCGGCGGCCGGCCGGATCCTGGGCGCCCGCCTGCAACGGCTGTCCGCTGACCCGGCGAGCGGGCTCAGGCCGGACCGGATGGCTGTGCTGGCGCTGCCGCGAGGCGGCGTGCCGGTCGGCCGGGAGGTATCGGCCGCGCTGCGGGTTCCGCTTGATGTCCTGGTGACCAGGAAGATCGGATACCCGCTGCAGCCCGAACTCGGAGTCGGCGCGATAACGGAGGGCGGCCAGCCGTTCTTCGATGCGGAGATGCTCGAGCGGCTCGGGCTGACAGCGGCGGGGCTGGCGCCGGTGGTCCGCAAGGAACGGGCCGAGCTGGACCGGAGAATCGCGGCTTACCGCGGCGGCCGGGCCATGATCGGCGTGCGGGACCAGGACGTGATCGTCGTGGATGACGGCCTCGCGACCGGTGTCACGGCCAGGGCCGCGCTGCGGGCGGTGCGGGCGGCGGGCGCGCGCCGCACCATTCTCGCCGTGCCGGTAGCTGCGCCCTCCTCAGCTAACGCGATGCTCGCCGAGGCAGATCTCGTTGTGGTCCTGGCCGCGCCGCGGGCGTTCCGCGCAGTAGGAGAGTGGTATCAGTCGTTTGGCCAGCTCACGGATGCTGACGTGGTCAGGCTGCTGGCGTCGGCAGATCCTGGCTAGCCAGCCTTATGCCGCATTGGCCCGGCGCATCCGGCGCCGCCGCTCAGATGCGCGCTCGTCCTCGTTCAGCCCGCCCCAGGTGCCGTACTTCTCCGGCCGTGACACGGCGTAGCTGAGACATTCGGTACGTACCGGGCAGGATGCGCAGACGATCTTGGCCTTGCGCTCGCGGATCTCCCGCTCTGGCTGCCGCTCGCCGTCCGGGCCGAAGAAGAGCACGACTTCCTTACCGCGGCACGCGGCGTCATCTTGCCAGCCCCAGTTCGGCCGGGGCATAAGGGCGGCCTGACGACGTACCTCAGACATGGATCGATCTCCTCAACAAGCTGACCGTGTGGAACTTCGCTTAACAGAGCGTCCGGCTCGCTCGACGCGTGATATCTCGCGCGATGCGGCATTCGCCCCGTCGGGATGTCTAACGCGTTACATCGCCACAGTGTTCCCGCAGCGCGGGCAGTACGAGGAGGTGCAAAGCGGCAACAGGGCCAGTCAGATCGGCGAGCCGAGGCATAATCATGCCATCCCCGGCTGCGCTCCCGCAGGCGGGCCGCGGAATCGACAACACAAGACTTACCCCATCGCCTGCTAAGTGATCATTAACTAGACAATCCGATTGGTCGGGGTCACCATGGGCAGCATGTCGACGTCGAACGCAGCCCCGCTGCCTCGTCTCGGTGAGGTTTTCTTCGATGTCAGGAGTGCATCGCGGACGCTGCGGATCAGCTGGTACGCGGACACCGGATTCTCGACGCTCAGCATCTGGCAAGGCGGGACATGCACGGGCAGCTTCCGGTTGCCGATGGGCGATCTGCCCAGGATGATCGAGACGCTGCAGCGCGGCCCGGAGGGCTGGGACCCTCCTGACCAGGGCTCTCCGCTGCCAGCAGCGGCGCCAGGACGGGCCAGCCGTGATCCTTACCCCGACGGCTCCGGCTCGTTGCACTACCTGAACGGCCCGCCTCCCGTCGATGCGCCGGACTATCCGGAGAACCCGGACGCTCAGGGTTACCGCGGCGACCCGGCGCCCGCCCGCTACCGGGACCAGCCGACGGCGGATCGTTACCCGGACAGCCCCACATCGGCCATGTACCCAGACCGGCCCGTCCCCCGGGAGTACCCGGACCAGCCGACCCAGGCCCACCACCCCGACAGCCTCAGCCCCGTGCACTACCCGGACCAGCCGACCCAGGCTCACTATCCCGACAGCCTCAGCCCCGCGCACCACCCCGACAGCGCCAGCGCAGGGAGCTACCCGGACCAGCCGACCCAGGCCCGCTACCCGGACAGCCCCGGCGCCGCGCACTACCCGGACAAACCCGTCCCGCGGGGATACCCGGACCAGCCGAGCCAAGCCCGCTACCCGGACAGCCCCGTCCCCCGGGAGCACCCGGACAGCCAGGGCCCCGCGCACTACCCCGACGGCCTCAGCCCAGCGCATTACCTGGATCAGCAGCCGGAGCCGCCGTATTCCGGCCGGCTGAGCGACCCAGATCATGCCGACGGCACCGGCCACGCGGATGCACCATCCGAATCGCTCGCGGGGCCCTATCCGGGGGGCGCCGTGGCGCATCAGGACGCGGCCGGCCGGGGCAGCCATTCACCGCGGCCATCCGGTCGTGCGGACCGGCGGCCCGCACGGGTGCCATCACATCGTCGTGAGCGGCCCGGATGGGCAGATGAGCAGCCAGCGCCCGGCTGGGATTCCGGGACTGCCGTCCAGGCCGAGAACGGACTTGAGCCGCTTCCTGAGTCGTTCCCCTACGGTCAGCAGCGCCACGATCATGAGCTTCACGAGCGGCAGCCCGAGCCTCTCCGGCCCTTTACCTGAGCTGCCTTCCCGGCCCTTTTGCCTGACCGGGCCGCTAGGGCTACCTGGTATGGCCGCCGGAGGGTACTGGAGAAAACTAACGTACGGCCGTTACACCCGCCTTCGCCTGGGGATATATGTGCGGCGGGGGAAGGGGGAAACAAAGTGGCACAGAAAGTCTCAGTGACATTCGCCTGCGACTACGACGAGAAAGAGATTCCGGAGGGCCAGCACAAGACGCGTTCGTTCGGCCTTGACGGCCGGGATTATGAAATCGACCTCTGCGAGCGGCACAGTCAGAAGTTCGACGAGGTCTTCCGGCGGTTTGCCGCTCGCGCACGCAAGGCAGGCAGCAGGGCTGGGCGCGCCAAGCGCAGGACGTCAGCGCACCGCAAGCGCAGCGCGGAAATCCGCGCCTGGGCAAAGCGCAATGGCACCGCGGTAAGTGATCGCGGCCGCATACCAGCGGACGTGATCGCCAGGTACGACGCAAGTCACCGCTGAGCCCCGCGTTCATCGCAGCCGGCCTTACCGGCGCCGTCCGGCGTTGCGGCCG
>Ga0137371_10004872_pt1 | contig 10514 bp, 10 predicted proteins | sample SagtaG_7_FD_104919 | JGI IMG/M metagenome (GOLD analysis project Ga0137371, IMG submission 104919) | Vadose zone soil microbial communities from Sagehorn Ranch, Mendocino, California, USA - Sage1_R_40_16 metaG | ecosystem: Environmental > Terrestrial > Soil > Vadose zone | place: USA... | reverse complement strand
GCGGTGCCGCCCGAGCCAAGCTGCCGGCCGATCTCGTACCGGCCGCCCAACAGCCGCCCTACATCCGGCTCAACCATCGCCGCCCGCCCACCCCGCCGGCCTCTGCATGCCGACGTTGTCGAATGCTATCGATCGTCCGGGTCGTGCCTCAGGCGACGCAGCATGCCGAGGACGAGGACCACCGCGACCACCAGCGCCGCGACGAAGCAGAACGACGCGACACCCTGGACCCAGCCCCATGGCGGGGGAACGGTCGGCGCGGCGGCCACCACGCCGGTGCCGACCAGGAGTCCGGTCAGCAGGACGGCCAGGACGGTGTCGGCCCGGGAAGCACGTTCCCTGGCGGCCGGGACGCCGGCCTGCGCGCTCGTCGGACGAGCCGATCCCGCCGTCGGAGCCTGGTCCGACGGGCGTTGAGCGGCGCCCTGCAGCGAGGCCCGCCGAACGAGGTCCAGCATGATCGACTCGACCGCGTGGGTCCCCGCCGCGCTCACGTTCTCGGCGGTGAGCTGGTTCTTCAGCAGCCGCTCGGCGATCTCGTAGCCGCGGGTCAGGAGGCTTCCACCGGGCCGCAGGGTGGCCACGATGACCTCGGCCTGCATGAGCGCCTTGACCGCAATGGTGAAGGCCGGGTCGAGGCGGAGCCCGTTCTCCCGCAGGACGTCGAACCCGACGTTCATCGCGTCCGATATCGGGGCGTTCGACTCGGGGTCGAGGAATCGCCCTACCCGGCGTTCGAAGTCCCGCCGGTACGCGCTCTCGTCCAGGTTGCGGAAAGGCGTGCTCAGTCCTCTCATCACCTGCGCCATCCCGGTGGCGTCCTGCCGGCGAGCCACGATGAGGAGTTGGATCAGGGTAAAGCGCTGCTGCAGTGTCAGCTGTCCGCACATGCCCAGATCGATCATGTAAACGGTCGACGTCGCCGGGTTCACGAGGACGTTTCCGGGGTGCGGGTCGCCGTGGAAGAACCCGTCGATCAGCAGTTGCTTGATCGCGGCCTGGAGGAAGCGCTCGGAGAGCGCGTCGAGGTCGACCCCGGCCTCCCGGAACCGTCCGACACTGGTAATCCGCACTCCGTCGACGAACTCCATGGTCAACACTCGGGTCGAGGAGAGCGCGGGGTAGATCCGCGGAATGCTCACACCGGGAATGTCCTGCATGTTCCGGGTCAGCCGACGCGCGTTGTACGCCTCGCCGTAGTAGTCCAGCTCGGAGAGGACGTTCTTGCCGAACTCGTCGACCACGCCGACGAGACCGACCTCGCGGGCCCAGCCCGCCTGCCGCTCGAGCACCCGGGTCAGGTTGCGCATCATCCCCAAGTCGGCCCTGACCCGCCGGGCGGCACCGGGGCGGCGGACCTTGACGACCACCTCCTCCCCGCCGACCCGGGCGCGGTGCACCTGGCCGAGGGACGCGGCGGCGAGCGGGTCCTTCTCGAAACGCTCGTACCGGTCCTCGGGCGGAGCCCCGAGGTCCTCGGTCACGATGCGACGGACGTCGTCGTACGGGAACGGCGCCACGTTCTGCTGCAGGCGGGCCAGCTCGCGCTCCCAGTCGTCGGGCAGGACGTGGGACTGGCTGGACACCAGCTGACCGACCTTGACGTACGTCGGGCCGAGCTCCTGCAGCAGCAGCCGCACCTTCGTCGGGGTGCCCAGGGCCACCGGTTCCACCGGAATGTCGTGCAGCCAGTACTGGACCCGGCGCCGCGCCCCGGCGAGCGGCCCCCGGTCCACCGCCATGTCGAGCATGTAACGCACGACGGTGTTGTAGACCTGCGCGAGCCGCAGGTTCTCCAGCGCCGAGACGTCAGGGCGGCCGGCCATCAGCTGACCGCCGCGGACGACGGTGCCGCCTGGCTGTCGACGACCGGCAGGGTGATCCCCAGCAAGGCCTCCAGGACGGTCACCAGCACGCCGATCACGACGCCGCCGGCGACCAGGCTGATGCCGTTGTCGATGTCCAGCGGGCTCACCAGCAGCTCGAGCATCCAGAACATCGCGGTGTTGATCAGGATGATCACCAGTCCGTACGACCGGAACAGGTACCGCAGGGTGAGGACCTGCAGGAACGGCTTGACGACACCGTTCAGCACGCCGAACACGGCTCCGAGGACCACCGCCCACAGCCAGAAGCGAGCGTCGATCCTGAGGCCGGGAACAATGAGGACAGTCAGCACCACGGCGACGATGCTCACCGCCAGCCGGGCGACGAGGAGCTTCCACCGCAGCTCGTGACGCACGCGCTGCCCGCCCGGCGTGGCCAGCAGCCTCCGGAGAACGGACGATCTCGACCCCATGCTCGCCTCCCCCGTCGCGGGTCTCCGCAGTATCCGGCGGTCGACAGTGCAGGACAACAGCCACCGCCGCTGAGCGGCTAACCGGCGGCGCCAGCGACGGCGTGGTAGGAGAGCGTGACGCTCTGGCTCGCCACGACCGCGCCATTCTGGTTCAGCACCCGGACCCGGAAGCCGGTGGTCGACGGCGTGTCCACGACCAGGCTCGCGGCGATGCTGCCACCGGCCGACGGCGAGACGCCGCTGGCCACCATGCCGGTGGGCGCGCTCGGCAGGGCCTGGCCGAACGTCACGGTGGCGTACCCGCTCGAGTCTGTGGTCACCGCGGTCGTCCCGTTGACGCTGACCCCGCCGCTGCCGGGATCGAGGTAGCCGGTCCAGGCCGCGAAATAGGACAGCGTGATCGAATTGCTAGCGATCGCCGCGCCACTCTGGTTGAGCGCGCGCACCGTGAAACCGGTCGCGGTCTTGCTGGACACCACCAGGCTCACTGGGATGTCCGGGCCGCCGTCCGGGCTCACGCCGGATGCGACCACCGCGGTCGGTACGACACCGGCCACCGGGTTGGCGTAGTTGACGGTGGCGTAGCCGGAGGAGTTGGGGGTGACCGAGACCGTGCGGTCCTCCTCGGTCCCGGGGGTGCCGTTGAGCTGGGCGTGGTAGTAGACCACGACCGGGCTGGTGATCGGGTTTCCGGACTGGTTGAGCGCGCGCAGCGTGAACGCGGTCGTCGTCCGTCCATAGGCGACCAGGTTGGCGGCGATGCCCGGGCCGCCGATCGGGCTCCGGCCGGTCACCACGACGTCCGCCGGTACGGCGGAGAACTGGCACGGGTTGGCGTCCGGGCAGTACGGGATGGTGACCCGGCCGGTCGAGTCCGGGGTCACCGTTGCTGACGAGTCCACTCGGGACACCGTGACCGGGATCGCGTGACCCATCTCGTGCACGTCGGCCCCGGGCTGCGGGTAGATCCGGCTGTAGGCGGGGCAGTTGCCGGTGCTGCTGACGGTCGGCACGTGCGAACTGATCTGCACCGTGCCGGCGTTCGCGGTCGGGAAGTCGAACTGCGCCTTTGCCCATGGGAACTGGCTGCAGAGGTTCACCTGCGGTCCGAAGTACTCGGTGAATGACACCGACCCGGTCGTCAGCCAGCCCCAGGCGGTCGGCACCCGGATCCGGCCGATGTAGGTGTCCGTCCCGGTGACGGTGTCCTGGACCCAGCCCTCCCACCACTCGCCCTGGGAGTCGGTGCCGTTCGCCCAGATCCGCAGCCGGTAGGCCCGGCCGGTGACCCAGTTGTACGGGTCGAGTCGGCAGGTATAGCCGGGACTGCCCTCGACGAACGGCCCGCAGTTCGGACCCTCCGCCGCGTTCGCGCCCCAGACCGAGTACAGCGCGATCTTCGTGTTGTTCGGGTAGGAGCCGTTCTGCAGGCCGATGTAGCCGACGTCGCCGCCGACGAAGCCGAACTGGTGCGACCAAAAGTAGTGCGCGCCGGCGTTGATGACGGTGAGCCGCTCGTCCATGTTGTAGTAGCCGGACGACGCCGGCCAGGTCCAGTTCGAGTAGGTGCCGTTCGGCGCAACCGCCGCCGCGGCCGGCGGCGCGGGCGCCACCGCCACCAGCCCGGCGCCGAGCAGCCCCACCGAGACGACTCCACGCATCCACCGCTTACCCATCGCAACACCCCGGTCCCGGCACCCCGCGGCGCCTCCTGGCAACCTGCTTCCCACCGGCGAACCTAGCCTCAGTGCTGACCGGGCGCACCGCTTGGCTCCGGTGGGCGCCGGCCACGACTGCGAGCACGTCGGCCTTGGTGGCCGCTCCGGACCCCGGCATGGTGAAGTCACGCGGCCGAGGCGATGGGCCGGATTAGTGCTACCTGTCGGTTGCACTTGGTTTGCATATGTGCAACCGTTGGGTAGCACGTCAACCCAGTCACGAAGGAGGGAACATCGTGGGCGACGCAGTTCAGGGCGACGCAGTTCAGGGCGACGCAGTTCAGGGCGAAACAGTTCAGGGCGACGCAGTTCAGGGCGCGGACCGGATCGAGCGGGAGATCCTCGTCGACGCGCCCATCGAGAGGGTGTGGCGCCTGGTCAGCGAGCCGGGCTGGTGGATCGGGGACGGGGACCGCTCCGCCCAGGACATCAGCCGGGACGGCGACCTCGTGACCGTGGACGACCCGCGCTACGGGCGTTACCTGGTGCTGGTGGTGTCCGCCGACGCCCCGCACCACGTCTCCTACCGGTCCAGCCCGTTGCCCGGTGAGCCGCCTGCCGAGGGCACCTCGACCCTGGTCGAGTTCGTGCTGGCCGAGCAGGGCGGCGGCACGCTGGTGCGCGTCGTCGAGAGCGGCTTCGCCTCCCTGGCGGTGCCGGCCGAGCGGCGCGCGGCGATGGTCGAAGGCAACACCGCGGGCTGGGAGCTGCAGCTCGGCGTCGCCAAGCGGGACGCCGAGCACGTCCGAGCGTGACCGCCGAGCGGGCGTCACCGGCCATGGTCGACAGTGTTGGGGTGCGCACCGGCGGCGAGGCGGTCGAGGTGGTCGGCGGCGTGCTGGCCGCGCTGGCCGATCCGACCCGGCGCCAGCTGTTGGACGTTCTCCTCGACGCCGGCCGGGCCAGCGCGACCACGCTCGCCGGCCGGCTGCCGGTGTCCCGGCAGGCGGTGGTCAAGCACCTGCAGATCCTGCAGGCCGCAGGCCTTGTCGAGGCGGTCCGGGCCGGGCGGGAAGTGCTCTACGCGGTCCGCCCGGACCCCCTGGACGCCTCGGCCCGGTGGCTCGCCGAGCTGTCCGCCACCTGGGACCGCAGGCTCAACGCGCTCAAGCGGGCCGCCGAGGCACCCGACCGCACCTGACCCATGGCATCGGGTCCGGCCAGCCGGGCCCGTCCCGGTCAGCCGCTCGACGAGCAGCGGGACACCCCTAGTGCCCGTCCGGCAACGCCGAGGTCAACGCTCAGCGCAGGAGGAGGTCGGCGGCGGCGCGCGCGGTGGCCCAGGAGAGCGCCACGCCGGAGCCGCCGTGGCCGTAGTTGTGCACGCAGCGGACGCCGTCGATCCGCGCGGTCTCCAGCCGGACGCTGGGCCGCGCCGGGCGCAGCCCGGCGGTGTGCGCGATGACCTCGGCATCGGCCAGCCGGGGCTCGACGTCGGCGCAGCGGCGCAGGATCGCCGCCGCGGTGGCCGGGTTCGGCTCGATGCTCCAGTCGTCCTCGCCGGCCACCCCGCCGAGGACGACCCGGTCGCCGTGCGGGAGATACGCGGTCCAGGACGGCCCGAGCGGGGCCTCCAGGAAGAAGGTCTCGATGCCGGGGTTGGCCACCACCACGTGCTGCCCGCGGACCGGCCGCACCGACGGGTCGGGCACCAGGTCGCGGGCGCCGACGCCGGTGCAGTTGGCCAGCAGCGGCGCCTCCCGGGCCGCCTCGACCAGGGTGCGCACCGGCCGGAGCTGGATCTCCCCACTGGCCTCGGCCAGCCGCTCGGTGAGGTACGTCAGGTAGCGGCTCATGTCCACCAGCGGCAAGGTCGCCCAGAACCCGAACGCGAATCCGTCCGGCAGCTCTTCTGTCCGGCACAGCTCCGCCTGCGGCACCTCGTCGAGCGGCGGCGTCCCGTCCGCCACGGCGGCCGGCCGGGCGGCGAGCAGACCCCGGCCGACGTGCACGCCGGTGCCAGGATCGGTCGCCAGCCCGGTGAACTCGGCGACCCCGGTGCGCTCCCAGTCGGCGACCTGACCTCCGGCGGGATGGCCGGGCGCCGTGAAGGTGGGCCCGATGAGCGCTCCGGCCACCGCCGAGGTGGTGTCCGCCGGCCAGGCGGCGGTCCGGATGAGCACCCGCAGGCCGGCCTCGGCGAGGCAGATGCCGGTCGTCAGGCCGACCACGCCGGCGCCGATGACGACCACATCCGGCGTCCGCACGGCCATGCGGTCACGCTATCGCTGGCTGCGTCGCGGGCAGCGGGTAAGCCGAGGCCCCTCCGGGCGCCTGCCGTGTGGCGGCGGCCCGGAGGGGCCTCGGGTGCCGGTCGGACTACCGGTGCACGCCGGCCGGGAGGCGGCGGGCCAGCCAGGTCAGCACCAGCCCGAGGGCCAGCAGGCAGGCGCCGGCGATGCTCAGGGGGCTGAGCGCAGCCATTCCGGTTGAGGCGAGTCCACCGCCGCCCGGTTGCGCGGGCGGGCTGGTCTCAGCGGCAGCCGCGGACGTTGTCGGCGGCGTCGGCGGCACCACGACACCGGGCGGGGTGGTCGGCGGCGGGCTGCTCGGGCTCTCGGTTCCGGACTCAGACGGGGACGGTGAAGGGGACAGTGTCGGGGATGGTGACGGTGTGGGGGACGGTGTGGGGGACAGTGTCGGGGACGGTGTGGGGGACGGCGGCGGGCACTCCACCCAGAACACCTTGTGCTTGTCCTGGGTCGGCGTGCCGTTGCCGGTGTCCACATTGAGCTTGTAGTGCCCGTTCGGCAGCGAGTAGGCGCCCTCCACCGGCGCGCGACCCTCGCCGGTCGAGTCCGCGGTGATCTCACCGGTCAGCACGGTGTCCCGGGAGCCGGTCGGCGGCCAGGAGACCACCTCGAAGGTCAGCACCTGACCCGCGTCGAAGCCCGCGGCGTGAATGTGGAACGTGCATACGTGCGGCTGGTTACGGGTGACGGGGCTGGGCTCGCCCGCTCCCTCGTGGATCTTGACCGTGCCGTTGTTCCCCGGTGGGGCGGCAGGGTCCGCGGCCGCCTGCGCGTCGGCCCGTGCCGGCGCCTCCCTTCCAGCGGCCGCTGCGGTGCCGATGGTCAGGAGGACCAGCCCGGTCACCCCGACCAGGCCAGCCGCAGCCATACCGATCCGCCGTCTCACGATTCGGCTCTCCTTCGCTGTTAGCCCGGACTCTGTGGCCCGCCGAACGCAGGCTGACCTGCGCCGCGCGCACCGGGGGGAGTGCGGCGACGCAGGTCAGCCATCCGGACAGGTCGACGTAGCGCATCGTCGGCTACTGGAGCGTCACCGTCCTCCGACCCGTTACACCCGGGGTCCGATCGGCCGACACGTCACCCGGAAGCGCCCGGGTGACCTTCGTGGTCAGGTGGGCGGGGCGGCCGGGCAGAATACGCAGTCATGACCGAGCCCTCCGACGAGCGGCACGACCGACCCCTCCGGCTGTTCCGTCGGTTGATCCGGGCCGGCCAGTCGCCGCGGTCCCCGGAGCAGTGCGCCCACCTGCAGGCGGCCCCCGCCGGCGTCGACCCGCGCACGCCCGGGTGCGAGGAGCACCAGCCCGAGGACGGCCCCTGGGTCCACCTCCGGCTCTGCCTGACCTGCGGGCACGTCGGCTGCTGCGACTCGTCCAAGCCGCGGCACGCGACGGCACACCACCAGGCCACCGGCCACCCGGTGATCCGGTCGTTCGAGCCCGAGGAGTATTGGCGCTGGTGCTACCTGGACGAGCTCCTCGGGTGAGGCGCGCGCGCCATCCGAGTGGTCCTCGACCCCGCCGCGGCGAGGAAATCACCTAGCAGGGTGAATGGGTGAATGCCGGACAAGGTATTCGATTACGTATATCGTTTCACAGAGAGGGAGAGCGAGGCCTTGTGCCCACCGAAGCACCCGAGGAACCTGGCATGCCGACGGGCCAGTTCACGGCCGTCGCGGACGAGGAGCCACGCATGAGTTTCGATCATCCCCCCAGTGCCGGCCACGACGGCAGCCGGCCGCGCCGCATCGTCGTCGGCATCACCGGCGCCACCGGCCCGATCCTCGGGATCCGCTTTCTGGAAGCGCTCGGCGCCCTGGGCGTGGAGTCGCACCTGGTGCTCAGCGACTGGGCCGAGCGCACGATCAAGCTCGAGACCAGCTACAGCGTCCCCGAGGTGCGCGGCCTGGCCGGCACCTTTTACCCGAACGGCAACCTGGCCGCGCCGATCTCGAGTGGGTCGTTCCTGGCCGACGGCATGGTCATCATCCCGTGCAGCATGCACACGCTCGCCGCGGTGGCCCATGGTCTCGGCGACAAGCTGATCACCCGGGCGGCCGACGTCACGCTCAAGGAACGCCGAAAGCTGGTCGTCGTGCCGCGGGAAACGCCGCTCAATGCGATCCATCTGCGGAACATGTTGACCCTGAGTGAAATGGGCGCGGCCGTCGTCCCGCCCATGTTGGCGTTCTACCACCATCCTGAGACCTGCGACGACTTCATCCGACACATCGTGGCGCGGGTGCTGGACCAGCTTGGCATCGAGAACGACTTGACCATCCAATGGGGGACCACCCGGCACCTGCACGCCGACCCGAACCGGCCGCGCTCGACGACCGCCGCCGTAGCCGGGTAGCCGCACCGCCGGTCCGGCCACGCAGCGGGCTGCCGCCCGCGCGGCGACCGCGAGCGGGTACCGAAACCGGGGGTCAGCGAGCCGGGTCCAGCGGCCACTCCCGCTCGGCCGAGGTGGCTTGGCCGGTGCTGGGCGGCGGGGTGCCCGTCGCCCGCTGCTGGCGACCCCGCCCGTGCCGACCGACCACGGCGTATGGGTCGTTCCTACGACGCCGGCGCGCCGCATCGCTCATCGCCGGCGCCGCGCGGGGGTTCCGCCCGAGAACTCCACAGGCGTAGACTTCGCTGGTGCGGCCCGTCGCGGGCGCCCCAGGTGGAAGGAGACACCGCCGTGTGGGCAATGATCGTCAAGGAGTTTCGGCAGTTGCGGCGGGACCGCCGCACCCTCGCGATGCTGATCGTCCTGCCCATCCTGCTGCTGATCGTCTTTGGCTACGCCGCGAGCTTCGACGTCAAGCGAATCTCGGCGACCGTGGTCGGACCGCAGGCCCAGCGGGTCGCGGCGTCGCTGCCGGCACCGTTCACTGTGGACAGCGTCGAGCCGTCCGCCGGCCGAGCCGACGCGGTGACCGCGCTGCGGGACGGGCGGACGCCGGTCGCGTTCGTGACCACCGACAGCGACGTCACGGTGTTGCTGGACGGTTCCGAGCTGTTCATCGCGAACGCCGCCAAGGCGGCGCTGGCGCGTACCGGGCAGCAGCCCGCCACCCAGGCCGCGCGGGCCAGGATGGAGGTGCTGTTCAACCCGGACCTGACCACCTCCGCGGTGATGGTGCCTGGCCTGGCCGGGATGATCCTGCTGTTCGTCGGCACGGTGATCACCAGCCTGGGCGTGGTGCGCGAGCGGCAGGCCGGCACCCTGGAGCAGTTGGCGGTGATGCCGCTGCGGCCGCGGGACGTGTTCCTCGGCAAGATCGCGCCGTACTTCCTGGTCGCCTCCATCGACCTGATCGTCGTCGTCACGGTCGGGGTGACCCTGTTCGGCGTGCCGTTCCGCGGCTCCGGGCTGGTGCTGGCGCTCGGCGCGCTGCTGTTCCTGTTCGTCACGCTCGGGATCGGTGTACTCATCTCTAGCGTGTCGCAGAATCAGGGGCAGGCCATCCAGCTCGCCATCATGACCTTGCTGCCGCAGATCATGCTGTCCGGCCTGATCTTCCCGCTGTCCTCGATGGCGGCCGGGGTGCGGTGGATCGGCTACCTCCTCCCGCTCACCTACTTCACCAAGATCTCCCGTGGGGTGATGCTGCGCGGTGCGCCGATCGGCTCGCTCTGGCAGCCGTTCCTCTACCTGGCGCTGCTCGGCGCGATCGTGGTGGTCGCGGCCACCCTGCGGTTCCGCCGCCAGTTGGCGCCTTCGCCCGCTCCGGCCCACCCGGGCGCGCAGCCGGCCGACGTGCGGGCGGCGGCCCGATGAGCTACGGGATGAGCGATCTGACCGTCCGATTCGGACCGAACCGCGCGCTCGACGACGTCTCGCTGGACGTGCCGGCGGCGCAGGTCACCGGCGTGGTCGGCGGGGACGGCGCGGGAAAGAGCACCCTGTTGCGGGTGCTGGCAGGGGGGCAGGCTCCGACATCCGGGACCGTTCGTCGACCCGGCGCCCGGGAGATCGGGTACCTCGCCGCGAGCTCCGGCACCTACCCGGACCTCTCCGTCGCGGAGAACCTGGCCTTCGCGGCGACCGCGTACGGGGTGCCGCCGGGGCAGGTGGCCGGGTTGGCGTCGGAGTACCTGGACCGGACCGGCCTCGCCGCGGTGCGCGACCGGCTGGCTGGCGACCTGTCCGGCGGCATGCGGCGCAAGCTCGGGGTGATCCAGGCGATGCTGCACCGGCCGAAGCTGCTGGTCCTGGACGAGCCGACGACCGGTGTGGACCCGGTCAGCCGAGCCG